>WNFC01025865.1_pt1 | contig 10118 bp, 4 predicted proteins | sample 5400541 | NCBI WGS metagenome assembly WNFC01 (sample SAMN13153342, study PRJNA577476) | soil metagenome | isolation source: 120 cm saprolite under Douglas fir tree site 2 hole 2 replicate 1 | place: USA:California | collected 2015-04-18 | reverse complement strand
AAAGGCTATTGACGACCGGCGCGGCAGCGTTCGAGGTTTTCTACCGCTACATCGCCACGTGTCGCGAATTGCGCGCTATGTCGTTGACGCCTCGGAGCTGTCGGCCCTGATCGGCCGGCTTACGGAACGCGCGGCCTCGACGCTGCACTGAACCGCGCTCGGTTTACCGTGGGTCGAAGCATTCACGCATCTGCGACACCAGATCCAGCGAAACCGCGCTACGCGCCTTAGCTGGCGGCGAACAAGTCTCGAGACACAAATCGGTACGTCGGCTTATGGACCCCACGCAGCCGCTCGATGTTTCTAAAGAGCAGACTTGTTCTTCCCGCACCGGAGTCTTACGTACGACCTTCGTCTAATTTACTTCGCCGAAGGAGTGTGCTCACTATGTCGACGGTGATTCGCGTGCAGGAACGATGGCGAAGCGAACACCCCATCTTGAGGAGGAAACCATGAAGATTTTGCTGCAGGCCGGGAGGCCGGTCACTACCATTCTGGTTGCACTCTCATGTCTCGCGCTATCCGGCGGCGGGCAAACGAAGCAACCGGGCGAAGGGCCGATTCCGCTTACCGTACCCAAGGCCGTATGCGGACCTGGCGATCACCCCGAGACCGGCTTGCAAGGGCAAGTGCCGGCGGCGTTACGCGCGGCCGGTTTCAAGGGCTTCAACTGCAACCTGCAGCTGATCGGCCAAAGCCGAGGAGATGGCGCGAATTGGCAGACGGCCGAGTTCAGGGATGGACAAAGCCGCATCTGTGCCTATCACGGCACTGCCTTCACCACAGCCAATCGAACGCACTTGGGCGTGCCGGTTATCGACATCACTGAGCCCAGCGCTCCGACGCCGACTGGCTACCTCACCAGTGTGTCGATGTTGGATCCTTGGGAGTCGCTAAAGACGAACGCACAGCGCAAACTGCTTGCTGCGGACAATGGCCACAACGGCGGTGGCGGCCCCGAGGTCGACATATACGATTTGTCGGGCGACTGCCGATTCCCGCAGTTGCTCGCCTCAGTTGCGGTCGGCACGGGTACGGACGGCGGCACCGTGGCTCCCGTGATTGGCCACGAAGGCAGTTGGGCGCCGGACGGGTTGACCTATTATGGTGGCAGTCCCAGTCAACATATCTACTACGCAGTAGACACGGCGGATCCAAGCGCGCCGAAATTAATCACGACATGGCTTACACCATTGCGCCAAGGTGTCGCGGGATTCGACGGAGCGTCGCACGGTCTGTCGATCAGCGACGACGGCAATCGTGGCTACATGGTGTCGGTCGGATTGCCGGCGAGCTTGTCCGCCCTCACGAACCCTGCTGTGGCGCCGACAAATGGGCTGCTGATTTACGACTTGAGTGACATTCAATTGCGCAAGGCGAATCCGCAAGCGAAGTTGATCAGCACCCTACTTTGGAAGGACGGAACGGCCGCACAGCATACCATCCCGGTCAAGATTGACGGCAAACCCTTCATCATTTTCGTCGATGAAGGCGGCTCGGGCAGTATTACGAGCGCGGCGCAGTTACAGGCTGCGTGCGCGGCCAATCTATCGCCGTTCCCGATGGCGAGGATCATCGACATCAGCGATGAGAAAAATCCCAAGATCGTCTCGAAACTGATGCTGGAGGTGCATAACCCGGCCAATTGTGCCCAGGTCCTCCCTGACCCTTGTGGGCCTGTCCACTTTTACCTACGGCAGCCACTACTGCAGCGTAGACAACAAACATCATGCGACGACATTGGCCTGTGGGTATTTCAATTCCGGAATTCGCGTGTTCGACATCCGTGACCCACTGCGTCCGAAGGAGATTGCTTATTTCAATCCGGCGGGGACAACGACCGCCAGCCCTGGGTCGAATCATGTCCGTCCTGGGGGATGGGTTGCGGGCGGTCCAGATTGGTGCAACGCCCAGGTTCACCTTGATCACGCGCGTGGGACCCTGTGGACGACCTGCCAAGACAACGGCCTCTTGACGCTGAAGTTCACCAACGGAGCATGGCCGTTCCCGGAGAGTTCTACGCCGCCGGGTGAACAAAACTAGGAACTCAAACCGACACGCGAAGATAGCGTATTCATCGAATCACGGCTCCGGCCGGAAGACCGATTCGCGAAATTGAAGAGATAGGCGATGAGATGGGGTACGGACGAAGCAAGGGGTGTCGCTGCGCGCGTTTAACAGTTCTGTCAGCCACGCTGTTGGCCGCCTTGTTTACCATATCCACGTCTCGGGCATTTGGCGCGCAACCATGTGAAAGCCTCATTTCACTGACCTTGCCAGGCACGTTTATCACCTCGGCTCAGACCGTGCCGGCAGGACCGTTCGTTCCACCTGACACGGCATCATCGGTCAACATTCCCTTCCCGTTCTGTCGCGTTGCGGGTGTTCTTACCCCAACAGCCGACTCGAATATTCGGTTTGAAGTTTGGTTGCCCTCTACGAATTGGAACGGCAAACTCAATCACGGCGGCAACGGCGGCTACGGAGGAAGTTTCTCGACACCGGCCGGTTTCATGGTGCAGGGTCTTCTTCGCGGATATGCAACGACAGGCACAGATATGGGCCACGTGGCTTCTATAACGCCTGGGGCGAGTTGGGCGCTCGGGCATCCGGAAAAGATTGCTGATTGGGGATACCGCGCCAACCATGTCACATCGCTTGCGGCGAAAGCCATCGTAAGCGCCTTTTATGGCATGAATCAGCGACTTTCATATTTCACCGGATGTTCCGATGGTGGCCACGAAGCGCTGATGGAGGCGGAGCGTTTTCCCGCAGATTACGACGGCATCGTGGCCGGCGCTTCTGCCAACTATTGGACTCATCAGTCGGCTGCGTGGGTTTGGGAGGCGCGCGCCACGCTCGATAATCCCGCAAGTTTCATTCCGCTCACGAAGCTGCCGGTGATTACCCAAGCGGCCGTCGCCGTATGCCACGGCGTCGTGCCGAGTTTTATCGACGATCCGACATTATGCAGCTTCGATCCAGGTTCGCTCGTGTGTGCGGCAGGCGATACTCCGACGTGTTTGACGGCACCGCAGGTCGAGGCCGTGAGAAAGATTTACGCAGGCCCTCGTAATCCCCGCACCGGTGAACAAATCTATCCGGGTTTGGAACGCGGAAGCGAGGCTTCACAAGGTCTCGGCGCGGGATCGAGTTGGTCGGCGCTGATTTCGGGTCCGCAGACGTTTCTCGGCGGCGATTTTTATAAATACATGGTGTTCAACGATCCTAACTGGAACTTTCATACGCTCGACTTCGACCACGACATCGCGTTCGCCGACGCGAAAATGCACGCGATCATTGATTCCACAAGTCCCGACTTGAGCGCCTTCAAAGCAGGCGGCGGCAAGTTGATCATGTATCACGGGTGGGCCGATCCACTCGTCAACCCGCGCAACAGCATTAATTACTTTGAAAGCGTAGTCGCGACCGAGCGGCCGGGAAACGGCCGCGGCATCGGCGAAGACAGGGTAGCATTGCGCCGCACGCAAGAGTATTTGCGGCTTTTCATGGCACCGGGGATGGCGCACTGTACGGGTGGCCCCGATGCAGCAAATTTCGTCTGTCATTAATGCGCGCATCGATCCTTCTTCCCACAAGATGCAGCTTCCAGGAGGTTGCGATCATGAAACGTTTTCTCCACAATCACGGACGATTGCCGCGCCTTTGCGCAGCTGTGCTCGCCTTCATGCCGGTCATCGCCAGCGTGGCAGGCACGACGTGCGAGGGGCTCACAAGTGTTGCCCTACCCGACACGACGATCAGCTTGGCGCAATCGATTCCCGCCGGCACCTTCACGCCGCCCGGGAATCCGCCGATCGCGAACCTGCCTGCGTTCTGCCGCGTCGCGGGTGTGACATTGCCGGCGATCAAGTTCGAGGTCTGGCTGCCGTTGCAGAACTGGAACGGCAAATTCCAAGGCGTCGGCAACGGGGGTACCGCGGGCGTTATCAGTTATTCGGCGCTTGCGACTGCGTTGCGGCGCGGCTACGCGACAGCCAGCACCGACACCGGCCATGTAAGCTCCGGATCATTCGATGCAACATGGGCGCTTGGGCGCCCGGATCTCGTCGCGGACTTCGGTTATCGCGGTACTCACGTGATGAGCGTCAACGGCGTAGCCGTAACCAGCGCGTTCTACGGTCAGCACCCGAACCATTCGTACTTCGTGGGTTGCTCGAAGGGCGGCCAGCAAGCACTGATGGAGGCGCAGCGCTTTCCGGAGGATTACGACGGCATTATTGGTGGCGATCCGGCGAACAACTGGACTCGCTTTTATGCCGGCGGGCATCTCTGGTATTCGCTCGCGACGCTTAAGGATCCAGAAAGCTACATTCCCGCCAACAAGACCGCGATCTTCGGCAATGCCGTGACGGCTGCGTGCGATGCGCACGATGGCGTCGTCGACGGCGTCCTGGGCGATCCGCGCGAATGCCATTTCGATCCGGCAGTGCTGACTTGCGCTACGAACCAGGATCCCAAGACGTGCTACACGCCGAAACAGGTCACCGCGATCAAGCAGATCTGGAGCGGCGTCGAAAATTCCGCCGGCCAACTCGTGTACCCGGGACTCTTGCCCGGCGGCGAAGCGGGTCCCGGGAGCTGGGCCGCTTGGCTCAGCGGCGCGGCGCCGTTCGGGGGGCTTCACTATCGGGCTGCGTTCGGCTTCTTCGCGTACATGGTGTTCGGCAATCCGGCCTGGGATTTCCGGACGTTCAATTACGACACCGACCTGCCGTTTGCGCTGGCGAAGGTGGGGCCTTTGGTCGATGCAGTGGATCCGAATCTGCAACGGTTCCAGGCACGCGGCGGCAAGCTGATCATGTATCACGGCTTCAGCGATCCGGACATCTCGCCGACCAACAGCATCAACTACTTCGATAGCGTCGTAGCCACGCAGCGTCCGGGAAGAGGCAACGGCATCGGAGAGGACCGCGTTGCGTTGCGGCGGACGCAGGAGTTCCTGCGGTTGTTCATGGTGCCGGGCATGAACCATTGCGCCGGCGGTCCGGGAACCGATCAATTCGACATGGTCACGGCCCTTGAAAAGTGGGTCGAGCAAGGGACGGCGCCCGATAGCATCCTCGCGTCCCACGTCGCCAACGGCGCGGTGACGTTTACCCGTCCGCTGTGTCCGTACCCGCAGCTCGCCAGCTATACGGGCTCGGGCAATCCGAACGACGCAGCTAACTTTGTGTGTGCCGAGGACGAGGACGCGCAGCCCGCCGACGGCAAGGGCCATTGAATCTTATTTGAGCGGCACTCACTAGCGTCGTCGCGCTCGAGCATGACTGGCAGCCAAGCCGGTTATGCTCGAGCGCCGCGCACACTCAGTGCCGGATCGGTACCACCAGCTTTCAACACCCGTTACGGCGCGCCGCGGAATGCGGGCCTTGAGTGTCTCGCCGGATCGACTACCTCGAATGGGATCACAGATCCCGCGGGCTTCTCACTGATGGCAAGTTTCCATGCCGACGGTGATGTGATGGCAAGATGAGGTCATCGCGCAAGTCCACAACCTTTAAGAAAGCGCACAACCGGGGACGACAGAACTCAGTCGGACAGAGGTTTGCTTCTGGCCGACGGCTGCCTCTGGGAGCTGGCGCTGCAAAGCAACCCTCCGCCGATCTACCCAATGTTTTCCATCGTCGTCTGCCGGGCAAAGAGGTTGCCGCGATCTCGTGGCCGGTGATGTTGATGATGTGCTGGGCGCACTAGCCTAATTCCTCAAACCAGAGGTCTGCAACGACGACCTTACGGCAAGCGACGGAGTAGCAGTGCGCGGAGTGCGGTGGGTGCGGTTTCCCGAATTTCACCGCGCGCTGACATTCATAACAAAGGCGGTTGACAGGCCGGAGTGCGCGGAGTTTCAATGTCGCTTTGTCAGCCGACGCGCTCGCCGACGCGGACCGAGATCTAGCGACAAAGAAGGAGGAGACATGCTTTCCCAAGGCTCTTGCCAGGACCGTCAACCGCGCGCAACGGGCGTTGCGCTCTTCGTGCTCTTGCTGGCTGTTGCCGTATCGTTCAGCAGAGCGGCTATCGCAGCGACCTGCGAAAGCTTGACATCAGTGGCCATACCGGACGCCACCATTACATTAGCTCAATCGGTACCCGTTGGGACGTTCACGCCCCCGGGAGGGACCCCCATTGCGGGACTGCCCGCGTTTTGCCGAGTGGCCCTGACGATAACGCCGTCGACGGATTCACACATCAACGTTGAGGTCTGGATGCCGGCCACAGGGTGGAACGGTCGGTATCAAGGAACCGGCGGCGGCGGCTACACCGGAGCCATTTCGTATGCGTCGTTGGCGGCAGGACTCCAACTTAATAATGCCGTCGCCAACACCGATATGGGGACTGCGCCGGCGACCGTGCTAGACGGTACTGCTCTGGTCGGGCATCCTGAGCGTTGGCTCGACTTCGGTTCGCGATCGACGCATGAAATGACCGTCGCCGCGAAAACGCTCGTTCAGGCCTTCTACGGGACGCCCGCGCGATATTCTTATTTCACTGGCTGTTCCACGGGCGGCCATCAGGCGTTAGAGGAAGCGCAGATTTTTCCGGACGATTACGACGGCATCCTCGGCGGCGCGCCTGGCCATAACCGCACCCATTTGCATACGGCTTTCGTGTGGGACTACGCGGTTCCGCATAAGAGTCCCGGCGCCTTCATTCCATTCTCGAAGCTCGTGCTGCTCAACACTGCGGTGCTCGCTGCTTGCGTCGGCAAGGATGGCGGACTTGCCACCGACGCCTTTCTCACTGATCCACGAGAGTGCACCCTCGACCCGGCGATTCTGCAATGCCCCTTGGGCGACGCGCCAAGCTGCCTTACTGCGGCGCAAGTCGATACCGCCAAGAAGTTTTACGGCGGGCCACGCAATCCACGGACCCAGGCCCTGATCTATCCGGGCTGGCCGCGCGGCAGCGAACTAGGGTGGGCGTTCCTGGAAGATCCAGCTTTGTTTGGGCTGCCGGCGGCACCGGCTTTCGAGGGGATCACGACGTGGGCGCTCGGCCTTCACTACAATCCATTGACCGTCGATTTCGACAGCGACATGGCGAAAGTCGATGCCGTGCTCGCGCCGACGGTGAACTTCATGAGCACCGACTTGAGCCGCTTTAGCGAACGAGGTGGCAAGTTCATTGCCTACCATGGATTCGCGGACGCCATTGTCTCGCCGCAGGACACGATCAACTATTATAAAAGAATTCTGGATGAACAGACTCTAACACCGGAAGAAGAAGCATCGTTCATCCGCCTGTTCATGGTTCCCGGAATGGGTCATTGCTCCGGCGGTCCGGGCCCCAATGTCTTCGACGCCCTCTCGCCGCTCGTGAAGTGGGTGGAGCAGGGCGTCGCTCCAACGCGCATCGTCGCCACGAAATACGTCAATGACAGCCCCGCGCAAGGCACGCAAATGACCCGACCGCTGTGCGCGTATCCGCAAGAGGCGCGCTATCTTGGTTCGGGCGACCCGACGTCGGCTACGAACTTCATCTGCATCGCCGACGGCGGTGACGACCCAGCGTCAGAGTTGCCTGCGCGCGAGTATCTCGCACCATTGGTTCTTCAGGCCAGAATGGAACCCGAGGTTATTAATCTGGGCAACGGGTCCGGAGCGATCACGGCGTTCATTACCGTACCTCCAGGTTCCGACAGTCTCACGCAATGGGTTATCGACAGCCTTGCACTCGAAGGTTCGCCCGCCGTGTCGAGCGCGTTGATCGGGAACGGCCGTACTTTCATGGCCACGTTTAATCGAAAGGACCTGACCGGCTTCACCGGCGGCGCTCCCGCCCGGCAACCGGTCGACCTCATGCTCACGGGTACCTTGCAGCACAACGGCAGCCATAGTCTTTTCTCGGTTGGACCGACGGTCAGGCTCCTGAGGTGATCATCGTCTGGGAGGTAGATCGCTAGCCTCCCACGGATGCGTTAGGACGTGCGCGATACGATTTTCCGCGCATCCATGCGAAGAGAATCGTACGGCTGCGCTGCGGCGAAAGAGCTGCGCGTTTATTCGCTGCGCCCGCACTGGCCTGATCTTTTTTGCGGACCACAAATACCCAAGCTCAAACGCTGTCCGACCTGCGTGAACTCGGAATCCAGCACCGTACAAGACGTCGCATGAACCGCTCGTCGCCGGTACGAAAACAAGGCGCCCGATCGTGAATCCGACCGAGCGCCTTCAGACGTTGCTGCCTTTGTCGGCGTGGAACCGAACGACCGACTTTACTTCGTGATGTCGAACACCAGGTTATCCGGCGAAGGGCCGAATGAAGCCCATGTCACCACCCCAGTTTGATTCACACCTGGCTTCGACCAATCGCACACCCCGTTGGGGAAGATGTTGTGCAAGCGCGTCAATTCAGCCGATGTAAAGTTCGCCTGATAGTCGTTCAAGTCAACGGGCTTGAGCTGGCATTTCATCTTGTTCGCCGCCAGCGGACCACCCGCCACGTAACGCGGAAACGCATACGATGGGAACAGCGTGTTGCATTGCGAATTGGGCAGTCTGCCGAACGTCTGGGGCTCAGCGATGAAGTTCGTCGCGCTCGACCAGCAGCCATCCACCCCCATCGGAGGCTTGTCGGCGATGACCTTCTCGCGTTGCGATCGGTTCGAATCGTCCGCCGCCACGGCTTCCACCCACTGCACAAATGTGCTAAACGCCGTCTCGAACGGAACAGCGTTGCCGCGCCACATCACATGGTTGTCCGCATTGCCGTTGGCTTGCGCCATCCGGTCGCGCATCGCGAAATGGAACCACTGATAGTGATAGCCGCTCGTGTCGTTGTACGCACCGAAATCGAACACCGGAATCGATGCGAGCCCCCCGTTACCGCCGAGCTGCAGCCCGCTTTGTTGCCCCCTGAGGATGGCACCGGCATCGCCGACGGCGCGATTCGGGACATAGTTGAAATCCTGGTCGTAGCCGCCGATGAATTCGTTCAGGTTTAAGAATTGCGTGGTCGTGATCTGTCCTGCATTCAACGCCGTGAGCCCATACTGCACGCCGACGTTATCGACGGGTCGCAGCGCGAATCCCGTCGTCGCATTGACGCCATACATGTTGCGGGATACGTCGAAGAGCGTCGGTCGCGCGCCAAGTGGATTGGTTATGGGATCGTAGCGCAGTGAGACCGGTACAACCGGGTTCCACACGGCCGAGTTGTATCCGGGAATGTCGACACGGCCCGGAACGGGATCGATGCGGCCGGACTGGTTCGCGGCGTCGATGAACGCCTGCAGACCCTTATATCCGGACACCGCGACCTGCTGCGCGACGGAGAATCCGGCAGGATCGGTCACGTTGAAATAATGCGTGAGGAGGTGTCCGTCCGAACCGGAGAACGCGATTCCGAGCGGATCCGGGAACACTGCGGAAATCAAGATCCCATCGAACAATCCAGGCAAGGCATCTACCAGTTGACTGCTGCCATACGATCCGCCCGAAGCACCCATGCTTACTGTGTAAAGCGGCACGCCGAAACTTTCGATGAAGTGCTCTTTGCCCATCATCGCGGTTTCACCCGACAAAACCGAGTTGCAGCTCTGCGACGCGTTCTGGAGCGTGTTCCCGAACAAGGCATAGCCTTGGCCGAGTCTCGCGGGACTGAACAAACTGGCATCTATAACCCCAGCCAACGTGAGGCTGCCACCCACCGTGCCCTGGATGTACCAACCGCCCGGGCACCCGGCACCCTCGATCGCGATCAGTCGCTTATTCCATCCCCGTGGCGGCGAAAACCAAGTCGGGGCCGGATCGGAAGTTGGGTCATGCAGGATCGTACTCTGGTAGATGCCGCGGTTGATGGTGCTCGTCTCAACTCGCACCACGAAATTGACGGTCGCCCCCGTGGTGGTCGTTGTTTTGGCAACGTTGGCCGGCAGGCTGGACGTGGACGGCAGCGGTACGAACGCCGTTCCGCCAACCGGCATGTAGAGATAAGTGATCTTCGTCGCCGCGGAACAATTAGCGTCAAGCGAAGGGCCAAACGTTGTCGTATCCCCCGGCACCAGGGGCCCGAGGATTCCAGAATAAATCTGGAAGTTCTGCGTAGTGCAAATGTATGGCACCTCATGCGGCCCAGAAATGATGGGCCCGGTG
>WNFC01010875.1_pt1 | contig 10119 bp, 8 predicted proteins | sample 5400541 | NCBI WGS metagenome assembly WNFC01 (sample SAMN13153342, study PRJNA577476) | soil metagenome | isolation source: 120 cm saprolite under Douglas fir tree site 2 hole 2 replicate 1 | place: USA:California | collected 2015-04-18 | reverse complement strand
GATTCTGCTTCCTTTTTCAATACGGCGTAAACTTCTTCCACCTGCCGCCTGGTTTCATTGAGCGATCCAGAATTATCGATCACGTAATCGGCAGCCCTAACCTTTTCTTCATCCGGAAGTTGCGCGGCCATGCGGCGGGCCACCTCGCGTCGTGCCGTTTCCTCGTCCACTTTCAAACGGCGAGCCCATCGTTCGATCCGCTGCTCCGGGCGGCAAGTCACCACCACCAGCCGGTCGAGGTTCTCTACCATACTCGCTTCGAGGATGAGCGCCGCTTCCACCATGGCGACGGCATGCGGATCGCGTTGGCTCACTTGCTCCATCCACTCCTGTTGCCGGCGAATCACTGCCGGATGAACGATCTGATTGAGTTCCTGGACTCGAGAAGGCTGATTGCCGAAAGCAAGCTCGGCCAACCGGGCGCGGTCCACGATGCCGTCCGGGTTCAGGATGCCAGGGCCGAACCGACTGACGACCTCCCGGTAGACCGTCTCCCCCGGCTGCATCAGTTGGTGAGAGATTTCGTCGGCCTGAATAACGTGCGCACCCAGCACGGCAAACATTTCGCCCACAACCGACTTGCCCGCGGCAATGCCGCCGGTCAAACCGACCTTCAGCACGTCAGGCGCGCTCCGCGGCCAGGGCGGGCATGCGCGATCCCCTTCGCATCCTGGCCGCCTTGATCGTATTTGCCATCAGCATGGCGATGGTCAGCGGTCCTACGCCACCGGGGACGGGCGTGATCGCTCCCGCGACTTCCGCCGCCTGGGGATGAGTGTCGCCCACCAACGTCGAGCCTTTTGTCCGGAAGCTCTCCTCGCGCTTGGCGTTCCCCGCGAACAGACGGTCGAACTCTGCGCGCTCGGTCACTTTGTTCATCCCCACGTCAATCACTGTAGCTCCGGGTTTCACGAAGTCGCGTGTAACCATGCCCGCCCTGCCAATCGCGGCCACCAGAATATCGGCGCGGCGGCACACGCCGGGAAGGTCCCGAGTCTTGGAGTGGCAGACGGTCACCGTCGCATTCGCGTTGATCAGAAGCATGGCGATAGGCTTGCCGACAATGTCGCTCCGCCCCACCACGACCGCTTCCCGGCCTGCGACTGGAATATTACTGCGCTTCAGAATCTCCATGATTCCCGCCGGCGTGCAAGGTACCAACCCTGGCCGCTGGGTGGAAAGAAAGCCGACGTTCACCGGGTGAAAGCCGTCCACGTCCTTGGCCGGGTCGACCGCCATCAGGATCTTTTTGGAATCCACCTGCGCAGGGAGCGGAAGCTGCACCAGGATGCCGTCAATTTCATCGCGCCGGTTCAATTGCAGCACCAGTTCCAGCAACTCCTGAGTCGAAATCGTATCCGGCGGCGTTAGCTTTTCGCTGTAGATGCCCACTTCCTCGCAACTCTTCACTTTGCCGCGAACGTAGATTTCAGAGGCCGGATTGTGTCCCACCAGGATGACCGCCAGCCCGGGACGCATCCCGGCCGCCGCCATGCCCTTGACTTCGGACGCCACTTCCGCTCGGATGTCGGTGGCAATCTTGTTGCCGTCCAGAATGATGGCAGGCATGAAGTCTCGCTCCCACTGAGTTAGTTAAGCCAGGAAACTTATCGTAACGCAGCTCTCAGCTTTCAGCCATCAGCTATCAGTACACACCGAACGGCTGAAAGCTGAGAGCTGACGGCTGAGAGCTTTTAAGCGTAGAATCCATTCCCATGATTCCTCAAGACCTGCTCGACATCCTGGTCTGCCCGGCCTGCAAGAAACCGCTGGTCCTGAAGGATGAGGGGCAGACCTTGAAGTGCGGCGAGTGTCGGCGGGCCTACCCGATTCGCGATGGCATCCCGATCTTGCTCGTGGACGAAGCCGTCACCGAACCCTCCTGAAAGCCATATTGTGTCGTCCCACAACGACACAACGTGTCAATCCTGAGATGGAGCGAGACGTTTCAATATGGCCCGTTCGTGCTACGCCATTTTTACCGCTAAGAGTTAGCTTCCCTGCAACTTGTCGCATCGTAAGGGGTTTAAGAAACCAAACCGCTGCTTCGAACGTATATGGAGCAGAGGGCTGAATGCGGCAGCAAAATTGCATGCAACGTTGCTGGCAGCTAATGAGTCTAATAAGGCAGAACAAGTCAAGGTCGGAGGTGATAACGACCATGAAAGATAGATTCTCCAGTACCGAACTTACGGCTCTGCGAAACGATCTGCTGCAGGGAGGCCTGATCGATTCGCGCGAAGCCGCCGAACTCCTGCAAGTCTTCCTCATGGGACGTGGCTACGGAGTATCGCCTCAAGCAGCCATGGACGCCGTGGGCCGGGTTGAGATGTCAGGCTGCTCTATGCCGGTGCTGCAAAAAGAGCTGGAGGGTCTGGCGTTGGTCATGTAGATGTGACATGTGAGCGGTGACCGAGACTATGTAAGAAATCTACGGGGACCTCGGAACCAAGCCGTTTCCCGCAAGGTGATAAACAAGAATGAGCCGGGCAAACCAGCCCGGCGTTCCTGTTTTGTAAGGAGCTCTTAGCCGTTAGCTATTGGCTTGAATCCCACGATGACTACGGAGATGGGTAGTGATTTGGGTGAGCTAAAGGCTAAGAGCTAAAGGCTTCACTCGTACCTCAAACTCTCCACCGGATCCAACTTCGCCGCGCGCGCGGCGGGAACCGTCCCAAAAATCACTCCCACCAGAGACGAGACCAGAATGGCCACGATCGCCGACAAGCCCGAAATCGGGATACGGTATTCCGTCAGAAAGCGTACCGAATAGGGAATCGCTAAACCAATCACCACCCCAATGAACCCGCCCACCAGAGAAATCGTCATGGCTTCCGCGAGGAACTGGAAGCGGATCTCCCGGTTGGTGGCTCCGAGGGCTTTACGGATGCCAATCTCGCGGATGCGGGAACTTACCGTGGCCAACATGATGTTCATGATGCCAATGCCACTGACCAGCAGCACCACCGCCGCTACTAGCAGCAACACGAGGGTGAGCGCATTGGCTGTTTTCTCCGCCAGGACCACCAGTTGGGTGAGATTCACGACGTTGTAGACCGACTCCGCCCGGTGCCGGCTCTGAATGACCCGCCGGATCTGATCCGTGGCCGGCGCCACCATCGAGGGATCCGCGGCCGAGAAATAAATCTGCTTTACCGTCGGTGTATCGGTAAAGTACCGGCTGACGGTGTACGGGATCAGCATGGTGTAATCAACCACCTCGGTTTCTCCGAAGGTGTCTACCCGCTCCCGGAATGTGCCCACGATGGTGAAGGGCAGGCCGCTCAGCTTGATGACTTTGCCGATGGCTTCTTCCTGCGACCCGAAAAGCTCCGCCGCCATTTTCTGGGTGATGACTCCAACCTTGTTATGCTGCTGTTCGTCCTGCTCGTCAAAAAACCTGCCAGTGACGATCACCAAGTTGCGCACCACTCGGTAGTCGGGAAAGACCCCAAGTACCGAAATGTCGCGCTCCTTCCCGCTGCCCACCGGAACGCGGTCACTCAGCGAAACCACTGGAGACGCCGCGATGATACCCGACACCTCCCGCAAAGCAGCCTGCATGTCATCAATCGTCAGCGGGTCGGGGGTGACATTCGCGATGCCCTGGCTTGAGCTTTGATATTCAGCCTCAATCTGGTTGGTGCCGATCCCCTGAATCTGGTTGAGCACATATTGCTTGCCCGTCATGCCGATGGTCACCACCAGGATCAGGGAGGCGGTCCCAATCACCATTCCCAGAGCGGTCAGCGCGAAACGCACTTTGTTGCTGCGAAAAGTCTCGTACGCGAAGCTCAGGATCTCGCTGTAAACCAACTTGGGAGGTTGGCGCTCGGGAGCGGTGGTAGTCGCGGTAGCCATTCGTCTTTTATTAGAGGCTGGTTAGACAGACGATAGTTAGATGCGGCAATCGCGCCGCTGGAACTAGATGCTAGCCGCTTAAAGTCCAGGGCGCAATTGGGCAGTTTGCAGATCATGTTTCCTTTGCGTCCTTTGCGGCGCCTTCGCGACCTTTGCGGTTAAAGGCTTCTTGATCGCAAAGGAACGCCAAGGACTCGCCAAGCGCCAGGCACCCCGGTCAAGTTCTGGAGTGTTTCCAACCGGCTCTGTCCCCGCCTACCCACCACATTACCAAGGTCTATGCATAAGACGTTCTTCGTAGAACCCCGCCATCGTTTTGTTTACAGTTAAAAGTCGGATCGGAAATGCGGCGCCGAAGGCTCTCTCCCTTTGGGCCCATTTCGGGGCCAAAAGAAAATGGCAGCACCCGGCACAGCACCTATTCAGATTTCGCTAGAGCCTGCATCGAATTCCGGCGCCGCAGCCACTCACGCGCTGCTGGCTGCCATGTTGCGTGCCACCGACAAGGTCAGCGACCTGATTTTTTCGCCGGGGCGCCCACCTCAGGTCGAGGTGTACGGACAACTGATTCCGGTACAAGCTCAAGGCCTGCGTGCGCTCACCGCCGACGATACTCGCCGTATCGCGTCCGACCTGATCGGAAGCAATAAACAGGCCATCAATGTTCTTCGGGAGCAGGGGTCCTGTGATATTTCGTTTGGCCTGCCAGGACTGGCGCGTTTTCGGGTCAATATCTTCATCCAGCGCGGAAGCTGTGCGGTGGTCATGCGCGTCATCCCCACCGCGATTCCGGAGTTCTCTGCCCTGGGCCTGCCGCCGCAACTGGGAGAAATCGCCGGCCTGCGGGATGGCATCGCATTAGTGACGGGAGCGCGAGGGGCGGGAAAGTCTTCCACCCTGGCGGCGCTGCTCGACCGCATCAACGAAAAGCAGACCTGCCACATCATTACCATCGAAGACCCCATCGAGTTTTTGCACAACCACAAAAGCGCCACCATTCACCAGCGGGAACTCCATAGCGATACGCCAAGCTTCGCGCTGGCGTTGCGCGCGGCCTTGCGGCAGGCGCCGAAGGTGATCCTGGTAGGCGAACTGCGCGACCGTGAAACCATGGAAATGATCCTGGAAGCCGCCGAGACCGGTCACCTGGTTCTTTCCAGCCTGAACGCCCCCAACGCGGTCAAGACCCTGGAGCGCATCGTGACTGCGTTTTCTGCAGGCGAACAATCATCCGTGCGTGGCCGTTTGGCCAAGACTCTTCGTTATGTAATTTCCCAGAAGCTCATTCCACGTAAAGACGGGGGCCGCGTGGCCATCGTCGAAGTTTTCAAGAATACGCCGGTCACTTCGAACTATCTGGAGTGCGAGGATCCCTCGGGCGGTACCCTGCTGGAAGCTCTGAAAAAAGGCGCCTCGGAAGGCATGCAGCACTTTGACGCTGAGATCGAGAAACTGGTTCGAGCGGAAATCGTAGACCTGGAAACGGCGTTGAACTACGCCACCGATCCCCAGCAATTGCGGCGTGCCCTGAGCCCAGAAGCTATCTCATAAATGGCCGCTCGGGATAGTTGGTGTAAAGCCTGTTTACATCAACAATCACTTTTTCACTGACTTCGAGGCGGTTCGCTTCCAACTCTTCTTTGCATCTTCCGCGCATTCCTTAAACACATCGTGCCTAGACTTACGATTGACCACCTCAGAGATCACCCCGTTGTAGCTGTCTACGACAGCAACCAACGACAGCAACCAACGACAGCAACCAACGACTTGGACACGATGCAAAGAGCGACCGTGCGAAACTCGATAGACTGGCAAGCCGTACCCAAAACTTCGTAGTGTCCTCGGGCTGTATCGAAACGTGCGACTAACCGACCTAACCGAACAACCCTGACCACAGCACCGATCACAACACAAAAAAGGTCGCAAACGCGGTCAACGCTGCAAGTTTCCTGTGATTCCGAACGAGGCCCCGGCATCTTAGGTCCGCTCTTGACTGGAGTCGTGTCACATCTTGCTACAGCTGGAGAACGTGTGAATCCACCGATCTTGCAGCCAGAATCTTAGAACTGCGGGAATACCGTTTGCGCTCGCCTAAGTGCCGTTGAAAAATGGCGTTTTTGCGTGAGCGAAAACCTCAGATTACCAAGGTTACGTCTTTGCGACCTCGATCACTGCACCTTTCAACCCGTCGGTCCGAAAGTAATCATCATGAAATTAGATTTGTTTTCGCTCGTGCTGAGGCTTGATTTCTTGTCCTGTGTCCTCACGGTTTTTTCCACGATTCTGGTTGGCAGAAGGTGCTGGGAGGGTTGGGTTCTGGCGGCAGCAAACAGCATCCTCATCTGTGCCATAGGGTTACGGACGGCGCAGTTCGGCTTCATTCCGGCAAATCTGTTTTGCATCGTGCTTTACGCGGTCAACCTCCGCACATGGCGCAAGTCTGAAGTTTCGTCCGCCGATTTTGCAGGATGCGAGTCGCGGGCTGAAGAGACTCGATGACGCCTTCACTGACCCGGATTGTTGGTGTAAACGCCTGGTTACGCGAACTATCCTGCAGCCAGGGCTAACGCCGCTTGCTTGTGCAGGTTGGTCCCGGATTGATCTCCGACCTTCGACTTAGTCAGGTTGTCCTGGGTGGAGCAGAGCAACTACTGGCGCAAAGGTTTCGGCGGCGCCAACGCGATCAGCGCGACGCCTACGATGACCAGGGCCGGAACATCGCCGAGCAGATGCGCGTGCTCGGCGGTGTTCGCCAATGCCTGCACCGTCATGATGCCCGCGTGAACCAGGCTCGACCATGCCGTAAAGGCGATCAGGCTGCGATGCTCCGCGGGGCGGCGCGAAGCGATCAGCAGAAAGACGCCCAGCGTTGCGTAAACCCCGAGAATCATCTGCTCATATTGGGGCTGATGCGGCTGCCACCGCCAGCCACTCGGCCACAAAAACATCATGAGCGGATATACGCCAACCAGGAAGATCAGGCCCACCAGCATCAGAACAATTTGCAGTGCGCGTTTCCTGTTCATGGCACGCCTCCGAATGGAATTCATATTCAATCAGAGAACACGAATTCAGAATTGGTCGTAGAACTTCAGCGCCATGGCGCCGTGGGTTGCCGCTCCTCCAGCGCGCAAGGCAGCAGCAATCAATGAGCTTTCGGTAATTTCCTCGCGAGAGGCACCTGCCGCTTTCGCGCCTTTTACGTGCCCTTCGATGCAGTAGGCAAACTGGGTCGTAAAAGCAACCCCCAATGCGATGAGCTCGCGATATTTTCGTGGAATAGCGCCGTCCTCACGGCGAACGATCTCATCCAGGGCGAGCCAGGCTTTGAATTCTGTAGGCGCGAGTTTACCATCTCCTTGAGAAACCGCAGATCGCCGACATCATGGTAGTGTTCGCTCATTTGCTCCTCCCATGTGGCCAGCAGGTTCTACAACAAGTTGCCTGCGATTACCCGAGAGTAGACGTTAGATAAGGTATGAAACAAGATGGCAGATATGCCATTGCACATAGATTATTCAGCCATACCCCCCGGATCTCATTTCTCCGAGATGAAATCTGTAGATGAAAGAGGTCACACTCCTAATTTCTCGACGGAATGATCTCTTCCACCGTCCGTTGGTCCGACGGATGAGCTCTCGCCTGGCGGCTCAATCTGGCTGCCTGCCACCAGCGTTTCGCCGGTGCCGCCCGATGGAGATTTCCGGGTCTGGAAGAACGAGCACTTTCCCTCCTCCTCGGGTTTTCCACAAGCAACCCGCTCCTGCCCTGGACCCATCCATTGCCTGAACTCTCGCGGCTTGGCAAAATCAAACAGATTCCCCGCTGAATCGCAAGGCGCGATACCATCATCTGAGACTCTTAATAGAGGAGAAAATATATGGCTTTTGAACTACCCCCCTTGCCGTACGACTATTCCGCTCTTGAACCCACCATCGATGCCGCAACCATGAAGTTGCACCACGACATGCATCACGCGGCGTACGTAAAGAATCTGAACGCCGCTCTTGAGAAACATCCCGAACTGCAATCCAAGAGTGCTGAAGACCTGATTCGCGACCTGAACGCCGTGCCGGAAGACATTCGCGGCGCAGTGCGCAATAATGGCGGCGGTCACGTGAACCACAGCATGTTCTGGAAGATCATGAAGCCCAAGGGCGGTGGAGACCCGAGCGGTCCCGTTGCCGACGCAATCAAGAAGGCCTTTGGCAACTTCAAGGACTTTCAGACCAAGTTCAACGACGCCGGCGTCAAGCAGTTTGGCAGCGGCTGGGTTTGGCTGGCCGGCAAACGTGGCGGCGACGTGCAGATTCTCAGCACTCCCAACCAGGACAACCCGATCTCCCAGGGCCTGTTCCCCATCTTCGGCAACGATGTTTGGGAGCACGCCTACTATCTCAAGTACAACAATCGCCGTCCTGAATACCTGGCGGCCTGGTGGAACGTCGTCAACTGGGAAGAAATCAACAAGCGCTATGAGAGCCTGAAGTCAGGTCAGCTCGAGCCGGCGCTGGCCCGCTAACTGGTCTTGTAATCAAGACAGCCCCGTCGCGGGCAACCGCACCGGGGCTTTTTCATACTAGAATGTGGGCACGAGCGTCCCGCTCGTGCGGGAGCGCAACGGGTCATTCTCCCGCACCGTGACCGATCGTGCCTCAGTGAGAGATAATACTGACGATCTAACCAGAATCTGCATCTGCCGTCCGTCAGGATGGCGCTCAGCTGGAGAGCACCATGAAATTTTCCTCCCTGATGACAACACGGGCCGCCCTTTCCATCGCACTCCTCGCAGCCCTTAACCCTTCGGCGCGTTCCGAGGCTGTGACAGCTCCAAGAGATTATTCCTTCACTATCTCGACTACGCAGCCCTGGACGGACACCGGCGTAGACCTGCAGGCGGGAGAGCTCCTCGAGATCACGGCCACTCCAGCGCTGGCTGCAGCCGGAGCCGGCGCGCCCGCGGCGAACAGTTGCGATCCGCGAGGAGCGAGTGGTTCAACGGAAGCCAATGCCAGTCTTCCGGTCGCTGCAGCTCCGTCCGGGTCACTGATTGCCAGGCTGCAAGCGCAAGGAGAAGCGGTTCCTGTGGGCAACACCCGGCGGCTCAAGATGGGCGCGCCCGGCCATCTTTTCTTCGGAGTGAATGCACAAGCTCCGCCAGATTGCACCGGCAGCTTTGCCGTCAAAGTTCGCCTCAGCAGCGCCGGGAGCTCTGCGCCCGCAGCCGTCACCGGCAACGCGTTGGCATCGTCTTCAGTCACGTCGCCGCCGTCCGCGTCGTCATCATCTGCATCATCGCCGTCGACTGCGGCACAATCAACTTCCCAGACAAAACCGGCGCCGGCGCCAGCTCAAGACATCAAGTCGAAGCTGGCCTCCGCCGCACAGGTATTTCTCGCTGGACAATTCGGTACCGGCGCAAGCCCTGCGAGTTCTTCCGCCGCGCCGCTGTCGAGTGACGCAGTCCCCGCGAACTCGGCAACTTCGGCGGCCTCGGTGCCGGCAACGCCTGCACTGAGTGTCTCGACCGCCGCTCTGGATTCAGCCTTGCGGAAGGATATCGACGGCTTGCCCCGCCGGGTGAACGATCAGTTCGACAACCAGGGCGACATGGTCAACTTCGTCCTCGTCGGCTCCCAGCAGCAGGTGCAAAGCGCGCTCGAGGCTGCGAACTGGCACGTCGCCGACACAGACAACAAGGAAGCGGTCATGAAGGCTGTGCTCGAGACCTATCAGAAGAAGGACTACCTGGCGATGCCGATGAGCCAGCTCTATCTTTTCGGCCGCAAGCAGGATTTTGGATACGAACTCGCCGCCGCCTATTCCGTCGTGGCCAGCCGCCACCACTTCCGCATCTGGAAAGCGCCCTCCGCCTGGAACGGACAGGCCCTCTGGGCCGGAGCAGGAACGCACGACATCGGCTTCGAAAAAGACCAGCGCAACGGAAGCGTGACCCACAAGATCGATCCGGCGGTCGACGGCGAACGCGACAATATCGGACAGACCTTGCAGCAGTCAGGCAAAGTGAAGAGCATGTCCTACTACCTGCCTCCCGATCCGGTGCAGGGAGCGAAAAACGCCACCGGCGGTGGATACCACTCCGACGGACGCATTCTGGTGATTGTGGTGCAGTAGGGGGGATCGGGCGTCAGACGTCGGCCTGAAGGCACCGCGGATGAGAATGGAAATTCGATTTAGACCCACTGAAGAAAATGCTTGAACGCCATGCGCGCGATTTCGTGGTTGTGAGTGTAATCG
>WNFC01010873.1_pt1 | contig 10119 bp, 8 predicted proteins | sample 5400541 | NCBI WGS metagenome assembly WNFC01 (sample SAMN13153342, study PRJNA577476) | soil metagenome | isolation source: 120 cm saprolite under Douglas fir tree site 2 hole 2 replicate 1 | place: USA:California | collected 2015-04-18 | reverse complement strand
GGGCCTGGGAGGGCGCGATGACCATCGCACTGGAGCTCGGTGCGACCATCAGCCATCACCATGGGGTGGGTCGAGTGAGGGCGCGTTGGGTCGCCGATGAGATGGGAGGATGGATGCGAGTGTGGCAGTCGATCAAGGACAGCGTTGACCCGCAAGGTGTCATGAACCCGCGCGCGGTGGGAGGCGCACCATAGCCGCCCGGCCCGGCGTCCTGTTCATAGTCAACCCCGCATCGGGCGCGGGCAAGGCAGGACGTGAGTGGAGGGCGATCGAAAACTGGCTGCCGGGGACAGGACTCCGGTACGAAACAATGCTCACGACCCGGCCGCTCGAGGCGACGGAGATCGCCCAGCGAGCCGTGAGAGAGTCGCGACCGGTGGTCGTCGCCGTCGGTGGGGACGGCACCCTGAACGAGGTGGTTAACGGCTTCTTCCACAACGGCGCGCCGATCCCGACGACGAGCAGGCTCGCCATGGTGCCGCTGGGTACCGGCGGAGACTTCAGGCGCACCCTGCGCATTCCCCTGGACAGCAGGGCCGCGATCCAGGTTCTCAGCGACGGGTTGGTCAGGCGCCTGGATGCAGGCTGCGTCACCTTCCAGAATGCCGACGGATCGACAGGTGTCAGGCATTTCATCAACATCGCCGACGCAGGGCTGGGTGGAGACGTCGTCCAGCAGATGGGCAACGGCACGAAAAGATTTGGCAGCGCCGCCTACACGTTGGGTGGCCTACGCGCACTCGTCGGCTTCAAGAACAAGCCGATGACCGTGGAGGTCGACCACACCAGGCACGAGCTTCCGAAGGCGCAGCAGGTGGTCGTCGCCAACTGCCAGTTCTTCGGCGGGGGCATGCAGATGGCGCCGTCGGCGTCACCGACCGACGGGGTGTTCGATGTGATCCTGGTCAAGGACGCGGGCAAGATCGAAACGATGCGTGGCATGAACGACTTCCGGCAGGGAAAGCACCTGGACCAGAACAATCCCAAGATCGAGTTGATGTACGGCAAGCGGATCTCGGTCACCTCCCCGGTGAAGGTTCGACTTGACGTCGACGGGGAGGCAGTGGGTTTTCTGCCGGCCCTGTTCGAGATCCAGCCAAGCGCGATCGAGTTCATAACGCCCCGATAATTCGTTCGTGACCAAGGGAGTCATCGCCACTCCGCATCGGACCGCGTCCGAGGTGGGCGCGCAGGTGCTTCGCGACGGTGGAAACGCGATCGACGCAGCCATCGCCGCGAACGCGGTGCTGTGCGTCGTCTACCCGCAGATGACGTCGGTCGCCGGCGACCTGATGGCGATCGTGTGGCCGGCCGGCGCCGCATCGCCGGTGGGACTCATCGGCGCCGGACGCTCGGGTGAGCTTGCCACCATCGAGGCCGTCAGCTCGCGCGGTCACGAGCGGATGCCGGAGCGCGGCATTCTCACCGTCACCGTGCCGGGCACCGTCGACGCATGGGGCCGTCTGCTCGAACGTTTCGGAACCCTCGGGCTTGGTGCGGTCCTCGAGCCCGCGGCCGCGCTGGCCCGCGACGGCTACGTCATCACCGCGCTGCTTTCCGACTTCCTGAAGTCGGGGGCCGAGCTGCTCGGTAAGGAGAACGCCGCGCACGAGCTTTACCCACCGATGGAACCGGGCATGCTCCTGCGCAACCCGGACCTGGCAGCCGTGCTGGAGGACATCGGGCGCAGCGGGATCAGCGGCTTTTATCGGGGCGAGGTTGCGGCGGCCATCGCCTCGGCGATCAGCCGGCGCGACGGCCTCGTCACGGCTCGCGACCTGGCCGCGCATCGTTCGCAGTGGGTCGACCCGATCAGCATCCCGTACCGGGGCGTGACGGTCTACGAGCTGCCGCCTCCGACGCAGGGTCTCGCCGCCCTGGCCATGATCGCGAGGCTCAACACGCTGAGGCCCGAAGAGCTGCAGCCAGGACCGGCGTTCGTCTCCCAGTTCAAGCGGATCCGGGACGCCTGCTACCCGCTGCGCGATCAGTACATCACCGACCCGGACTTCGCGGTCGCGCCGATCGAGCCTTTCCTGGATCCTGCACACGTCGCGACGGGAGGACCAGGGCTCCGCGAAGGCGGCGACACAATTTACATGTGCGCCGCCGACGGGCACGGCAACCTGGTGTCGCTCATCCAGAGTGTCGCCTTCGATTTTGGGTCGGGCGTCGTGGCGGAGGGGACCGGCATGCTCCTGCAGAACCGCGGCTGTTATTTCAGTCTCGCCGCCGACCACGTCAACCGGTTGGAACCGCGCAAGCGAACCATGCACACGCTGATCCCGGCGATGGCGGCGCGCGATGGAAAGCCGTGGGCCGCCTTCGGCAGCATGGGCGGCGACGGACAGCCCCAGCTGCAGTCGCAGGTGCTGGTCAACCTCGTGGACTTCGGCCTGGAACCGGCCGAGGCGGTGGCGCGTCCGCGGATCCGGGTACAGGCCAATGGCCTTCGTACTTCAATCCCAGCGGACTACCCGCACGCGGCCGAGCTCGCGCGTTCCAACCCAAGCTTCGAGCTGATGCCCGCGCAACATCATTCACTCGGACACGCGCAGGCAATCGTGATCGACGGTCCCGCAGCCTGGCGCGCGGGCGCCGACCCACGCTCGGACGGTTCGGCCGAATTCGCCTCTTAAACGGCCGATTAGTGCTCGCCCGTATACTTTTGGGCAGTTTGGCAGCAGAGACGGACGTCAAAGGCAAGCTGATCGCGCAGTACAAGCGGGCTGACAAGGACACGGGATCCCCCGAAGTCCAGATCGCGCTTTCGACCACGCGCATCCGGGAGCTCACCGAGCACCTGAAGACGCACGCCAAGGATCATCACTCGCGCCGCGGCCTCCTCCTCCTGGTGGGCAAGCAACGGCGTCTGCTGAACTACCTGAGGGACACCGACATCGAGCGCTACCGCGCGCTCGTCGGCAAGCTCGGGATCAGGAGATAGCCCGACCGGTCGTTTCCCCGGTCACGTAAGTCAATCGGGAGGACCCCACCGCGGTAGCGCGGGGTCAGCTCTTAGAAGCTCTCAGTCAGGCGCCGGTGCAAATCGAACCTGAGCGGCAGCTGCTAGGAATCTGACCCAGATCGCACCTCCGGGGGCCGTCCTCCCAGAACATGGAGGTATTGCCAATGGCAATAGTCACGAAGAACGTTGAGGTCGCCGGAAGGCGGCTTTCGATCGAAACCGGCCGGGTGGCCGAGCAGGCGAACGGCGCGGTGATCCTGAGGCAGGGCGACACCGTCGTCCTGAGCACCGCGGTGATGGCGAAGGAGCCGCGCGAGGGGATCGACTGGTTCCCGCTCACCTGCGACTACGAGGAGAAGCTTTACGCGGCGGGCAAGATCCCCGGCGCGTTCATGCGCCGAGAAGGACGCCCAAGCGAGACGGCGATCCTCGCGTCCCGGCTGACGGACCGGCCGCTGCGGCCCCTGTTTCCAGACGGATTCCGGCTCGACGTGCAGGTCGTCTCGACCGTCCTCTCGGTGGACCAGGAGAACGATCCGACGATCCTGAGCATCAACGGGGCTTCGACGGCCCTGGTGATCTCGGACATCCCATTCCAGGGCCCGGTCGGCGCGGTCCGTATGGGGTATCTGGACGGAAAGGTTGTGGTCAACCCGCCGATGTCCAGGATGCACGAGTCGGAGCTCGACCTCGTGGTCGCCGGCACCGCCGACGCGATCCTGATGGTGGAGGCGGGCGCCAAAGGCGTCACCGAGCAGACCGTGCTCGACGCGCTCGAGATGGCTCACACCGAGATCAAGGGAATCTGCGCCGCCCAGCTCGAGCTGCAGGAGCAGGTCGGCCGGGAGAAGCGCGAGTGGGTTCCACCCGCGTATCCCGAGCAGATGATCGAGATCGTCGGCGAATACCTGGCGCTCCGGCTAGACCAGGTGCTCTACAAGGCGGACAAAGCCACGCGCGAGACCGACATCGACGACCTTCGGAGGAAGACGATCGTCGAGCTGGGCGAGCGGTTCCCTGAGCACGTCGAGATCCTCGGCAAGCTCTTCGACAAGGCGCTCAAGGACCGGGTCCGCCAGCGCGTCGTGATAGAGGGAGTTCGCATCGACGGCCGCGGCCTCAAGGACGTGCGCAATATCACCGTAGAAGTCGGGGTGCTTCCCCGCACGCACGGCTCGGGCCTTTTCACCCGAGGACAGACGCAGGCGCTGACGATTGCGACCCTGGGCTCGATGTCCGACGCGCAGAAGATCGACGGTCTCACCGATGAGACCTCCAAGCGGTACATGCATCACTACAACTTCCCGCCTTTCTCCGTGGGTGAGGCACGACCGCTGCGCGGCCCGGGCCGCCGCGAGATCGGGCACGGCGCGCTGGCCGAGCGCGCGCTGCTGGCGGTAATCCCGCCCGTCGAGGAGTGGCCCTACACGATGCGCCTGGTCTCCGAGATCCTGAGCTCCAACGGCTCGACTTCGATGGCGTCGGTCTGCGGCTCGACTCTGGCGTTGATGGACGCCGGGGTTCCAATCAAGTCTCCGGTCGCAGGGATCGCGATGGGCCTCGTGACACGCGATGGCAAGTTCGCGGTGCTGACCGACATCCAGGGTGTTGAGGACAACCTCGGCGACATGGACTTCAAGGTTGCCGGCACGCGTGACGGCATCACCGCGCTGCAGATGGACATCAAGGTCAAAGGCCTCACGCACGAGATCCTCGCGCAGGCGCTCGAGCAGGCTCGCGAGGCGCGCCTGTTCGTGCTCGACAAGATGCTGGCCGTGCTGCCGAAGGCGCGCAGCGAGATGAGCCCCTACGCGCCGCGCATCACCACGATCATGATCAACCCGGACAAGATCCGCGACATCATCGGGCCGGGAGGCAAGATGATCCGGAAGATCACCGAGGAGACGGGCGCCCAGATCGACGTCGAGGACGACGGTCGGGTCTTCATCGCCGCGGTCGACCAGGAAGGCGGCCAGAAAGCGATCGACTGGATCAAGGGCCTGACCGACGAGGTCGAGGTCGGCAGGATCTACAAGGGCAAGGTCGTGCGCATCATGCCTTTTGGCTTGTTCGTCGAGGTGCTTCCCAACCAGGATGGCCTCGTGCATGTCTCGAAGCTCACCGACCACCGGGTCGAACGGCCCGAAGAGGTGGCCAACGTCGGCGACGAGATCATGGTGAAGGCAACAGAGATCGACAGCCAGGGCCGGCTCAACCTGAGCCGCCAGGCGGCGATCGAGGAGCTGACCGAGAAAGGCCTGCCGATCGAAGAGAAGATCGACCGCGAAGCGATGGCCGTTGCCCTGGCTTCGCCGCCGCCGCCTCCCCGCGAGGGTGGCTTCAGTGGTGGCGGTAATCGCGGCGGACGAAACGGCGGCGGCAGTCGTGGCCCACGCCGCAACTAGCTGAATCATGGCTGAGCCGATCAGAGTCGCGGTCGCCGGTTACCGCGGCAAGGTCGGCTCGGTCCTCGCCTCGGCGTTTCAGAGCGAGCCGGGAATCGACTACGTCGGCGGGGTTGAGCTGGGCGACGACCTGGCGGCCTTCCTTCACGAGAAGCGACCTCGAGCCCTGGTAGATTTCACCAAACCGTCAGAAGCTCTGCACAATGCGCTTGCCGCGGTCGCGGCAGGGGCATCTCCCGTGATCGGCACGACCGGCCTGAGCGCCGAGTCGGTGGACAAGCTCGAAACCGCGTGCAAGAGCAAGGGAGTGGGCGGGATCGTAGCCCCGAACTTCGCGGTCGGCGCCGTCCTGATGATGCATCTCGCCGACATTGCCGCGCCGCACTTCGACGCCGTCGAGGTGATCGAGATGCACCACGCAACCAAGCTCGACGCTCCGTCCGGCACCGCTCTCTCGACCGCGAAGAGGCTCGCCGCCAGGCGGCGCGAGAATCCCTTCAGCCACCAGAAGCCGGAGAAGGAGACCCTGGCCGGGACGCGTGGTGGGGAGGAAGGGAACGTCGCCGTGCACAGCGTGCGCCTCCCGGGTTTCGTCGCCGACCAGGAGGTTATCTTCGGGTTGCCCGGACAGACGCTCACGATCGTTCACCGGACGACAAGCCGTGAGGCGTACATCCCGGGCGTCTTGGTCGCGATTCGGAAAGTGACCGCCGAGGCGCGCTTCTACCGCGGTCTCGACGAACTTCTAGGGCTTCGCTAAACTGATTTGATGTCCAACTCCAAGCGACTAAACGTTGCTGTCGTCGGTGCAACCGGGCTTGTGGGCGGGCAGATGCTGAAGATTCTTGCCCAGCGCCAATTCCCAATTGCGAGCGTGAGCGCTTTTGCATCCGAGCGATCGGTCGGGTCGAGAGTGCCCTTCAACGGAGAGCAGCTCACCTTGAGGCGCCTCGACGAAAAAGCATTTGAGGGGATCGACGTCGCCATGTTCGCCGCTGGAGCGGACATCTCGCTTCTTTACGGCCCGAGCGCCGCTGAGGCCGGCGCACTGGTGATCGACAAGAGCTCGGCCTGGCGCATGAAGGCTAACGTGCCGCTGGTCGTGCCCGAGGTAAACGGGGAGGACATTCGCGACAACGAGGGGATCATCGCAAGTCCGAACTGCACGACGATTCCACTCACCATGGTGCTCGAGCCGCTGCGCAAGCGGTTTGGTTTGCGGCGCGTGGTCGTCTCCAGCTACCAGGCCGCATCAGGCGCCGGCCGGGCGCTGCTCGATGAGCTGGAGGAGCAGACGGCAGCCATCGCCACCGGCAAGACTCCGAGCGTCGCCGCCACCTCGCACCAGCTGGCCTACAACGTAATCCCCGGTGGCTGGAAACCAGATTCGCACGGCTACAACGAAGAGGAGATGAAGCTGGTCAACGAGACCCGCAAGATCCTTCACGACCCTGCGCTTGCCATCGCGGCGACGTGCGTGCGCGTGCCGGTGCCGATCGGCCACAGCGAGTCGGTCCTCATCGAGACCACGAAGAAGGTCAGCGCCGCCGATGCACGGTTGGTACTCGGCGAGGCTCCGGGCGTGATCGTCGAGGACGACCCGCACGCGAAGCTCTACCCGACGCCGCTCGACGTTGCCGGCAAGGACGAGGTGTATGTTGGCCGCATCAGGGACGACCTCTCGTCCAGCCACGGGTTGATCCTCTGGCTGGTGTCAGACAACTTGCGCAAGGGTGCCGCGCTGAATGCAGTTCAGATCGCCGAGCACGCCATTGAAATGGGGGTGATCAAATGACGACGGAGATTGGGCGCCTCCTCACGGCGATGCTCACGCCATTCAAAGCCGACGGCTCCGTCGACTACGCCGGCGCGGAGAAGCTGGCGGCCATGCTCGTGGCCGACGGTTCCGACGGCGTGGTGGTTGCAGGCACGACCGGCGAGGCGCCGAGCCTCAGCGATGAGGAGAAGATCGAGCTGCTCAGGGCTGTCAAGGATGCAATCCCGGGCAAGAACGTCGTGGTCGGTACCGGCAGCAACGACACCCATCATTCGGTCAGGCTCTCGGAGCGGGCGATGAAGGCGGGCGCGGACGCGCTGCTCGCGGTCGTGCCTTATTACAACAAGCCGCCGCAGGAAGGCATGTACCAGCACTTCAAGGCGATCTCGGAAGTGGGGCCGACGATCATGTACAACATCCAGGGCCGCACCGCCGTCAACATGACCGCCGCCACGACGCTCCGCTGCGCCGAGCTCCCCGGGATCCTCGGTGTGAAAGAGGCGAGCGGCGACCTCGACCAGATCGGGCTCGTCTGCGCCGGCAAGCCGGAGCGGTTCAAGGTGTGGAGCGGAGACGACAGCTGGACGCTGGCCGTGCTCGGGACGGGGGGCTACGGCGTCATCTGCGTCGTGTCGCACATTGCCGGCCGCTCGATGAAGAGGCTCATCGACGCGTACGCCAAAGCGGACAACGACACGGCGCGCAAGATCCACCTGGGCCTTCTGCCGGTGATCAAGACGCTCATGACGACAGCCGCCAACCCCGTGCCCATCAAGTCGGCGCTCAACGCGATGGGCTTTCCGGCGGGCCCGTTCCGCCTGCCCCTGGTGCCTTTGACCGACGAGCAGCTGCAGTCGGTTATGAAGACAGTGCGAGAGGCCGGCGACTTGATCACCTTCAAGGCGGGAGTGAAAGTCGCTTAGTTCTCCGGAGCTGACTCAGCTCCACGCCGAGATCCGCTCGTGCACGAAATGCGGCCTGCACGCGACCCGCACCCAGGCCGTTCCCGGAACGGGTCCCTGCCCGGCCGACATCATGATCGTGGGCGAGGCTCCGGGCTTCAACGAGGACCGGGAGGGCGAACCGTTTGTAGGCGCGGCGGGCAAGCTGCTGGACACGCTTCTCGCCCGCATCGGACTCAGCCGGACCGACGTGTTCATCACCAACGTCCTCAAGTGCCGGCCGCCCATGAACCGCGACCCGATGCCAAACGAGGCTGAGTCCTGCTCGCCATATCTCAAGCGGCAGCTCGAGCTCGTCAAGCCCAGGGTCGTACTGATCCTCGGCCGCCATGCGCTGGAGCGCTTGATGCCGGGACAGGGCTCGATCACGCGGGTCCATGGAACTCTCGTCAAGCGCGGTGACGTGGCCTACGTGCCGCTGTACCACCCGGCCGCGGCGCTGCACAACGGCGCGTTGGTGGCCGACCTCGAGCGAGACTTCGACCGCGTGAAGGCTTACCTCGCAGCCCTCCTCGCGCCGCCGCCGCCGCCACCACCTCCGGCGCCCGTCGCACCACCCAAACAGGAGGCTGAACAGCTGCGGCTGTTGTGAGCTCCTCTCGACTGCGTTACCTCCCACTAGGCGGTCTGGGCGAGATCGGCATCAACATGTGGGCGCTCGAGTGGGACAACCAGATCGTCGTCGTCGACGCCGGTCTCATGTTTCCGCAGGAAGACATGCCTGGGATCGACCTCGTGCTGCCGGACATCTCGTACCTCATGCAGCCCGGCAAAGAGGTTCTCGGCATCTTCCTGACGCATGGTCATGAGGACCACATCGGCGGTCTGCCGTACGCGCTGAAGAAGGTCAACGTCCCCGTCTACGGCACTCGCCTGACGCTTGGCCTCGTCAAACCGAAGCTCAAGGAGCACCGGTTCCTTCGCGAGGCGGACCTGCGCGAGGTGCGCGTGGGCGACGCGGTGCAGCTGGGGCCGTTTCGCCTGGAGACGATCGCCGTCTGCCACTCCATCCCCGACGCGGTGGCGCTCGCCATCGACACGCCGGTCGGAAAGGTCGTCTACACGAGCGACTTCAAGCTCGATCCCTCGCCACCTGACGGACTTCCTACAGACATGCCTCGTTTCCGCAAGATCGGCGACGAGGGAGTGCTTCTCCTGTTGAGCGACTCAACGAATGCCGAGCGCGCGGGCCACTCGGGCTCGGAACGCGATCTCCACGCGCCTTTGGAGAAGATCTTCAGCGAAGCTCCCGGGCGCATCGTGGTCGCCAACTTCGCTTCCAACATCCACCGCATCCAGCACCTGGTGCGGATGGCAGGCGAGTTCGGCCGCCGCGTGGCGGTGGTCGGGCGGAGCCTTCAGACGAACTTCAAGACCTCGCGCGAGCTCGGCTTTCTGAAAGTCCCCGACGGGCTGACCGTTCCGCTCGAGGAAATCGACCGCGTGCCGCCGTCCAAGCTCCTGCTGCTCACCGCAGGCAGCCAGGGTGAGCCCATGTCAGCGCTGTCGCGCTTTGCGGCCCAGCGCCATCCATTCGTCAACGTGGTGAAGGGCGATTGGGTCGTCATCTCGGCGCGGCCGATCCCGGGCAACGAACGCAGCGTCCACCAGACTGTCAACAACCTCTACCGCCACGGAGCCGCCAGGGTCTTCTACGCAGAGGTCGGCAACGTTCACGTCACGGGGCACGCCCAGCGTGACGAGCTGCGCGAGATGCTCGACGCGGTACGGCCGCGAAATTTCATTCCTGTCCACGGTGAGTATCGCCAGCTCTTGCTGCATTCCGAGATCGCGCGCGAGGCGGGAATCGCCGGCGACCGGATCATCGTGGTGGAGGATGGCGAGACCGTCGAGCTTGACGCAACGTCAATGAAGCGCGGGGACAAGGTCGCCACGGGCCTGATCTACGTCGACGGCCTCGGAGTGGGGGACGTCGAACAGGTTGTGCTGCGCGATCGCCGCCACCTGGCCGAGGACGGCATCCTGGTCGTGACGCTCACACTTGAT
>WNFC01010871.1_pt1 | contig 10119 bp, 10 predicted proteins | sample 5400541 | NCBI WGS metagenome assembly WNFC01 (sample SAMN13153342, study PRJNA577476) | soil metagenome | isolation source: 120 cm saprolite under Douglas fir tree site 2 hole 2 replicate 1 | place: USA:California | collected 2015-04-18 | reverse complement strand
ACGACCTCCCATGGCTCTTGCTCGAGCACGTGGCCGACCAGGTCGTCTTCGTGCAGCCGCTGCATGATGATGACGATGGCGCCGCGGCGCTTGTCGTTCTGCCGGCTGTAGAGGGTGTGGTCGAACCAGTCGTTGGCGGCTTGCCGCTGTGCGTCGGAGAGCGCCTCCTCGGGCTTCAGAGGATCATCGATCAGGATGATGTCGGCACCCCGCCCGGTCAGCACGCCGCCGTTAGAGGTGGCGAGCCGATACCCCTGGCGGGTGGTGATGAACTCCTGCACCGCCTGGCGGTGGGCGGCGAGGCGGGTTCGAAAGATCCGACGATACCACGGGCTCATCATGATGCCGCGGCAATCGCGGGCAAGCTTGTCGGCGAGGTCCTGAGCGTAGCTAACGCAGAGGATTTGCGCCGAGGGGTCGTGCCCGAGGCACCAGGCCGGGAAGGCGATCGAGGCCATCAGTGATTTGAGGTGGCGGGGCGGCAGGTTGATGATCAGCCGTACAACATTGATTTTATTGAAGTTATTTTCCACCCAAGGAGACGCAGACGGCCCATTGCGTCTCTCGACGGCCCATCGGTGGAACGAGCAAAAGGAGCGGCATTGGCTCGAGCTCGCGGTTACGTTCGTGAACACCTGCCGCCGAAGCTCCCGAAACCGAAACCCCAGCCGGGTAGGAACAGGTGAACCGTGCGAGGCCGAGCGTGAGGGGTGGGGAGCGCGACGCTCAAGGCAGGATCGCCGAGCGGCTCGTAACGGGGCATAGGCCGATAATGCTGATTATCGGCTCGGAGACGGGCGGCGGCGCTTCTCCCCGATCGGGGCGGTTTTGTACCCTCCGAGCCGGACCTCGCCCGACCAGCTCCGAGACGATTTCCCTTGCGTGGTTGTTGGAATGTTACTAAAAGTAGTTAGTGCTTTATATAGAACCCGGGTACCGCGTAGGGCGATGCGGTTCGACCTTAACGAAGAAGAGACCGCTGCTCTCCGAAAGTTGCTCGCGGATGCAATTGAGTATGATCGCTACCCGCTGTCGCCGCGTGTACAAACGTTGAAGCGCATTCTGTCGAAGTTCCTGCCGAAGGCTCCGCCGTTACCACCGGCCAAACCGCCGGCACCGGAGCCAAGCCGGATCGCCTCGCTCTCGATCACGGCGTGTTAGGTGATCCGACGGCTGCTCGCGCCGCGGTGATCACCCACCCCGCAGGGAGGCGCTGCGGCGGGATCGTACCCCCAATGGTGATCGCAGATTCCAGGTCAGGGGCGACGGCCGTCACGGCCCTTGGGTACGGCGTACATCGAGCCCTCTACCCTGCCGCCGCAGCGTCGGTGACGGTCTCACAGGTCGGTTGCTGAAAACCTTCCCTCGTGACCTCCTGGCTCGCGACCGTGGCTGAAAACTACGGCGGCGTCGGTCAGATGAGCCACACCGACGCCTGCGTCGGGGCTCTTCCCCGATCGGCGCGGTCTTGTACCCCCCGCCCAACCAGCTAACGGTTCTTCCGCAGTTGAAGGTAGACCGGCTGTGCTCACTCGTTGACGGCACCGCCGGTTTTGACCCTGAGCCGACCTTAGCCCGGCTTTAGGGGCGCACGGCGGGTGTCTCAATCACCAGACCGCGGGCGCGCCAGGCGAGATAGAGTTCGAGATCGACGATCTCCCGCGCGTCATTGGGATAGGGCTCGGCGCGCATCCCAGCGAGGCAATTGCGCAGCCGCCGCCGCAGAGAGCCGAGGCTTTGCCATTCCAGGCGATAGAGCGGGTAACCGGTGGGGTGGGCCTGCGGTATCACCGCACCGCCCAGTTTTTGCCCCCAATTGTCGTCGTGGCATTGCGCGCAGGACAGGTTTAGCTGGCCTTGCCGGCGCTCGAAAATCTCTCTGCCCGCATCGCCGAACCGGTGGGTTTGCAGATCGTCCGGGATGACGATCGGCCGTCCCTTCGACTGATGCGCGACAAAACCCGCCAGCACCAGCAGCTCCGTGCTTTCGAACGGCAGCGGCGCGGTCTGCTGGCGCTCCGTCCGGCAGAGATTGATCCGCTGCTCCAGATCGACCGGCCGGCCGAGCACGGGATCGACCGCAGGATAGCGCGCGGCGACGCCTTTCATGCTCCCGCGTGCATCGCCATGACAGCTGGCGCAAGATTTGCCAGCCGGCCCTTCGCGGCGGTTCCACAGCACCTCACCGTCGAGCACCGCCAGCATGCCGGGGTTGCCGGTGTCGTCATCCTCGATCGCCCGCGTCTCGCGTCCCATGAACTCATAGCCCGAGCGGCGCTGCGCCGCCGGGATATCGGCGGCGCAAGCGGCGAGCGGAGCGAGGAATGCGAAGGCGGCGACAAGCCCGCGGAGCGCTCGCGGAAGCGGCATCATTCGACCGTGATCGCGGCCGTTTCGGTTGTTGAAAACCCGTTGTCGCCGCTCCAGCGGAAGGCAAGCGTGCCGCTCTCGGTCGCAGTGGTGAAAAACGCGATGAACGGATTGGCCGCGATCGCCGGCGACAGCTCGGCGCGGAAAATCTCCTGGCCGTTATAGGTGCAGGTGAACAGGGTGATGATGTCGCGCGGGATCAGCGCGCCGTTGGCCCCGACCCGATAGCCGCTCTCCATCGGATGCGAGATCAGGGTCTTCAGCTCGATGACCTCGCCGCGCTTGGCATTGGCTGGAACGTTGATCAGCACGCGTGCCATCAGCGCAAGTCCTCAACACAAGCCGCAAGCGTGACGATGATGTCGGCGGACTCGCTCCAGAACGACCCGTCGCTCATTTCGGCCAGCGCCACGACTTGCTGAGAATCGGCGAGCTTGATGCGGGTCGATACGCTTGCCCGCCCGGCGCGCGGCCCGAGGGTCGCGGAAATAACATAGGGCTGCGGGTTCTTTTCGTTGACGATGTGAATGGCCTTGACGTGATCGGCCTCCGTCATCGGGCTGTCGACCGAAACGGTCAGCGGGACGGCGTTGCCGTTCTCGACGAGCGGCGGCACGTCGAGCGTCACCTTTCCGTGCCGCAGCGCCGCCTCGCCGACGATCTTGCGCATCGCCTCCTGCATCGCTTGCGGCGTGGCGCGGGTCGCCCTAAGCGGCACAGCCGACAAGAGCCCCACCCCGGCGGCAAACCCGGCCGAGCGGATCAGGAAACAGCGCCGGTTCGCTGCCGAAAGAAGCGGGTCAGCCATTCGGACACCCTGACATTGCGAGCGAAGCGAACAAATCTCGATGGCGAGAGCCCAATCGCATCGGTGATTACCCCGTCTCTTCGCTCCTCGGAATGACACCTCCTTGTTCGGTTTCCTATTCCTTCAACGTCGCGAGGAAGGCAACGACATCCTCGACCTGCTCGGCGCTGAGGATCGGCTTGCCGGCATAAGACCCCGCGACCCGGGTCAAATCCTGCGTGCGGTAATAGGGTGGCATGATCGTATTCGGGTTGACGCGGCTCGCGTCGACTATGCGCAGCCGCAGCTGCCCGGCCGAGAGGCGCGATCCGACGCCGGCTAGGCTCGGCGCCAACGTGCCTTGTAGTCTGTCCTCGGGAAACGGGCCGGTATGGCACAACAGGCAGAGCCCGAGCTGCCGGTTGCCGACGATCGCTCGGCCGCGGGCCGGGTCGCCTGCGGTCCCGTTCAGCGGCGCCGGGATGGCGTCGCCGACGACCTCGTACCGCACCAGCCCCTCGTCGCCCGCGGCGGCATCGCTCACCAGCAGCAATGCGGCAAACCCGGCGAGGGCGGCTCTGCCGAACCATTCAGCCGAAAGCCTCGGCGGTGATCGTCCGGAACCAGCCATCTGCGATGCTTGCTTCCGCCGCCCGAATCGCTGCCGGCGCATCCAGCGGGCTGACGCCCCCGGAGCCCGGGACCTCAACGAGCTGGCCGTTCGCCGGCTGGTACACTCCGGCGACCGAGATGCCGTAATCCGGCGCCACCAGGCTATAGCAGGTATTGATCAACTTCGGCATTGCCGGCGTGCTGTCGGCGAGCAGCGCCACCAAGGCAGCGGCGCAAACCTTTGCTTCAGCATTGGCCGCGAAGGCTGATTTCGGCATCGCGCCGGCGATCGCTGCGTCGCCGATGACATGAACGTTCGGTTGCAAAGACGATTCGAAGGTCACCGGGTCGATCGGGCACCAGCCGGAGCGGTCGGCTACACCGGCCAGCTCGGCGATATGGCCGGCCTTCTGCGGCGGGATCACGTTGGCGACGGCGGCTTTGTATGTCGCAAAGTCGGTTGCAAGCGTCAGCGCCACCGGATCGACCGCGGTGACCTTGCCGCCGGAGGACAACGACACCCATTCCATAAGGCCGGGGTAAAGCTCCTTCCACGCGTTCTGAAACAGCTTCTGCTTGGAGAACACGTCTTTGGCGTCGAGCAGGATCAACTTCGAGCGCGGCTTTTTCGTCTTCAGGTAATGGGCGATCAGGCTGGCGCGCTCGTAAGGCCCGGGGGGGCAGCGATAGGGATTGGCCGGCGCCGAGATCGCGACGAGCCCGCCATCCTCCATCGCTTCGAGCTGGCGCCGCAGAAGGGTCGTCTGCGCTCCCGCCTTCCAGGCATGCGGCATCTTCTCTGCGGCGGCTTCGCCATAGCCGGGCATCGCATCCCAACGGATATCGATGCCCGGCGCCACGACCAGCCGGTCGTAGGCGAGGCGCGTGCCGTCCGCGAGTGTCACCGCGCGCGCCTGCGGATCGACGCCGGTTGCCGTCAGCCGCGCCAGCTCGACGCCGCGGCCAGCGAGCTTGTCGTAGGTGAATTCCTGATCGCGCAGATCGCGCAATCCGGCGATCACCCCGTTGCTGAGCGGGCAGGCCGTAAAACTCGCGCTTTGCTCGACGAGTGTGACGGCGAGGCGCGGAGCAAGGCGTTTCAGCGCGCGGGCGCAGCTGGCGCCGGCAAAGCCGCCGCCGATCACGACGACCCGGCCAGCAGAACCCTGCGCCAGCGCCGGGCGAAACGACAGCGGCGTGCAGGCGGCGAGCGCCGCCCGCCTTAGGAAATCGCGTCGCGTGCTTCCGCCGCCCGTCATCTCTGGCGCAGCCTCAGTCTTTCTGCGCAGCGTACCACGCAGCGATGGCAGCGCTCTCGGGCTCCGAGAAGCCTTTGGCAATGCGGTCCATCACCGTGGCCGGACGTTGCCCCAGGCGGAAGGCCTCCATCGCGGTGACGATCTCCACCGCGGGGCGGCCGACGAGGCGCGGCACCGGGGTTTGCACCGCAGCGCTTGCTGCATGGCACCCGGAGCAGGAACTCGCCCCCGGCGGAGCATCGGCCGCGGCATCACTTGCCGGGCCGGCGAGCGATGCGAGCAAAGCCAACTCTGCGATGGCGTGCCGGAACACGGTTCCCACCTTTACCCCGCCGCGGAGCTCGCAAGGCGCGTCAGGTGGACTTCAGATCGTGGTTCATCAGCGGCAGCGAGCGGATGCGCTTGCCGGTTGCCGCGAAGATCGCGTTGAGCACCGCCGGAGCCGCGACACAGATCGTCGGCTCGCCGACGCCGCCCCAGAAATCGCCCGTGGGCATGATGACAACCTCGACCTTGGGCATCTCGTCGATGCGCATCACGTTGTAGCTGTCGAAATTGGTCTGCTCGATCGCGCCGCCATTGACCGTACATTCGCCGTAGAGCGCTGCGGAGAGGCCATAGACGAACGAGCCGGCGACCTGGCGCTCGATCTGGGCCGGGTTGACCACGTGACCGGGATTGGTGGCGGCGACGATCCGGTGGATCTTGAGCCGGCCATCCGTACTTACCGACACCTCGGCGCAGGCCGCGACATAGCTGCCATAGCCCATGAACTGGGCGAGCCCGTGATAGGTGCCGGCCGAGGCCTTGCCGTAACCCGCCCGTTCGGCGGCGGCATTGAGCACGGCAAGATGCTTCGGTTTCAACATCTTGCGGCGGAATTCAAGCGGATCCTTGCCGGCGGCATGGGCAAGCTCGTCGATAAAGCATTCGCTGTAGAGCGCGTTGTGATTGGTGTTCACGCCGCGCCAGAAGCCGGGCCGGATGTGCGGGTTGCGCATCGCGTGGTCGATCAGCACGTTCGGGATGTCGTAGCCGAACGCGGCTTCAGGCCCGCCCGGGTTGAGGCCCTGGAACACGGCCGGGTCCATGCCGTCCTTCAAATTCTGGGGAAAGACAGCCGCTAGGATCGACTGCCCGGAAATGCGCATCTGCAAGCCAACCAGATTGCCGGCCGCATCCAGCCCACCGCGCAGTTTGCATTGCGTTATCGGGTGATAATAGTCGTGCGTCATGTCCTCTTCGCGCGTCCACAGGAGCTTGACCGGCGTCCCCGGCATCTGCATCGCGATCTGCACCGCCTGGCGCGCAAAGTCGGTGAAGGCGCCGCGCCGGCCGAAGCCGCCGCCAAGCAGAACCTTGTAAACGTCACATTTCGCGACCGGCAGGCCGGACACTTCGGCAATCGCCGCGAGGATCCCCTCGGCACTCTGAGTCGGGCACCAGACCTCGCATTTTTCCGGCGTATAGAGCGCGGTAGTGTTCATCGGCTCCATCGGCGAGTGGCTCTGGTAGGGGTAGCTGTAGACCGCCTCCACCACTTTCGCCGCGCCGACGAGCGCTGCCTTCGCGTCGCCCGCCTTGTTGCCGACAAAGGCCTGCTCGGCGTCGAGGCCCTCCTTGAGCATGGCGGCGATCGTGGCGCTGGTGACCTTCGCGTTGGGGCCCTCGTCCCAGACGATCGGCAGGGCGGCGAGCGCAGTCTTCGCATTCCAGAAATTGTCGGCTACGACGGCAACGGCCGTGTCGCCGACCGGCACGACCTTCTTGACGCCGCGCATCCCCTCGACCTTCGCGGCCTCGAAGCTCTTCACCTTGCCGCCGGGAACCGGGCAGTCGCGGATAGTGGCGGTCAGCATGCCGGGGAATTTGAGGTCGATCCCGTAGATCTGCTTGCCGTTGACCTTGTCGGCGGTATCCAGCCGCTTGACCGGCTTGCCGGCGATTTTCCAGTCATTCGGGTCCTTCAGCTTGATGTCTTTTGGCGGGTCGAGCTTAGCGGCCTCCGCGGCAACCTTGCCGTAGGTTGTCGTGCGACCGGACAGCTTATGCGTGATCAGGCTATTGGCGGCGCTGCACTCCGTGGGCGGCACCCCCCAGTCGGTCGCAGCGGCGCGGATCAGCATGTCGCGCGCCGCCGCACCGCCCTCGCGGACATACTGGTTCGATTCGCGGATGCCACGGCTGCCGCCGGTCGAAAAATTCCCCCAGACGCGCTTGCGCGCCGCGTTCTGGCCGGGGGTCGGGAATTCGGTCGTGACCTTCGACCAGTCGCATTCGAGCTCCTCGGCGACGAGCTGGGCGAGGCCGGTCAAGGTGCCCTGCCCCATTTCCGAGCGCGCGATCCGGATCACGACCGTGTCATCGGGGCGAATGACGACCCAGGCATTCACCTCGGGTGCGCTGTCGGCGGCCTGCGCGCCGGCGAGGCCGAACGGGATTCGGAAACCGAGCGACAGCCCGCCGCTGATTGCGGCGGCGCCGGCAATAAACGAACGGCGGTTGACTTGCGATAATGCGCTCATGGCATGCCCCCGTTCAGGCTTTGGCGGCGGCGTGGATCGCCTCGCGCACCTGCTGATAGGTGCCGCAGCGGCAGATGTTCGTGATGGTGCCGTCGATATCGGCGTCGGTCGGCTTCGGGTTGTCCTTGAGCAAGGCCGCGACCGCCATGATCATCCCGCTCTGGCAATAGCCGCATTGCGGGACATCGTTGTCGATCCAGGCCTGCTGCACCTTGTGCAGCGTGCCACTGGCGGCGAGGCCCTCGATCGTCGTGACCTTCTTGGCGCCGACCGCACTGACCGGGACCGAGCAGGAGCGCATCGTGACCCCGTCGATGTGGACCGTACAGGCGCCGCATTGGGCGATCCCGCAGCCGTATTTCGTGCCGGTCAGGCCGATCGCGTCGCGCACCACCCATAAGAGAGGCGTGCGCGGATCGACATCCGCCTGGTAGCCCTTTCCATTGACGTTGAGAGACACCATCGCCTACCTCCCTCTCACCGCACAGACTGCCTCGGCCGTCAAACAGCGATTGCTCCGGTTCCGGGCTAAGCCGGCCGAGCCTTGGTTACAACCGTAGGATTGCCTGTCCGGTTTGTCTACCGGCGCGACGGCCCGGTCCCGCGGAATTTGAAGAACTCCACGTAGACTGTAGTACATTCACAGATAATCACTAATGATTAATATTCCACCATTCCAACAATTTGCATAGTTAAATTAACTTTATTGATGTGCTTCAACGAAACTTCGTGTCCCAGGGAGAGGAGAAACCATTTATCGGGGACGGTGCGCTACCTCGCATCTGCCAGAGCCGCGACTGCTCGATGCCGCCCACATCGTCACAGATGCGGACAGGCAGTTAGGACAAGTGGTGATCTCGAATGCCCTACCGTTAACGAGATCCACCATCCCGCCTTCGATCCCCACCTGATCAGTTACCGAATTCGCGTCTGCGATCGGCGTTTCTCGAATTCTCCTCCAAATCGATTGCCGGAACACTGATCGATAGGTCGAGACGGAGTGAAAATCGCCCTGATCGCGACCGGCTGGCGATCCGGTTCGAGCAATTCAAGAAAGCCGCATAGTCTCAACCGCACCGCGGGGGCCAAGCTCTGGGAATTGGGCGCTGTCGTGAGCCTCGCCCGGTTGCGTAGCGACCAGGCTCGTCACATCGAAGCCCGCGACCTTCTCGCGCCGATCTACGGCTGGTTCACCGAAGGCTTCTCCATGTCCGATCTCAAAGAGGCAAAAGCGCTGCTCGAGGCTCTAAATGGATAGCCGACTGCGCTCGTTGTCATCATAACCTCGTCGGCAGCAAAGGTCCGGAATTGGCAGTGCGCCCTGAAGGCGCGAATCACTTCTGGAGTTCCTGGCGCACGCCGCTGACCTCGGACGGCAGTCGGGTGAGGTTCACCTCGGACCGCCAAGTATGCCGCGCGGTCGGCAGGTAGTGAAGGAGGGGCGCCCCGTCATGACCAGCCGCGCCCAAGATCCCGCCGTGTCCACCGGTCGCGACGTAGCCACCCGGTCGTGCATCGGCCTTCTGGACGGCGCGGGCGGCGAAGACGCGCTGCTCCTGGATCAGAACCGCGCCGGCGCGGTTGCGCCCTTGCTCGTCCTCCCAGATTCGCGAGGCGATGTAGTCGACCGAATCCACGATGTTCTTCGGACCGTCATTGCTGATCATGCCCTGCATCCGCTGGGCGGCGTTGCCGCAGATCGGCAAGGTCGTGTCGATTAGAAGGTTGAGCCAGTAGATCGTCTCTTCGATCCGCGGGCTGCCTTCGGTCCAGATGGCGCCGTCGTATTTTCCGCTGGCCAGGATCTGTTGGATCGCATTGGTCGCTCGCGCCAACGCAGGCCGCGGCGTCGAGGCGCTGAGATGTGCGGGCTTGTAGGGGAAGAAATCGATGCCACGGCGCTCAGGCGAGATGTCCCCGGCGCCGGCATCGGTGCGGCGCTCGGCTGGAAGACCCTTCGTATACCCAGACGGCGGCAGGATCCGATAGAAGTCGATCTCGGCGTTGGCGGAGATCAGGTTTCCCGTGCCCTTCTCGCCGATCTGCAGCCGGTCGATCTCCTCGAAGCTGCGCGAGCCGTCGGGGAAGAAGCCCTGTCGCGCTTTTGCCTCGGGGGCACCGGCGAACGCGCATTCCTCCTCCCAGGCGCTGCCGTCCGACTGCGTCGCCATGTACGGCAAAGGGTAGAGCCCGTCTTCGGGACGGAGTTCGATCTCATAGACCGGCTTGTCGCTGGCGCTCTGCCGCTCCTTGTGCACGCGGCCTGCGCTGTCGATGTAGCCGTCTGGCGGGCCGTAGAGTTCGGCCGCGTCGGCTTCGAGGGGATGCGCGCTGAATTGTTCGACACAAACGGTGACGGGCGCAGCCAGGCGCTGTGGTCGCAGGACGTCGAACCGAGCCGGCTCGCCCTCAGGGTCTGTCAGCAAGGGCAGGTTGTGCTTCGCTCGGGCTTTGTTGGAGGTGACCAGGGGAGGGGTGTTCTGAATGGTGGCATTGGGTCCCGCCAGATGAGCGATCCGTGCTCTCTTTGTCATGCCGTTCGACCTCCTTTTTGCCCGCTCTTTAC
>WNFC01038600.1_pt1 | contig 10120 bp, 9 predicted proteins | sample 5400541 | NCBI WGS metagenome assembly WNFC01 (sample SAMN13153342, study PRJNA577476) | soil metagenome | isolation source: 120 cm saprolite under Douglas fir tree site 2 hole 2 replicate 1 | place: USA:California | collected 2015-04-18 | reverse complement strand
CTCAAGTTCTTTCGGCTGAGCTTCAAGCCGCAGCTTGATTTCTTGACCGACGCTCTAGCTTCGCACTCAGGCAAGACGAAAGGAGAAGGGTCGCCGAACAGGCATCAAACTCAGAAAAGCTCATCAAATGCTGTGGGGGCGAGTGTAGTGTGGAGTGACTGGCCGTCTTTTAGCCCTCGCGCAATAATGCGTATGATAACCAGATCTTGCTCACCAGGACGAGCAAGTATCTGCGGCTCCAAAACTGCATGGAGTAGATGTCGCGGGATTACGGAAATACCATCCACCTGTATTGGCTCTATTATGAAGAGATACTTTCGATACTTTGTACTTAGTGGCATTCCCATCAGGAATGTGCCTCTGTCTTGAATTGAGATATAATAGCGCATAGAAGACAGCTACCACCACGAAACAGCGAGGAAACGATGTATATTTACTACATAGTGCGCGGACACAGGCAGGGAAAACTCGTAGAATACGAGGGAGATATCGACGCGGAACATTTCCCAGGCGTAGACCTCGACAATGGCCCCGCCATCATCAACCACCTCGTGCAGAAATTGAACCAGGAAATGGGCGAAACCGACAACTGGGAAGAATGCGACCTCACAGACTCCTTCTTCAATCGCGAGGACACCTACGTAAACTTCAACGGTCGCTGGATGCGCCGCTCAGACACACCCTGGCGCAAAGATCGAAACAACTAGGAGAAAGGGGCCATGGTGTGAGGAGGCTGGCCTTTTTTCTACATCCCTTCGCTACACAACATTTGGTATGGTATCAACGCTCAATTGATACTGTCCAACTCCCTCATTTTTCACTGAAACGGTAATTTTGCTCATCAGATCCTTACCACCTGGCACTCTGAATAGTTGACTTTCTCCCCGCACTGTCTCTTGCTTCGCACATAGGGATAACGGTTCCTCATTTCCTACAAACAGAACAAGAAGTTCAAAGGAGGTGTATAATAGCGTCGAGCTTACCATCGGTTGATGGCTTCATCAGTACCGGATCACATGCTATGGGATCTTCCCTAAAGAGTAGTACCCGAATGGAGGACACTACCATGGAGAATGAAACATATCTGACACCATATACACCACGTAACGTGAACCGTGTGCACGCAGCAGAGATAGCCGCAGCTGGGTTCAATACCCAGATTGCCGTGTGGCTGACTGAGCACGTCGGAACGATGTGGACAGCGTACGCCTTTGCCGTGCTGGCAATCATCGGACTGTTCGCCATCCTGGGACTGCTGTCACCTATCGTCGCTCTACTCATAGCCTGGATCTCGCAAACGTTTCTCCAGTTGGTGCTCTTACCCGTGATCATGGTCGGCCAGAATGTCCTGGGTCGAAAGTCAGAACTCCAAGCGGATGAGTCCTATGCTACGACCATGAAGACATACGCAGATATCGAAGATGTGCTGAAGCACCTCGACAAACAGGATGAGAAGATCCTCGCGCTGGAGCAACTGATTAAAGAGCAGACAGACTCGATCCTCTCTATCGTCCAGGACTTGGCGAAGGACACAACACAACGAGGGTAACACATGGCAACACAGCGAGTCCTTTTGTCCTACAAACACTGCCATGCTCAGTAGGTCTGGGAAGCAGACTCCGACCGGAGGATGTGGCATCCTTGCAAGAGGGAGTGGCGACGCTTTTGTCGTTTTCTTTTATCTTGCCTGGGCCTTTTTCATGCTTTTCACATCTTAAGCAATCTTAAATGGATGACAATTATTTGATTTTATGCAAGAGTTTAAATCCAACATCCGCTTGACACTCCCCATGGCAAACACTATAGTATGGGAGCACTAAGAACAATATTTCGAGTAAGAAAAATCTTGAGCTATGCCTGATTCAACAAACACACAACTCGCGCCATTTATTGAGCGAGCGCGGAAAGTCCTGCAATACGAGCAACGTGGCAATCATCAAGACCGGGTCGTTAAAGGCGGTTTGGAACTATTTGTAGTGCGCTGGGCTGATGAGGTCAGCGCTGTCTGCAAAAAAGCAGGGCTGGATCTAAAGCCTATTTATCGCTTCACAGAACATCTGGAAGGCTATCGTCGCCAGGATCAATGGAGAAGGCAGCAATACAGGCAGTCCTTCTCGAGCAGGCAATCCTGGCAAGGTATCGCCTCCCCTCGGGCGACCACCGGCACCTACCCGTCTTGCCAACGCGGCTGCGCCGCTACCCTACGGGTCAGGCAAGACGAAAGGAGAAGGGTCGCCCCTACAGAAGCCTGTTTCACTCGAACGAGAGCACATACGATTAGAAGCAGGTATGTCTTCAGGCCATGCTTCTCTGACGTTGCTGAGCGCGGAAATTACCGCCGTACCAGGTGTAGGGCCATCCGTAGCGGCCAAATTACGCAGCCTGGGAATTCGCACGATACGTGACTTGCTCTTCTATTTTCCGCGCCAGCATCGTGACTATAGCAAACTCGAAAAAATCGCCGCTATCCCTTTTGGTGAGGTGGCCACTACGTTGGGCTTGATCTGGGAAGTTGAGACTGTACGCACAAGCAAGGGACTTGCCCGCACAATCGCCACTATTTCGGATGAGACTGGGAAACTGCGTGTCTCATGGTTCAATCAGCCCTACTTGCAAAAGCAGTTACAAGCGGCCAAAGGTTCCTACCTCGTCGTGACTGGTGTGAAGCAACGTTTCGGAAACAAGATTGAATTCTCTGTCAGGAGCCATGAACTGCCGGAACAGGGCGATTTACTCAATACAGGGCGTTTAGTGCCAACCTATTCACTTACCGAGGGTTTGAACGCGAAATCGCTGCGACGCTTCACTAAATGGGTTGTAGATCGCTACGCAACAATGATCCCTGAATACCTCCCCGCACCGGTACGCTCCGCGGGCAAGCTTATGCCGCTACCAGAGGCTGTCTCACAGATACACTATCCCGAAAATGAACAGGCGCTCCAGGCTGCACGTCTTCGCCTGGGTTTCGACGAATTGTTTTTAATCCAGCTTGGCATGCAAGAACGCAGGTCGCGCTGGCAACGTGACGCACCACAGGGGAATGCTTTCAAAATTGATTTTAACAAAATCCTGATTGACACCGGTGATCTGATAGATGTTACAGGTGTAGAAACTTCGCAAGAAGAAGATACTCAACATAGCTCAACTCTCCCAGGAAACACTCTCTGGTCAATGATAGCTACAGACAAGCCGTTTGAGGAAACATTGCCATTCAGCTTCACCGAAGCACAGCGGCGTGTGATTATTGAAATCTTTGGCGACCTTGCACAAAGTAAGCCTATGTGCCGTCTCTTACAGGGTGATGTTGGGGCTGGAAAAACCGCTGTCGCAGCAGCTGCACTGCTCATGGCTGCCCTCAATGGCTACCAGGGAGCAATCATGGCTCCGACAGAACTCCTGGCTGAGCAGCATGCACAGAGCATCGGTGCCATGTTAGAGCCGTTTGGTATTCGTACCGTCCTGCTTACAGGCAGTCTGCGCCAGCGCGAGCGTACAATGGGACGTTCTGCTATTGAGAATAGTGAGGCAATGGTGGCTATTGGCACACATGCGCTCATTCAAGAAGAGGTTAATTTTGCGCGACTGGGATTGGTAATTGTTGATGAACAGCACCGCTTCGGGGTTGAACAGCGAGATATTCTGCGGCAAAAGGGCTATCATCCGCATATGCTTGTGATGACAGCTACACCTATTCCTCGCACTCTGGCACTCACTGTATATGGTGATCTGGACGTTTCGGTAATCGATCAAATGCCACCTGGACGCCTGAAGGTTATTACGCGTTGGCGAAGCGGCGCTCGCCGAGATGAGGCCAACCGCCTGATCGCTCAACAAGTTTCAGAGGGAAGGCAGGTCTTCATCATCTGTCCATTGATCGAGGAGTCAGAATCACTTGCAGTTAAAGCTGCGACGGTCGAATATGAGAGGTTAAGCCGGGATGTCTTTCCTCATTTGCGCCTTGGATTGTTACATGGCTCGATGAAAGCTGCTGACAAGGATCTGATAATGCGTCGATTCCGCGATGGTGAACTGGATATTATAGTGGCAACTTCAGTGATCGAAGTCGGTATTGATGTGCCTAACGCAACAGTGATGGTAATCGAGGATGCGGATCGTTTTGGTCTCTCACAACTACACCAGTTTCGCGGGCGTGTTGGGCGTGGCAAACATCAATCGTATTGTTATGTCCTAAGCGCAGATGCCAGTAAACAGGCCCAGGAGCGCCTGGAAGTATTCCAGTCAACTGATGATGGTTTCCGCCTGGCGGAGGCAGATTTGAGGCTACGCGGGCCAGGCGAATTCTTTGGCGTGCGCCAAAGCGGTGTACCAGAGTTGCGCATCGCTGATTTGAGTGACACACGCCTGGTTGAACTTACTCGTACCCTGGCGTCAAAACTCTGGGAGAGTGATCCTTACCTGCGCAAGCCTGAACATGCTGCTTTGCGCGAACGGATGCACCTTTTCTGGCAAAGTTTTATGGCACATTAGAAGTACCCTGAAAGCAAATTTAATGCCTTGAGTTATTCCTCTTTTCTTGTAAGGGTGTGAAATGCTCTTGCTGATGCTTCGTCCATATGGTAACTCTCGCTATCAGCAGGGAATGCCCCAGACTCGATATCAGCGAAGAAACGTTCAAGGGCCTCCGTAGCTATATCGGCCAGATGAGCATATTGTCGGACAAACTTCGGCAGCCGACCATGATGTAGACCTAACACATCGTGGTACACCAGCACTTGACCATCACAATATGGCCCAGCGCCGATGCCGATGGTGGGTACCGGCACCTCCTGGGTGACAATCTGGGCTACTATATCGGGTACACCTTCCAAAACTATAGCAAAGACACCGGCTGCTGCTAAAGCGCGTGCATCTTCTACCAATTCTCTCGCTGCCTCGACCCTCCTACCCTGTACCCGGTAACCGCCCATGGCATGAATTGATTGTGGAGTAAGTCCAAGATGTCCCATAACTGGTATCTCGGCGGAAAGAAGCGCTTCAACCATCGGTAACCGTTTCCGTCCACCCTCTAATTTCACTGCTTCAGCCCGGCCCTCACGCATTAAACGTCCCGCATTGCGCACAGTTTCTTCTACCGAGATGTGATAACTCAGCCAGGGCAAATCACCTAACACCAGGGCATCTGGTTTTGCGCGTGCGACCGCAGCAGTGTGATGCACCATTATATCTACCGTAGCAGGAAGTGTATCTTCGAACCCCAACACTACATGGGCTAGTGTATCGCCTACCAGAATAATATCTGCTCCTGCCCTATCAGCAATTTGTGCTGATGGGGTATCATAAGCTGTTACTACCTTGAGTTTCGGACCGCCTTTGCGGGCGAGTATCGCAGGTACAGTGACTTTGTCCCGCATAAAATCGTTCCTTTCACCTTGTTCGCTTAATGTTCGTTGACAGGGATACCAGTATCCCAAAAGCCATCCGTACGCAAGAGGAAATTATCAATCAAACGGGCCGGGCCGACCTTTGCCGCGATAAGCAGCAACGCTGGGGCACGCGGTACCTCTAATTGTATAAAACTGTCGGGATCACGAATCTCTGCATATTCAAGGCGTGCGCGTGGCTCCGCTCCAATAGTATCGGTCATTGCTCTGACCACCAGTGATGCATCTTTATATGAGTGAGCTTCGAATTCCAAACGGCCAGCCTGCAATGCTCTGTAAAGTACGGTTGCGGCAGCGCGTTCTTCCGGGTCAAGATAAGCATTCCTGCTGCTCATTGCGAGTCCATCGGCTTCACGTATTGTCGGTAGAATGCGTAACTTCACGGAGAGATTGAAATCAGACACCATGTGTGAGATTACTGCTACCTGTTGCGCATCCTTCTGACCGAAATATGCCTGGTGAGGCAGTATGATCTGAAATAGTTTCAACACGACAGTTGCTACACCACGAAAGTGCCCGGGGCGGCTGGCTCCCTCAGCCCCGGTAACAAGCGGTCCCGTCGGATCAACATAAGTCACGAAACCGGGAGGGTAAATCTCATCAGAGGTTGGGACGAACACAATATCTACGCCGAGATTCTCAAGCATATTTAAATCATGTGGCAGGTCACGGGGATAGCTAGCCAGGTCTTCGTGCGGGCCAAATTGTGTCGGGTTAACGAATATACTCGCGGTAAGTATTTCGTTCTCTTTTCGCGCCTCGCGTACGAGCGAAAGATGTCCCTCGTGAAGATATCCCATGGTAGGAACAAATCCAACTTTTTGGGAGCTAGCGCAACTCGAGCGCTCAGCCACCATCTCCTGGATTGTGGTGATTACTCGCATCCTTCTTCTGCTCCTGTATCGACCTGACTTGTAGGGAGAAAGGGGTAGCAAGGCGTCCCTTTAATACTTCCCAAAGTAAAGTATACCATCAGAGTATGCAGTCTGCAATTGAAATGTAGTGCCTGTTATTTCACAGACAGTTTGGCTTCAAAGAAGCACTGTTATGCCCTCTGGACCACCAATAATAGCCCTTTCTGCCATATTCAAAAATAAGCCTGTCTCTACGACACCAACGATGCTGTGGATACGAGCGTCCAACTCTGTTGGGTCAGCAATGCCATCCGCAAAGAAACAGTCTAAAATGATATTGCAATTCTCGGTGAAAAACATACTGTCTCCTGACCGTCGCAATCGCACTGTTGCGCCGAGAGCCTCTAAACGTTTGGTTACAGGTGTTGCTGCAAAGGGAATTGCTTCGACTGGTAAGGGAGTATTCCGACCTAATTTCGCTACTCGCTTTGTGGCGTCTCCGACAACAATGAAGCGTCGTGCAGATGATGCGACGATCTTCTCACGCAGAAGTGCACCGCCACCCCCCTTAATCAGGCACAATTGATCATCGATCTCATCAGCGCCATCGATATCGAGGTCAAGCACCGGGTATGTATCCAGGTCAGTAAGGGGAATGCCGAGATTGCGGGCAAGGTCTTCGCTTGCATGCGATGTGGCAACAGCGCCGGTAATTCTTAATCCCTCTTGAATGCGACGACCTAATGCATAGATCACTTGTGTTGCTGTCGTCCCGGTGCCAAGGCCAACCACCATTGCGTCTTCTATTAAGGTTACCGCTGCCTCTCCCGCCAGGCGCTTCCACGTATCTTGTTGATCATTGTGTTCCATAGCTCATCTCCTCTATCGAACCATAAAAGAGTTAGTTAGCGAGGCAAAACCATTTGCACTTTCCTGATACTTAACATATTTTATCGCATAGTCATATACCTTTGTTTTGTACTTGTCATCCAGAGTCCATCGTGATAAACTCTCCTAGTAACAAACCGCGCAGCAGCAAAGGCTCATCCTTGTCGCAGAGATGACATCAAGTTTCACTTTATCGATTGCAAGGCGGCGGTCAGGTGCCATATATTATTTGGTGGTAGCAATGATGTCTAAACAGTGGCATATTCTGATAGTTCTCGATGACGAATATCTCAACCAGAACATTGTAAATTCGCTTCAAATAGATGGTTACTTTGTGAAAGGGGTGACCAGTGGAACAGAAGCGGTGCATCTACTTTGGGCTGAGGAATATGATGTTGTCGTCAGTGATCAAAAAATGCCCGATGCAGATGGCTTTGAGCTACTTCAATGGATACGAACCTATCGTCCAGGCACTCTTATGATTATGATAGGCATGCCGGGATCTTCTGTCACACGCACCCAGGCGCTTGAAAATGGTGTTGTCAGTTATCTGGAAAAACCGCTTGATCTCCACATACTCAAAGAGGAATTACGGCGGCTGCTACAGCAAACAGGATTTTCTGCCAACCTGGACTCGTTCGATTTGTTAGACGTCATTCAAATGGTTAATATGAGTCACAAAACTATTGCTATGGTGGTGAATACAGGGCTGGAAGAACAGGGACTCTTGGGGTTTCAAGCCGGAGAGTTGGTCTGGGCAGAATATGGTATTTTGCATGGAGAAGAGGCCTTTTTCGCTCTCGCAGCGCACAAAAATGGGACAATCACTCATCAACCCTGGACCGCGCAAATCAGGCCAAATGTCACACAGCCTCTTTCACGCCTCATTTTCCAGGCTCTTCAGTACCGTTCGAAGTATGCAGCATTTAAACAACTCACAGGAGAACAAGTTGCGCTTGCTTCAGCAGCCATGTCTCAAGCAATTCAATCACCAGATGATGAAGATGCCCCCTTTTTGTTTGTAGAGCCGGTACTTGCCGATGGCTTTCAGCAGGTAGCCTCGAGCAACTCTCCCGAAACGCCTGCACCTGTGTCACTGGTGATGAAAGAGGCAATCGAATGGTGGCAGGAACCAGCTTCACAAGAACATTTAAATAAAGGAAGCACAGAACGATCTGTAACTGGCAATGCAGCCCTCTCCTTTAATCCATCAACAGACAGTGGACACCATGTTACCAATGATACAAATACCGCCAGAACCAGTATTACTCCATCGACGGTGCATAAGACGTCTGTGGGCCAACGTACTGATCTTCCATCCTGGTTGATGGATCAACCTACCCAGTTCGATATGCCCGCTATTCGTCCCTCTTCGCTCACCGGTTCGGACAAGGTGCCTGCGGCGCCAATTGGTAAAGCAACCTCATCAGAGTGGCAATCAACAGAATCTGCGGCGAGAATAGCTGAGCAATCAGAAGTGGAACAAAGCTCCAATGTGTCTTCACATCGGCAAAGCTCACCAGAATGGCCACTAGCTGAGAAACCAGGTGTGAGTCAGCTCCGAAGTTTGACTTCGGCGAGGAAGACGGATGATTTCTCTGCCCCTCCTTCTCAGCAAAAAAGTGACCTATTACCTACGAATGGTTCAAATCCTACATTAACTACCGATAACTTACACAGAAACGTGGCATCTGTAACAGATACTGCGCGTTCTTCATCCTCGGAACGTATTCAATCTACAGTAGATGCCCACGCTGGACGCACTCAAAAACGCAACTATGCAGCTCTCAGTGAGACTTTGCAAACTCTCGGCTTCTCTATTCCAGGCTTCATTGCTACTGCTCTAGTAAGCATGGATGGACAACCCATTGCCCAGGTGGCTGTGGATGATTTAGACATTTCTCGATTGTATGAATACTTCAGCAATAGTATGCAAAGTGCTCTCCGGGCGTTGGGTGAGGGTGCCTTTGGTCATTATGAAGATACAATTATTACGAGCCTGACGCATTTCATCCTGTTTCGGCTTGTTGGCAGCAGTAGAGATACATTTCAAGTTCTGATTGTGACTCGTGATACAGATCCTGTTGAATGCCTGGAAATAATGGCAAATATCGAGCCTGCTCTTGAAGCTGCTTTATAGGGGGTAAAAGGACGATCCCACCGTATAGTATATTGCCAAAATTCCTGGCGCTAGAAGCAAAATATGAGCGAAACAAAAAAACCTCGTACTGAAGAGGAAAAGAGAAATAACCGATTTTCTTTCATTGTCGGTATCTTTATTGGCCTGGCAATCATTATCCTCTTTGTGCTACTGTTCCACTGACACTCTCGCCCCCCTTGAAAGGGAGTGAGCTTCTCAGCGATTTCGCCGGTGTGGCCTGTCCCTTGTGGGACCCTCTCTTAGAAGAGGTGGTTGACCCAGTGACTCGCTAAGATCACATGCATCTCACGAAGCATGGGGCGTGCCTGCCCTGCTACTACGCCTGGACGGGCCAGGCCGTAGATACGTGACCGAACGAGGAAACGTCACTTGCTCTCCATAAGCCAGCCTGTGCATATTGACACTTCCGACCACGTCTCGATGCCCGACAAACCCACATTTCCTGCATTTCCACACCCTGCCTTTAGGCTTGTGCCGATGCCTGCATACCGGACACTGGCTCGATGTTCCTCGTTCTGAGCCAGTGAAGCTCTCGATGCGGGCCTGTGTGCTCTTGTGGGTGAGATAGTCGATATCCTTGCCGTATTCCCACTGGGCCATGCGCTGGTTGTGATGGCGTCCTTTGTTCTCCTGCCGCACCCCGTGCGGGTTGCCGATGAAGAGGCTGCCGACCTGCTGCTCTACGCAGAAGTCAATCACCTGCCGCGTGGCCTTATGGCGCAGGTCGCGCACGCGCCGCTCGATGCGACCCGCCATCGTGTTCCTGGCGCGGTGCAGCTTTTTCCAACGCCGCGAGTACTTCTGGCAGCGCGCCT
>WNFC01016847.1_pt1 | contig 10120 bp, 11 predicted proteins | sample 5400541 | NCBI WGS metagenome assembly WNFC01 (sample SAMN13153342, study PRJNA577476) | soil metagenome | isolation source: 120 cm saprolite under Douglas fir tree site 2 hole 2 replicate 1 | place: USA:California | collected 2015-04-18 | reverse complement strand
GCCGGCGGCGAGGCGGCCGACGTCGCGCGCGCCCGGCCGCTCCTCGACCAGATGTGCCGCCGGGTCGAGCACGTCGGGCCGGTGGGCGCCGGCGCCGCGATGAAGCTGGCGATCAACCTCCCGCTCATGGTGTTCTGGCAGGCGTTCGGCGAAGCGCTTTCGCTCTGCGAGCCGCTCGGCATCGACCCGGCGCGCCTCATGGACATCTTCGCCGACACCTCGGGCGGGCCGAACGTGCTCAAAGTTCGCGGCCCGGCCATCGCGGCCGCGCTCGCGGGCAAAGCCCCGGCGGCCGCCACCTTCAACGTCGACTCGATGCGCAAGGACCTGCGCACGATGCTCGAGGAAGCGCGCGCGCTCGGGCGCGAGCTGCCGGTCACGCAGCGGGCGCTGGAATGCTTCGACCGGGCGGCGCGCAACGGGCTGGGCGCCGCCGATGCCGCGACGCTGCCCGCGAGCTGGTTGCGGTCACAAGCGAAGTAGCCGCGCCGCGTTGCCGCCCGCGATCAGGCTTTTTTCCTTCGCCGTGAGCTGAAGGCGCTCGACGCCCCGGCGCGGATCCTCCAGTCCCATGTCGAAGCAATAGTCGCTGCCCAGCGTCACGCGGTCGGCGCCCACCAGCCGGATGAGATTCATGTTGATGCGGTCGTCGTGGCCGATCGTGTCGTAGGTGAAGCGCCTGAGGTACTCGCTCGGCAGCCGCTGCATGTGCTTGAGCTCGGGGCGCACCTTCGTGCCGTGATCGAGCCGCCCGATCAGGCCGGGGAAAGCGCCTCCGGCGTGAGGCAGGTTCACTTCCAGTTTCGGGAACCGGTCCAGCACGCCGCCGAAGATCAGGTGCGCCGCCGCCACCCCGGTGTCATAGGGATTGCCGAGCAGGTTGCGCAGGTGATACTTGCCGGTGCGCTCGCGGCCGATCGTGTCGACCGGGTGCAGGAAGATCGCCCAGCCGAGCTCTTCCGCCCTGGCATAGACGTCCCAGAACTGCTTCTCGTCTAGGTCGACCCCGTTGACGTTGGTGGCGAGATACATGCCGCGCATGCCAGGCAGCTTCGCGGCGCGCTCCAGCTCGCGCAGCGCGAGCTGCACATCCTGCATCGGCAGGATGGCGAGGCCGACGAAGCGCTCCGGGTGCCTGCCGTGCGCGGCCGAAGCCGCGTCGTTGTAGGCCTGGGCGAGCGCCAGGCCGAGCGCCGGCGAGGCCCAGCTGACCATCGGCGTGGTGAGAGAGAGCGCGTGCACGTCGATGCGCTTCTCGTTCATTTTTTCGATCCTGGAAGCGAGGTCGACGAAGCGCTCGTCGAAGGCGTTCACCAGCTTTTCCGTTTTCAGGCGGTACCCGTCCGCAGTGCGCTCGAGGCGAGCGCCTTCCCTCGGGCCGTCCTGCTCGAAGAGCTTCAGCCATTCCTGCGGGTACCAGTGGGCGTGGATGTCGATGGCGCGCATCGGGGTTATGATGACACATGCCTTTCAGAATCCTTGCCGCACTGGTTTTGCTGGGCGCGCTTCCCGCTGCCGCCCAGGAGTCCTATCCGTCGCGTCCGGTGAAGATCGTCGTCCCCTACGCGCCCGGCGGCGCCACCGACATCATCGCGCGCATCCTCGGGCAGCGGCTGACCGAGTCTCTCGGCCAGAGCTTCATCGTCGAGAACCGCCCCGGCGCCTCGGGCAACCTCGCGCTCGAATCGGTGGCGAAGGCCGCGCCCGACGGCTACACGCTGCTGGTGGGCAACGTCTCCACCAATACCATCAACGAGAACACCTTCGCCCAGCAGCTCCAGATCAAGCCTTCGCGCGACCTCGTCGGCATCGCGAAGCTCATCGAGATCCCGCACATCATCGCGGTGACGGCCGGCTTTCCCGGCAGCTCGCTCGCCGACCTGGTCGCCGAGGCCCGGCGCAATCCCGGCAAGATCAACTACGCCTCGGCGGGCCTGGGCACAAGGGCGGCGCCGGGCAGATGATTCCTTCGCTCATTTCCGGCGAGACCACCGTCGCCTTCATCAACCTGTCTTCGACGCTCGGCCACATCCGTGCCGGCAAGCTGAAGCCGCTCGCTACCGCCGCGCCGCAGCGCCTGCCCGAGCTGCCCGACGTGCCTACGCTCGCCGAGCTCGGCTACTCCGGCATCGGCACCAACGCCTGGCAGGCGATGTTCGCTCCGGCGGCCACGCCCAGGCCGGTCGTGGACAAGCTCTACAGCTCGGTGGCGGCGATCCTGACGCGTGCCGAGATGAAGGAGCAGCTCGCCAAGCAGATGCTGACCGTAACGCTCTCGCCCTCGCCGGAGGAGTTCAACCAGCTGGTGCGCAAGGAAACGCGGGGCTGGGGCGAGTTCTTGCGGGAGGCAAAGATCAAGGTCGAGTAGTCCCTACTTTCCAGGCTCGTAGGCGTCGTGCGCCTCCGTATAGCTGTGCGCGCCGCTCAGCGCGGACTGCACGTCGCCGCTGACCATGTGCAGGCGCTTTTCGACCACGGCCCCCGCCAAGCCGTGACGCGATGTAGGCATTGAAGGCAATACCGACCATGCGTTTCTTGCAGGGTCGTAGGCCTCGAGCGCTCGGAACGTGGCCATCATGCGCGCATCCTGGTACTCGCCGCCGGTAACGTAGATCCGGCCCTCATACACGCCCGCCGCCATGGCGCTGCGCGGCGTGGGCATCTTGGCGCGAAACGCCCAGGCATCCGCCGCGGGATCGTACTCCTCGACGATGTCGGTGTTGCTGCTCGGGCCGGTGATGAAAACACCGCCGACGCGGCCGCCGATGACGTAGACCTTATTGTTCACTGCGCCGGCTGCCGCGTGGTTGCGCGGCGTCGGCAGCGGTGCGCGCGAGCGCCAGGCGTTGCTCGCCGGATCGTATTCCTCCACCGTGCCGACCGAGAAATGCGGGCGCGCCGGATGGACCGCCGCTTCCTTCGGCCCCGTCACCGCGCCGCCGATGACGTACATCCTGTCGCCGACGGTCACCGCGACGGGCGAGCCGCGCCTGGTCGGCAGCGGCGCGAGCGCACGCCAGGTGTCGCTCGCCGGCTCGTACTCCCAGGCGTTGTCGATCGGCACCCACGCCGCGGGCCCCGATTGCGGCAGCACGAAGCCGCCGAAGGCGTAGATCCTGCCCCTGTACTCGGTGAAGGAGACATGGTGCGAGGGCAGCGGCATGGTGTTCTTCTTCGTCCAGCGGTCCGTGCCCGGGTCGTACTCGTACACCATGCCGATCGGCTTCCAGCCCGGCGCGAGGCCGCAGAACACGTAGAGCTTGCCGTTCGCCGCGACGCCGAGCAGCTCTTCCGCCGGCTCGGGAAACGGCGCGAGCTTCACCCACCTGCCTTGAGCGAACGCAGCGCTGCAGCAAACAACACCGAGAATAAACGCAATCCGGAAAATCGCTTTCATCTGGTCCCCTCCCGCCCAGCGTTGAAGGTCACATTATCGCGGAAGTCCGGTATTGCGCGCGCGGCTGCTCCAGCCGCTCGAGCGGGCTTTTCACGTCCTGCCCGCCTTTATTGAGCACGTGCGTATAGATCATGGTCGTCGACACGTCCGTGTGTCCGAGCAGCTCCTGCACCGTGCGGATGTCGTACCCCGCTTCGAGCAGGTGCGTGGCAAAAGAATGGCGCAGCGTATGGCAGCTCACGTGCTTGGCTAGCCGGGCGGCGAAAGCGGCTTGCTTCACGCCTCGGATGACGTAGTTCTCGTAGACGTGATGCCGCCTGATCACGCCGCTGCGCGGATCGACGGAGAGCCTGTGCGACGGAAAAACGAACTTCCAGGCCCACTCGTATGGCGCCTTCGGATACTTGCGGGACAGCGCATCGGGCAGCTCGGCGTCGCCATGGCCGGCGGTGAGGTCCTGCTCGTGCAGAGCCTTTACCCGAACCAAGTGGGCCTGGAGCGGCTCGATCACCGACTGCGGCAGCATCGTGACGCGGTCCTTGGCGCCTTTGCCATCCCGCACGAGAATCTGCCGGTACCCGAAGTCCACGTCCTTGACGCGCAGCTTCAGGCACTCGCGCAGGCGCAGGCCGGCGCCGTAGAGCAGGCTTGCCATCAGCCACTTCACGCCCTGCATCTGCGCAAGGAGTCTTTGCACTTCGTCGCGCGTCAAAACGCTCGGCAGCCGCTTCGCCCGCTCCAGGTCCTCGAGCCATGGCAGCGGCTGTCCGAGGACTTCCTTGTAGAGGAACAGCAGCGCCGAAAGCGCTTGATTCTGCGTCGCCGCTGCCACTTCGCGCTCGCGCGCGAGGTAGTTCAGGAAGGCCGTGACCTCTGGCGCGCCGAGCTCGCGCGGATGACGCCTTCCGGAAAAATAGATAAAGCGCTTGATCCAATGCACGTACGTCTCTTCCGTGCGCGGGCTGTAATGACGCCTTTGGATCGCATCCCGCAACTGCTCTAGTAATCGCGGTGGCTTAGCGGCACCGGTATTAGCATCGTCTTGCATTTCTCCCCCAAGGCGGAATTGCTTCCGAGCGTATGCGCAGGTAACGTATTGAAGTCAGGGACGGATGACACCGCCCGTTACATATTGGTGGTTTGCAAACCGACCACAAATGTCAACTAATTTGTCAACCAATTCACGTTAGACAGCAACGACAGGGGCGCCGAGGAACATGGACCGAAATACTGCCGAGAGCCTAATGACAATCTACGAGCGCATCGGCACCGGTATGAACGAAGCGACTGAGATCCTTCGTCAGCTCCCTGAGAACGAGCGCGGAGAGCACTTACGAGCGCTAGGAACCATGATGCAGGACCTTTGGCTCAATCTACAGCTGCCGGTCGTCCGAGAGCATCGCGATCTAGACCCAGACGGTACTCGCTACGCACGCGGCAAAGAATGAACGAGTTGCTGTCTAACAGCGCGTTGGTGTGCGACGTTTGCGCCGCGGCGCTTCGCGCCTTCTACAACGCGCCACAACGCGGACGTTGGGCGGCTTAGGGGGCGACGTGCAAACGGTCTTCCAGGTGTTTCTGGTCTTGATGTTTGTGATAGCCATCTTCGTTTGCCCAATCGCGTGGTATCGCATGGTCCGCGCCAAGACGCGCACTGCGTACTGGGGAAACATGGGGCTGTTCGCGGGCCTTATTCTCGGGGTTTTCCTTGTTGCCAAACTCGCCGGCTTCGACACCGGACTCAGCAAGCCACCGCCACCTCCGCAGAGTGCTCCGAGCTTCGAACAAGTGTTCGGGCAAATGCCGGCGGCACAACTCGCCCTACTCATTGCAGCTGCCGTGCTTTGGATTGGAGGCGGCAACGTGCTCTTCTATCTTCACAATCGTCGGCTCGGGAAACGGTGGTGGCAGATGCTGAACCCCCTTGATCCTCCGTTCAAAGATTTTAACGGGCGAGAGTGGGCAGCCTTGGGTGTTCTCACGGTGGGTTCCCTAGTGCTCGGCGCTGCTGCTATTTCCGTCGGTCGCGTAGCGTGAGCCGCCCAACAGCACATTCGAAAGGGACGCGCGCAAGAGCGGCGCGCGCCCTTCAATGTGGACGTTGGGTGGCAATTCGGCACCCGGCGTAGAATCGCGACATGTCGACCCCTACGCATTTCACGATCGAGCACGAAAGGGAAGAAGACGGGCGCTGGATAGCCGAAGTGCCTGAACTTCCTGGAGTCCTCGCGTACGGTACAACGGCTGACGAGGCCATGGCGAAAGCCGAGGCGCTGGCTCTCAGGGTGCTTGCGGATCGCCTTGAGCACAAAGAAGCCAAGCCTCAGTCGATCTCCATAGGCATCGCAGCTGCATGAGTTCGTGGCCTTCGTCAAAGGCCACACGAGTCCTCGCAGCTCTTTACCGGATCGGCTGGTCGCTCAAACGCCAATCCGGTTCTCACAAAATCCTTTCGCGGGCCGGTTCGCCCGACTTTGTCTTTGCATTCCACGATCGTGACGAAATAGGGCCGCGGATGTTATCGCGTATTGCGAAGCACACAGGTTTGAAGCCGGAAGACTTATGAGCGCGTCACGTTGCCACCCAACTCTAGGTGGAACGGACCGGCAAAGAACGGCCGGCCGTTCACCAAAACGTTATACGCGCGAACAGACATGAGCCGCCTTGAGAAACTCATCGTCATGGCCGTGTATATCGGTCAGCTTCTATTCGTTCCGACAGCAATGTGGGCTCTAACGCGGCCGGAGCTTCAGCTCGAAATGCACCGATGGTCGAGGCCAATTGCCCTAGTACTGGCACCGCTGAGTCTCGTGGCCGTCGTTCTTCTATTCCGAGACCTCTACAAGAGGCAGTTCCAGAACAAGAGCGCTTGGGTCGTTGCCATCTTCCTTACGGGCGGCGTCGCAATGATCCCGTACACATTCATTCATGCGTTCCGGCCACGAACTCAACATGCGCGCGTATAACAGCGCATTGTTGACCGACGCTGACGTCACCCCGGAATATCGGCACAGATTAAAACTAGAGTAAGGTCGCTTTGAGGCTCCTTATGAGGATAAGGAGAAGCGATGAAGAAGTCGAGATTCACCGAGGAGCAAATCACATTTGCGTTGCGGCAGGCGGACTCCGGGACGCCGGTAGCGGATGTGTGCCGGCAGCTAGGGGTCAGCGAAGCTACGTTTTACATCTGGAAGAAGAAGTACGGCAACCTGGGTGTGAGCGAGTTGCGCCAGCTCAGGCAGTTGCGAGACGAGAACGCACGCTTGAAGCGCCTGGTGGCCGATCTGACCCTGGATCGGCACATTCTGCAGGAGGTGCTCAAAAAAAAGACCTAAGGCCGGCACGACGGCGTCAGCTCGCACTGTGGATCCATGAGCGATTCCAGGTCAGCAAGAAGCGTTCGTGCCGGCTGGCGCTGCTGCAGCGGGCGACGTTCTACTACCGCTCGAGGGCGAAGGACCAGAGCGTGCTGCGCATGCGCATTCGCGAGCTCGCCCACAGCCGGCCGCGGTTTGGCTACGAGCGCATCCACATCCTGCTGCGTCGCGAGGGCTGGCGGGTCGGACGAAACCGCGTTCACAGGCTTTACCGGCTGGAGGGCTTACAGGTGCGCATGCGTGTGAGAAGGCGAAAGCGTATCAGCCTGCATCGAGGTCCGGTGCCGGCAGCCACGACCAGGAACGAGTACTGGAGCATGGACTTCGTGCACGATCAGCTGGCAAACGGCAGGGCATTTCGCGTGCTCACGGTGATTGATAAGTGGAGTCGCGAGAGCGTGTTGCTGGAGACCAGTTTCTCGCTCACCGGGCAGAGCGTCGTCGATGCCTTGCAGCAGATGTCCCTGAACCGTCCGCTGCCCAAAGCGATCACCGTGGATCACGGCACGGAGTTCACCTCGAAATCGCTGGACGAATGGGCTTGGAACAACGGCGTGAAGCTCGACTTCATCCGGCCTGGAAAGCCCACGGAGAACGCGTTCATTGAGTCGTTCAACGGGCGGCTACGCGACGAATGCCTGAACGTGAACGAGTTCGTCTCGATCGAGGATGCTCGGCACCGAATCGAGATCTGGCGGCAGGACTACAATCATCACAGACCACACAGCTCACTCGGTCACCTGACCCCGAATGAGTTCGCAATGCAAGGTCAGGAAACAGCCTTAGAAACGGCAAAACTCTAGATTAAAAGTGTCGGAGAACCGGACCAACCTCATTTGAACAGCAGGCTCGAAGAACGGGGTATCAATGAAATCGGGGGAAGATTCCGCCTACGAATCAGCGCTGCGCGCTTCCTACAGCGCGTCACAACCGGAACGTTAGGCCCCTGGAGAGCCAGTAGAGAGGGGGTCGTGCCTTATGATCTAGCGAAGTGTCTCTCCGATTGCCAAGCGGGAAGAGATGCGTACATGACAAACGAAAGGAGTGTGCCTTATGACGACTGTTCGTTGGTCCATCGTAACGGTGCTCATCGTCCTCACTCTATTGACAGGCACCAACTTTGCCACCGCACAGGTTGCGGTGAGGGCCGACGACCTGATAGGGACGTGGGAGCTGGTCAGCACCAAGAACCTTAACACGGGGAAAGCCATTTCTGGCGTGAACGACGCAAAAACTGGACTCCAGTGGATGCAATTTACGCGCTCACATTACATGGTCGTCGGCATGACGCGTGACCGGAGCGTAACGAGCCCCGCGGATTTTACGAAGCTCTCCCCGGAGGAGAACGTCAAAACCAACTACGCCCGTATCTGGAATGAGAAGAACGAGCAGATTTTCGTGGCGCGTGGCGGGACGTACAGTATTGAGGGAGACAAAATACGCCAGAAACCGACGATTGCGATCCAAACCGTCATCATCGGTGTCGACTCCGTGCTGAAGGTCACCCGTCTTGACAAGAGCACGATGATCGCTCAGGTGGAGTTTCCTGAGGTCCCGAGCCCGACGACCCCGACTCACACCAGGGAACTAACATTCCGCCGCCTCGAATAGAGGCGGAAACCTTGGGTATGCCCGCGGCTGTCGCGCACAGACGCACAGCGAAGAGAAAACCTGGAGTAGACCGTATTGATCCGAAACAGTCCGGATTAGCAAACGTAGTAGTGCCGCTGTTTTCCTTGGTGGCCGGCATCGCGTTCATATGCGCTTGCTGGTTTCACATCAAGGCAAAAGGCCGCTCAGCCTGGTGGATACTGGTCTTGGCGTTGAATCTACTTGGAATCGTTATGCTCGCACTCCTCAAAGATCACGCGACCGGTGGTGAAAAAGAAGTCGCCTAACAGCACGCCCCACTCGGCCGCGCGCGCGAACGCCGTGCCTTGCAAAGGTCTGTGGGCGCGCGCCGGTGGGCGTGGGAGTTAGACGGCATCGAAGAAACGGAGGCGCGACTGTGAGCGGCGAAGTGTTGGCGGGCAGTTGTCTGTGTGGCTCCGTTGCTTATCGCGTACGAGCGCCGTACCTGCAATTCGCGCATTGCCACTGCCGACGTTGTCGCAAGGCCACAGGCACCGGCCACGCCACGAACCTCTATGTCGAGCGCCCGAACTTCGAATGGGTTCGGGGCGAGGAACTCACAGCTCGCTTCGATCTCTCATCGGCCAAGAGCTTCGCGACGACCTTCTGTCGGAACTGCGGCTCACCATTGCCTCATCACACACGCAGCGGGCGTACCGTGGTCGTGCCCGCGGGATCCCTGGACGATGAGCCGTCGATTTCGCCTCAAGCGCGTATCTTCTGGGAGTCGCGTGCGGAGTGGGCGTGTTCAGATGCAGCAGAAACGTTTGCCGCATATCCCGAATGGTGGAAATGATGCCGTCTAACCCCCGGTTCTTGACCGACACCTTAGACTCGGCGCTACGCGCCGCGCACCGCGCGGTGCTATGGTTAACGAATGAAAAAGCGCAAATTGCCGCCGCTGCCGAGCCGCGACCGCCATTCCAGTGCTCTTCCACGCGCCCGCGCAAAAGGCGAGGAACTCGAACTCTCTCGCGAATGGAAACGAGAGATTTACCGTCGCGTGCGTGAGTCCCGTGATCCCGTGCGTTACATGCTCGTCTCGGAGTTTAGCCGTAGCTTTATCCTCTACTATGATGTCTCTGACGACGTGTTTGCTATGAACGCGCCGGACAAAGGCACCCTCTTTAAGCGTCGCGAGGCCGCGAAGCGCGTGAGCAAGCTGCTCAGCCGTGGAGTGCGCGTCGTCAAGTTCACGACCAAAGGCGGCGGGCTCAGGCGCATTTCGCCTTTTCGGGGTCTTGAGCACCGTGGTAGCGAGCAGCCTAACTCTAGGTGGAACGGACGGAGAAGCTCATCCGATAAAGTGGACACCTCGACCTAACGCTCGAGGGAGAAGAAATGGCGGCGCCGGTCGGTCCTAAGAAAGTCCATCGCTACACGAACGAATTCAAGATCCAGGCAGTAAGGTTGTCGCTGCACCCAGAGATCCAGACGCAGGACGTAGCGCGTGCGCTGGATATCCACCCGTTCATGCTCTCGAAGTGGAAGAAGGACTACCGCGAAGGCAAGCTCAAGCCGGCGGCCGAGGCTGCCGGGATGAGCTTGCCGAAAGTACTGAGGGCACCGAAGCGGGATCCGGAGAAGCAGGCGCTGCAGCGCCAAGTGAAGCAGTTAGAAGCCAAGGTTGAGGCGCGCATGGCCGTGCGGGCGCTGGAGCGCAAGCTGGCGGCACTTGAGGTGGAGCATGATCTCTTAAAAAAAGCCATCCGTT
>WNFC01015718.1_pt1 | contig 10121 bp, 15 predicted proteins | sample 5400541 | NCBI WGS metagenome assembly WNFC01 (sample SAMN13153342, study PRJNA577476) | soil metagenome | isolation source: 120 cm saprolite under Douglas fir tree site 2 hole 2 replicate 1 | place: USA:California | collected 2015-04-18 | reverse complement strand
TAGGGCGGAGAAGAGCGAAGCACCTACTGCCCATGCAATGTATTCCATGGTTATCTCCTGAGCGCGACGAATCTAATGAGTCTCGTGAAATAGATTGATGGGATTCATGGGCTACGATGCCATGGTGACGCATGGCCACCACACGGGGAAGGCAGCGGGACTTCGCGGCGCTGGAAGCGCGGCGGATGGAGGCCGCGCGGCTGTTCGCCCGGCACGTGTCGCAGCACGAAGTCGCCCGGCAGCTGGGGGTGAGCGTCACGGCGGCGCATCGGTGGTTTCATGCGTGGCAGACGCAGGGGCGGCCCGGCTTGAAGGCGGCGGGGCGCGCGGGGCGCAAACCGCGCTTGGACCGCGCCGCGCTGAGCCGGGTGGAACGGGCGTTGCTGCAAGGGGCGCCGGCCCACGGGTTTGCCACCGATCTGTGGACGCTGCCGCGGATCGCGACGCTGACCAAACGGCTCACCGGGGTGCAGTTCCATCCCGGCCACGTCTAGTATCTGCTCCGGGCGTTGCAGTGGTCGGTGCAACGGCCCGTGCGCCAGGCGCGGGAGCGCAACGAGGCGGCGATCGCGCAGTGGACCCGCACGGGGTGGCCGCGGGTAAAAAAAACGCCCGCCGCCGGCGCGCGTGGCTCGTCTTCGAGGACGAAAGCGGACTCTCGCATCACCCCGTCGTCCGCCGCACCTGGGCGCCGCGGGGCCAGCCGCCGGTCTTGACCCATGTGGGGGGCAACTGGAAGCGCCTGTCGATCGCGGGCCGCTCCTCAACGCCCCGGGATGGTTGCGCGGCTGCGCGTATTGGACGGCGGAGCGCTCACGGCCTTGCCTCGACCCTGGGCCATCCGGCCTGCCAGCAGGAGCCCGGCCAGCAGCAGCACAGCGCTCGACGGCTCCGGGATCTCGGTGGTGGTGTACCCGTCGACGAACCAGCCGATCGGAGATGTGTTACCATCGGCGAAGATCTGTCCCTGAGTCAGAAAGAACGTGCCGTCAGCGATCGACGGCACCGAATAGTCCGCGAATGTTCCGGCGCCGTCCAGGACGGCGCCCGTCTCGGCTATCCCGGTGGTATCGATCAACACGGCCGGATCGAGCGTATCGAAATCGACCGGCGCGTGATTCTCGTAAAACAGCAGGTTGCCGACCGTAAGATCGGCCGACGGAGAGAGATCATTGTAGATGGTATATATCGGGTCACCGGCGAGGCCCCCGCCGGTGGCTTCGGCCGTGCCGACCGGTGTCGCGCCGGATTTGAAGGCCGCGGTCTGGAGGCTGATTTTATCTTTGTAGTTGGCGACACTCCGGATCCGCAGGGTGATCGTGTCCCCGTCCGCTATCGTGCCCATTTTCTTCTTCAGCTCGAAATGGTCGGAAAAGCCGGTTATGTTGAAATCGCTGTTGCTCACCGCGACCTTGGAGCTGCTCAACGCCGTGCCGCCGGCACCCTGTAAGACCAGATTAATATTGTCCGCGGTGGTGCCGGCCACGGTCGCTTTGTAGGTAATCTTCAAATCTTGGAACTGTTGCGTCACTGGTTTTGCATCGGCGTGACATACCAGCAGACACAGCAGGAAGGTGTAAGCAGCTCCGGCCAGACAGCGCTTCCCGAAGCGGCGGTTCATGCTTGTCATTCGGCGCCTCCTCCGATGTAGCCCAGCTCTGACATTTTCTCTCCCTTTTTTCTTCACCCATTGAGCGGGTAATCTCCCAGACTCAGACACCGGCCGTCCCAGGAGCCGCTGCCACAGCACCGCGCCGGTCCTCGAGCCTACTATCCTCTCTCGTCGAGGTCGAGGTCATCGCCGCCGTCGACTGACTCGGCCGAGGAGCCGCCGCGCCGTCTCGATGACCCTCCGCGACGCCGGATCGAGGCCTCGCTGACGCTGCCCACGTGCCCTCGCGGGTCGACGAAGAGCACGAGGTTCACCGTGCTCCGAGTGGCCAACCGCACTTCTGTCGGGAACGGCACGCCGATCTCCGGGTCGTCTCGCACGTGGGCGACCGCGACGCCACCGTCCGCTCCCTCGCCGCTTTCGTGATGGAGGCGGGCCGTGCCGGCGCCCAGCGCGCCTGAGGCGACACGCGACGTGGTGCCGACCGTCCCGTGATTGCGGGCGAGGGTACGACGGCACACGACCCCGCCGATCAGGCCAGCTACGACCCCGTCGGCGTGCCGATGCGCTTCCTCGCCAGCAGCGCGAGCACGCCGAACCCGATGAGGACGATGGTCGGCGCCCCGGGAACCGGTGATTCGGACACCGCCGCGAATATGAAGACGCGGCCAGGAACGATTGTTCATGGCCCGATCCCTTCGTTCGATGTCGGACGATAGTGAGCGGTTCGGAGCTGAGACAAGGAGGAAGGAACCAATCTTGTCGCAGCGCGACTCAGCCGGAAGGCCTCTCTACCCCTCCGAGGACAGGCGGTTTCGCGGAAGTTGTTTCAGTATTTCTGTATTTGTGGAAGCAGGATTTGTGCCCGCGATTCCTTGAACGGAGTTTCGGACACTTACGGACCACGTGTCGAATTCAATCAGAAGGAGTGCAAAAAAACCCGACAGTAAAATAGGATTAGCAACTTTAAGTGGGGCGGGCTGGCGGATGTGATCGAACACTGCCCTTGGTATGTGGCGAGTGTGGAATATCATCAATAGTGGACGGATTTTTAGAGGCGGAGTTTCGGAATTTTACAGGCGGAGTTCGGAAGTCGAGAGACTCGGGATCTACAAAAAACTGTTGCAGTTACCGCCGCCGCTTGTGTGCGCTTCCAGCCTCCGAAGCTCTAAACCACCGATTTTGCGGCTGTGAAAGTTCGGTTGGGGCTTGCTGGGGTTTCCTACCAGGAATCTGGAGGCCAGCCTATGTTGGTGTGGTGTAAGATTTCTTTACAGTAAGCTCAGAGACGAAAATCTACCAAAAAAAGTTGCCCGCCTATCCAACTGACTGGTGGGTCCAGCCCGTCGCAGACTCGGCCGAGAGTGGTGGGAGTCCGTGGTATCCGGCCGGATCTGGATGGTCCGCCTCGCCTCCGGAGCACATCGAGCTCCTGATGCGCCCCAAGGGAGTTCGCAGCGAACGTCAGCGGAGCATGTGTGAGTGACATGCTGTTGTCGAGGGGGCGGGGAGCGCACAGCTACGGATTTAGATCCGGATCTCGAAGCAGAAGCTCAGCGACCTGTTCGCCTGCAGGTGGTTGCGGGCCCGTGCAATCACCGAAATCGCGTCGGACAAGCCGAGACCGGCGGCGCTGCCTATGCTAGCGAAGTGTCCCGCTGCGTCCTGCATAACATCAAGCTGACTGGGGAGGTCGCAAGGACCGAAATCCGGCGCTCAGAAAGTCCTCAGGGAACGCCTGCGCTGCTTGAGTGAAATTACGCAGAACCACTTGATTCATGAAGGTGCTGAAGCCCTACCTGGAGTTTCGGTTGAACGTGTTACCAACACCTCGGTTCGTAACATCGATGGGATTCATAAGGGCCAGTTTCCTCGTCTGGCCGCCCGTGGGATCCTCTGGTAAGCTCTCGTCCAGCGCGCTCCTGGTCGCCCTGCAACGGCCGCTCCCGCAACGGGAGGCATCCAGCCATGATGTCGTTCCCAGGCATCATTTTGTGGTGGTCCTTCGAACCTCCTGACTTGATATTTGGGTTGATGTAATGACGATGGAGCACGTGTGTCCGAAATGTCAGAGTAAGGAGATCGATCGTGTCCCGCGCCAGGATATCCTAGAGCGTCTAATTCTGATGCTGCGCCGCAAGCGACTCTATCGATGCCGTGACTGCGACTATCGCTTCCACGATCATCCAGTATCCAAGCAATAGCTACCTGCGCGCGCAGAACTCCATACTGGTACGAGAACGGGAGCAGCACCCAGATGCGCATGCAAGCGAAACCGTGGCCCAACTGACCTGGAACGTCACCTGAAACCACCGGGCCAGCTCCCGACGGCGCGCGGGCCCGACTCGATGCTTGACTCACAGAGACAAGCCGCTAGGAGCTCCTTCGGGGTGCAGTCCGAACCCTCCGAGGACCTGCCCAATCGGGCAGATTGGCGCTGGTCCGATGAATAACGGCGCACAGCTTACTCGCGGCCCAGTACCTCTCGGTCAGAGAAACCACGGTTCGAACGGAGGTGTCATAACCTCTCGGTCACCCTTCAAGCAAGGACTTCATGGAGAGTTGTCGGGTGATTCAACGAGGAGCCGCTGGTGTTCGGCTCCCGTCGGCTGACGGTGCCATTTGTCCTCAGGAGACTGCACCCCTTATTCCTGGCTCGCTCACCTGCTGCTTTTTATGACAGCCTCGTGATCAAGAGGTGCTGACACCTGCTGACGGAGAGGTTGTGGCACCTGGCCCCACTATCGGCAAAAAACTTTACACTCTCGGTAGTATTGGCACTCGAAACACCTCTATACGTAGCGTTTATTGTCACGTCTGCCGGTTCCGCTAGAGGCCGGCTCCTGTCAGCCTTCTTTACAGTTCTCCCGATTGGCCTCGGTACAGTTCTGTAACCCGATGAGATTCCAAGCAAAGAACGCCGGGCACAATTTTTGCCTCTGTGAATACAGAATTACTGAATTCTGGTTCGTTCTTCAATTCGTTGGCAAGCTCGCAAGTGCGTGCGTGTCTTCGTCAACGAGGCGGCTTGACATGGTCATGATCCTTGGCGAGGTGCTCGTGGTCGACATTATCGTGACTCGGGCTCGAAACAATGGCTTGGTACTAGTCCTCCTCCGAGCGGTCGGCCCCCTGGTGGCAGCCGCCCTATTGACGTGGGGGGCCTTCCCGAGCACCGCCAGGGCTGGCCTGCTCACAAACTTCGAGAAAAATGCATTCGCCATGGCCGAAACCGCTGCCCTGACCACTTCCATGATTGAACAGCAATATGGTTCTCCTACGTCAACGCAGACCCTCACGTTCTCTTCGACCAGTTTTTCCGATGTCGGCTGGTCGTTTAACCTAACCGGAATGTACCTTGGACGAACAATTAATAATTTAACATTCAGCGGCTCGTTCAACACGTCTCTAAATCAGGGTACATTCAGTTCCACGATGGGCACGATTGGCACGGATACTTGGAGCGGATCGGGTTCGTGGAGTTATGCGAGTCTTGCTCCCGACACCGATGGGCTTACCTTTGATTCCTCCGTGACGATCAATGGCTTGTTGGGAATTTTTGACAGGGATACCCTCGTTCCCAAGAGGGAGCTCACGACCGACAATGGGACAATAAGACACACTGTTTCTCAAGGACAATTCTTCAGGACAATATTCGGTGTCAGGGTCGGTAACCTCATCGATGAGACCGACGACAGCATCGGACCGAGCCCTGGCAACGGGACGGCGACCGTGGCTGTCGCGTTGATCCAAGACCATATTTCTCTTTCGGGATCTTTTGATCAGAGTGGTGGACAAATTCGAGGGACTGTCCAGGTCGTCGTTCCGGAACCCTCCAGCATGCTCCTCCTTGGCTCCGGCTTGGCCGGGTTGGGTGCGGTTGCCTGGAAACGGCACCGAGTCAAACACGCGGATCGCGCGAGGAAGCTGCGATGAGATCCGCTCGTCGGTTCGTCGGGATGAACGACCGGCTGAACATCCTTGGGAAACCGGCACGAACGATGCGAACGTAATACAGGGAAATGGAGTGAGAAAGACAGTGAGCTTGATAACCACTCGAGTTGGCCCGAAACTTGCGTACCGCCGCGACGCTTGGGGAGGATCAAACATGTTACAGAAATTGACACGTCGAACAGCCATGTCACTGGTTTACGCGGCGGCGGTTTTCGTTTTCGCAACCCCCGTGGAAGCGGCGTGGATTCCGTTCACCGTGACCAGTCTACATCCCGGTCAAAGCGCACGGGGCTGGGAGCAGATTTTCAAAGTCCCCGGAACCGGAGCTGGTGGTAACGGGCTCCCCGCAGGCGGCGGTTTCGATTATGCGTTTTTGGTGGCAAATACCGGCATATTTGGGATACAGGGTTTTACCTTTAGCGTTGGCGTCCCCAACAACGCGGCTGCTCTTGCTGCTTTCAATAATGCTAGCCTTTTTGCCGGCAATTACACCGCAACCGCCGCCGGCGGCGCGGACCTGCCCGCTTTCCCGAATATCCTGGCCCCGGCTGGACTTCGCCCCACTCCCAATATCAATGGAGCGTTCGGGGCAGTGAATCCATTCACTGTTGGCTCCAAGCCACTTAATCCGGTGAACGGTCCAGGCGTCAATCCGCTGCCGCCGCTCCAGGGCGTCCTCCAACAATGGGGCTTCGAGCAATTCCGCAATAATCCGTTCACCGCCTATGATGCGCGGTTTTATGGGAACAATCCGAATGATCATCTGAACCCATTTTTCTTGCCAGCAGGCTTTATTACGAGATTTGACGTCTTCAGCCCGTTTGGCCCGGTTCCTGGTGGCGGCGCGGTCGATCCGCTTGATACAAGCGTTAGCTTTATCGCGATCGATGACGGCTTCGGCAATATCTCAGACCTTATGACTACTTTGGCAGCCAATACCCCTTGCGATCCAACGCTCGGCGGCTGCGACACTTCGCTTCCTCCGGACACTTCCATGTTCCTGGGATTGGGCCAGCCCTTCGGCCCGAACAGCCAAATTCCCGAGCCTTCGAGTATTTTCTTGATGGCGATCGGAATGTCGGGACTGGCGCTTGCCCTTCGTAGGAGAAACACTTAGGCCGTTACATTTCTACGTTGGCAAGCCAAGGCGGGACGCTTGATAACCCCGCCTTGGCTGAAACGTACGGCAAACATTTTTAGACGTTTGGGGGGAAGCCACGCGCACGTCGCGATCGGTTATTTGGGTCGGCGGCCTTTTATTCGTTGCGGCGGCGCTGGGCGCCGCGCCTGTCCTGGCGATCCCTCTGCCGCCGGAGTTCTGGAACGGCTTCAAAGCGGCATCCGGCACGCCGGACAATTTCGGAATCCTATTTAACCGGGATTTGCAATATGGACTCATTTTCTCCTTCCTCTCTCGCTGTCGACTGACGAGGTGAGGCTCCATCCGCCATTGCGGGTCTTCGTATCCGCCGACTGAGGTCATCCTGTCGGCACCTGCCGGCTGATCCCGCGTCCTTGGGCCGCTCGCCGCCCGTAACCACTCACCGGAGGGACACTTCCGCCGGCGCCGAGCCTGCTCCCCGCCTGGACCGTCCGCTCGATCACGTCGGGTGCCACGCGAGCTGCTCGATGCGTGCCACGATCTGCCAGAACAGGGGCTGTGTCAAGTAGCTTTCGGCGAGTTGCAGGACGAAGTACCGCGCATGCCGGATCAGGCGACCACCGGTCTTGAAGAGCCGCTGTTGGAGACTCGTCAGCGACCAGCTCTGAATAGCCAGGGGCAGGACCAGTCGGCGCAGGAGATTGCCGAGGTTGTACGCGATGACGCCCAGAAGCAACCGCACCTCATTGGCCCGGAAGCGGTGGCAGGAGAGGCGCGTCCAATGGGCGGCTTCTTTGCCCTCCTTGATCCACTGCTCCGCCGTCCCGCGTTGGTTGTAGAAGTGAACGACGGCCCGGTTCGTCCCGGTCAAGGTGGTGACGATGAAGCCGACTCGGGGAAAGAGTTCGCCCAGGTGATGCTCGACCTTGGCGATCACCCGTCGAGGCCGGTCCCACGACGCGGCCTGATACTGGAAGCTTCGATACCGCACCAGCGGGGCGTAGCTGGGTCGGCCCCGGGGCCGGGTGAGCAAGTCCTCGATCGTCCGCTCCAGCACCTGATTGGCCGGGAGCCGGATGGCATAGGCCACGTCCCGCCGTTCCAGCGCCTCGTACAGCGCGGGGAGCGCAAAGGCCGCGTCCGCTCGGACGACGACGGTCTGCTTCCGAGCCTGGTAGCGGTCAATGACGGGCAGGAGGACCTCCTCCCACCCGTCCGCACTGTGGACGCTGCCGGGCCGGAGCGTGGCGGCCAGGCAGTCGCCGTGCTGGTTGAAGACGAAGATTGGGTGATAGCAGACCGACTCGAAGTGGCCGTTGTAGGCCGACTGCTCTTGCGCGCCGTGGACTGGGCTCTCGGAGCTGTCGATATCCAGGATCAGGCGCCGCGTGAGCGGGCGGGCCGCCTCATGCTGCACGAGGTCCGTGTTGAGACGAGCGAGTCCCTGGTAGTTCCGCTCCTCCGTGAGACGTCCGTTTCGAACCAGTGCAGCGTGGATGTGAGCGCGACGCTGGTCTCCCTCCGCTCGCGGGACACCAGCATCCGAAAGGTGGGGTCCTCGGCCAGCCGCTCAGCATCGTTGGTGTCCTCGTAGCCCGCGAGGCGGCTGTAGATCGACTGGCGAAACAGATCGGGCAGAGCGAATTGGAAGTTGCGCCCCGTACGGGGATCGGTAAGGTGTCGAGGCGAACCGGGCCAGCTTTCGCGTCACCCATTGGGTGGTGCCCTCCGCGCCAGCGAGGAGCCCCTGAGAGCCGCGTTTCTTGCGGGTGTTGAGCGATTATGGCCTGATCCGTTCACCTCTCAAAACGAAAATGCGGGTTTAACCAAAGTGAGAGTGGGTTCCTATGCCAATTCTCATCTACCGGCGACTGTCCGCCGGTAGGAGCTACGACAGGGACTACCCCACTAAAGTTATTGCCAGACACGGGCTTCATCCCCGGCCTGGCGTTACCGGGGTCTACGGAGACGCTTACAGATACAGGGTCATTGGTGACTCTAAGCTATCATCCAGGGTCGCCAGTTACAGCGAATACAGACACTAATTTTTTCCTATTTATGTTTGATTTCAGGGAGGAAGCCATAATCGACCTACCACGATCAACGGTGACGTACTCGGCAAGCGCACCAGGTACCGATTTCACGCAAACCAACTTTGTGTGCCACACGGACGCCATTCCCGACCTCGGGTGCGGAAGCGCAAACGGGATCACTGGAATCACGTTGAACCTCGCCAGAATACCCGAACCCTCTACCTGGCTCCTCCTTGTGATTGGCCTTCTCGGCCTGACAGGTTACGGCTGGGGCAAAGGAAGAAGACAGCATAAGTCTGACGCTACGCGAATCACACGCGGCCACTCCGAAGAGTGGCCGTGAGAGTCGAACCCTGTGTCAGCCTTATGCACGCTGCTTCCTCCGTCGCCCCGCGGCGGCGCAGGACCGTAAGCTTCCCCTCCTCCTGGTAGAGAGTTCAGAAGTAGACTTTCGCCGGGTGGAGAGGAGCAGGCCATGCGAAAGTCCCGGTTCACGGAGAGCCAGATCGTCGGCATCTTGAAGCAAGGCGAGACGGGTATCCCGATCGCCGAGATCCTGCGACAGCACAACATCAGCAAGGCGACGTACTTCCATTGGCGGGCGAAATACGCCGGCGCCTCGGTCGACGAGCTGAAGCGGCTGAAGGAGCTCGAGGCCGAAAACACGAAGCTGAAGCGGATGTACGCCGAGCTCGCCCTGGAGAATGCGGCGATCAAGGACGTCCTGAGCCGAAAGCGGTGACGCCGTCCGCGAAACGCGAGGTCCTGGGCGTGCTCATCCACGAGCACGGCATAGTGGTGCGGCGCGCCTGCCAGGCGGTGAGGCTCTCGCGGGCGGCGTACTACCGGCCTCCGCGCTCCCGGTTGGGGCGGGACACCGACGTGGTGACCGCGTTGAATGACGTGATCGCCCGCCACAGTCGGTGGGGCTTTTGGAAGTGCTTCTATCGGTTACGGCGCGCCGGGCATTGGTGTGACGTCTCCCCCGAAAACGACGACAACCCGAAACTAGAGTAAGCTGGCGCCTTCGACGGTCCACCCAGAAAGGACGGGACCGATGAAGCGTTCGAAATTCTCCGAAGAGCAGATCGCGTACGCGCTGCGCGAGGCCGAGAGCGGCACCCCGGTCGGGGACGTCTGCCGGCAGCTGGGGGTCAGTGAGGCGACGTTCTATGCATGGAAGAAGAAGTACGACCACCTGGGGGCGACAGAGGTGCGCCGGATGCGCCAGCTCGAAGACGAAAACATGCGCCTGAAACGACTCGTCGCGGACTGACGCTCGACAAGCACACGCTGGCGGAGGCGTTGCGAAAAAAAGCCTGAGCTGTAACATTTTTTGGTCGATCTCCCTCGTTCTCTTTGAAGCCCGATCGTAAACAAATCTTCGACCAGGAGTAGTGCTCCGCCTTTACAGCCGTCA
>WNFC01010868.1_pt1 | contig 10121 bp, 8 predicted proteins | sample 5400541 | NCBI WGS metagenome assembly WNFC01 (sample SAMN13153342, study PRJNA577476) | soil metagenome | isolation source: 120 cm saprolite under Douglas fir tree site 2 hole 2 replicate 1 | place: USA:California | collected 2015-04-18 | reverse complement strand
AAGTGATCGGGCTTGGTCTCGGTCTGGCATGGCCTTTGGTCATGACTTTGATTTACTTCGCCACGCAGAACGGCTTTTCAGCCATGGTGGAAGACTGGGTTTGGCCACTGCAGCACTATTCCGCCGCGAACCGCGTGCCATACGGTTATCAAAACTGGTCCGACAGCACTCGCCACCTGTTGTTCGGAACCGGCTCGTTTGGTGTGCGATTTCTGAAAGTGCTGGCCATCAGTCCGTGTCTCTTGATTCCCGTTCTACCGCTGGTTGGCGTCGGGCTACTGGTTTATTGGATCGTTCAAATGTCGGGCCGGCGAGCATCACAACCCCAGTCCGCTTACTACGTATTGGCAAGCGCGGCATTATCAGGCCTGTTGCTCTCGGTGGTATTCGTCAGGGCAGACATCATCCACTTCATGTACCTGCAACCTCTGTTTTGTTTGGTGCTTGCCTGGATTGTTGATGGACGTGACGTCCCGGGGCGAGTTTTCAGGACGGTACTTCCCTTCTTGAATGCCTATGTCGCCATCGCATTCGCCGCCTTAGGGATGGTGCCACTCCTGGCTGCCATAGCGGCGCCCAGCCAGGCGGTAACACGCCGCGGTGTCATAAACATGCCCGGAAAAGACGGCGTCATAGACTATGTCCAGGCACACGTCGCTCCGGGCGAACCAATCCTTGTTTATCCTTACCTCCCGCTCTATTACTACCTGACGGAAACTGCCAGCCCCACCCGCTACGAATATTTCCAACCTGGCATGAACACCAAAGAACAATCCGAAGAGATCGTGTCTCGGCTTGCATCCCGGCAGGTGCGCGTGGTCTTGTTCGAATCGTCTTTTGCCGAAAAAATCCCTAATTCCTGGCCCCAGACGCCCTTGCTGGCGATCGCGAACGACCAGGTCACGGATTACATCCTGCGGAACTACCGCACTTGCAGCATCCTGCAGTCACCAAGGGATTGGCGTTTTCTGTTCATGGTTCGCAAAGACCTGGCGTGTCTCTGATGGTCATCGGGTTGTAGTTTATTTGCGACAGTGGATTGATAATACGATCAATCCTCACGAGACGGCGGATCGGGCTTCCGATGACACCTTCCCTGTTGCGCGGAACCTACGGGCGTAGACGTACCACAGGAACCACACCAGGCTGCTCCAGAAATAAATACCGGTTGCGAATGGGACCTTGGCCGCCAGTATCAATAGCAGCAATCCATTGACGCAGGCAAAGATCATAATTACAAGACGCGTCGTCAGTCCTATTCGCTGCTTCGCGCTACAGATCCACATGGCAGCTTGCAGGACCGCCGGCAGCAGAACAACCTCATCCGTCAGCCAGTCGTAGGGCGTCGTCAACACGGATACCACCATGACAGCTAACCCGTGGTCACGCCAGTCCCAGTTCGACCTGTTCACGAGGCAAAACCAGACGCACCAAACCAGGCCCAGCGCCATGGGAATGAACTGTACCCAGAACATACGACGAAAAAATATAAGTCGCACCACGCCGCTCAGAGCTGGAATGAACTCGTGTCCGATAGAAGCCTGGTAAAGCATCTCGCGATAATCCTGGAAAATCGCGGGATCGAACGCCAGCGAGACAACCGTTGTGGCTAGAAATGCAGCTATCAAGCCGCCCACGATTGCGCGCCTCTTCTGCGTCACGATCCAAAAGATCAGAGCCAGCCAAAACAGTGACAATAAGTGAGGTTTAGCAAATGGCAGGAGAAGCGCAGCACCAGACAGAAAAGGACGATCTGGTTCTAACCACAGGAAAAGAACGAGCCCCAGTAGGAGCAAGATTCCCATCTGCCCGGCGACGAGGCAGGCGGGCACCGGCGCGAAGCTATAGCCAACCAGCCAAAAAACAGTTTGTGGACTCGGGCTATTCCCATAGATCCGCCAGCAGAGTCGCATGGCTACGACAAGTGCGACGAAGCATACGGACATCCACAACACCCACGCCCAGAATGCATCTAGAACCCCGAGCGGGAGAACCATGAACAGCGACCATGGAGGAGTGCGCAGGACCAGAGGCTTGCTTTCTTTGTACCCTTGCCCTCGTTCCAATTCCAGCACGCTGCTCGCGTCGTACGGATTGAGATGCTGGAGAAGAAGCTGCCCCGCTGCCCAATATGCAATCGAATCGCGCTTACTCAGGTTAGCTCGCAGGTCGCCCGAGCGTGCCACGAGAGCGTATATGACGAGTCCAGCCACCCCCAGGCGGATGAGTATTTCAATGCTTCGTTTTCTGTCCACATCCGATACCCGCTGTGAGTGCTGTAGGCTACCACATGGCTTCGACGTCATCTGAAAGAATTGTTGAATGTGAGACCAACAGTTGCATTCTGATTGCTGGGTGTGTCGTAGTGGAGAAGAGCTCTTTTCGTGTTCCAATGCGGGAGTATGGGCTGGCGACTGCATAGAACATCCTCGGCCGTGGGGCATTAGTTCGTCCTTGCCGTACATCGGGGTTGCGAATAGACCCCTCCGACTGGATTTCCCGGGTAAGGCTCGGTCACCGATGCGCGAATGGAGTGTAAACAAACGTATAAGTTCTCTCTACGAATGCCTTTCCTGAAGGTAACAGAATCCCCTCAGTGCCTACCCGCGTGAATACTTAGGGGTGCCTGCCTGCCCGATGGGTTTCTTTTCTTCATCGCTGGTGCACCCTGTTTTCAATAGGTTGGGAGCGCACTACTGTTGCCGACTGACACCTGCGGTTTGGCCTCCCACATGCCTATGGAGAATCAGTCTGGCTTTACCCATCGCGATCCCCAACGCTGGGAGCACTCGATCGAGGAGAATACCAATGACAATGTTAGTTCTGAATTCACTGATGCGCCTCCACAAGGATGAGGCGGGTCAGGGTCTGGTGGAATATCTGTTGATCCTGGCGCTGGTTGCATTCGCCGCGACGGCAGGTATGTCGAGTCTGGCGAGTGGCCTTAACAGCGCTTTCTCACAGATCGGGGTCATTCTGGGGCAATACATTACCTAGTAGTGACCACAAGACGGTTCTGTTTGCACTGCTTTCGAACGCGCCGTTGCGAACGCACCAGGGCAAACAGGACCCAGTCTTGTATGTATGGAACTGCAACAAAATTTCGAACTCTTTATTTTGCCTTTATTAGCACGGCCAGGAAAGACCAAGTCCGAACGATTGGATAGCCGAGTGAGCGCCTTGGAAAAATATCTTCTGATCTGCGCGTTAGTCGTTGCTGCGGTGGGAGCAGCGAACGACATTTGTAGTCGGCGCATTCCCAATTGGCTGACCTATGGTGGCCTGGTGACGGCACTCGCAGTTCGCTGTGCCGCGTGGGGATGGCCCGGGCTCAAGACTGGTTTCTTTGGTGTGCTCTTGGCGGGAGGATTGTTCTACATCCTCTTCCTGCTCGGAGGCATGGGCGGCGGCGACGCAAAGCTAATGGCAGCGGTGGGAGCATGGGCGGGAAGTGCACAGGCGTTGGCCATCCTCATCGCGGCCGCCATCGCCGGCGGTGTTCTCGCCATCGCCTACATGGTTTTTAACAGGCGGATGTGTCAGACGCTTCGAAACACCCTGGAGTTGGTTCGGCACCATGTGACTTCAGGGCCTCGGCCGCATCCGTCGTTGAACATTCGAGAACCGAACTCAACGCGAGTGCCTTACGGATTAGCCATCGCGATGGGCACTTTGTATTGTGCCAGTAATGCTTTCTGGTGGAGGTGATTTACGAGTCTACGGCGTATTGTTGTCGCATTCTTAATGGCTGCTGTTTTAGCGGGGAGCATTACTTACGTACTCTACCGGCGATTGCGCTATGCCAGCGCTCACACCCGGGTAAATCAGGTCGCCGCCGCCGCTACCGACTTGCCGAGCGGTATGACCCTCACCGCTAAAGATGTCATCTTGCTTGATTGGCCCGCCGACGTACCGTTGTCCGGATCTTTTTCTAAGGTTGATGCAGTGGTGGGTCATCCGCTGATCCGTTCCTTGGGCCCCAAAGAGCCGATATCGCAGAGGGACCTTGGCGTCGAGGGCTCGGGCATCGGACTATCAGCAAAGATACCTCCAGGCATGCGTGCTACTGCCATCCGGTCCAATGAGATCGTCGGTGTAGCCGGCTTCCTATACCCTGGTTCTCACGTCGACGTAATGGCCACGTACAACCTTCCGGGCGGCACGGGTGCAATCACTCAGACAGCGTTGCAGGATGTGGAGGTGTTGACTGCGGGCCAGACCATCGAGCCGGACCCCCAAGGCAAACCACAACAAGTGAATGTCGTAACACTGCTGCTGAGCCCCGAGAACTCCCAAAAGCTGCAGCTCGCGAGTGCGCAAGGATCAATCCAGTTCGTGCTGCGCAATGGCATGGACGTAAAGAACGTTGATATCCATCCGACACGCCTGGACGAATTGGTCGCCTCGGCGAAGCCTCCCGCTCCCTCCACAACCAAGAAAACTTCGAGACCGTCACAGCGTTCCCAACAACCAGTTTACGTTCTGGAAGTGATTGAAGGGGCAAAGCGAACGGTTCACAAGTTCTAAAGCAAAGAGAGCTAGATCGAGGCGGTGAGGACAAAAATGAATAGCGCAAAAATGCTGAGAGTCGCAGGCTGGCTTTTTATTATCGCGAGTCTCACCACAAAACTGCAGGGTGCAGCTCAACAGGAAGTTAATCCGTCAGAGGGAGAAACACTCCACATTCTGGTCGGGAAGTCAGTCGTTGTCAATGTCCAGGCACCGATGACGCGGGTGCTCTCGAGCAGTCCGGCAGTTGTCGCGACCTTGGTTATTTCTCCGACCCAAATTGTAGTCGAGGGAAAGGCCGTCGGAGCCAGCAGCTTGATCCTGTGGGATGGGTCGGGGCATTCCCAAATCCTGGATGTCACCGTAGATCTCGACGTGTCGGGGCTACGGGCTGCGATCCAGCGAGCGTATCCCAACGAGCAACTTGATGTGCAGGCCGACGGTGGACACCTCATTCTGACCGGGAGTGTCGCGGATCCCCATCTCATCGACGACTTGGCAAAGATGGCGGCGCCTTACTCGAACCAAGTCGTCAACTCTGTCACTGTGCCCGTCTCTCACGATCGCCAAGTGCTGCTCGAGGTGAAGTTCGCCGAAGTCGATCGCACGAAACTGCAGCAACTGGGGATTAATCTCTTCAGTACAGGGGCAGCGAACACCGTGGGCACGATCTCCACTCAGCAATTCGGGGCGCCGTCGTTAAGCGACCTCAGAGGGACCATTGGCGCGCCGACCACAGGTACCACTACTGATCTTAAATTCTCTGATCTCCTGAACGTTTTCGTCTTTCGACCAGACCTGAATCTGGGCCTCACCGTCAGGGATTTGGAGCAGAAGTCAATTCTCCAGATCCTGGCGGAGCCGAATCTTATGGCGATGAACGGGCAAAAGGCCAGTTTCCTCGCTGGTGGTGAATTCCCCTTTCCCGTAGTCCAGGGTGGAGCAAACGTCGGTGCCGTGACTGTCCAGTTTCGTCCTTTTGGCGTCCGGTTGGAATTCACAGGGTATATCGGGAAAGACAATGTCATTCGCCTTCATGTCGCCCCCGAAGTGAGCACCTTGGACTTCACCAACGCCTTAACCATCCAGGGCTTCACCATTCCCGCACTTTCGACACGGCGGGCGGAATCAGAAATCGAACTGAAGGATGGCCAGTCGTTCGGCATCGCGGGGCTTCTTGACCACCGGGCGGCTGTTCAAATGAGCAAGGTTCCTGGCCTTGGGGACATTCCCATCCTCGGACAACTGTTCCGTTCGAGGTCCATCAATCGGAGTAACGATGAACTGCTGGTGCTGGTGACTCCACACATCATTGACCCGGTGCGCTCGGCTTTGCCGGTTCCGCCGTCGCCGAAGGTAGTAGTACCGTATCTGGACGACAAGAAATTTGACCGAAAAGCCCCCGAACAACCGAAGAATGCGGAAACTCCGCCGCAGACCCCGAGTGCGAAATGAGCATAATGCCTGTGAAAGACATGTTCAACAGTTCAGCGCGGGACAGTTTGTCGCGGCACGAGCCGCTCTCCGTTGTCGGTATCTGTGTAGATGACGAGACCTGGAGGTTTCTGAAGCTTTTCGCCGAATCGCTTGCCATGATTCAACTGCATTTGTGTTCGGGCGATTACCGGGTGCAAGATCACGAATCGGTTCTCGAATATCTTGGGGATCCCACACCGGAGATTTGTCTGGTTGACTTCGACAAGGACCGGCGGAGTGCCGCGAGTGTTGCCGAACGAATCCATGCCAGCGCCCCGGAAACAGCTATCTTCGCCGTATCGCACCAGTCGCAACCGGATTCCATTATTGAAGCCATGCGCAGCGGCTGCAGTGAATATCTGGTGAAACCTCTCAACCGCGAGCAGTTGGTAACCGCGATAGGACGGGTTGCAGCACGGAGGAGGGACAAGAAAGAGAGTTCTAAGGCTCAGCTGCTAGGCTTCATCGGCGCCAAGGGAGGGTGTGGCGTCACCACCGTGATAACCCAATTTGGGGCGCTTTTGGCCAATTCGTATTCGAGGAAGACGCTGATCGTTGACCTGCATCCCGAATTCGGGGACGCCGCACTTTATCTGGGGTTGACCAAACCTCGCTACCACTTCTTCGAGCTTCTTGAAAATACTGAGCGGATGGACGCTGACTTTCTGCAGAGTTTCCTGATGCACCACTCGAGCGGTTTGGACCTGATCCCCGCTCCAGATGGGAGTGAGCCGCCACGAGAGGTCATACCAGGCGCAATGTCCCAGACGTGTGATTTCCTACGGCTACGGTACGAATTCGTTCTGGTCGACTTGCCGCCGGGATTGAACGACGACAACCTCGAACTGCTTCGCGACTGCGACCAACTCTATCTGGTGACTGTGGCAGAGGTGTCAGCCGTGCGCAACCTGGTTCGGCAGATCGGGCACCTCCGCCGAAAGGACATTGCTCCAGAAAAGATCCAGGTCATCCTCAATCGCCATCAAAATCGTAGTGCGGTCACGGATGCGCAGATCGAGAAAGTTATTGGGCAGAAAATCTTCTGGCGGGTTCCCAATCAGTACGCCCAAGTCATGAAAACCATTCATGAGGGTGATCCCGTCGCCCAACTCTCTAATTCCGAAGTGGCCCGTAATCTGAACGAATGGGCTGGAGCGATCGGCAGAAAGCCAGGTGCTGAAGAGAAGAAGTCGGGAATTCTGGGGCTGTGGAATCGATAGGACTGGTATGTAGTTGGGGAGGATAAATGGGAGACTTCAATCAAGCAATGGTGTCGCCAGCTGCGTTCAACCCTTCACTAGCTGGCGAACAGAAGAAAAGAGGCGGGCTGGACTTCAAAGTTTATCAAGAGTTGAAGACCGGTATCCACCGCGACCTCTTGACCAAGGTTGATATCGAGAAAGTCGCGACCGTGCGGGACGACCGCACGCGCCGGCAGGTCTTATCGGTCATTCAGGATCTTGTCTCAGATCTCAAGACACCCATGAGTGGCCCGGAAAAGGAGCGGCTGTCTCTGGAGGTTTTGAACGAGGTCTTCGGGTTGGGTCCGCTCGAACCGCTGTTGCAGGATCCGACCATCAGCGACATCCTGGTCAACGGATACAAGGAAGTGTACGTCGAGCGGGCAGGAGTTCTGGAAGAAACCAGGATCATGTTCAAGGACAATGCGCACCTGATGCACATCATTGACAAGATTGTGTCGGCGGTTGGACGGCGCGTGGATGAATCTTCGCCTATGGTCGACGCTCGACTGGCGGACGGGTCCCGCATTAACGTAATCATCCCCCCACTCGCCGTCGACGGTCCTCATCTCTCGGTGCGCCGTTTCGGTCATATCCCAATCACCGAAGATGATCTGCTGGCAAACGAGACACTCACGCCGGCCATGCTCGAACTGCTAAGAGGCGCAGTGAAGGCACGTCTTAACGTGGTGATTTCCGGGGGAACGGGCGCCGGAAAGACAACCTTTTTGAACGTGATGTCGGGTTACATCTCTGACCGGGAACGGATTGTGACGATAGAAGACTCGGCTGAGTTACATCTGAAGCAGCGTCACGTAGTTCGATTAGAGTGTCGCCCCGCCAATGTTGAAGGCAAAGGCGCCGTGATGCAGCGACAGTTGGTAATCAACAGCTTGCGAATGCGTCCGAACCGCATCATCATCGGTGAAGTGCGCGGCGAGGAAGCCCTGGACATGCTCCAGGCCATGAATACTGGTCACGATGGTTCACTTACGACCATTCACTCGAATAGTCCTCGAGATGCTATCGCACGCATGGAGACGATGGCTTTAATGGCGAATTTGAATTTGCCCGAAAAGGCTATCCGGCGGCAGATTGCTTCAGCCATCACCGTGGTGGTCCAGGTTGCACGGTTTAGCGACGGGACCCGGCGCGTCACGCACATTACCGAGATAACTGGCATGGAAGACGACGTAGTCAGCATGCAGGATGTTTTCGTCTTCGAGAAGCAGGGGGTCTCACCGGACGGCCGTGTGCTAGGAACACTCACCGCCACCGGTATCCGCCCCAAGTTTGCCGACAAACTCGCAGCTTCGGGTATTTCGCTGCCGGCGAATCTCTTTGAACAATCGATCAACAGGTGGAACTGAGGATACTCGTATGTCTCCGATAATTCTGTTCGCCTTGCTTTTGTTTCTGACCTTCTGGGTACTGCTCTACTTGCTGAAGCCCACTTCAACAGAAGTGGCGGTTCAGCAGCACTTAAAGGACATCGAAGGCGGACGAACGGTCAGCCCCAAGGGTACCACGATCCTCAAGCAACACGGGTTTAGCTCGAATCCTATACTGGATGATTTGATAAAGCATTTACCGTTTTCGCCGATGGTGTCGCGCCTGCTCAAACAGGCCGGGCGCGAGTGGCAAGTCAGTTCGATCCTGTTTTTCTCTTTGCTGGCAGCCCTCATCGGATGGTGGTTGGCCTCATTGATGCTTCCCACCATGGTTCTAAGTGCTTGCGTTGGAATTGCCCTGGGTTTCTCGCCATTCGCGTGTCTCTTTGTTCTGCGTGAAGCTAGGTTTAGACGTTTTGACGCCTTGCTTCCGGAGGCCGTCGACCTGATGGCAAGAGGTTTGCGGGCCGGACACTCCATCCAGGCTGTGCTGGAGATGATCGGCAAGGAGATCTCGGATCCGGTCGGGTCCGAATTCCGTGCTCTGCATGAGGAGCAGAGTTTGGGACTGCCTATGCGGGAAGCGATGACGAATCTCTTGGAACGCATGCCGCGTGACGACATGCGTTTCATTGCGACGGCGATCCTTCTCCAGAAGGAATCCGGAGGCAACCTTGCACAGATCCTCGACAAGACCTCGGTTCTGGTGAGAGAGCGTGCACGATTGCGAGGCCAGCTCCGCATTTACACCGCGCAAGGTCGCATCACCGGGTGGATACTGTGCGCCGCGCCGTTCTTAATGTTTGCATTGATCAGTCTGGTAAACCGGGGGTACGAAAAAGTCTTGCTCACGGACCCGAAGGGCATACGCATGATCTATGGCGGCCTGATCATGATGGCCATAGGCGTTCTGGCTATTCGCAAAATTATCGATATTAAGGTTTAAGCCTATGACGCTTACAATACTGCTCGGATTGAGCTTGTTCGTGGCTTTTGTGGTGATATTTCTCTTCGCGGTGCCACGCGCCTCGGCTGAGGGCGCTCTGCTGGAAGAAGTCGCGCGAGATGTGCGTCGCGGGGAGGGAGAAGTTCCTTCCGGGTCGTGGCGTTCGATCCTAAACGCAGATTTTGTGGGTAAGCCTTTCACGTTGTTTCGCAGATTCTTCTCTTCGGATCCCAACCCCGACCTTGTGCGGCGACTCATGCTTGCCGGGTATCGAAAGTCTTCTCATGCGGACATTTTTCTTGGGGCCAGGCTGGCTTTACCTGCTCTTCTGGGATTTTCTGCGGCACTCTTTTTTGAAAACAATACCATCCTGTTTTTCTTCATTGCACTGGTCGTAGGATTCTTTGCGCCCGATTTTTGGCTGTCGCATGCCATCAACAAGAGAAGGGCACAACTTAAAAGAGGCCTTCCTGACGGACTGGACTTGTTGTCGATCTGCTTGGAGGCTGGTCTGGGCTTAGATCAGGGCATCGTGCGGGTGGGTCAGGAACTTCGTTT
>WNFC01039146.1_pt1 | contig 10122 bp, 6 predicted proteins | sample 5400541 | NCBI WGS metagenome assembly WNFC01 (sample SAMN13153342, study PRJNA577476) | soil metagenome | isolation source: 120 cm saprolite under Douglas fir tree site 2 hole 2 replicate 1 | place: USA:California | collected 2015-04-18 | reverse complement strand
ATTTCGCCGAAGCGGTTGGCGGGGAGGGCGTCGACTGGAGGCGGACGGACTCTGGCTGCTCGACAATTCGTCGTTCGGGACCTATCAGCTGCCGCCCGACTGGCTTTCGGTCGGCAACCAGGAGTTAAGGATCGCCGACGGTTGGCCGCCGTATTTCGGATTCGACGCCGTTCGCATCCCCCTCTATTTGGCATGGCGTAACGACGCCGGCCGGCTTGGCCGCTTCCTGTCAGTATGGCAGATGCCGAAATTCGGCGGCCGCCCACCAGCCTGGATCAACCTGCGCGACGCGTCGGTGGCACCATTTGCCTCGCCGGGGGGTTACAACTCCATACTGGCCGTGACGCAATTTGTAGCCGATGGCATGAAAGGAACGCCCCCCGCTTCAGCTTTGATCGACGCTGACGACTACTACTCCGCAAGCCTCAAGCTGTTGTCGGAAATGGCCGGACGGGAAGCGCACTTCGCCAAGCGTAGGTGACGGGCACAAGATATGAACCTAACCACGTTGAAGCAGCATCTCGAGCTGGCCGAAGAACACCTGGCGGCCGTCCGACGCCACATCGCCCGCCAGCGCCGGATTATTCTGGATCTCGAAGGGGCCGGGCAAGACACGACACAGGTCCGCCACTTGCTTGCCGGAGTTAGAGACAGCCGAAGCACTGCACATCACTCATCAAGAGAAGATTGACTGAGAGTGCTGGAGACGGGGCTCCTGCCGTCTGATCCGGACGACACGATAGAAAGCTCGTGCTTGGCCTTCGTCTATGCCGGAGTCTACTAAACAAGAAGCTGAAATCCGAGCTCGTGCGCCGCCGCGAGCGCTTCTCTCATATCGCTCTCTGCTATCGGATTGTTTGGGTTCGCGAGCAAGGCGACCGGCGACTATGGCCGGCTGCCAGCGTTGGCGGTCGACCTTGTAAGCCGCAAGGTATCTTCTACGGCGGCGCCTATGAATGGGTCCATATGCGTCGATTTGGGTTGGCAAGGACGAGAAGCGCGCTAGCGTGGCGCCGCGGCGGCCCGTCCGTCAGGATAAGCGGGCACCCGCCTGCCGCTTCGACCGGAGAACTCGCCGATGGCCGACCCAACTTCGATCAGGGACATCGATCTCACGCCGGTTGCCGGCACCGGCAAGAGCTATTTCAGCATCGACCGCGAGTGGCGCGAGGAGTTCATCTATTTCCTGATGGTCGACCGTTTTCAGGATGACGCCGTGCGGCCGGTTGCGGTAGGACCGGACCGATCCGCGGGGATCACTACGCCCAACAGCTTCTACGGCGGCAGCATCAAGGGCGTGACCCGGAACCTCGATTACATTGCCGGCCTCGGATGCACCGCTATTTGGCTATCGCCTGTTTTTGAGAACAACTCGGACGCCTATCACGGCTACGACATCAGTAACTACCTACGGATTGATCCCCATTTCGGGACGAAGCAGGACCTGATCGAACTCGTCGCGGCGGCTCACGGGTTTAGGAAGAACGGGCATCCACTTCCGATCCGCATCATCCTTGATGTCGTGATCAATCACTCGGGTGACAACTGGTTCTATCCGGGCAAGTTCCGGTACTTCTATTCAAACGATACCGTGTTCGATTTCGGGGATTTCAGGCGCGACGACCGCCCCGTTCCCGTCGAGCTCCGCAACAAGGGCTGGTATCATCGTCGCGGGGAGATGCGGAACTACGACTCGTACCCCGAGAACCAGCACGGCGACATGTATGGTCTCAAGGACTACGCCAACGATGATGACGCCATCGGCTCGGATGTCATCAACGCCCTCATCAAGGCCCACTGCTACTGGATCCGCGAAGCTGACGTGGACGGCTTCCGGGTGGACGCCGTCAAGCATATGGGCGAATTGGCCTGCTCGCGTTTCTGCTCGAATATCCGCGAGTACGCCTATGCGCTCGGCAAACGGTCCTTTTTCCTGTTTGGCGAAGTCGCCTCGCCGTCAGACGATATTTATAACCGCTATATCGGCCAGAACACGTCGAGGCAGAACGGCGACAACACTGTCTTCTTCGGGCTCAACTCGGTACTGGATTTCCGGCTCGCCGAAGGGGTGTTCGCCGATCATGACAATGCGCCGCTGCGGGACGTGCTGAAGGGCAAGGAAGGCCCGCAAACGCTGTTCAACCGGCTCGAGGCGCAACGGGAACGCGCCCTAAACCGCGGCGAGATCGGACGCTATCTCGTCACCTTCGTCGACAATCACGATGCCTTCTGGCAGCCGGGCCGCTTTGCGAACGGGGCGAGCGACGATCAGGTGATCGGCGCCATCGGCTTCCTGCTGTGCGCGTTGGGAACGCCCTGCATCTACTACGGCACCGAGCAGGGATTCACTGGTAGTGGCGGCGACAACCAAATGCGAGAGGCCATGTTCGACAAGACGCCGGGCGGGAAAAGCCTGCTGAACCCCGCGTGCCGAATCTATCAGGAAATCGCCAGGATCGCCGACGTCATGCGGCACCATGAACCGCTGCGATTCGGCCGCATGTACTACCGGCAGATTGCCGATGAGAGCCTCAGCTTTGGCTTGCCCTTCGGTTCAACCTATACGCTTGCCTTCTCACGCCTCCTGTACGGACAGGAAATTTTGATTGCCTACAACGTTTCAGGAATGGCTCGCCATGACCGGGTCATCGTCGACGCCACGCTGCACACCAACCCTTCGCAGATGACCTACCTTTACGGCAAGCCCGGTGCTGTTCCAGTGCAAACGGCGCCCTCCGGCGCCCGGTTTGTTCAGCTTGATCTTGATCCCCACCAGTTCGTGATACTCGCCTGACAGTTTGTTCGTTTGGGCGCGTCCGGTGCCGGGCCGAACCAGGCTCTGAGGAGCGGAAACGCCAATGCGCTCACGTTCATCGGTGAGAAGTGTGCTGAAATGTGGGATGCAAGGCGATACGCTTCCAGTATTCAGGCGACCTGGACGCCCTGGTCGCGGCAGCGGCTAGCACACATTCTCGACATGGCCTTGCCTCAAGAAGCGCCGCCGCAAAGCATGAGCTTCGGAAAGCACTTTCCAAGCGAGCGGGTGCCAACTTGGGGATCTGAGGAAAGCCCCGTCACATTGGGGTAAATGCGGGTTTTCCGAGAGTTGCCTTTGGCCCGCCAGTTTCGTCAATGGGAAACGATTCTGAGCCTAGTTGCCGCGTTGGAATTGGCCAAGCGGCGCGATGTTTTGATGACGCCGTTGACCGCGTTGTCAGGGAAATAGCCGAATCCTGCTCCAGAGATCGAACTTTTTTCAGGGCCTGTTGACCGAGAGACTTCGGTACGCTGGCGCTAGAGTGCTTCAATTTCAATGACGTAGGGCCGAAGGCGAGCGGTTCGCCGACAGGTTCCAGCGACCGAGCAATGCCAACCGCAGGCCAAAGTGGCGAGCGCTCATGGAGTCTAAGGCACGAAACGGAAGCGGCGACAGCATCAAAGCGGGATTGGACCGATGACTTCCTAGCGGTAGCGCTTGCGGGGCCGAATCATCAAAGGAACACAGGCCGGCTGCGTGCGTTTCTGTTTACCCTGCTGTAAAGGGAGGAAAGCCGCGCATGAAGTCTGCTGCGTTGCCCACTGCGATGCTCCTGGGATTGGCCGTCGCCGGATGCGCCCAGTTCGGGCCGCAGGAAGCCGCCCTCTCCACGCCGATCGCCCCGTCCGAGATCGACTGGGCGCGCAAGAGCGGCCCAAACACCGTGAGCGGACTCGCGGTCATGAAGGCCGGCGGCACTAGCCAGACCTGCGCGGGACAGTCGGCAAACCTGGTCCCCGACAGCGCCTATGCGCGGGCGCGGATGACGGCGATCTTCGGCAACGCGACCAAAGGCACGCGCGCCGCCAGCCTCGGGCCGGTGAAGTTCGAGAGGGACGACCCGCTCTATGTCTCGACCTTGCGCACGACGCGCTGCGATGCCTTGGGCAGCTTCTCCTTCCCGCGCGTGCCCGACGGCATCTGGTACGTCACGAGCAGCGTCAAGTGGCAGGGCCCCGCGCAGGTCGAAGGCGGCTCGATGATGCAGCGTGTCGACGTGCGCGGCGGACGGTTTGTAAAGGTCATGCTCCCCTGAACGGGTCGACCTTGTGAGGAAAGCCAGGAAGGGCCTGGTGATCCTCACGGCAGGACGGCGTCCGCCTCGATCCTGGACCTTGGCGTGGGGATCGATCAGGGTGGAGACCTGGACCAGCGTCATGCGTCGCGCCCCTAACACCGCAGCTGCTTCAGAGATCGAATTTTTCTACGCGCCTTTTGACCAAGAGAATTCGGTACGCTGGCGGCGGATTGCTTCAATTTCAATGATTCAGGGCCGAAGGCCAGCGGTTCGCCGACGGGTTCCAGCGACCGAGCAATGCCAACCGCAGGCTAAAGTGGCGGGCGCTCATGGAGTCTACTCTTCGCGCATTGGTGGGACACCGTAGTGAGGAAAGCTAAATAAAACAGAGAGCAGTTTCAGTGTCCCACCACGTGGTAAGCCTTTGAGATGCGACTTTTCTGCAGTCCGTCTCGGGGCACCATCACGTCTAGAATGATCAATCAGTAATACAATCTAGTACGATACGACTCACCACTTTGACTTGACCCAATTCCCGCGGTCGCCAGGAGCGTAGGGCGGGCACCACTTCCTCTTCGCGCTCGACGTCTTTGCGTCGTAACTCCTACGCATTCCGGCGCCAGTGCGGAAGCGGACCTCCGCTTGAGAGATAGACGCCGGTAGCGACCAGGAAGATGGCAACCCAATCTGTAGGGAACGGCCATTCTCCGAGCGCCGGGATGGCCATCAGGGCGGCCATGATTGGACCAAGCGCGATGAAGACTGCCGCATTCGACGCGCCCAATATGCTGACCGCGCGGCCGTAGACGAGCGGGGAATCGTACCCCGGTCGCGAATTCGAACTACTCAATCGAGACGCAAATCCGCCGCAGCGCCATCTTCGACGACTTCACGCTTCGTGGTCGCTATTCCTTAGGGATAACAAGGCCGAACTTCTTCGCGATGATCGGGTCGGCAGACTTGGGAGGAACGATCTGGTACAATTTATATCCCGCAGCCAACACGACATGAAAGAATTCATGCAAGGCACACTGCTGTTCCGGCCGGAGGTCCTTAACATCCGGATCCATGCAGCGAAGGTTCAAAGATAGAACACCCATCGAGTCGCGTGGTTCATTCGCCATGATGATTTTGTCCTCCCACGTGTGAGCGGAAAGTGTAGGTTCCCTCGCGCGTCGAGGTCAATCCACTCGCCGCGTAGTCATTGGAGCGCATTGCGAAGAGTCGAAGACAATCCAGGGGGGATAGCATGGCAGAAGGGACTACGCTGCAGCGCGGCCCAGGCAGCTCATTCAAGCTGCCTGACAATCGCTTCGAGATACCCGCGCTAGCCGGCACCTTTGCTTACAGATTCAATGGATATGCGATAAAGCAGGATCGGCCCTTCTACCTCCTTGGTGTCGGGCAGCTCACGATAGACCGGCAGGGGAATATCACCGGCGAGCACCAGTCGGCGGCGACCGCGCTTGAAGGTCAGGACGCAACGGTGATGACGGGCAAATACACGCTGAACGGCATGATGTCCGTCGCGAGCAATGGGGCAGGTGAAGCCGGAATATTCTTTAACAAGGCAGATGGCCAGGGGAAGAGTGTCGTCGGGGGCTTCTACGTTCAGGTGGCGGGAGACGTGGATCGGATATGGATGATGTCATCGAAAGCGATTGATCTTGATCCCGTTGCCCCTCCTAACGGTAAGCCCCGTGAGGCAGTCGAGTTGTGCTCGCTGGAAGCTGTCCGCATGGCTTTGCCGAAGTCCTGAGACAAAGACCTCGTCCGAAAACATGCCCAAGAGAGGAAGCAGGCGACCGATCGTCAGAGGCGCGCCAGCTCCCGCTTGCGCCGGCTAGCCGAAATCAAGCCCTGCGCTTTCGTCCGAACGCACGCAGCGAGGCGAATCGGGCGCGCTATCATAGGAGTTGCTCGTTCATCAGCCGTTGCAATCTCTCGGCGGCGCGATCGTAGAACCGCTTGGCACCCATTCGAGTCGACAGATCCATGGCTTCGCGGAAATCCCGCTCGGCCTTCGCGTAAAGTCCTTTTCGCGCGTGCAGATCGCCGCGCAACTGCAGGCTTGCGGGACGGAAAAAGAGCTCCTGTGGATTCAGATTGAGCGCCTGTTCTGCCGTATGCAGGCTGTCACCCACGAGGCCGCCGAGAAGTTCGGCATCGGCAAGCCAGGTCATATATACGGTCATGCCGACGCGAGAACCGCTGCCCGCCATTCCCTTGAGCCCCTCGCGAATGAGCGCAATACCCTCGGCGGGAGCGCCGGAGGCCGCCGTGGCCCGGCCTACCACAATCTTCGATATCGGGGCGAACTGCGGAAAACCGTGTTCGTGCGACAGCTGGATGGAGTTTTCGGCAAATCGTGTAGCGACAGGGAGATTATCGGTCAAAACAGCGAGGAGCGCCGCCATGTACTGCGCGAACGCCAAGTCGTACGGGCTGTCGTTCTCCTGTGCACTGCTCAGAGCCTTGTCGATCCGCTGCTGTGACTTGACCTGATCCCCCATGATCCAGGCCATAATCGCGGCGTTTCCATAGGTCTGCGCTGCCCAACCTGGCTGTTTCCGGAATTCAGGCGACCTGAAGAGATGCTCGCCCCGCTCGAAATAGCCCTCCGCGGCGAGCAGATTGCCGATCCGAAACCAGGACGTCATCTGGATCATGTGAGCGTGAGCAAGCGAAACCTCGCTACGATCGACCAGTGCAAGCTCCAGGACCTGGTCGGCAAATTGCCGTGCTGTGCCATAGTCGCCACTGCTGGACGCAGCCGCCCACATGCCAACAGCCTGGGAAAATTGCTGCGTGATATCGCCCTTCTGCTCGGAAAGCGCGCGCGCCCGGGTGGTTGCCGAGATCGTTTCCTGGGCGGAGTAGCCTCGCGTAACGCGCAATACGTCGGCCAAAGAGCCCTGGAGCGGCAGCTCGAGCGCGTCGCGGTCGGATGATGAAGGCATGGCCAGCAGAATCGACAGGGCCGCCTGATAGGCTTGCTGCGCCTCCGCAAATGCACCGCGGCCAGCTGCAAGCTTGCCTGCCTTGCGCCAATAACCGATCGCCTCCGTGGCAAGCCCGGCCTCGGTATAATGCAGGGCGACAATTTCGGGCTGGCTGTCGGCCAACGCGGGGAACTGCTCGACCAGTGCCTGGGCGATGCTCGAATGCAGCTGCCGGCGGCGGCTCCTGAGCATCGTGCCGTAAGCGGCGTCCCGTACCAGCGCGTGCTTGAACGAGTAAACCGCATCCGGCGGCAGCCCGCGCCGCGAGACGAGGCCGGAGCTCGTCAGCCGGTCGAGGGCCGCGCCGAGATCGGCCGGCGGCCGGGCCGAGACCGCGGCGATCAGTTCGTGGGAAAAATCCCGCCCGATCGCGGCGCCGATCACCGCCACGTCTTTTCCCGGTCCAAGCCGATCGAGACGAGCCACGAGCGAACCCTGCAGTGTCGTCGGCATGACCGGGCCCGGGCGCGGTCGGTCGAGGACGTAGCCGTCGGGGTTCTCATGCAGCAGCCCACTCTCGAGAAGCGTGGCCGTGAGTTCCTCGAGGAACAGCGGCACACCATCCGTCGAGGCAAATATCTGTTCCACGATCGAATCCGACAGCGCCTTGTCGTGAATGAGGCCGCCAATGAGAGCGGCACTGTCGCGTCTGCCGAGACGACCCAGCAACACCGTCGTTACATTCGCTTGTCCAACCCAGGCCGGTTGGAACTCCGGCCGGAACGTGACGACCAGAAGCATCGGCAGATCAGCGATGCGAGAAATCAGGCTGTCGAGCAGGTCCAGACTTGTTGGGTCGATCCAATGGGCGTCTTCGAGCACGATCAAGACGGGACCCTGTTTGCCCAGTCCACTGATCTGATCAAGCAGCACGGCAAGGCTCATCTCGCGCTTCTGCCGCGGGCTCAATGTCAGGGTCGGATAGCGCTCCCCCGCAGGCAACCCCATCAATTCTGAGATAAGCGCTGCGTCTCGCGGCAGATTCTTCGAGGTCGGCTTGAGCAGCGCCTCCAACTTGTCAAGCTTCGCGGACTCGGCATCGCCCGGCGCAAAGTCCGCAGCCTGCTTGAGTTGAGCAATGACAGGAAAGCATGGGCTGCGCGCATGATGAGGGGAACAGAAGTAGCGAAGGCGAGCGTGCGGCTCGCCCTCCAGTCTGGCCACCAGGCTTTCGGCGAGCCGCGACTTGCCGATGCCGGGTTCTCCGGAGAGAAGCAGGACCCGGCCTTCGCCAAGCTTGGCCTGCTGCCAACGACGCCGCAGCAGATCGAACTCCTCCTGCCGATCGACGAGTGGCGACAGCCTCCCGGTGCGCCGCGCGTCGAATCGGCTGACGCCGGCTGCCACGCCGCACACCCGCCACGCCTCGATCGGCTGTGTCAGCCCTTTTACCTCGATAGGATCGAGCGGGCGGCAGTCGAACAGCTGCCCCACCAGCTGCCGGGTGCTGGCTGCGATCACGATCTCGCCCGGTGCCGCCTCGGCCTGCACTCTCGTCGCGATGTTCGGGGGTTCGCCGATCGCCACTTGCCGAAGCACGCCTTCGGAGTCGCGTTCATCGCCAACGACGACGAGGCCGCTCGCAATGCCTACGCTGGCCCGAAAGGCCACGCCAGACGACGAACTCAGCGAGCCAACGGCGTCGAGCGTGGCCAGAGCGGCGCGTACGGCCTGCTCGGCGTCATGTTCACGGGCCGCTGGGTAGCCGAAATAGACGTGCACGCCCGTGCCCTGGTACTGGGCGACGAATCCGCCAAAAGGCGCTACGCCATCGACAACCTTCCTGTGAAAGACGACGAGCAGGTCGTGGATGCCCTCGGGGTCGAGGAGTGCGGACAGCGGCGCCGAGCCGACCATGTTGCAAACCATGATCGTCAGCTGACGCCGCTCGAGGTCGACCGAGCGAGCCGCCGCCTGCGATGGCTGATCGCCTGGCGTGGCGGGAGTCGTGGCCTTGGCTTCCAGCGCAAGTTTCGCGGCTTCAGTGGCTGACAATCTGTCCGGAGGCTGCGAACGCAACTCGGCGACGAGCGCCTTTGTCAGCGCATCGGGCTCCGTGTTCAGTTCGCGTTTGAGCACCGCAACGAGGTCTTGATAGTGCTTGAGTGCCTCGGCCCTGCGCCCAGTGGCGGCGAGCGCCTGGACGACCAGCCGGTGCGCATCCTCGCGCAAGCCGTTCACGTCGATCGCCCGATGGGCGGTCTTGAGCGCGGCCTCGGCGTTGCCTGACCGCAACTCCCGCTCGGCGTAACCGACCATGGCGTCGAGCGCCAGACCTTCGAGCCGCCGCCGCTCGGGTTCGAGCCAGTCCGACCACGCTTCCTCGGGGATTTCGACGTCGGAGAGCAGCCGATCCCGGTAGAGGGCGGCTGCTCCGGAGAGCGATGTCGTGTCTCCGTCGCGCTTTATCGCCTTGAGCTCGGCGACGTCGCACTCGACCACGGCAGGCGACAGGGCGATTTCGTCGCCCTCGCCGACCAGGGCGTCGGGACCGAGCGCGCGGCGCAGCCGGTACAGCGCCTGGCGCAGATTCTGCCGCGCCTGGGTCTCGAAGTGGGAGCCCCACAGCAGGGTCGCGAGCTTTTCGCGCGAGCACGAATCGGGGGCGGAACAAGCGAGGTAGGCGAGCAGGCCAGCCAGCTTCTTGTTGGACAGCTCGACGGGCCCATCCGGGCCCGACAGCTCGAAGCGGCCAAGCACCTTCAGGCTGTATTTCGGCAACGCCACGTCGTCAGCCCCCTGAGCGGCTGCCTCCCCTGCCGGTGGGCACGGGTCCTGGAACGATCCTGCATTTCTAGCGGCTTAGCCGCAACTTTTTACGCCCCGGTAACGCCCCAGTTACGCCCGCAGCGACGGCCGCCGCGTCTAGTGCCTCCGGACAATCCCGGAGAGCAACGGGAGAGCAGCAGACCACGAGGAGGCTTTCATGACAGTTCGACTGACAGTAGCCGCCCTGCCGGCGGTGGCGCGAAGAGCCGAACCCGCCGCCGCGCAGCACGTGACCATCGAGCCTGCCAGCATCGCCCCGCTTTCGCGTGCCTGTCGCCAACTCGCCATCATCGTGA
>WNFC01023299.1_pt1 | contig 10122 bp, 7 predicted proteins | sample 5400541 | NCBI WGS metagenome assembly WNFC01 (sample SAMN13153342, study PRJNA577476) | soil metagenome | isolation source: 120 cm saprolite under Douglas fir tree site 2 hole 2 replicate 1 | place: USA:California | collected 2015-04-18 | reverse complement strand
TACCAATATTGCCGGATCCTAAACCCGGGCAGATTATCGTCTCTTTGGCTTATCTCCGCTTGAACTAACTGGGACATCTTCGTAGTCAATCTGACGCCTATGTCAAAGGATCCCTCAGGCTCGGTCCAAGGAGAACGATGTCCTCGACCTAAGCCCAGGCCTTGCGACGCGCAGTCTACCGAAGGAGACGAATTCCCCTAATAGTAACGACAAAGTCTTTTGAGGTGGAATAGCACGATGGAAAGCAAGGTCAGGAGCATCCGGAGCACTAATCGCCCGTCCTATTCTGAAGCCTGCCTTCCCATAACGATCACGGAGTCTAATGAGTAATGATGGCCAAAGAAGTACAGTTGAGGGTAGCTGATGCTAAGCAGCGAGACGTTGGCCATGGTAAAGTACGCATTGATAACGAGACGATGCAGAAACTCTCCATAACCGCGGGCGACTTCATGGAAGTACATGGAAAACGAACGACGGTAGCTATTGCTTGGCCGGCATATGCCGAAGACCAAGGTCAGGAGATCGTCCGGATGGACGGGCTTCTCCGGCGGAACGCAGGGGTAGCCCTGAACGAGTATATCACAATCAAGAAGGCGGAGGTAAAAGACTCCCAGACAGTTGTCTTTGCTCCGACTGATGTCCGCTTGAGCGTGGACGAGGAGTTTGTGGCCTTTGTCAAACGTCGATTCATGGACGTGCCCTTCGTCGAAGGCGACATGATCCTCCTCAACATATTCGGTAGCTCCGTCCCCCTTATGGCAACCCGGGTACGCCCTCACGGTCCCGCCAAGATCGCAGAGTCAACTATTGTCCAAGTGATGAGTGAGCCTACCCCTGACAAGAAGGGCTTACCTATCGTCACCTACGAGGACATAGGCGGACTCCACGGCGAGATTCAAAGAATCAGAGAAATGGTGGAACTTCCACTCCGACACCCAGAGCTTTTCCAACGGCTGGGCATCGAGCCTCCCAAAGGAGTCTTTCTGTATGGACCCCCAGGCTGCGGCAAAACACTGGTTGCGAAGGCCGTTGCCAACGAGTCAGACGCCAACTTCTACGTGATTTCAGGACCTGAAATCATATCAAAGTTCTACGGAGAGTCAGAGGCCCGGCTGCGGGAGATCTTTCAGAAAGCTCACGAAATGGCTCCCAGCATCATATTCATCGATGAGTTGGATGCCATCGCTCCCAAGAGAGAAGAAGTGACGGGCGAAGTGGAACGTAGAGTTGTGGCCCAACTGCTCTCCCTGATGGACGGCATGGGCGCCCGGGGAAACATCATCGTGATAGGCGCCACCAACAGGCCCAACGCCATCGACCCTGCACTTCGACGCCCGGGACGGTTCGACCGGGAAATAGAGATCGGAGTCCCCGACAAAATGGGCAGGCACGAGGCTCTGCAAATTCACACGCGAGCGATGCCACTAACCTCGGACGTGAACCTTCACCGGCTGTCGGACATTTGTCACGGCTACACCGGCGCGGACATATCAGCACTCTGCAGAGAAGCCGCGATGAAGGCACTGCGACGCTACCTTCCAGGGATCAACCTGGCGGAGGAAAGAATCCCGAGTACGATCCTTGAGAAGATAGAAGTGAACTTGGCCGACTTCATGGACGCCTACCGGGAAATAACACCCACTGCCATGCGGGAGGTCTACATCGAGGTGCCCTCCGTCAACTGGGCTGACGTCGGCGGGCTGACGGATGTCAAGCAGGAGCTTCAGGAAGCCGTCGAATGGCCCATTAAGAAGCCCGAGGTCTTCACGAGAGTTGGGATCAGGCCTCCAAAGGGCATTTTGCTCTTCGGGCCGCCTGGGTGCGGTAAGACCATGCTGGCGAGAGCTGTTGCCACTGAGAGTGAAGCTAACTTCGTCTCCATCAAAGGCCCTGAGGTCTTCAGCAAGTGGGTAGGGGAATCAGAGAAGGCCATACGCGAGGTCTTTAGGAGAGGTCGTACCGCTGCTCCATCCATTGTCTTCTTCGATGAACTGGACTCCGTTGCCTCTAGGAGAGGAACAGGCTCTGGCGACGGCGACGCCTCAGAACGCGTGATAAGCCAGTTGCTTACTGAGATGGATGGCATCGAATCATTGGTCAACGTGGTCGTCATTGGCGCCAGCAACCGGCCAGACATGATCGACCCAGCCATCCTGCGACCTGGCAGGTTCGACAGGCTCATCTACGTGCCAGCACCAGACCACGCCACCCGTCTGCAGATCCTCAAGATCCACATTCGAAACATGCCCTTGGCCCACGATGTTGACCTGGACCAGATCGCCAGTCAAGCCGCAGGCTACTCGGGGGCGGACCTAGAAGCTGTTTGCAGGGAGGCCGGCCTTATCTCCTTGAGGCGGGACATCGAAACGAAGAGCGTCACGATAGAGGACTTTCGTGATGCCTTGGAACGCGTCAAGCCTTCGGTGACTCGTGAGATGGAGAACTGGTACCAGGGCTTCCGCAAGAGGTTCAAGAAGGAAAGAGCCCCGGTCGCCGTAAGTTAGACTTCGGATAGAATCTCTACTACGGGACTTCGGCGGACAGGCAGGACTCTCGCTTTCCATCACGCTGTTTCTGAGCAGAGCGAATCGCCCGAGGACCTGGCCTTCGATCCTGTAACCTTTGCACCCAACTACGCTCTCTGGCCGGTCAACACTACGGCTTGCCCTTCGACGGGTTCCGAAATATGCGTCCTTTCTCCGTCCGCCTACGGGAGGACAAGGAATGTGGAATGTCTGGAATTCTAACGATTGGCGATTTGCTCCAAACCGTCTTCTGCTGGTCCTCGTGACCTAGCCACAATCCATAGTTGACAATGTCCGTATTCAGCGAGGAAGGGGCGAACTGGCTAGCAGAAATGGCGGGCCCGGAGGTACCCGGATAAACGAATATCCGGGTCCCAGTTAGGCACACAGCAACCATTGAAGGTAACCGAGGAGCCAGTCCTGACCGGTACACTTGAGGGTTCATACTTCAAGTGTTCCTCCAAGTACAAGAACCGTAAACGTCCCGTATTTGTCTCCCTGATATCAAAACCATAGCCTTCAGCGACTAGGGAATTTGCTGATCGAAGAAGGCAGAGGCATGCCGGGATTGCTACAAAGCTCACTCGAGCAGTTTTCTCGTGATCACTCACATGCGATCCGAAGGCTGTGAGCTCTCGGTCAAGGTCGCGTTCGAAATACCAATCTGGTTTGTCTGCCAACAAGTATAGAGGTCGTCGTCCAGGGGAAATTCGAGAGACCGCCGCAAAACAAGGTTTTGGGCCTTGTTCGATTCTTGAAGGGCAGTGTTCAAAGCTAGGTTTCGCTTCAAATATACCAATATATACGTGTATATATATGTGTATATCTGGAATGCCTTGTGACTACGTGCAATGTGTCCGAACCAGACGCCTTAAACCTATGATATTCCGAATAATATCGAAAGATTTGTACGAATCATACCAAGCGTACGAATTGTTTGAACCGACAATTGCGTTGTCGGTCCGCCATCCGGCGAATTCACGTAGCCGAGTGAACAACGTCCCCCAGACGGGGACCTACCTTTCGGATACCAATTCAGGAAGAGACCCTTGAGGGCCTTAAGCGATTACAAAGCCGTCATTACTGCGGGAGGAATAGGAACCAGGCTCTTGCCGTTCTCCAAGGAGATTCCTAAAGAAATGTTCCCCATATTCTCACCAAGTGAAAACGGGTCGATGAGTCTCAAACCTTTGGCTCAGGCTATCTTCGAACAGCTATACGCCGTCGGCTTGAGAAATTTTTATTTTGTCGTCGGAAGGGGAAAGAGAGCGATTGAGGACCATTTTTCTCCGGACCCTCGCTTCTTGAGATACCTCGAGAGTAAGGGCAAGCTTCCCAGTAGCCTTTCGGAGTTCTACGAGAAGCTCAGATCGTCTAACCTCGTTTTTCTCAACCAGCCCGAACCTCTCGGGTTCGGGGACGCCGTGTTGATGGGACGATCCGTGATCGATGGTGATTTTATGGTTCTCGCCGGGGACACCTTAGTCCTCTCAAACGGGAACTGCCACTTTCCGCGCTTGGCAAAGGCACATGAAAGATTCGAAGCTTCAGCCACGATTCTCTTGCAGAAAGTCCCGAATCCCACCCAGTATGGTGTCGTCGAGGGAACCGAAACAGAAGAGGGTATCCTGAGAATTAAGCACGTTGTCGAAAAACCGGAGATACCCAGGAGTAACTTGGCCATAATGCCCGTATACATTTTCAAGAGCGATATTTTCGAAGCCTTATCGAAGACCGCGCCCGGGAAGAATGGTGAACTGCAGCTTACCGATGCGATTCAGAAGCTTGTTGAAATGGGAGAATCTGTCATCGGAGTGGAACTGAAGACTGACGAGCTTAGGCTGGACCTCGGTACGCCTGAAACGATCATCGAGGCGTTGAAACTTTCAATGAACGGGGGCGACACCAAGCTCAAACTTGAACCCGCGGACCCGTTTGAGAACAAGAGTTTCACTTCCCCGATCCAAGTGGAGGATCTGGAAGCGTCGGAACTGACACCACTCGTTTCGAGTCCTAGGAAAAAGGATCCTTGAAGAGTGGAAGAAGAGAGCCCCGACCGGGCCGTTCTTGATTGAGGGAGACACGCTTTGTCCTCCTCGACACCAAATTTGAGTGAGCAATTGACCCGCCGCGAAGAGCGCGCTCACAAGTTCTTGCTGTATGCCCAGGATTCCAAAGGGATGGGACACATCACTCGGAGCTTGACTATTGCCCAGCACCTCCTTGAGGCCTATCCGAATTCCATCGCCTACATCGTAAGCGAGTCCCCGATGATAGACGAAATGCAGCTGCCCACAATGTGCTCATACATCAAACTGCCAACCCACTTGGCTTCCGTTTCACTTCCGAAGACGCAGGAGGAAGACGAGGCATACAACCAGCACGTCAGCGATTACCGAGCCCAGATACTGCGCAATCTGGCGCTAGAGCTGGCACCTGATCTCGTGCTGGTCGATCATGAGCCTTTCGGTCACAAGGCGGAATTTCGCGACGGGCTCTACGCACTGAAGGCCCGGAACCCGAAAACGAAGATCGTTCTAGGGCTCCGTGACATTATGGACGATATCGGCCGCATTCGTGCGAAGTGGGAGGCTCTTGGAGTGTACACGGCGTTCGAAGACCTCTTTGACGGCCTCGCCGTTTACGGCTCACGCAACCTTTTCGATGTTGCGGAGACTTACTCGATCCCAGAGTCCGCCCGCTCCAAGCTCTACTACTGCGGTTTTATCGTCCGTCACCGGGAGCCGATCAGTGTAAACGAAGTGCGTCGCCGATATAAGCTGCCTCAGGACGGACGACTAGTCGTCGCGACCGTCGGTGGGGGAAGAGACGGGTATCGCGTCCTCGAGGCCGCCCAGGCGGCAGTCTTTCAGTTGCGATCGAAGCTTACTGATCTTTGCGCAATTTTTGTGACCGGACCGTTCATGCCCGAGGAACAAAGGGCGCTACTCTACTCAGGTTCCCCTCCAGGATGCCCTGTAATGTCGACCGCGGACAATTTTCAACTCGTCGCAACCGCGGACGCAGTCATCGCAATGGGCGGCTACAATAGCGTGTGGGAGACACTGTCTTTGGGGCGGCCCTTGGTTGTCGTACCACGTGCAACGTACAAGCGCGAACAGACCATTCGTGCAGAAGTGTTGGCCTCGCATGGCTTGGCAAAAGTGGTTCAGCAAGCGGACCTATCTGGCGATAACCTCGCGAATGCGCTGGAATGGGCGCTGTTCCTCAATCAGAAAGAGCATGCGCAAAGGATTCAGGAAGTCATTCCCTCCTTCAACGGGGCAGACCGACTTACCACCTATCTCGGTCAGATGATAGAAAAGGACAGCGTGCGCTACCCCTCTCCCCCGGAGGATCTGCCCTTAGCGGAGAAAATGTCATGAAAGCAGTAACAACCCTCGAGCCTGGGCAAACCGTGGGAGTTCTGAAGCAGGCTTTACAGGAGGTGTACGGTGCAGACGCGCAGCTCGAGACATGGACCTCGGATGCCCAGTTCACGGAACACGGCAAGAGGCGCGTAGTAAGATACGACCTCCAAGCGCATGTAGCAGGGCTTCCCAATCCTCAACACTGCCAGTGGGTGGGAAAGTACTATGAAGAAGAAGGACAAGCTCTTCTCGTCGCCTCGGTACTGAGGATCATCGGGTGCAACGAAGCAGCGCGGGCTGCGGGTCTGGTCGTCCCGAAAGTACTTTCCTATTACGCCCCTTGCCATCTTCTTTTCTTGACTTACGAATCCGGAGAGTCGGTGACCACCGCGATCCCGGGGGAGACCGAGGCTATCCTCGCAACGATGGGCCGCGCTCTTGCCGCCTTACATGGAATGCAAATCACACCTCCCACGACAACCTCACCTGCAACCGTACTCGCTGAGCTAAGGTGGAGAGTTGAAGATCTCTCCGCTTGGTTTGCAGGGGAAGAATCCAACCTACGAAAGGCATTCGCCCAGCTCGGAGACCAGGCGCCAAAACCCCCCTCGCCCATATCGTTCATCCACAATGATTTCGGACCGGCCAACCTTCTCTGGCGGGCTGGAGAGCTCATTGTGCTCGACTTTGACAAGTGTGCACGTGGCGACCCCGCGCTGGACCTGGGGAATTTTCTCGTGCAACTGCGCCGGCGCTCAATCTGCCACCCAGAGAGGTTTAGAGGCTTCGCAGCCGCCAGAAGAGCTCTCTTCGAAGCGTACGAGCGCTGGAGCTCCCCCGATCGCGGCCTCGGGGATCGAGTGACATGGTATGAGCGCGCGATTCTGCTTCGTAAGGCTCATACATATCGTCGATGGACATCGGCTCTTGACCGCCTTCCTTGAATACTCCGCTCAAGAAGGTGGAAGCACCCTGGACACTGCAGGCGGTTTTGCACCATTGCTCTTCGAGTCAAAAGCCAGTGAGGAGAAATGAGCGCGAGGATGGTAGCAGGTTTTCCTGAGGACCCTGATGTCCCACAGCTCTCCGCTGCAGCCGACCCGCAAGTTATGCTTGAGACATTTCGCCGTCATCTGAAGTCAGCCCCAGAGGATATCTATCGCATTGAGAACTGCACCCCCTTTCGGTTCCGGTGCCGCCAGTCAGGCTCCAGGCACGTCCTGCAATACACCCTGCGCATCAAGGAGCCAAGTACAGGCCGTAGTTGGGACCAGTGGGTCACCTGCTTATTGTATGCCGACGGTGAAACATCCCGGCGGCTTGAAGAAATGAAAGCCCTGGTTCATGACATGAAGATTCCTGAGAGCTCCCGGACGTTTGATCCTGTAGGATTCATCCCCAACCTCCAGATGCTCGTCGAAGTCTTTCCCTATGACAGAAAACTTCGAAGTCTAGGCCGTGTCGTCGGCGGAGAGTTACAGGGCCTCGACCAACCGATCCTGTCCCAACTCGGCCCGGGTGACTGGCGTATCGAGCAAAGAACCATCGAACCCACGCGCTACCGAACGGAGTTCGCCGCTGCTTTCCGATACACGATTCGTGCACACGACGCTCTCTCCGAGAGCAGAGAAGATGTCCGGTGTTACCTGAAGGTGTACAGGAAGGAGCGCGGCATCGAGGTTTCTGAAATCCTTCAATCACTATCTGAGATCCGACATGGCGGAGAAAGTCAATACTCGGTGGTCAAGCCTATCTCCTATCTCAGTGAGCTGCGTACCCTTGCAATTGAGGAGGCTCCCGGCATATCACTGACCCGGGTTCTGCTGACGAAACCGGATCCATCAGACGAACTGAAGCAAGTGGCTCGCGCGGTTGCTGCTTTCAATCAGGATGAGCTTCCCCTTAGGCGTCGTCACTCGCTAGCGGACCAGTTAGCGGAGTTGGAAAGAGCTTCAGCCCTCGTCAAGTGGGCATGCCCCCAACTACGAGATACCCTTCAAGGGATCTACGACGCGGTCGTGCAGGGAATGGACGAGGACGGGCCGGGGCCAATACATGGAGACCTCAAACCTGATCATCTATTCCTATCTGGGGGACGCGTATCTTTCATTGATTTGGACTGGGCAGCATTGGCGGACCCCCTACTCGACCCCGCCCAACTACTTGCTTACATCAGAGGTCGCGTGGGCTTAGATTCGATCTCCCCGGCACGCACTGAGGCGGCGGGGGCGACCTTCGTCGAGGAGTACTTCCGCCTCGTCCCAAAGTCATGGCAGCGGCGATTCCCCCTTCATTGCGCTGCCGCGCTCATTGAGGTGGCTGCCGGCATATTCAGGAGGCAAGAGTCGTTTTGGCCCGAGAAGATCTCGGGGGTAATCTCGGCTGCGCAACACGAAATCACCGAAGGGGGACGGTGAAGATGACCACACAAGCGACTTTAGTCGATCATCCGAAGACAGTTGAGGACGAAGCAAGAGAGCTAACTGATGATCCTGCGTTACCCGCCCTCGGAATGATTAGGACGAGGGGCCTTGTTGAAACTCTGCCAGAGCTGAGACTGGGCGAAGAAGCGACGGTTCGGATCTGCACCTATCATCCGGGCTCACGCGCAACCCTCGAGGTGCAGGATGTAAATCGACGATTCTTCATCAAGATCTACGCAAAAGATCCAGCGGCCGAAGCAGATCTTTACCGGAGGCTAGAGTTCGAGGGTCTCGCCAGCGACTCGGGGCCTCGTGTACCACGCCTACTAAGCTGCGATCTCGACCAAAAAGTCCTCGTCCTTAGCTGGCTGGAAGGACCAAAGGCAAACCGACTCGTGAAGGATGGAAAAGGCAGACGCGCGGGAGAACTCGCTGCATCGTGGTTGCGCACGGCCTCGAAGCTAGATGAAGGGATCGGTCCACCCATAGGCAGCGTGAATTTGCTGCATCAGGTTGAGACGTCCGTCCGGACACTCACGACCGCAGACGCTGCTCTGGGAGCGACCGCTAGGCGAACAGCCAATATTTTGGCGCAGACGCAAGATGAGGCAGACGTGCCACACCTTGTACACGGCACCCTATATGCACGTCATATCATCGACATGGGCGACGGTCCTGGAGTGATCGACTGGAATAGGTTTGGCCAAGGACCTCTTGAAGTTGACGCAGGCATGTTCCTCGCGACAATTTCTAGAACCGGATTGCGCAAAAACAGTGCCGCGGGGGAAGCGGGGCAGGCTGCGGAAGCACTCCTAGAAGGCACCCGAGGCCTGATTGATCCGAACTCTCTGGAATGGTACTGGGCAGCGTCCCTTCTTCGTCTCTCCGTGCGTCATCCGGAAACCGATCCGAGACCCCAACCAACTCTTGACGCCCGCTCGTTCGTGGCAGAGGCGGCAAGACACGCGGAGCGCTTGGTTTCGGGGGGTAAGGGTTAGGCTATATTGGGTAGCGGGGCGGAACATTGAGCGAATATGAACTAATCACTCGCACACGTACCAACACGAACGCAAGCAAAGTATCCATTATTCTGAAGTTCACTCCTCTCCTGCTAGCGGCCATTTTCATCGTCCATGCTTATCTCGCCCTCAATGGACAGGTTCCCCGGCAGTTCTGGTACGTCTCAGGCACCGGCGCCATTTCGACGGACATGATAGAAATCATGTTCGGTACATTCTTCGGGGGCATCGGGCTCTGGAAGGCGATGAGTTTGTTCCAGGACAGATCTCGGCTTCCCCTATATGAATTTTCAGACACACCTTTGGAAAATGAGGGGTCGCACGCCGAACGGCGACGAAGACGGACTGTTCTTCGACTGCTGTCATACGTCAGGCCTCACTGGAAGTACGCGGTTGGTGTCGCTGCTGCGATCATCGCGACCGCTGGTCTCGACTTGGCACAACCGTGGATCATAGGTTTCGTCCTCATCAATGGCGTCCTTGGTGGAGGCAATCTCAGTCGGGCGAATCTAGGCCTTCTATCCCAGGTGGTCTTCCTCCTCGCCTTAACTTTTGGCCTCAGACAAATCGCTTCGTTCTTCCAAACGGTGCTCGTCGAATTGGTGAGCGAGAGGACGATACACAAGCTTCGGTCAGACGTCTATCAGCACACCGAGCTTCTGCCAATGGGCGAGTTCGACAAGTCCCACTCGGGGGACCTAGTATCTCGCGTTCTCAGCGACACACGTGAGGTGGAGAAGGTGATGGAGGAGGATGTCGACAACTTCGGCCAGAATGCAGTCAC
>WNFC01021235.1_pt1 | contig 10122 bp, 14 predicted proteins | sample 5400541 | NCBI WGS metagenome assembly WNFC01 (sample SAMN13153342, study PRJNA577476) | soil metagenome | isolation source: 120 cm saprolite under Douglas fir tree site 2 hole 2 replicate 1 | place: USA:California | collected 2015-04-18 | reverse complement strand
ACTGTATGGCACACCGCAAGCAACGTTAAAAACTCGAGGATAATTTCGCGCTCTTTCGGTGTCCCAACGACCTTCGAGCGACCAGTGTCAACGAAGGGGTTGTCTACCCCAAGGAAGGCGCGCATCTCATCAAAAGTGCGCCAAGCGTCACGACCTTCATCCTCTTCACGCCGCGACTCGTCGACTTCCGCTGCATACGCGACGCCTGCGACCGAACAACATCGGAATTCCATCTCGTTGCGCGTGAGGGTTCCGGTCTTATCCGAAAAGACGTATTCGATCTGCCCAAGCTCTTCAACAAGTGAGGAGGTGCGGCAAAGAGCAGGTGTATCAGTCTTTGCGTAATACATGTCGAGATCGGAGTTAATGAGCTGCGCTTGCTGAAACTTGACGACTTCCATCGTAACGATGAGTGAGATGGGGATCAGATTGTTATACAGGATGATGAACGTGAGAATGTCTGTAGTGATGTGAGTAGAGGTTACAGATAGGTGTAATAGTTCGCCTGCGCACCCTCGATGAATTCCTTGGCTAGTAACACGAGAATAAGAAAAAAGTCATTCAAGAATGAGTTAACACACCTCGTCCCCCCAGGGATGTCGATTCCATAAGATACCATTGCTTTGAAGCAAAAAACCACTAGATAACACATATTTATCCCAACTCGTAGGGTGGCCAGGAGATCAACATACTGAACGGATGCTGGCGCCGATTGTGTTTACCCGGTTCTCGACGGCAGTTCTTTTGATCGGTGCAGCGCTAGGAGAAAAGGAGCGATCATTCAGTCCGTGTTACACATTAAATGTGGTGCCGTAAGTGAACCCACGTCGCATTACGCATTAGCTTTGTTTCATGGCCGGTGAAGACGACAAGCCCATATGTCCAAGGGGTGTTGCGTAGCTGTGCACCACGTAGAAGCATCTGATCAGGCCCGAGTGGTACCTGCTTCGGAAAACCGGTAGATGTGATCAAGTCAAGAGTGCCTTCGTATGTGTAAAGGGAATTGTTAGGATGTTCTGATCGCAAAGACCCGCGCAGAGCAGTGACGAGATTCGGAGAAGTGAGATTGGATGTATGAGGAGATGCCTGCTTGATCTTGAGGTTCGTTTCGCTGAGAACGCAATCAGCTATGTGTCGAAATACGATAAGTTTCGTGTGGTGCACACCCATCAAGATTAGAGGTTTCGATGTAGCAAAACCCTTCTGGTTCACTTGAACTGAGAAGGATAACATCTGCTGGGATGAAGTCGTCGTTCTCAATCCGGATAACATCACCGACTTTGATATCCTTCCATTTTGTCAAGTTGAAAGAACCTGTTGGGGTGAGCACTTTGGCATGACGTGAATTGAGGTCGGTGTCAGATTGGTGTCGTTTCTAAGCGATTGAGTGGGAAAAAGGAAATAACATGTCAGTCAAGTGACTCACAAGATCTTCCTGAACCTCCTTGAATGCAGACGCGAGGAGGACGACAGAGAGCGGTGCAATGGTAGTCCATTTGTTGGTGGGCGAAACCCCAGGAATTTGCTGGATGCACGCGGTGAAAAGGAAGAATAGGTTGGCGTATTTGGAGAATTGCTCTGAAAGGAGGCAAATCGACCAGTTAGATGCATCGGAAAGATACGCCGCGAGGGGCTAACCAAATAAGAACTTGGGGACGAAGGTAGCCATGTTGTATTTCGTCGTGGAAACATAATTTGACAGAAAATCCGCATTCGCATCCGGATTGTTAAGGGCGACGACTCGTTCGCCGGTGAAGACCTGCTCTTTCTGCCATGGCCATCTCCATCTTCGATGCGAAACCCTCTTGGGTTTGCGAGAAGAGGGTTGTTGTGCCTGAGGCGGAGGGTCGTCTTGATCAAAGGTCCAGCCTTGGTGGACACCGTTGGTCGGAAGAGACAGCTTGGATGACCCAGCCAGCGGCGCAGCGTGGCCAGGCAAGTGTACATTGCTCTCCTTGACCTGCATAGGGTGAGCATCTGCAAAGGTAGAATCTGGGACGTCCCCTTCGTCTTCATCGTCGAAGAATGGGTCCAGCAACTGTGGGGAAGCGTGGGAGTCGTGTGGATGGCCGGAAGGAGGGTAACCGTCGTTGGCGTTGGCGCGTTGATATTGAGAAGTAAAAGAAGACGCGGGATTGGATTGGAAGACCAGGCGGGCGAAGTCGTCCGCCATTATGGGCAGAGACGGCGAATGGGCCGCAAGCGATGAGCGCTGCGCTGATGATTGCGATGAGTGAGTTTGGAAGACGCGAGTCGGTCGTTGCGGGCGTTGCGTTGAAGGCTGCGATATCAGGCACAGCCCGCTGACGTAATTCACGGCATCGCCTCTATGTCATCACGTGATGCAACGGCGACCGTGCCATGTGGGAAAGAAACTTCGACGCGGCATCGGGCGGCAGCCTGGTAGGCGTGATAAATTTAAACAGCGGATTCTTATTTTTATTTTTCTGCGCGGATGCTTAAATTAGAGATACTCAGTGTGCGTTCCGAACGCACTTTGATAGGCAGTAGAAAACATAATATATCCATTTGTGGTGGTTGTTGAAAGGAGTGAGTCCGAAAGTGCCTGATTTGAACTGAGGTCGTGGCGAGGCACAGCATAACTTAGAGCGGCCGTGAGCGTCGAGAATATCATCGCTTGTGCTTGAACGATGTATCAAGTACCAACTCGACGGGAGCTCCTCCTCGTCCTCCTCCTCTTCATAGCCCTTTTGGCTTTCTCCTCCAGGCATATTTCTCACAGAACCCTTTCTCGCATAGATATTTCTTCCGTCTGGCACGATGTTGCTCCACCGTCCAAGACGTATGGCATTCCCACCCTCCCTTCCGACACGAGACTATCCTGGAGAACGTCCAAGGTTCCACGAACGAAAATAATGGCCCATGTCCCAGGCGAGTCCTCTTTGTTCGATATCGACACGTATCACCTTATAGTCGAACCTTTCCAAGGATGGACCATTATTGACAAGATGTACATTTACAACGGCACCGTCTTTCTTGTTAGCGACGAACCAGAAATATTTCCTGGTCGAAAATACATCTCCTCATCTGGAATCAATGTCGATAATAGTCCAGAAATGGTTGCCGCTCGTCTGCCCACCGACGATGACCTCTGTATCATCAGCTCAAGTACAGCGAGAAAGCTTTTCGGTACCGGTGCCAATCGTATTCAGGGCGTAACGGTACGCGCATTCACTAGCCTATATGCCATACTTCTCCCTCACAATGCCCCTTAGTGGCTTGTCAATGATCCCAAGCAATTGTCAGTAACCTTATCTTGTATTGCTTATGGTTCTCTTTTACTAAACGATCGAAAGCATTACACACTATTTCCATTGGTCTGCCGAGCTCACTTTTGGCCTCTGGCGTACATACTCCGCTCTCGACCCTTTTATCCCCCCAAGCGGCAAGACGAACTTGCCACCTCCGCGGAGATTAATCTTCACTCATCTCGACGCAGATCACTGGCGTGATTATGCCTCGATGAACCAGTGGGTGCTTCGCACCGCCTTCCCGTCCATCTCTATGGAGTTCTCCGATGACTGGAAGGACCGTGCCGCAATGGGGGTTCCCTTCGTCTTCGATCGTGTCGTCTTCGCGGACCGTGCCGCTGCTATGAACGGCGCAAATTTCCTCCGCACGCAGCGCACGGCCAGCGAAGCGTTTACTCTTCCTGGCTCGCCGAACTGGTGGAGCACGTTCAGGAATAACGTGATCGTGTCCACAGGCTTGAACGCGAGCACGGGTGCGGGGACCCGTGGTAATCCAGTGATCACGTATATCTCCCGCCAGGACTGGGGACGACGCATGCTCATACAGCAGGACCACGATAAGTTGGTCGAGGAGCTGTATAAGCTACGCGATGAGTACGGGTATGAGGTCAATGTCGTGAGCATGGACAAGCTATCGCCAGTTGAGCAGCTGCGGCTTGCAGGGCGAACTACCGTTCGTGCTTTTATTCCCCCTTCCTATCCTCACAAAACTAACGGTTGATCTGCTATTGTAGATCATGATGGGGGTGCATGGGAATGGCCTGACTGCGCTGCTGTGGATGAGGCCCTCACCACGCTCGACAGTCATGGAATTCTTCTATCCTGGTGGTTTTGCACATGATTACGAATACACTACGCGCGCCTTGGGTATGGTGCACTATGGGTTCTGGGGAGACAGGTATGTCTCGTTTATCTGATATAGCGTCTTCGTTTCGTGCTCATGGTGCATACAGCTACTTCACTGGCGCTGAAGTGCCACCTGTGGCCTATCCTGAGGGCTTTCAGGGGAATGAGATCCCGATTGATGGCGAGTTGGTAGCGAAGTTGGTGCATAGGAGGCTGACCTTGGCAGAGGAAGCGGACGATTAGACAACCGAATTCTAGACACTCAACTTATTTTAGTTTGCAATCTGTAACTTTACACCGCGCTGTCAGAGGTGACGGTCATCGTTTAATATGCAAGGGCGTTCTATTCAAAAAAAAACTACATCAATGTACCAATACTACAGACAGTGAAAGCGCAGAGCAATGCGAGGTACGGAACGGGGTAACACAAATGCTGGTATAAGGGTTGGACCTTCAAAAGCTGTCCCCCGCGTGAAGCGATGGCAGGGCTTGAAGGATGTCATGATCTATTTTTGTACAACAGGAGCAGGAAGAGGGGGGTGGAAAGGAGGGGAATTAGGAGAGGCGGGGAAAGGAAAACCGGAATGGGATATTAATATAGTCTAATAAGGGACGAGATAAGGCCTCTGGCTCGAACGCGCGACGGGTAGACGATCGATCACACAGTACGGCGCCAGAGCAGCGCGTCGCGCGATGCGGCGTGCCACGCGGCCCTCGAGCGAGGGAGAGCGAGAGGGCAGCGCGGTGGCAGTAGCGAGAGCAGGAGAGCGAGAGGCAGCGCTCGCACCGCCTCGGACGAGCAGCGGACCCGAACCACGATTTCCCTGGTGGCGGTCTTGCGATGTCATCATCGCGTTGTCCGAGCACGAGCCCAATGCGGAGGACGACGTGCTCGCGGTGGAAGAGGCGTACCCCGACCCGGGGAAGCCGGTTCGTGCTCCCGGGCAGCCTGAGGCGCATTCCTCCCTCACCGCCGCCACCGCCGCTTCGTCCGAGGAGACGCGACAAGAACCTGCCATTCGCAGGGAGAGCATGTAGAGGGGGCTGGGCAGCGGGATCTTGATCTTGAGTCCCGTCTTTCCATTCCCCTTCTCTCTGGAAGTCACACCCTCGGGCGCTAACAGGTGCCGTTCCGTAGATGGTGGCGGGATGAATGATGGCAATGACGACGACGACGACGACATGCCACGATGGAGGGCGCTGTCGTCGTTGTCATCGTCATCGTCGGCGGCGAGGCTGCACGACCGCTCGAATGCCATAGCGACGTACGCCTCGGATTTACCGCCCGGTATGATGATGGTGAGGCGCTCTTTGGCACCGACACGCGCACGACGATCGCGCCGTATCACGTCCGCAGGCTCAAACTCGATATCGGCATCAAAGCCCGGAGACTCCTCGCGTTCATAATCAAAGGACGTGCGTGCGAGGCTGAGGTCCGCAATGTGGCCGGCGGATATGAACGTGGGTATCGGCGGGCGGTGGCGTTTAGGCTTGGCGGTGGCGGTGGAGGTCGGCGGTGCGTCATTAGGGGCGGTCCATAAAGAAGAGGAGGCGATCTGAGGGCTTTGGTGGGCGTAGGTCACACGGCGCGAGGAGGCAGTTTTGACTGCGGCGCGCTCGGCACGCGTCAGTTTCGAGAAGTAATCTGTCCTGCCACGTGAAGAGGGCCGCGAGCGCTGCCGACGCTCGACACCGTGGTATGCGCGAGGAATGTGACGGTCGGGCGATGATGGTGACGACGACGGTGATGGTGGCGATGGTAGTGGTGGTGGTGGTGGCATGGCGTTAGTAGTAGCGTCTCCGGGGACAGGCAGAGGGCTGGCAATGTAGTTGCCAGTGGGACATGCGCTTGCGGGTCGGTGCCCGATCAAATGTTCTGTGACTCGGAGGTGAGGGAGGTGATCCGCGCCAATGAGATCCCACTCGATAGGGGATGGGTTCCCAGGGGTTTTGTGTTCGACGGCGTACATGGGTGTGGGGTGCCCTGTATTTAAATGCGAAGGAATAAGTGACGCCGCCCACCGGACTTGCTACAGCAGCACCAGAACAACGAAGACTCACGAATTGGTATCCTCGTGCGATAGCCTGAGTACTGGGTACTGGGTACGGACGAGAGTGCACCTGGCAGCTCTTGTGACTAGAAGTGTCCGAGGATTGGAACTGAGGGGATAGGTGAATGTGGTGGTTGAAGGAGAACCTGTAGCAGTCCGTACCCGGGGACGTTCACGGAGTCACTGGCGATACAGCTTACGCTATTGTCGGTGGGGGCGCAGGTCTCGGGTCGGGGTGGTCGGGGCACGGAAGGAACAAAGGTGACGACGGGGAAGCCGAGGCGATGCCGACTCCCCCCTCCACATTATTTTATTTAGAACTAAGATAATGAGGACGTGCGCCACTCCACACAGCCAGGTTAAGTGGATCAAACAGACGGCGACGGGCCGATACCGTTTCGGATGAGGATGAGCGACGATGTCCACATTTTTTAATGGCTCGTGTTTGCTAACTTTAATTACTTGGAGAACAATTGGACAGTCGCGGAACGCAGAGCACAGCCGCACAAGTGAGAGCGATGCGATGCGGGTGGAACGAACGTACAGTCAGTGACCCGCCGTGCCTGACGGGTCGGCCATGATCAATGACTTGGGACACGGCGGTCTCGGTCCCGATGGGGCGAAGACTACTAAACGTGGAAATTTCCCGGCACTCGGCCTTGCCACTTGTGCGGTCGCCCCATCGCACGTGCAGAGGTCGTCAGAATGTTGATTTTGATTCGGAATAATCCTCGTACAACAAACAGAAAAGTGATGCAGAGGATGAGGAAACAGGATATGGATACAAGCAAGCAAATTGAATACTAACCATGACAGAAACACGATACCAATGAAATGAAACAGACAGTGGGAATGGCGTTCATCAATACAGAGTAAGCCTATACCAGAATGAAAGCGTTCTCACGACGGCAGCGCGTGAGCTTTTCTGGGGTATATAGAAAAATGAGATAATAGAGCTTAAAAAATTAGAATGGGGAGAGGGGAGAAACGACTAATAAACGCAACCTGAGCGCAGAACTCAAGTACGAGGACGTCCCGTAGTGGGCGGCCCAAGCAGGAAGGCGGGCACATCGCTTCCCGCCCCCGCCCCCGCATCCGCGTCCACCCACAGCTCTTTGCGCTTTGATTTCTTTCCTGCGCGGTGGTACGGCGTGGCAGCGCGACGACGAAGCTTGCGGCGAGATGAACGGTCAGGGCTCGCCGACGAAGAGCGGAAAGTGGAATCGTCGTCGTCGTCGATGTCACCTTCGGAAGACGATTCCGAAGTAGCATATCCGTCGAGCGACGAACCGTCGACGTCTTCTTCTTCTTCTTCTTCTTCTGATTGTCCCGTTACGTTGCACGAACCCAGGAGCCGAAGTGCAAGACGATCTACGAGGCCGGGTATCTTGATTGTCAAATTGCTCTTTTGGGTAGCGTGGGGCGTGGGCGTTGGGGTCAAGACAGAGTCCGTGATGCATTCTATCTCCACGACGTTGCATTGGGCGGAAAACTGGGATGAAAGGTGTATCTCAACCGGGTTTACGACCGTATCGTGCACCTCTGTGTGAACGCTAGCCAGAACAAGGTCGGCCGTGGGGGAAACGGGAGTTGGTTTGACAGGAGGGACAGAAGGAAGCTGGGGGTCTTCAACAAACATAACCTTCTTTTGGCGGGAATGCCTCTTGAATGTCTGTCGCTGTTCCGGCGAAGGAACTGAATATGCGCTGTAGCGGGCGGAAGATCTGGCATGGCGGCGAACGCAGTGTCCCTTAGGGACCTGGGCAGCGATATTGGCCAACATAGACAGGTCATGAAAATGGGATGGGGTGCGCGGTGAGGCTGGGGGGGATTGGGAGCAGACATGGCACTAGGAACGTAAGCGAGGGCTGACATAGGAATATCCGAGTCAATGTTGGCTGCCAAGACGTCAGATAGGCTTGTTTCTGAAGCATCATCAGACAGAGACATGGTGTCATCATCCTTCGTTGCGTAGAAGCGTTAGCGGCGAAGAATGGACATAAACATAGTATCACCCACCGCTTCATCATCGCTATCTTCAATCTGCGGGGGCGCGTTCCGGAAGGGACGCGCGAAATCGGAGAAGAGATCAAACAGAAACATGTTGTGTAGTCGAACGGTGGTGCAAGTCTTTGTGAAGCAGGTAGGTGGGGGGAGGGACAGCGACGGTAGCGAGACCTTGAAGCCAGCGGGCCCTATTTATAATGTTGGCACCCGGGGCCAAACTATCACGGCGGGGATCCAAATGCAGGACGTCGTCGACGGTCAGAAAGGGCCCCACCGACTGCGACTGATGTGGCTAGGTGCCAGCGGCCCATTGCAACGGACCAATCCACAAATCGTAGCATGGGCGGGACGGTCAAAGCGTGCGCGGCCCTGCCCGGGGGCCAATTGACGGACTTGCCGGAATGTTCTAATGGGTCGCAGGCGCGATCGGACGGACAGGACGTCGAAGGGACAATGCGCGGCTACGCTCACGCGGTCAAGCCACATCCAAAGAGGGCAATAGCAGGGGGGGTCCATGATAAGGCGCATGGGCGCTCGCCACCGTGGCATCACCACCCCGACGTTCATGCTCCGGTTGGGCGCTTACAAGCGACCGAACAATAAAATATGTCAACGGGCTGTGCTCGCCATCCACAATCCGGATCTATGCTCACTGTGTGGATGTTGCGCGTTATTTCGACAGGTATGGGGATATTGCGATCGAGGTCTGTTTTAGACATCAGACGTTATTTTTATCGCCATGAGAGTTTGAAGCCCCATTTTCAGGTAGCCAAAACTGCCAATTGGCAGCCACGGCGTACGTCAAATGTGAACCCAACGTACAGCCAATAAATATAATCTGAAGATGCTACTGTATATATATAGACTCGGCAAAAGACCAGACCCAAGCTTACTCTCATACTCCATAGCGAACAAAATTTACCTATCGCTCCAGGGTTACCCCCCTCTTACTCCGCAACTTCTGTACCGCACGCCGTAGAGCCGGTGCAGACCACTCACACAAAGCCCGGTCGTTATCTCCACCTGAGAGAGCATAGCCTTGTAGAAGCGTTGAGACAGGTCCCGCCCGTCGATATCCGCCATTGCCCACATCGTGCCGACCACGCTGCAGAATCCAGAGTACTGCATCGCAGCAGCCAGATGCAAGGCTTCGACGGGATTCTCGACATCTGTCAGTTCCGCGGTATGACAAGCGGAAAGGAAGGCAAACTCCGCGACGGACAGCCGAGAGCGCACGATGTCGAGAAGGGTGAGTCGGTCCCCGTCATGCAGTTCCAATCCTGCGTCGAATGGTTTTCCCGTTCACAATGTCCCGTGGCACGCGAAATGGACAAGCTGATGCTTCTGAAGACCTTGGATCACCGTGGCTCGTGTCGCTCCCTCTGACACGAGGCCGGTGACCGGGATCTGGACAGCTTGTATTACCTCCAACCCCTCCTTGACACCGCTGAAATCCTCGTCCGGCAAGCAGTGAAGGCGAACGATTGGACACCTGAGCAGCCCTTGTGCGGGATGCAATCAACGCGCTAAGAGTTGGTGTATATGAGCAAACACATTGGTCTGAGAAACGCCGTCGTTTGTTGTCGTTTGATGGAATTAGCCCCATGGCGAGAAGGAGAAGAGAAAAAGACCGATGTTGGGCACCACCAAATCCGTGATTGGGTTGGTATACGCAGCTCTTGGAGCCTGTTGATGACTGGACGACCAACAAGCTCGTACAGTTTTGCAAGTATGGAGTGGGGCACGTCATTGTACACTCTTGATTCTAACGCGTACTTCTTCCGCGCGCCCAAAAGATCGGTTTTCAGAGTAATTGCGCATTCATAGACTTTGGTGGTGGGAATGAGGGAAGGGGTGCCGTCTCGGAGAACGATGAGGATATCACACCGCCACTGGCAGTGATTGATAATGATAATCGGTCCACCAGAAGCAGCGTGTCGAAGAGT
>WNFC01018875.1_pt1 | contig 10122 bp, 4 predicted proteins | sample 5400541 | NCBI WGS metagenome assembly WNFC01 (sample SAMN13153342, study PRJNA577476) | soil metagenome | isolation source: 120 cm saprolite under Douglas fir tree site 2 hole 2 replicate 1 | place: USA:California | collected 2015-04-18 | reverse complement strand
TTGCGCGTTCTAGCTCTGCGGCCCATTCCGTGTCAAGAGCGCCTTCAATCAACTCAAGATCCACGGTCGAAGCGACCAATTCAATCGTTTCTTGTCTCTTATGTTCGCTCTTTAGTAGTCGATTGAATCGGTGATGGAAAGCGCCAATCAGGTAGGATTGCAAGTCAGAAATTGGCGGCTGATAATCCCTGCTGCGTTGGCGGGTCTTTGCAACCGACCGGAGCACTCTCTCCCAAACATCGGCTGCCAAGGCGGTCCTGTCCGATCCTGATTCTTTGTCCATTAATTCGCGACGGGCGTGGGCCAAAACGTGAGGCCAGGCTTCCCGCGCAGCAGCCAACAATTCCTCGTCCACCGAGAGACGCTTTTCTCCCGGTTCTTGATTCGTCCCAAATAGCACCCATTCGCCGTACGGGTCCGGTTTCTCCATTGGTGCCCTGGGAGCCTCGGGTGAAAGAGCCGTCTCAAAATGAGTCAAAAGGATCGTGACATTCAGTTGTAAGGCGTGTCAATGGTACGGGGATACATGTCTAATTCGGACGAAAGATTTTTTCTCCGGTTTTGCCGTTTCGATGTTCCCTAGTAAGTGAGGGGTCTCGCGTCTAATTTACGCGAGAGGGTCCGCTCGCAGGTGTCCGCTGTTGTCCGATGAATGCCCTTTTGAACCCCGAATTGTCACCTTTTTACTCAAGAAGGAAGGAATACCAAGCTCGCGACTTCAAGCCGGACAACATGGGGGCAAGCATGGCGGCCTACGATGAGATGAGCGAAGCGGAACGACGGCGGCTAGCGGAAGTTCTTGGGAGTCTCACCGGATTGCAAGGTGGGCCTTCAGGGAGTCTGCCAGACGGGACTCATTACGAATACGATCCGACCTTGAAGGTCACCGTGGAAGTGACCGCGTCCGGCGAGCGCTACCCTGTGACGCTAGTCGATGGAAGATTCGTCCGCGCGGGCGAGCGGGCAGTCGCCCATAAGACCGGGGAATAATGGGGCTGTCCGGTGAAGGACAGCCCCGTTTCTCTGTTATCTCACTTGCGAGCTAGTTTCGCCGTAGGCTTTGGCTTCTCTCTGCCTGCGGTTTTCTTAGCTTTTTTCCGCGCTTTCTCTTGCTCCTCTTTGGCGACACTGGCCCTGAGAGCTTTCGTGTCGATTTTGAAGAGAGAGGCAGCGATGCTCAGGGAGTCGTCCTCTTTGCTTTCGGTCGTCCTTTCGGCGGAGCCTAAAAGAATTGCCTCGAAGATGAGAACTGCCAATTCAGCAGCATCCGCCTTCTTGTAAAGTGTCCGGGCCTTCTCGGCCATCTGATAATCGCGGGGGTCTTTCGGGTCTTGCAAACCATGCCGCTTTGCAAGGCGGCACGTCAGTTCGTGTGGCAGGGAGCGCAATGCAAAGCACGCTACCATCCGCATCTGTTCGGTTCCAAACTGCGGCTTCACACGTTTGAGAACGTCGGCCATAAGGCGGTGCCGGAAAGAAATAGTCTGCTTCGCCTTCCGGTTTGCGGCTGTCTTTTCCGCTTTGAATTGAAGGCGCTGCTCTTCTTCCCTTTGTCGGTTGCCGAAATGAACCTTGCAATCTGGGTTGGCGCAGACTTTGACGAGACGCCCTTTTTCCATGCCATCTGCATGAATTGCAGGCTTGAGGTGGTCACAGAGGCGCTGTTCTGGTCTGGCATCCTTCCCCTTTTTCGGTTTCCGCGTAACGACTTCGACGTAGTTGCGGCGAGCGAGAATTGGTGTATCACCCGTCGCGTTGTAGTTCTGCGAAATCATCACGAGATTCGCCATCTTCGTGACGCGCTGCGCGATGTGCGCGTCGAGCTTGCGATTGAAACACGCGGCATCGGCACACGAATCCTCCCTGACCTCGGAGAAGAGTAAGGCGTTGAATCCGGTCCGCTTCTGGCAGTTGGCGCAACTTCCCGCTTCCGGCACAAGGGTTTCATCTTGCTTCGAGAACGGAACGGATTTGAGACTGAGGTAGATGTTCTGCGCTATCCACGCCTGCAAGCGGCTGGCGGGTACGAGGCTCCGGTCGGCGTCGTTCGCGGCGTAGTAGCCGTCGAAGCAATGCGCTAAAGCCTTCTCCTGCACGTCCGGTGCGAGCTTGGCAATCAGCAACGCGTGTTCGATGCCGATGTGTCCGGTAGTGAAGGCATCGGCCACAGGTGGAATGAGGTCCAAGAGCCGAAGCTGCTTGGCGATATAGGGGGCTTTCTTGCCCGTCTTAGCTGCTATCTTCTCGATGGTGTAACCGGCTCCTTCGCGTTCGAGCAAGGCGCGAAACCCTTGCGCCTCCTCGAACGGATGCACGTCACTTCGTAGGAGGTTATCGAGTTATCTATAGTTCGCAACAGTTTTCTTTGTTGGCCATCGAGTTATCTATAGTTCGCAACAGTTTTCTTTGTTGGCCGCGGCTCGGCACGTCATTCACATGTAAACGATGTGCCCAGATAAATATTTCAATTCCTGACGGCTATCGCCGTAAGCAAGTGGTATGCGTTCGCGATTGTGCTTTCCGCCGCATTTCTACCATGTGTGTGAGGTGATATATGGCAACTGAGAGTCATTCCGTTCAGTTCGCCGGAGGCGATCTCGGCGGGCAACGTCACATTTGCGCTTTCTTCAACAGCATCGACGAGGAGCACAGGGTGCTTCGCTCGTTCATCAAAGACGGCTTCGACCGGGGGGATAAAGCCTTCCACCTCGTCGACCCCGAGCTACGCGAAGAACATCTCAAGCGGCTCGCCGAAGCAGGTATCAACGTGCAAGAGGCGATGGACACCGGCCAGTTGGAGGTGCGGCGTTGGCAGGACGCTTACCTGCGCGGGGACCACTTCGACCAGAATGCGATGTTGGCACTGATCGAAGAGGTGCTCCAATTGGCCGACACCGCCGGGCACCCGCTCACCAGACTGGTCGCGCACATGGAGTGGGCCCTGCTAGACAGACCCGGCGTCGATAACCTCGTGGAATACGAGACACGCCTCAACTACTTGCTTCCCAAGTACGATGATCCGGTGGTGTGTACGTACGATCTGTCACAATTTGATGTAAGTGTGACAATGGATATCCTGCACACGCACCCGGTGGTGATCATCGGCGGGGTGCTGCAGGAGAACCCGTTCTTCGTTCCACCTGACCAGTTCCTCGATGAGATACGGGAGCGACGGTCGGCTCGCAGGAGTGCAGGCACGGCAAACTAAATATCCAAGAAATGCTCTAGGCACCCTGCTGGGCGGACTGCGCGGCCATTGGCGTCATTGGTGTTGACGTCCTCCTAGCCTCTCGTCAGAATCAACATTCTGGGGTCGTGCAACCGTGGCGACGAGGATGTCCTCCATCTCGGGGCCCTTTGGGTACATGTTGGAGCCCCTCCGGGAAGGTGCGGACTTCACCCTTTACCGCGGCCGACAGCACGGCAACCCGTCGCCAGTCCTGGCGATCGCACCCTGCGCAGAACAGCCGTCACCTCAGAGTCTCCGGCGGCTCGAGCACGAATACTCGCTCGCAGCCGAACTCGATCCCGCGTGGGCAGCCAAGCCGCTGGCGCTTACTCGTCACGAAGGGCGGACGATCCTCGTACTTAAGGACCCTGGCGGTGAGCCCCTGGATCGGATTCTTGAGCGGGACCAGGGACAACCGCTCGAACTGACTCGCTTCCTGCGCATCGCCATTGGCTTGGCGGCAGCACTCGGCCAAGTCCATCGGCGCGGCCTCATACATAAGGATATCAAGCCTGCGAATGTGCTCGTCGACGCCGCCGGCAACGTGTGGCTCACCGGATTCGGGATTGCGTCGCAACTGCCGCGCGAGCGCCAGTCGCCCGTACCGCCGGAGATTATTGCCGGCACGCTCGCCTATATGGCACCCGAACAGACCGGCCGCATGAATCGCTCGATTGACGCCCGCAGCGATCTTTATTCTTTGGGCATCACGTTGTACCAGATGCTTACGAGTGCGCTGCCGTTCGCCGCTGCCGACCCCCTGGAGTGGGTCCACTGCCACATTGCACGCCAGCCGACCCCGCCAGGTGAGCGCGCCACAGTCCCCGAGCCGTTGTCTGCTATCACCATGAAGCTCCTCGCCAAGAACTCCGAGGAGCGCTACCAGACCGCTTCCGGGCTGGAAGCTGATCTTCGACGGTGCCTGGGGGAATGGCAGTCGCATGGTCGCATCGATCGATTCCCGCTAGGCGCGCAGGACTCATCAGACCGGTTGCTGATCCCTGAGAAGCTGTACGGGCGGGAGCGCGAGATCGCCGCCCTGCTTGCGGCCTTCGACCGAGTCGTGGCGCAGGATACGCCGGAGCTCGTGCTCGTATCCGGTTATTCCGGCGTCGGCAAATCGTCAGTGGTGAACGAACTGCACAAGGCGCTGGTCCCGCCGCGCGGACTTTTCGCGGCGGGCAAGTTCGACCAGTACAAGCGCGACATTCCCTACGCGACCCTGGCACAGGCCTTCCAGAGTTTGATCCGTCAGATCCTCGTCAAGAGCGAAGCGGAGGTGGAAGCGTGGCGGCACTCTCTTCAGGAGGCTCTGGGTCCGAATGGGCAGCTGATCATCAACCTCATCCCGGAGGTCGAGTTCCTCATCGGAAAACAGCCGCCTGTTCCAGAACTGCCTCCGCGAGAGGCGCAGAACCGCTTCCAGTTGGTGCTCCGGCGGTTCCTCGGTGCGTTCGCAAAGCCGGAGCATCCGCTCGCGTTGTTCCTCGACGATTTGCAATGGCTGGATGCGGCAACGCATGAGCTGCTGGAGCGACTGATTACCGATCCGGAAGTGCGGCACCTGATGCTGGTTGGGGCCTACCGCGACAACGAAGTCAATTCGTCTCACCCGCTCATGCAGACGGTCGAGGCGATCCGCAATGCTGGCGCGCGGGTTGAGGAGATTGTGCTGGCGCCCCTCGGGCTCGACGATGTCGGCGCGCTCGTCTCCGACGCCCTGCATAGCGTGCCGGAGCGCGTGCGGCCGTTAGCGCAACTGGTGCACGAAAAGACCGGTGGCAATCCGTTCTTCGCGATCCAGTTCCTCACGACGCTGGCCGAAGAGGGGCTGCTCGCGTTCGACCCAGTCAGGCGGGCTTGGCAATGGGACATGAATCGCATCCGCGCCAAAAGCTACACCGATAACGTGGTGGATCTCATGGTGGGGAAGCTAAAGCGATTGTCGAACACTACACAAGACGCACTCAAGCGACTCGCCTGTCTCGGGAACGTGGTCGAGATCGCCACACTGAGTCTGGTTTTCGGGGAATCCGAAGAGGAGATCCATACGTCGCTCCTGGAAGCCGCCCGCACTGGGCTGATCCTCCGCCTGGAGGGCTCCTATGCGTTCCTCCACGACCGTATTCAGGAGGCGGCCTATGCCCTCATCCCCGAAGACGAGCGCGCGGGCGCACACCTCCGGATTGGCCGAGTGCTGCTGGCGAGCATGACGGCAGACAGCCTCGCCGAGCATCTGTTCGATGTCGCGAACCAATTCAATCGCGGCGCCGCACTGCAGGTCGAGCAGGACGAGAAAAAGCAGGTGGCGACGATCAATCTGCGCGCCGGGCGAAAGGCCAAGGCGTCGGCGGCCTATGCGTCAGCGCGCGCATACTTTTCGGCCGGCATGGCGCTGTTGGACGAAACGAACTGGGGCAGCCAGTACGAGTTGACGTTTAGCCTGTGGCTCGAACGCGCGGAGTGCGAACTTCTGAGCGGTAACTTCGAAACTGCCGAGCAACTGATTGTGGAGTTGCTTCAGCGAGGAGCGTCGAAAGTCGATCAAGCTACCGTCTACCATCTGAAGGTCCAGTTCCATGTCATGAAGTCGGAAAACCAGCAAGGTGTGGACATCGCGCTCGCGTGCCTGCACCTCTTCGGCATTGACCTGCCGGCACACCCGACTTGGGAGCAGGTCCAGGCCGAATACGAGGCAGTCTGGCAAACCCTCAATGGGCGCGCGATCGAGAGTCTGGTCGATCTGCCGCTGATGACCGATCCGGAAATGCAGGCCGCCATGCAGGTGCTCTCGGCCCTTACTCCCGCCTCCTACTTTACCGACTTCCATTTGTACTGTTTGCAGCTGTGCCGCATGGTGAAGGTCAGCATGCAGCACGGCACGAGCGGCGCTTCCACGCACGCCTATGGCAATTGGGGAATTATGCTCGGACTGGTCTTTCATCGTTACACTGATGGTCATCGTTTCGCCAAACTCGCCTGCGACCTAGTCGAGAAGCACGGCTTCGTCGCAAGTCAGGCGAAAGTTTACGCCGCGATGGGAGCGATTGGCGTTTGGACGCAGCCGATCGCGACCGCGATCGATTTCACTCGGAAGGCCATTAGCGCCGCGATTGAGACGGGTGATCTGATCTTCGCTTGCTACGGCATGTCCCAATCTGTCACAGACCTTCTCCTGCGGAACGATCCACTCGACGTGGTGTGGCGCGAGGCGGAGATGGCGCTGGACTTCGCCCGAGAAGCCAAGTACGGCGATGCCGCGGACGTCATCGGGAGCCAGCAACGTTTCATCGCAAACATGCAGGGCCGGACCTCGACCTTCTCCACCTTCAGCGCCGCGCAATTCGACGAGGCGACGTTCGAGGCGCAGCTGACAGGGGACCGCATGACCTTGATGATCTGCTCGTACTGGATCCTCAAGCTAAAGGCGCGGTACCTGTCAGGGGACTATGTTGAGGCTCTGGCGGCAGCCGACAAGGCGAAGCCGCTCCTTTCGGCCGCAGCCGGCCAGATCCAGCTGCTCGACTATTTTTATTGTGCCGCGCTGACGGTGGCGGCGCTCTATGAGAACGCGTCGGCCGACGAACAGAGTGGGTGGCGCGAACTCCTGAGGGCGCATCAGGAACAACTACGCGAGTGGGCCGAAAATTATCCACCGACGTTCGCCGACAAGCACGCGCTGGTGTTGGCCGAGATCGCCCGCCTCGAAGGACGCTACTTCGACGCAATGCAATTGTATGAGCAGGCGATTCAGTCGGCTCACGAGAACGACTTCATCCAGAACGAAGCGCTGGCCCATGAGGTGGCCGCGCGGTTCTACCTGGCGCGCGGATTTGAGACGATTGCCCACACGTATCTACGCAACGCGCGGAACTGCTACGACCGTTGGGGGGCGCACGGCAAGGTGAAGCAGCTCGACGAACGCTACCCGCAGTTGCACAAAGAACTACTTCCGATTTTTACTACCCCCACAATCGGAACACCGGTCCGGCAGTTGGACGTCGAGACCGTAGTAAAGGCCTCGCAAGCACTCTCCAGCGAGATTGTCCTCAGCAAGCTGATCGAGAAGCTCATGCGTATCGCGGTGGAGCATGCGGGGGCCGAACGGGGTCTGCTCATCCTTCTCCGTGGTGACGAGCCGCAGATCGAGGCGGAGGCCACCACGGGTCACGGCAGGGCCACGGTTTGCGTTCGACAGGCAGCCATCACACCATTTGATCTTCCCAAATCCGCGCTTCATTACGTGATCCGGACGCGAGAGCACTTGGTCCTGGATGACGCTTCGGTCAGGAACTTGTACTCGGAGGACGAGTACGTGCGAGCGAAGCGCGCCAGATCCGTGCTGTGCCTGCCCATCGTCAAACAAACGAAGCTTATTGGCGCACTCTATCTGGAGAACAATTTGACTCCGCGCGCTTTCACGTCCGACCGCATCACACTGCTGGAGATGCTGGCTTCGCAAGCCGCGATTTCGCTGGAGAATGCCAGCCTCTATTCCGAATTGCAACGCAGCGAAGCTTTCCTGACTCAAGGGCAGAGCATGAGCCGCACGGGCAGCTTCGGTTGGAGCGTTCTCAGCGGAGAAATCTACTGGTCGCAGGAAACCTACAAGATCTTTGAGTTTGATCGAGCGGTTAAGCTCACGGTGGATTTAGTATTCCAGCGGGTTCATCCCGACGACAAAGATTTCGCGCAAGAGCTTATCGACCGCGCGTCCGAGGCAAGGGCAAATCTTGATATTGAGCATCGTTTGTTGATGCCGGACGGTTCGGTCAAGTACCTCCACGTTTTGGCTCGAGCGCTGGAGAATTCCGCGGGCAATCTCGAGTATGTGGGTACCGTGACGGACGTGACCGCCGCAAAGCAGGCGGAAGAAGCGTTGCGGCGGAGCGAGAATAATCTGGCGGAAGCGCAAAGGCTCAGCCACACAGGCAGCTGGGCAGGGACTCCCGGACCGGGAGAGCTCAAGTACTGGTCCGAGGAGTGCTTCCGCCTGCTGGGTTTTGACCCGCACAAAGGGCTGCCACGAGTCGAAACATTCTTTCAACGCGTTCACCCGGATGATATAGGCAGGAAGATAGAACTGATGGAAAGAGCAGCCCGCGAAAGGACGGGGTTTGAGTTCGATTTCCGAATCGTTCATCCCGGCGGCGAGATCAGGGACATCCACACCATAGGCCATCCCGTTTTCAGTCCCTCCGGCGAGCTGGTTGAATTTGTGGGTACCGTGATTGACGTCACCGAGCGCAAGCGGGCCGAGGAAGAGCGCGAGAGACTGCGCCAGGTCCAGGCGGATCTTGCGCACTTAAGCCGCGTGACCACCATGGGCGAGTTGACGGCATCGCTTGCGCACGAAATCAAGCAACCGATTGCCGCGGCGGTTACCAACGCCAGGACCTGCGAGCGGTGGTTAGGACGCGATCAGCCCGAGGTGGAAGAGGCACGCGAGGCCGCCGCGAGAATGATCAAAGACGTAACCCGCGCGTCCGACATCATCAGCAGCATCAGCTTGCTGTTTAAGAAGGGAGCTCTGCAGCGGGAGCTGGTGGATGTAAATGAGCTGATTCGAGAAATGATTGTCCTGCTGCGCAGCGAGGCGAACCGCTACTCGATTTCAATTCGCACCGAGCTTGCCGAGCATCTTCCCACGGTCATGGCGGACCGCGTACAGCTGCAGCAGGTGTTCATGAACCTCATGCTCAACGGCATCGATGCCATGAAGGGAGCGACTGGCGAAGGTAAGCTCACGATCAAGTCGGAAGCCGGCGACGGCCAACTGCTGATCTCGGTCAGCGATACCGGTGTGGGATTGCTCCCGGGGCAGGCGGAGCAGATCTTCAAAGCATTCTTTACGACCAAGGATAACGGGACCGGAATGGGTTTGCCCATCAGTCGATCAATCATAGAATCGCACGGCGGCCGCTTGTGGGCTGCCGACAACTCCGGGAGCGGCGCGACTTTTCAGTTCACTCTGCCCGCCAAGGTCGCGGCGCACGCATAGGAGCACTCCGTGTTGAAGATTTCGGCCCCGGCGACGCCCGGGTGGCTTTTCATTTGCGCGCTTGCTCTCTCCTTTCTGCCAATGTATGGCCAGACAGCCGACACCGGTGCGATCGCTGGCAGCGTGAGCGACCCCAGTGGTGCGCCGGTAGCTGGCGCGGCAGTAGTCATCAACAGTCAGGCGACACGAGAGGAGCGCGATTTCACTACCGATGGCGAGGGAAATTTCTCGGTGCCGTTCCTGGCGCCCGGCAACTATGACCTGACGGTTCACACGCCTGGATTTGAGCCGCTCGTCTTGAAAAATATTCAGGTTCAAATCACCGAGGTGAGCCGGCTGAAAATTCAGTTGAGGATCAGCGGCGCAAAGGAACAGATCACCGTCAGCGCCAATCCACCACTCCTGCAAACGGAGAACGCCACTCTGGGACGAGTCATCGGCCAGCAAACCATCGTCGACTTGCCACTGGTCAATCGCAATTACACCGAAATTTTAGGACTAACGGCTGGAATAAACACCGACGTCGTGGATGCGACCCAACTGGGGGCCGGAAGCCAGGAGATCCGAGCCAATGGTGCGCGAAGCGGCGACAACAACTTCATGCTTAACGGCGTGGATGCGAACAGTTATAGCTCCAATATGACCGAGGTCACTGCGTTCGGTGGAGCCGGGGTCGCGATCCCCGCGCCGGATACCATTCAGGAATTCAAGGTCCAGAATTCGCTCTATGATGCCCAATACGGCCGCGGAGGCGGCGCGAACGTAGATGTAGAAACCCGAACGGGAACGGCGGAGATTCATGGGAACGTGTATTATTTCGGGCGCAACGAAGCATTGGATGCGAACAATTTCTTTGCGAACGCAACTGGGGTGCCAAGAGGAGAATTCCGGC
>WNFC01016736.1_pt1 | contig 10122 bp, 14 predicted proteins | sample 5400541 | NCBI WGS metagenome assembly WNFC01 (sample SAMN13153342, study PRJNA577476) | soil metagenome | isolation source: 120 cm saprolite under Douglas fir tree site 2 hole 2 replicate 1 | place: USA:California | collected 2015-04-18 | reverse complement strand
CAGGGGAATCAAGTCCCAATAAAAACACTTGACAAAAACACTAGAACTATGGTACTATTAACAAAAGTGAGGAAACATGAGCAAAAAACAACTTATTATTCAGCATGACCTTTCGAAACTAAGCGTGGAGCAACTGACGCAATATTTACGCGATGTAAGCGACTTTATCGGTCTCGACCCAGACCTGAATGCGCTCGACACCATCTGGATGCAGAACGAGAACGGCCCGGGTCAGTCGCTCGTTGTTTACGCCCGCCGTGGCACCGCAGAAATTCTCCGCAACAAACTCGGTATCGAAGTTTCTTCCCTCACCCAGACAATCACACCTCAAGGCTCTATCGTTTACACCGCAACCGGAAAGAACGCGCAAGGCCGTCAAGAGATTGCGGTAGGCTCAAAATTCGTCGGTGGACTCACGGGCAAGGCGTTGGACGATGCAATCATGACCGCCAGCACTCGCGCGCTTCGCCGCCTCACCATGCAATTTACTTCTCTCGGCATTCTCGATGAGAGCGAAGTGGGCGCAATCAAAGGCAGCGTGGAGAATCCAGCAGCGGGCGCAACGCTCGTGGGTAGTCCGGTTGTGCTCCCACCGATGCCGTCCGTTCCAGCAAACAATGCCCCGGGTCGCGATGTTACTCCAGCGCCTGTCGGAGTTTCAAACAGCGCCCCAGTTCAACCAGCTATTGTGTCTCTTGACCGTCCGATGGCACCAGCAGCCATTGCATTTGCGCCGAACGCTGCATTAACCGAATTTACTCGTCAACAGCAGGCCCTTCGTGCTGATGCTACGGCGCATCTGAATGCAACATCGGCAGAAACATCGGCAAAAGCGGACATTAAAGCGGACATCCCGGCCCCCTCTGCGCCTGTAACCCCAGCAGTTGCACTAGTTACGTCTACTCCGGAAGCGGCTATTCAAGCGGCCAAAGAAGCCGCCAAACCGAAGCGGGCTTACAAAAGACGTAATACGGTCTCTATGGACGGCCCGGAGCCGGAAGTGGTCTCAACACCCACCCCGATACCACAAGTGGCCCCTGCGACCGGCCCAGCGCTAGCAGCGGTACCTGTAGCGACTGTGGCCCCAGTCCAACCGCCACCAGGCGCGGCTGGTATTCCTGCGATTCAGGTCGCCCCAGCGCCCCCGCAGCCAACGGACTTCCCGGGCAAGCCAAACGATGCGCAAATGGGCGAGTATCGTAAACGCGTCTCGGTCTACACCTCGGAGCTACCGTCGAGTGAGAATATGGGCAGCGTGCAAAAAATGAGGGCCTTTATTACGAGAATGAGTGGAACAGCCCCTCAGTTTATGACAACAGACCAGTGGGAAGAGATGCTGGGATGGTTCGAATCTTTCGTGGGAAGAAACCAAGTCAAGGGACTTGTGAAATATATTAATGATTCGTTGGGGGTGAAATAATGCAAGTACTTTACTTGACCCGTCGTAATCTCACCACTTTGCTCTCGAAATTGGACCGCAAGAGAGCAGGCGAAAAGACCCAATGCACGCTCGTGAAGCGCGACACGGTGCACTCGCAATATCCTTGTACAGATGTGATTTTCATCACCGCTTTGGAAGATGCCGACTATTACACAGACCGAGAGCCGGGTCCGGTCAACCCAGCAGATGTTTTGGCGGTGAAGTAATGGAGCATGTAACTATTCGAATCCGGGAAGTTTCTACTGGCAAAGAAATAGACTATGTTCAAGAAGTCGAACAAGAATATCTTGACAACCAAAGATTTTATTATGAAGAGGGCAACGGTTGTTGCGACTGCAATCGCAAGCTAATGTTCGGTTATGGGCAAGGCATCAGTTTTTCGGATGAAGAGACGCCATGCGGTAGCATACGATATAAAGTCAGAGTAACAGTCGGTCTCGATGTAGTTCTTGATGAATTGTGAGTCTTCAACTCAATCCCGAACAACAACTGGGTGTCGATGCCGTGGACGGCGATTTCGTAATGATTGCCGGACCTGGGTCAGGAAAGACACGCGTGCTGGTGGAGCGCTACTTAAAGATGAGAGCGCGAGGTATTCCCGACCGCGATATTCTTAACTTGACATTCACCAGCGCCGCAGCGACCGAGATGGTGGAGCGCGTTGGCCTGCTAAACTCCTCAGAGGTCTTCCGCACATTCCACTCGTTCTGTTTGGACTTGATGAAGAGGGAGCGCGCATTCATTCCTTTCCCAACATGTCCCACAATTATTCCGGTACGTGGGGAACAGTTTATGTTGATGAAGGACTTACTCAAGATTTATCCACCCATCACGTCCTACCGCGCCCTCTCTGACCGCATTAGTGAATGGAAGGCGGGAAACGTGGACTCGGAACAGGCGCTGAATGAGGAATTCAACTCAGGTATTGGATATTTTTATGCTCTCGCTTATCGTGACTACGAGAAGAAGTGTCGAGAGCAAGGTTGGCTAGACTTCGATTCATTGATGAAAGAAGCGGTAAAATTGTTGGAGGCAAACGAAGATGTTAAGAAGCGAAACCAAAGAAAGTACATCGCAATCGATGAGTGCCAAGACACCGATGTCACCCAATTCCAACTCCTCCAACTTCTATACAGTGGAAACATATTCGTGGTGGGGGACGAGAATCAGCTTATTTACGAATGGAGGTCAGCGCAAAGGGGTAATTTATCTAACTTCGCGAGGACTTTCCCCGGAGCAAAGACTCTCTATCTCGGACAAAATTATAGAAGTACTCAATCCCTCGTAAAGTTTTTCAAGTCCATCCTCCCAGTAGACAATGGGCTGGCGAGTCATATGATTTCAGACCGTCCGTTAGGCGAGGAGGTTCGATTCATTCGCTACGTGATGGAAGACCAAGAAGCCAACGAAATTTTGAACGACGTGGTGAACCGCGACATTGTGGATGACTCAGCAGTACTGGCTCGCACTAATCGTCAGCTACAACTGATTCAACGTCGTGCTATGAGCCGTAATATTAAGGCCGAAATCCTCGGTAAAAAGAATGTGTGGCAGGAGAACGAAGTTAAGCATTTGGTGGACCTGACAAAGGAACAAGTGCTGGATACGCGACCTGCTGCCACGGTCATGCAAGAATTGATTCGAGAACATAATTTGGTTTACCGTTATACAAACACGAGGGGTAATCCGATGGAGAAGGACCCTATCGAGAACTTGAATGACATCGTTCGCATGGCGGGCAGGAAGCACCGAGAGACCGGGAAGCCGATGACCGTCCTGCAATTCTTAGAATGGCTTCGTAAAATTACGTACATGCGTCGTACGAAGAATGAACCGATTTTAACGCTGTCCACAGTGCATCAAGCCAAGGGCCGCGAGTGGAGGTATGTCTTCGTGGCAGGATGCGACCAAGGTACGATGCCGCACCGCGATGGGGATTTGTTAGAAGAGCAGCGCATCTTTTTCGTGGCGTGCTCTCGTGCGGCAGATGAGTTACAAATCAGCTTCACCAAGAATCGCAGTCAGTTTCTGAATGACTTCGTTGAAGAGATTGAAGTCTTCGGAGAAGACGATGAAGATGACGAATAAAGAGGCTACTCAATGGTGGCACGCATATTACGCTAGTTTTAATTATCAAGGTTCGAAGTTAGAAGAAGCCGTCAAATCCAAGATGGAGGAACGTATGGCAGACCAATCGCAGGTGAAGAAAGAGAAAAATTACTCGCACTGGGCGAAGCGCAAGGACCGCTTTTATCCGACGCTGGTGACGCATGACACGATGCCCAGCGGGGTGTACGAGACCAGAGAGGACTCGGATGGCAACACGTATCTACGTGAGATTGCCTTCCCGTCCGACGAGTTGGTTCTCATCCCGGGAACCCCGGTCGCCTACGTTCTTCAACAGATTGAAGAGTTTTGGGGCCGAGAAGACTTCTTCAAAGAACTTGGTCTCGTGTACAAGCGCGGCGTTTTGTTTTATGGCCCCGCTGGATGTGGCAAAACAAGTATCATCCGCATGCTCTCAACTGAAATTATCAATCGTGGTGGCATCGTTCTTTCTATCACGGATATCGACAATGACCAAGACATTCTATTGAAGTTGCGTGAAGTTGAGCCGACCCGTCCCATTATGTGCATATTCGAAGACATTGAAAAGTTGACGGAGAACAAGGAAACGGAGAGTGATGTGCTGTCCTTCCTCGACGGAGAGAAGCAACTTGGAAATGTGATTAACGTCGCCACCACCAACAAACCAGACCTTTTGGAAGAGCGCTTAATGAAGCGTCCGGGTCGCTTTGACCTTGTGATTGGATTAAATCCACCTGTGCCAGAGGCACGTCGCGCTTATATGGAGCGCCTATTCAAAACTCATGTCTCGAAAGAAGAAATGGACAAGATGGTTACGGAAACGGAAGGTCTCGGCATGGCGCATCTTCGAGAGTTGGCGGTCGCGATGCTCGCATTCAACCACACATTCGATGAAACTCTTCGTCGCTTGAAGGGCAATATCAAAGAAGTTTTCCGCATGAGCAAGGTAGGGGACAAATCGGTAAATACTGGATTCACTCTCGGTTTTACGAAGGAAAAATAAATGGCTTTCCTCTACGTAAATTCAAAGGGCGTCACATGGCGCAAGCACAGTTATAGCGCTGGCAATACTTTTGATTCCTGTCCGTTAAAATATAAACTGCAAAAGATTCACGGATGGCGAGAGAAGAACATGAAGGCCCGCTTCGAGTTAGGTCGCGCCTTCGAGTCTGCGATTCAATACTATCACGAGAATCGCGGTGATTTGAAATTATCTATCGCGCACTTTCAAGGACTGTGGCAACCATTCGCAGACAACAAGGAATTGCAGTATACGAAGGTCGAGAAGGATTGGGCGCAATGCAATCACATCGCGACTGACTGGTTGAAACTGTACGCGATTCGCCAGCCGCATCTGCCTATCCCGCTCGGCGGACAGGTGGTATTTCAAAGAGAGTACGCGAAAGAAGTTTTTCCAGGAGACCCAAATTATGGAGAAATTGAAGATGCAGGAAAATTGGACATCGTCGCATTCGTTGAACCTAACCATCCGCTTCTGCCGAAACTTAATTGGCTTCCTGAATATGGAGCCTTCCGTCCAATCATCGTGGACATCAAGACTGCGGGCACAGATTTTCCAGAGCAATATGGAATTGCTGCTTATGACACCCAGCTTCGACGCTATTCTTGGCTTTCAGGAATCCGTGATGTTGCGCTACTTTGGTTCGTTAAAAAAGGCTTAACGATTCAGAAGGGATATTCTGTAACACTATTGGAAGATGTGGGATATCTGAAAGCTGGACAGGAAGCAGTTATCGCCTTGGTGGAAGATGACGGGGTGTGGCTGCTGCCAAACGACTTCATGGTTGAAGAAATGGAGCGCGTACAAGGCAAGAAGAACGGCAAGACAGAGCAGACAAATGCGGCGAAAGAACGTCGCGATGCATGGCTGGAAGAAAACGGAACATTTACAAACGAGGATACGATTACCAAACAGCGACTACAATTCAACGCTGGCTTCGTGACCGTCGAATCGGCGGAAGATGCGGGGAAGATAGCGCAAAGACAGATTATAAACATTGTCACAGCGTGGCACACGGGCAACTACGAGAACACATTTGGCGTCCGTTATCCACGTGATGATAGAAACGACCCATACTTCCGCGCTTTCGTTTTGAACGATAAGCAATTCAAGGAATCAAATTTCACGAAATCCGACGACGATATCGACCTCTTCGCGGACGACGACAGTGAGGCCGCATGAGAATACACAAAGAGAGCGAAGACCCCCGTTATTGGGAGAAAATTCTTGAGTTCCACGGATTGGGGGAAAGGCAGAGTGGTCTACAAGAAGAACCGCAGGAGACAGGTGACGGGGCACTGGAAGAAATCGATATCGCGAAGAAGAAACCTAACGGCCAGAAATCAAGGGACATGCAAAAGCTGCGCCATAAGATGGACGGCGATGATAACTTCATGGGTGCCCACCAAATCAAGAAGATTCGTACTAGAGAACGAGAAATCCCGGTTTGGACTTTGAGTAACGAAGAGGTTCAAAAGGTTCTGCTTCTCGCTTTTCCTTGCCTCAATACTCGCAAAGCGAGCCGAAAAGCGGCTGGACGCTGGGCACGAATCATCCACCTTTATTACCGTATGCAGATGTCTAATTCACTGGTAGCCAAAGAGATAGGAGTTAGTTTAAGCACGCTTTATAGCAGCTTGAGACGCATTCGTCGTGTGGCACAGGGGAAGCTAGGAGATGGTAAATCTCGCAGTTTACGTCCTCGTGGGCGTCCTCGTAAAAAATAGGTGCCCCCCAACCCCGCACCTTATGGAAGCAACGCTTAGGCAATGCTCTCCAAAGGGACCAAACTATGAGTGTTTCGAGGGTTCACCACTGCATTTCGCAGGAAATGGTAGCGCAAGGGTTGGAAGAACCACCGGCCAAAAAGTGCACCTGCCGTAAGTTTATTTCGTATAAGAAAGCCGACGAGATGGTGAAAAGAGGAGAGGCCCGTTGGACTGTTACTGGACGAGAGCGTGGAACGCGCGAGGTGGTCTGTTCTCTTTGCGGTGGTAATCCCGAAATTAAAAATTGCGCTTCATGCCGTGGCACAGGTAAGCATACCGTGGCCGCAGTTTGGGATACGTATAATTACGATATTGTGCGAGTTTCTCAAGCCTCAGCCGACTTGAAAGAGAAGAAGTACCGCCCCGCTCTTGCAATGAAGACGCCGCGTGTTGCAACAATCGAGAGCGAACACATCGAGCGTGCGTACGTGGAGGGTGTGCCGGAAGCGGCGTCAAGAATCGAAGAATACGGCATGCTCATCTTGGATGCGCGTGCATTCATCGGTCCTAACCGCATTCCGGCCATTAAGAATGAGCCAGAAGATAATCCGAAGACAGGAGAAGGCCGTGGTTATGACTGGGGAAGGGCGATTTGATGATGACACTTAGACAGTTCTACTTGACCAAGTTGATTGAAGAGTGCCAAGAGGTCTCCCAACGTGCAGCGAAGTCAATGCAGTTTGGCCCGACCGAAGCTCAATCACAGAGTGGTATTTCAACGACTCAAAATAAAGACCAAGATAAGACTAATGCGACCCGCCTTCGTGATGAGGTCGAAGACCTTCTTAGCGTAATTGCGATTGTGGAGAGCGAGACCGATGACCTTCCACAAATTCCTCGTTCAGAGCACATCTCTCGAAGAGTAAAGAAGTGCGAGAAAATTGCGAAGTATCTCAAGTACAGCCAAGAATTAGGGATGGTGGAAAAATGACCGAATATACGCCGCTAGGTCCATTCAAATTCAAGGTCTCCGAGGAAGTGAAGAAGGCCATCGTTATCGAAAACGCACTCAAGGCTATCAAGAGCCGTTCGTTTTCTCAACGCCATCCGGAACTCGGTAAGATGGTCAACTGCCGAATATGCGGTACCCGTCACCGTGTGAATGAGCGCAAGTGCGTGCAAGTCTTTACGTACCGTATAGGTGATTATGAGTATTTTCGTAAGGACGCAACTGGTGAATTAGTACCAGATTACCGTACTGTCATTCGCCCAGATGAAAAACCAACTATGAAGCAATCACTCGGTCGTGCCGCCTTTGCGAAGAAACGTTTTTACCCACACCCATCAAAGATGAAGCTGGTCTTCATTGAGCGCACCCGTAAGGTCTTCGAGGCTCTTGGATTCGCGTTGGAGAAGACGGAGAAGCAGACGAAACAAGAGTTTCAAGAACAATTTGAAAAGGATTTGCAGCGCGCTCGTGTTGTAGCCGCACGCCAGCTTCGAAAAGAGCACCGTCTATCTGCCCGCGCAACTCGTCATATGCAGGATACGTCGCGCCGCATCAATCGAGGGCTATTGTGAGTCATGAAGATATAATCGGTAAGCACAAGCATCTTTACGAATAGAAAGTCAAGGAGCAATATCATGAAGAAGAAACAAAAAGCAGTGAAACCAATTACGATTGGCTCGGTTGTTCAGTTGAAGAGTGGCGGACCCCATATGACGGTAGTCAGCGCGGTATCAAATCTGTCGGTTATTCTAACCGTGGTTTGGGCCGATGACGAAGGCCGTCTTGCTAAGGCAGACCTCGCTCTTCAAGCGCTACGATTGGTGAAGTAAGATGGACCTGATTATCTATCACAATAACTGCCCGGACGGTTGGTGCGCTGCATTCATCTGCAAAATGAAGTATCCGGAAGCCGAGTTGATGGGGATGAACCACGGGNNNNCTGCCGTGATTGATTCGCTGATTGACTATTCGACGGGCAAAGATGTCATCATGGTTGACTACTCGCTGCGTACTCGTGAGTTGAACGACCGTTTGAATGCCGCAGCGAAGTCATTCCGCATTCTCGACCATCACAAAACGGCGAAGGCCGCGTTGGAAGGCGCATCGTATGCTACCTTCGATATGAAGCGCAGTGGAGCGGGTCTCGCGTGGGATTATTTGTTTGGCGTAGATTCAAATAATTTGAATTTTATGGAATTAGAAAGAATTGCTTTTCTGCGCCCGTGGTGGGTTTCGTATACGGAAGACCAAGACCTCTGGAATTGGACGCTGCCTCGCTCTCAAGAGGTGAACGCGTATTTGATGGTACAGCCGCGTGATGTAGAGACATGGAACAAGATTATTAAACTGAGTGAAACACAAGCGATGAACTTTGGTGTCGGTACCCGTCAATACATCGAATACTATACTCGCTCCGTCGTTGCGGAAGCACAAGAGGGCGTGCTGGTCTTCGAAGGCACCAATTACCGCACTGCCGTTCTAAATATTCCCTATGCGGGAATAAGTGAGGCGGGCAGCGCACTGTGCAAGACAGGTTACCCGGTCTCTTTGCTTTGGTTTGAGCGCGGAGACGGTATTACTCAATTCTCTCTACGCGGAGATGGTACAGTAGATGTCAGTGCCATCGCCAAATCAAGAGGTGGTGGTGGTCATCAGAATGCCGGAGGTTTCCAACTCTCTCTTTTGGAGGGTCGCGCGTTAGTGGATTTGGTTCTAGGAAGAGGTCAATATGCCCAAATATCCCGCTGCTGCTAAGTTTCTTGGCAGTTATGATGCTGGGCTTCGTTTTGTGGACTTGTATGCTCGTAAAGGTACATGCGCAGAGTTTGACATGCAACCGAAGAAAGGAAAGAACGCCCGAATTTCAGTAGGTATCGATGACAGATGGTGGGTGGTCTTCTCTACTCTGGTTCATGAAATTACGGAATTTACGTATGCAGATATGGGGTTGCGAATGATTCCCGGTCCAGACATCGCTAGAGATAACGGCGCGTATTTCTTTGCTATGAATCATACTCAATTTTCAGAAGCTACCTCTCGTGTTACTCTGTTTCTTGCGGAGGCAACTCCGGACTTGCAGCAGTATCACAAGAAAAATAGTAAGGAAAAATAATATGTCTCAATTACTAGTTGCTGTCAAGAGCAGCGCCGCTGAGATGGAGGCAGGTGTTCACGACAAGATTCGTGGGACCGACTGGTATAAGACTATGCGCGGCAAGTCCTTGGTGAGGTTCTTCATCGGGCAACAGACCGATGGCATGGAAGGTCGCGTCATCGTCGGTAGCCGCAAAAGTTATAATTTTAAGTCAGATGAACTGGCACTGGACGTTGCGGACCATCAGGCAGGAGCAGTCTTCAAAACTCGTGCCATTGCGCAGTATGCGGTCGGGAAAAATATCGACCACATCTTGATGGTGAACACGAATAGCATCGTGTTCCCGGAAAAGGTGTGGACCTCTCATTACAAGGTCGCAGATTATTCTGGCATCTTCGATGGCGGTTGGGGTCAAAGAGAATCACGCGAAATTTCAGGTCACACGATTGAGCGATGCTATTCGTGGGCAAGCGGTAAGGCGGGTTATTTCTTATCACAGCGCGCTGCATTTGAAATTGCGGACGCCTCTGTAAGGGTCAATCAGTACATTGTTGGAACTAATGATGACTTGTGGGTTGGTCAAATTCTAGGACCGTTGTGCGCTCAAGGTGATTTGTTCTCGATTCAATTAGATGAGCCAGTTTGCGAGATAAAGTGAAAATTCAAATCATTGGCGACGTGCATGGCAAGACTCACATCTATCAAAAGATGCTACGTCAAAAGTTTCAAGGGCAAAGAACTATACAATTGGGAGATATG
>WNFC01077716.1_pt1 | contig 10123 bp, 6 predicted proteins | sample 5400541 | NCBI WGS metagenome assembly WNFC01 (sample SAMN13153342, study PRJNA577476) | soil metagenome | isolation source: 120 cm saprolite under Douglas fir tree site 2 hole 2 replicate 1 | place: USA:California | collected 2015-04-18 | reverse complement strand
TGACGTTGGTGTCGAAGGTCCCGTCAAGAAACAGCGGCTCGGTCACGAAGTGGCGGATGTCCACGCCGTCGAAGAAGAGATTGGTGGAGTGGAATGCGGGCGAGTAGTAGAAGCCGTTGGGCTGCTTCCAGCCAATTCCCGCATTCGGGAAATAACATCTTTGATTCATCTGGTCGGCGCGCAGGCCGGCGAGACCTGCGTTCATGAAGCCAGAATTTACACAGGGATTGCCGGCATTAGTGTCGGGTTTGCAGCCGCCGATTAGGTTACCGGTTACGGTTCCATCGCTAGTCAGGTAGGTCGGATGAATATTCAGATAGGCGTTGGAATCCTGATAGGCGGGACCATCGTAGACGCTGAAGAAGCGCTGGAAGTCCGAGAAGTTGCTCAACTGGATGCTGACGCCTTCGTTCTTGGACAGGCAATAGAGCGAATTGTAGACGGCGTTGTTGGGATCGGTCGCGCAAGACAGCCCCTTGACCTTGCCGTCGCTGCTGGTGAAGGGATTAAAGGGTCCCGCATTGGAAGCCAGCGGATTATCAGTTTGGGTGCTCCCGATGAATACCGTTTTGCGCGCGAGCGCCCAGAAACCGTTGATCACCGACGACTTGCTAAAGTCGCCGCTGGTAACGAAGTTGATACCACCGTTTTGGACATCGCTGACCACACTGTTGACCACCAACGCCCAGAGGGGCCGTAACCAAACCGCCGCAAAGTTCTGCTGGGCCCAATTGAAGGAAGTTGTAAACGCGTCGAGCACTGTAACGTCGCAGTTGCTCTCGTCGCCGTTGGAACAGATTTTGACTTTTGAACAATCGACATCGGCTTTATCGGGATTTTGGTCGGCTTCCTTGCAACGGGTGGGCTTATGGCCGCCCGTAACGATTGGCCAGTAGGTGTCGTTTGCTTTGGGCGGAAAGTTTTTCGTGGCGTTGGCGGAGGGCAACATCACCAGCGTGGTGTCGGGTTGCTTAGGAGCGGGTTGGAAGTTGACACCATTGCAGGCGGCGGTGTCGCTGTTGACCTGGAAAGCGTTCATCGCGGAGCTGCAGGAGTTGCCGAGGAATTCTTCGAGCGGCGTTATACCGGCCCGGCTTTCGCCCTCTTGCTCGCCGGCGTAGCGGAACCAGTGTTCCTTTCGAGAGGGTCCGCTGATCGCGGCGGGAACAAACCAATAGCAGGCGCCGCAGGTGCCCGCGCCCGCCGCCTGGTTGTATTCGAAGTCGTTTTCGCCGTTCGTGATCCAGAAAACGGACGGATGATTGGAATCTGAGTAAAAGGGGAAATCGTCGTAACCGGGGATCCCGGTGTTAGTGTCATTATGGGTAAGGATGCCGGGGACTTGACGCGGGTTCTGCGCCGCGTTAGCAACCGCCGCTCGTGCGAAGATGCCGATATTGGAATAGAGCTGATTATCGGTCTCGGTCCCATCCTCGAGATAGTAGCCGTGCCCGATGGATAGATAGCCCACGTTGCGGGCGAGTAGTACGCCCTGGGTGCCGTGAATGGTAATCCAGCGAGTCATCGAATCGCGGATCGAGGAATCTTTCACGGAGGTGATCGGCGGCAAACCCTTCCCCGGTTGCGGTGTGCTGCGCGCCATATGGAAATGCACCGGATAGTGCATAATGGCGCCACCCTGGCCGAGCTGATAGAACTCGACGCCCTGCACCTGGTAGCTCTCGAAGCCCTGCCGGACGATGGTGTGACCGCCAAAGTAGTTGCCAGGGGTCGCGGTAAAGGAGTTCGCGACCGGGGTGTCGCCCTCAGAGACAATCCGTATACTGCGGGTCAACAGCGCCACCGCCGCGCGGGTTTCGGCGCTGGTTCTTTTCAGTCCAAGGCGGGCGGGAACAATGTTAGTGTAGTCGTACACTTGGCCATTATGGGGCCACTTGACGCCGGTCGTTACGCCGTCGGCGTTGGTGAAGTTGATCGTCGTGGTATTGCCGCTGACGGCCGGCGTGCCGTTAATCACGAGCTCCTCGGAATGGCCGGGCAAATAATCCGTGGTGGTGACTACGATGTGATCGCCGCTCTGCCAGTCAACCTTTCCGTCGACCACCAGGGTGGTATCGTTGGGCTTTAGTGACCCGTTCAACCGGAGCCAGCTCGTGCCGGTGCAGAAAGGGTCGCTTTCCTTGCACGCGGAAAGCTCGCTGCCGGCGTAAGTCGCGCCCTTCTTGCCGAAGAGCTGCAATGTCCCGCCGTAAGATAGCGCCAGGACTTTGTGTCCGAAGTACGCCTTTATGCCATTCGCCCTGTCCGAATCATCGAGAGTGTCATAGTCGTAGAAACAATCACTCACCCCGCCGGGGAGGCCAGGCGAAATCTTGCACGAGCCGGGAGTCAACCGCCCAATCGGGCGTAAAAGATTGGAGTCCCAGATCTTGTTCGGGATGCCGCAATGGACGTCGGTCTTGCAGGTGACGCCGGGGTCACTCGCGGCGCCCCATAAATGGATGGTGACAACTTCCCCGTTGGCGCCGATCGGCTTTTCGGTGCCTGCGGTCATGCTGCCGCCGTTTTCGATCACGATTGACTCGGCAAAAAAGTCAACGTTCGCGTTATCGAAGGTTAACGAACCACCGGTCGTTGCGCCTGACTTCTTATAAATGTTGACGTTCCGGAAGGTATAAGTTCCGGCCTTGACCTCGCATGGTCCAGTAACCTCAAGATCAGTGGTCGAGTTGCCAGCCGGTAAAGCTTCCCCGGCAGTGTCATCACAGGTCGCCGCGAATCCGCGTGCCGGGAGAAGTGCTCCGGCGAACAGCAAACTTATGCCAATTAATAGAAGCAATAACGGATAAAGCCGCCTGGACCTGTGCTCGACGTTCACTTACTGGTTCCTTTGTGGATTTCACGAACTCTCACATGGACAACAAAGATCAACCCGAATTCTCATTGTCAAAGACGATTCTTGACACGGGTTGCTTGAGGGCCTTCAGATTCCTCGCGGAGATTCTCACCACGCACATGTCGTTAGCCGGCCTGGACTTGACCTCGGCTATTAAGAGGGCGTTGTTCGCACCTTCACCCTCGGAATGAGCATTTCCCGGACCATATCATTTATTAGGCTACCACCGCGCAGGGCTCAAACGCATCTCGAGCTCTTCGCATCCCAGGTGATCCCCGCGTTTCGCTGAGTCCCAACGCGGGGCAGGATTTTTGCGGAGGACAATTCCCAGCACTGTCGGGGGAATCTTCAGTTCGAACGGCACTTTCAGGCGCGGACAAATCGGTTAACCTAGACTTCAACGCACCTGGCGGCAGACTTGCCTCTGCTTCCTCGCGCGATTTTTCTCGGGCCGCCTCGCAAGCTTGCGCAGTGTCGTAACTGTGCAGAATTGACCAGCTGTAGAGCACAGCTTCACTTCCGCTAGAACGAGGCACCATCAGATACCAGCCCACGAGCGCGAGTGCAGCGGCGTGGCGGGTCTTCATATTGTCGTTTTAGCGCACGTATCCTGAATATGGGAACTCGGGCGAAAGCCTCACGGCACCCGCCGGGTAAGGGATCCCCCGAGACGGAACCCGTGCATCGGAGGGAGACAACGTCACCACCGTTTCGCGAAGTAGTACCTATGAAAGACCTGGCCGACAAGGTATCCCCGACTTGGCCTTGGAACCTAGTTCTCTGCTCCCACGCGCTGAAGAGTTTGCGAAACCCCCGCTTCCGCCAGTATCGCGCCGCCGCAAGCCCCGCGCTACGCTGCCGCGCCGACCTCGCAGTGAACATTGACCAAGTCCGCCTATTTGCGCTCGATGATTTCCAGCGATGCTGGATCGGCTAGTCCGGTATCGGTGCGGACCGCTTTACCGCGCGCGACTATCTGGCGCGGTGAAAGCGCTTCAACTTTGCGTGATGCCTCCTCGGGCGAATTCGCGAGCACAATCAGTTCGTACCAACGAATCAGCTGTACACGAATGCGGTAACGAGCCATGAAAACGCCTTACCGACCATCAAGGTCGACACCTGTAGGCTAACGCATTGGCATCCGTTAAGTAAATATAGATAGTCTTCTCACTTAATAGTCGATAGGATGCGAATCGAGCATCGCAACAGTTAGTACGCCGTCTCCGGCGAAAGCGGCATCCCAACTGCCGAAGGTCAGATCGCCGACCGTTCCAGCTTGTGGATAGCGAGAACGCTTTCCTCAGTGGGCGTCGACGTTTACCAACGCATTGCCCTTTCCGTCGGTCAGCACCAGATTGGCGCGAATCGAATCTCGTTTGGCATTCACCGTAATCCTGCCGTAAACCAACGTCACGGGGGCGACGTTTTGAAATTTCTGCTCCCCGATGCCAGTCAGAACGCCAGGCTGGACAGCATTGTAGCCCGCTGAAGAGATTATCGTACCGTCTCCCATCACAATCTCGAGCGTGCCGGTTCTTGGTGACGAGCTCACGTTCAGCACGTTGAGGCACAAGGCGTACTTCGCCGAATTGGCGGTTTCGATCATCAAAGGAGATGTAACAAGTACCTGGTTCATGTGGTCTCCTTTTCAGAGTTTTCGGCGGGCGCCCGCATCTGATTCTGTACTCCTGACACCACCCCCTTGAGGGAGCTTCGCGCGCACTCTGGCGCGGGTCAATCTGCGCGCCGGTGCGCCTGCGAATGCTCTGATCGCTGGAGGCCGTGTGGACCAGTGCGAACAAGGGGACGGCGAACTAGAACAGGAGAACCGCTGACATCAGCAGACTCCTTGGCGGAGAAGGACTCGCGGTCCCTTGATGAAACGATCAAGTGCGAGGAGTTCTATCTCAGTGACTATCGGACTCACACCAATGTGGTCGCCAGCCTTCCGCGCTTCATCGACCAGGTATACAACACTCGCAGACTGCACTCGGAGCTTGGCTATCTTCCGCCCGTGCGGTTCGAGGAGTTTACACGCCCAACCCCTGGCCAATCCTCAGCCTGACACCTGTCCAACTCGTCGGCTGGGACCACCTAAGGGATTCTATAACGCTACCGTAGAAGCTCGCGCTCGGGAGCACAGAGGATCCTCATTCTGCGCGTGTATTAGAGACAGACTACGCTAGGGTACTTTTGCAAAGGTACTGGGTAGGACCACCCCCACGCCCTGAGGGCTCCCCCGCTCGGCCATGGAACCTAGCTACTCGATCTATTGCTGTCGGCCAGCTTCGTGGCGGGCTGCCATTGACAGCCAATTTGACAGCCACGGCGATGAACACGGGCGAGGACGCGGGCGGGTGGAACGGTCGTGACTACGTCGAAAACTCGAATGATTTACTAACGGATGAACACCAGCGGACAATAGCTAGTGGAACTTCGCGACCGATATCGCTGCTGTCCCCGAGGGACAACTAGCGGTAAATCACGGTATTCTGCGGGATATGCCGAGCTGGAAACCCCTTGAAAATGCTACTTTTTCTTACCGAGTCCTCCCGGGTCCGGGTTTTCAATTCCCCCGCCTCCACCCAAGTACCTAATTTTATTGACTTTTAGCGATGTGCCGCGTTTCCATCAGAGGGCATCGACTTATTTGTGGCACGTGCCGGTTGCGCGACGCCGCGCACCAAAGCTCGAGTCGTCAATCTTCTTCCGAGTATACTGGAACATACTTTTCTCGATCTAAATCCCCCAGCTGCATAGTGCCGTCGGGTCGCTCGCCGAATGTCTCGGACGATCTTCTCGGCCTCTTCTGACTGCCGCTCCGCTGCCGCTCCCATCGCTCCTCTTGCGCGAGGTTACGATGAGCTCAACGCTCTCTTCCTCAATGGCTCGATTCTGTCTCACTGCTCCTGACGGGAACACTGCAACACGCTGCCCCAGTTGCTTGGCCAGCTCCAGCACCCCCACCTTGACTCGGATTACTTTCTGCCCCTGATTCACGCCTCGTCTCAGGGGGGCCGTTCACCGAGTTTCTGAGGGGAAGGGATTGATTGAGTGTCCCGATTGTTTATTGTGAAAGCTCACGAGGGTGAGAAAATGTCCAAAAAAATCCTGTGCCCAGGCCCTGGAAACCGCCTCCGCCGCGCTTCCAACCACCCTTACTGCCAGCACTCAAATGAGGTTTTTGGGTTTAGACGATTGAAGACTTGAGTCATCGACCAGGCCAATGAGTGAAGAGATTAGTAGGCGGTTTTTTTGTCGCGTCGCAGTGGCGCTGCCGTTGTTCTTCGTGGCCCAACGCCAGCGGGTCGCAGGGGCTACGTCAGCTTGTCCTTCGGACAAGCCGACGCCGGAGGAGACTGAGGGCCCCTATTTCAAGCCCCGCTCTCCGGAACGGCGTTCCTTGCTCGAACCACGTATCGAAGGGCGGCACCTGGTTCTTTCTGGTCTGGTGATGACCGGGGGCTGCGTTCCGGTGTCGCGAGTGGCACTCGATTTCTGGCACGCGGATGCCGGCGGCGAATACGATAACTCTGGCTTTCGCCTACGTGGCCATCAGTTTACCGACGATCAGGGCCGTTATCGGTTGGAGACAATCGTTCCAGGTGTTTATCCAGGGCGCACTCGCCATATCCATGTGAAGGTGCATGCGCCCGGAACTCCAATACTGACATCGCAACTTTATTTCCCGGGCGAGGTGCGCAGACGGCGGTGAAACGATGAGGGCGCGGTTTGACTTCGTCCTCGCCGCGGCCACAGATTCTTAACGCAACATTGTGGATTACCTCTCCCAAGTGAAGACCGGAAACGACAAAACCGGTCGAAAGCCCATGACCTGATACATCCTGAGCGCAGGACGATTGAGCCGGCTGACGATCAAGGAAAGCGTGTCGAATCCGAGCTCAGCCAGTCGAGACAAACCATAGCTCACAAGCAGGCGGCCGAGGCCTTGACGTTGATATTCCGGAAGCACCGCAACCTGCGGTAGGTGGCCCTGGCGAGCCGCGATCTTGGTGAGAATGATGAAGCCGATTCCACGTCCCCTGTGGCGAGCGATCGCCGAAGCTTCGAGGACGGGAATCCCACCGCCGCCCTGGCTCACGAGATCCTGCAGCACCAGTTCGCAGCCTTCATAGGTACGATAGTGCTGGCCGATCTCCGCATCGACTCCGCCATTATATGCCGCCTGCATGATAGCCGCTGCCTCGCAAAGATCGCTTCCCCGCAAAGGCTCAAGCTGCACCAGCGCAGGTGGGCTCACCGGCTGCCGCGCTTGGCGCATTTCACATCGCAGGAACTCGCGCCAATAGGTACGAAAGCCTTCTCGTTCGAAAAGCGGAGGCAGCCATGGACCGTCGATGGAAACGAAGGGGCTTTCGATGCGTGGCACTCCCATCCGGCGGATTTCATCTACGGTCTCCTGCAAGAGGAACCCGGTCGCGTCAGTGCTACAATCTGGCGACACGACAAGACTGGAAATCACCCCGACGCGCTGGACGATCTGGTAATAGGCATAGCCTACGATCCGTCCATCCACCCGCACGGCTTTACCGGACAAGCCACCGCGACCCACAACCCGCCGGAGCGCGCAAACGGTCTCCGAGACGTCCCACTCCAGTCGGTCACGCCACAGTTGCTCTTCGTGCTGCCAAAGCCCCTCCAACTCCGCGGGACTGATAGCGGACAAGTCCACCACTTGGAGCTCGGATGTTGCACCGTCGGGAATAGCGACACTCCCCGGACGATCCTCATGCGATCGAACCACGGACTGAATAAGCCTCATTCTCCCAAAGCGGATGGAAGCAGCGCCGGAGTGGCGGCTCCTTCCCGGCGCCACTCCGACGAGCACGCTGTATTTCGCCGGCGCAACAGGCCAGCCGCTGCGCCGTACATGCCTTGGACCTCGCGCGTTCTAGTTCAATACTGGCTGCTTGGACTTGGTGTAGACCTGAATCCGCGAGCGGCTGCTGTCAAGCACCGCAAGGTGGTATTGATCGTCGATCTTCACCGCGCACGGGAACGAAAATAATCTCTCATGGGCCCCATCGTCGTTGACTAGCGCAAGGGCGCGTTGGCGGATCATGTCCGAGTTAGCCACAAGCTGTTGTTTGCCCCACTTCGACATGCGACCGTCACCCCTGAGTGCGGTTATGAACCGGCCCGTGGGACTCAGGATTTGCACGCGATCATTTTGCCGGTCAGCGACGTATATTTCACCGTCGGTATCCACACAAACACCGCTTGGCCGATTGAACTGACCAATGCCGCTGCCGGACGATCCGAAGGTCGCCAGCCACTTTCCATCCGACGCGAACTTTTGGATGCGGTCGTTGCGCCAATCGGCCACGTACACATTGCTGTCCTTGTCCAGGCCAATTCCCCAAGGCAGATTGAGCTGACCCGCACCGCTACCGAACCCGCCGAACTGACCCAGGTATCTGCCATCGGGCGTAAACTTCTGCACCCGGTGGTTGCGGCTGTCGACGAGGAACAGAACATTGTCACCGCTGAATGCTAGCCCTGACGGCCGATTAAGCTCACCATCTCCCGAACCAGCCTTTCCCCATGCGCGCTGAAATTTGCCGTCTTTGTCGAAGATGGAGATACGGTTCAGCCATTCGTCGGCGATGTAGACGTTCTGATCGCTGTCCAGCGCTATCGCGGTGGGCCAGGTGAATTGACCCTCACCTTCGCCGGCGGAGCCGAACTCACCGAGATAGTCCTCGGCAAGATTGCACATGGTCACTCGAAGCGCGTCGGGCCGGTACTCCCAGGCTCGGTTCAAGACATAGATTGAGCCATTGGGCGCCAGCGCAAGGTCCACTGGACTAAGAAACCCTTCACCGGAGACCGATACCCGTCCGATGGTATTACTGGGGGAAAACGTCCAGTCTCTAATCCCAAAAAAGTGCGTTGCCATCGCGTTTTTCCTCCGTTGTTGTCAGGCGGTTTCGGGGTCTCCATTGGAGATCCCGGAGCCGCCTCATGTGACCCAGTACAGCCGGGCTCTGAAGATTCCGCTAAGCGTCAGATCGGCCTAGAGGAATTGCACCTTGTCGAAAGTCCCACCGATAATGGGTGCCGGGTTCAGGCCCATCCAGTCGTCGAGCATGGTGCTGTAGACGGAACGGAAGTCCGTCGAGAACTTAAGGTTGCCGCCCTCTTCTTGATCGCTCGGCTTCAGGGACGGATAGGTACCGTAGAAACCACCCTTGACGTGCTCACCTATCGCGAAGGCTATGCCGGCCGCACCGTGGTCGGTGCCGGAGCCATTATCAACAATTCGGCGGCCGAACTCCGAGAACATGAAGAGCAACACATTGTCGCTCGCCTTGTGCTCGCGCAGGTCATCGAAGAAGTTCTTGACGTTAGCCGAGACATCGGTCCAGAGCCCGGGATGCAGCGCGGCCTGGTTAGCATGCGTATCGAACCCGTTGTACGGAGACGTGGTGTACAGGACCCGGGTGCCGAAACCCGCCAGGTAGGTCTGCACAATATTCTTCATATACTGGCCTACTACGCTTTTCGTGTACTCCACCGTTGACTTGTACTTCGCGGGCGCCGTGGCCAGAACGTCCGCGCCCTTGAGGGCGTAGATGCCGGTGGAGCGGATATAGTCCATCGCGTAGCCCGTGCCGACGGTCGGGCCGTACATACGCGCAAACACGTCCAAAGCTTTGGTCCGCTGGTCCTTGCCCTCGATTCCGGTCAACAGGCCGTAGGTCGCCAGGTCGCCGACGGAGGCGACCGGCACGCCGGCTTTGGCTAGCGCCCGCGGTAGGCCCCGCCCAAAGTTGACGCCGGTCAGCACATTCTCCGCTTTTGGATCGATTTCCTGGATAGCCCGGCCCAGCCAGCCATCGTTAGCGATCTTTTCCGGTTCACAGGTGTGCCAGATGTCCATGGAACGGAAATGAGAGTAGCTAGGACGCGGGTACCCAACACCTAGAAAAATGGCCAGCTTGCCCTCGTCCCAGAACGACTTCAAAGGCGCCATCGTCGGATGAAGGCCCAACTCATTGTTAAGGGGTATGACCTTATCCTCGGGTACGCCCAGAGTGGGTCGGTAATCCCGATACAGTCCGTTGGTATATGGGACAATGGTGCTCAAGCCATCATTGCCGCCTGAGAGGGACAATATGGCCAATACATGGTCTTTGTCAGAAGCCATCGCTTTTTACCTCCTTCTTTGATGTCAGCAAAACTGGAACTCGCTAGTCGCCGCGATCATCTGGAACATTTCGCCACATCTGCGGGTGAACTCTG
>WNFC01014891.1_pt1 | contig 10124 bp, 13 predicted proteins | sample 5400541 | NCBI WGS metagenome assembly WNFC01 (sample SAMN13153342, study PRJNA577476) | soil metagenome | isolation source: 120 cm saprolite under Douglas fir tree site 2 hole 2 replicate 1 | place: USA:California | collected 2015-04-18 | reverse complement strand
GACAGCGGCGGCTTAACCGAGGCCGAAGTTATCGCGGCTGAGCCGGTTGGCCGTCTTGGCCAGCCCGAGGAGATCGCCGAGGGGGTCTTATGGCTTTTGTCAGATGCGGCGTCGTTCGTCACTGGCCATCCGCTGACGATCGATGGCGGCTGGGCGGCACGTTAAGCGCAGTCGAGGCCCGCGTGCAGCGTGGTAGGCGAGCCGAGCCTATCGGAGACCAAAGAAATGGCTACACAACTACAAGACAAAGTTATACTCGTGACCGGTGGGGGCTCGGGGATCGGCCGCGCAACCTCGGCTCTACTCGCCCGGCAAGGTGCGAAGGTTATGATTGCCGATTACGTACCTGAGAGCGCAGAACGCACGGTCAAAATAATCAAGGATGCGGGCGGCGAAGCGAGCTGTATCGCCGCCGACGTCTCAATCACCAAACAGGTTGAGATGATGATTGCTAAAACCGTCGAGACCTACGGGCGGCTGGATGGCGCTTTCAACAACGCCGGCATCGAAGGCAAAATGGCCGACACCATTGCCTATCCGGAAGACGTCTTCGATCGCGTCATCGCCATTAACCTGAAGGGCGTCTGGCTCTGCATGAAGTATGAGATACCGCAGATGCTCAAGAATGGTGGCGGCGCAATCGTCAATACCGCGTCGGGAGCGGGACTGGTGGGAGTTGAGCAGCTTTCTGCCTACAATGCCTCGAAGCATGGCGTGGTCGGCCTGACTAAGACGGCCGCACTCGAGTTCGCACAAAAGAATATCCGGGTAAATTGTGTCTGTCCCGGACTGATCAACACGCCGATGGTCGCGCGGATGATCGATAGCGGCGGGATGAATGAACAAGAGTTCCTGGCGGCCGAGCCGGTGGGACGGATGGGCAGGCCCGAGGAGATCGGCGAAGGCGTGGTCTGGCTGCTCTCCGATGCGGCGTCGTTCGTGACCGGTCACGCCTTGTCGATCGACGGCGGTTATGTCGCGCGGTAGTGGCGGTCCGGAGAAGCTCCGCCAGCTTGACCGGACTCCCGCCGCCTTCTGAGATACGACCCAGCAGGTGCTATTCTCGCACCATGAGGCTGCATCTGGTCGACGGGACGTATGAGCTATTTCGGGCTCACTATGCGCCACGCCCCGATCATCGCGCACCTTCGGGGGCGGATGCCAAGGCCACGGTCGGGATTGTGGAATCGCTATTGGCCCTCCTGCGCGACCCGCAGGAAGCGGTAACCCATATTGCGGTAGTGTTCGACAATCCGATCCGATCGTTTCGAAATGATCTGTTTCCGCCATACAAGAGCGACGAGGGTGTACCACCCGGGTTACGCGTTCAATTCGATGCGGCGGAAGAGGCCGCGCGGGCAATCGGGGTGCCGGTCTGGTCGATGCGCGAGTACGAGGCCGACGATGGTCTCGCCAGCGGAGCACGTCGGTTTCGCAGCCAGGTCGAACAAGTACGAATTCTGACGCCGGACAAGGATCTCGGCCAGTGCTTACAAGGCGACCGGGTGGTCCAGGTAGATCGACGCCAGAAGAAAGTGCTCAACGAGGTGGCATTTCGCGCCGAGCGCGGGTTTGGGCCTGAGAGCATGCCAGATTTCCTGGCGCTCACGGGCGACAGCGCTGATGGCATTCCCGGGCTGCCGGGCTTCGGGAAGAAGAGCGCGTCCCTGCTGCTGGGCGTTTACGAGCGATTGGAGGTGATTCCCGCCGACCCGCTCCAGTGGAAGGTCAAACCGCGCGGTGCGCTTCAGCTCGCGGCCACGCTGGTAGACCGGCGCGAGGACGCCTTCCTGTACCGCAAATTGGCGACGTTGGTCGACACGGTTCCGCTGGAGGCCTCGCTCAAGGATTTAGAATTTCTCGGCGTACCCCGCACACGCTTTGAGCGCTGGTGTGACGAACTCGGCGTGCAAAGGCTCAAGAGCGTGCCCCAACGTTTTCGCCGTGAGGCCTAGCTTGTCTCCCGAGGGGCGGTTTCTTACCGTGGTGGGTCACTGGGGGCATTCGCCGGTTCCGCGTGCGCGACCAATTCGGTAAGCTCATCAAAATAATCTCGCAAATCTGAATGAGCGCCGACGGGCTTATTGAAAATCGCAACCTTCAACGTCAACGGCATCAATGGTCGCCTCCCGGTGCTCCTGCGCTGGCTCGTCGAAGCCAAGCCCGATGTCGTGTGCCTTCAGGAACTGAAGGCGCCCCAAGAGAAATTTCCAGAGGCCGCGATCCGCGAGGCGGGCTACGGCGCGATCTGGCACGGCCAGAAGAGCTGGAATGGCGTCGCCATTCTCGCGCGCGGTCTGAATCCCGGCGAGAGTCGTCGGGGCCTTCCCGGCGATCCAGACGACACACACAGTCGCTACCTCGAGGCGACCATCGATGGCGTGCTGGTTGGCTGCCTTTACCTTCCCAACGGCAATCCAGCGCCCGGCCCGAAGTTCGATTACAAACTCCGCTGGTTCGCGCGCTTGACCAAACATGCCGAGGCGCTGCTCGCCACGGCCGCGCCTGTTGTTCTCGCCGGCGACTACAATGTGATGCCGACCGATCTTGACGTCTATAAGCCGGAGCGCTGGCTTGATGATGCGCTCTTCCGGCCCGAGGTGCGCGACGCCTACGCTCGCCTCATCGCTCGGGGCTGGACCGATGCGGTGCGCAAGCTGCATCCGGACGAGCGCATCTACACCTTTTGGGATTACTTCCGAAATGCCTGGGAGCGCGATGCCGGACTGCGCATCGATCATCTGCTTCTCAGCCCATCTGTCGCCCAGCGCCTCGTGGGCGCGGGCGTCGATCGCGAGGTCCGCGGCTGGCAGAAGGCGAGCGATCACGCGCCGACCTGGGTGGATATCGCGGACAGTACGACCAAGACATCTGTACGCCTGTAGCCACAAAGACCATGCGCTGGCCGAAAACGGACTAATGGCTACCCTGCCGTACTGACCAATGGGACATGCTCGCTGCCTGCCCCACTATTCAGCAGCGGGTGGTGTTCCGATGTCGCGCGGGGTTATCATCGCGCCATGATGTTATGCCGAGGAGGAGAACGCAGTGCGGACAATCGCGGACGATATTCTCATGTGGTCCTGGTTCTCTGAGCCTCATGGCTATAACTTCAACGGCTTTCTGATTAGCGACCGGACGGGGAATCTCGCCATCGATCCGGTTGAGCCGAGCGAGCAGGCGCTCAATGAACTGGCGCAAAGAGGCGTCAGCCGCATCTTGCTTACCAACCGTAACCACGTACGAGCAGCCAACCGGGTGCGGGCGAGTACCAGGGCTCGAACCGCAATCCATCCCGGCGATGCTGCGTACGCGCGCAGCCAGGGCGCGGAGCTTGACGACGAGTTGCAGGTTGGCGGCAAGATCGGGCCGATTACTGTGATAGGAGTGCCGGGAAAATCGGCGGGCGAAGTGGCTTTCCACTGGCAAGAGCGGCGGCTGCTGATAGTGGGAGATGCGGTGGTCGGGAATCCGCCAGGGCGGCTTGGCCTGCTGCACGAAAAAGTGATGGATGAACCAGCGAGGTTGCGTGAGAGCGTACGGGGGCTGCTCGCGCTTGAGTTCGATACGCTGCTCGTCGGCGACGGTGAGTGTGTTCTCCTGGACGCCTGGCTGCGCCTCCGGGAGTTGGTCGACATGTTTCCCAAATAGATGCCGCTCAACCAGTTCAATCGAGGCGAGGGTCGAGTGCGCGAACGTTGCGGCATGCTTTCGACCTGTCGCTACTGTCTGCCGCTGAACGACGCTGATGTGTGTCACGAATGCCTGGATTACAAGGAGACGTCGGGCCACTTTCCGAGTGACCTCTTTTGGCGGCAGATCCCCGGTCAGCCGCGTGCAGTTGGCCGATTTTGCGGCAAGTGCGGAACGCCCGCACCGGCTGTTGATCATCATCGTGGGGCTGCTAGTCGGTCTTTGCAGCGCTTTATTTTTCTTCGTATTCCAGCTTAAACAAATCCGCGCGGCGTCTCTGCGTAAGGACAAACAGATCGATTCGGATAAAAGCGAAGCGCCTGACGGAGCATTCGATGCGCATTGGAAAGGTAGGTTCGCGAGTGTTTCGGGCTGACTGCTAACCGGAAGCCGCGAGAGACAACGCGGCGGCGGAACTGGTAGAGGTGGATGCCTTCCCAGCCCATAGCGACCTGGATCACGCCGTGTAGCTCGCGCAACGAATATCCCGCCGGCACCACCACCCGCCGCCAGGCCATTGGGCTGATTGTCAGCAGCCATACCTTCAACTGCAGGAGTGCGTTAGCGCCTGGTATCGGGGACGAGCAGCGCGTCCCGGCAGGAGTCCCCTCGAAGTCACAAGGCCAGATTACCGGTCCCCCACCGCTTTCGCCCTGTGGCACCCCAACGGATCTTTATGCTCTCCTACCTGAGTGACCTGGGCAAACCGTGAACTCTGTCATCGCATCATCCTCTCGTATATTCCCAGCCAAACCGCGACCGGAGAAGTGCGCCGTGCCTGAAGAGCCAGAAATTGAAACCGACAAACTCGACGAAAGGATTCACGAAGAACTCGAACGCGAGGGCGGCTCCCTGCTCAAGGCCATCGCCCTTACCACGGCGCTGTTTGCTGCTCTGGCGGCAATCGCCGCATTGCATGCCGGCAGCACGGTCAACGAGGCGCTGGTACTGAAGACCGAAGCCACTCGGCTGCAGGCTGAAGCCTCGGACCAATGGGCGGACTATCAGGCAAAAGGAATTAAATCCGCTATTCAACGGGCATCAGAGTCGGCATGGCTCGCGCTCGGCAAACCCCCGCCAGTGCTTTTCGCTCGCGAGCAGCAGCGTTACACGCGCGAGCAGGCTGAAATTGAGCGTGTTGCCCGTGAAAAGGAACGCGAACGCGATCAGAAATCGAGCGAAGCCGACCTACTCTTGAGCGAGCATCATCGATTAGCCAACAGTGTCGCGCTATTCCAGGTCGCTATCGCTCTTGGCGCGGTGGCAGCGCTCACCAGGATGCGTCTTGTGTGGGTCGGTTCGATCGTCGTCGGAGTTGCCGGTGCCGCACTGTTGGTCGTTAATTTCCTCTGAGTCGCAGAGCGCCACCGCGCTTCTCTTTTTCGAGTTAATGGCTTTCGGAAAGCGCATCATCTGAGCCGCATCTTACAACGCCCTTTTTCAACGTTCTTTATGCGGAGTTTCTGATTCACTACTCGAACATGGAACAGCGGATGGCCTGAAGGCCGCCAACGAGTTGCTAGTTAAGTTAGCTACGGCCGAGCGCGCGAAGGATCCGGCGAAGCTCCGGCCGCAAAGCTCTGGCCGGTATCGACCTGGCGCCCTTTTTTCGAGTTACCGACCGGGTTGCGCGTGGCGTCGCGTCCAGCTCTCGCGGGTGCGCGGGACGTCGACGTCCGGTGATCCCCTTTTGGAGCGATTCACAATTACTGCAACAGAACTCGGATCCCTCGGGCGATAATAATGATCGTGAGAAACAAGGACGCCTTCCTGTACCCCAAGTTGGCGACGCTGGTCGACACGGTTCCGCTGGAGGTCTCGCTCAAGGATTTGGAGTTTCTCGGCGTTCCCCGCAGACGCTTTGAGCGCTGGTGTGACGAACTCGGCGTCCAACGGGTCAAGACCGTGCCCAGACGTTTTCGCCCTGAGGACCGCTTCACGGACGGCGCCGCTGACGAGTAGCGGAAAATGCGGACCAAGCCGAGGGAGAATGGGTGATGAGTACCTCTCACACTGCCTTTACGATCCGTGCCGTAACTCCTACCCGAACAAGCCTATCTGCTTTGCAAGGGGCAGTTGCCACGCATCTCTCCCCGATTTCCGATGTCATCGATTTCCCGTACAACGAAAACAAGCTGCGACCTGGTCGCGGATCCGCTCGCCCGTCGCTTCTCGCTTCCGAAAAGGAATCTCAATGATCCGGAGAAAGTGCACTCAGCGACGAAAGACGGCGAGGTCCTCCGCGATCTTTATCCTAAGCGTACTGATTTCTTGGTTAATCGTGCCGATTTCCGAGAGCAGTTTGCTGCGCCGCTCGTCGAGTGCTTGCACTTTTAACAACCTCGCTCTCTGGTTGGAAAGATCGGAACCTCTGGAGTAAAGGTTTCGACGCCCGCCTTTGCTCGTACCCGCGCTCGACGCTTTCAGCATTAGAGTCGGTCCTGTGAGAAAAGATACGCAATGATATCACACATTCGAACCGGTAGGTGACGCTGCGCGCCGCCAGCGCCCAAGTCGATGGGAATATCCCCGCCTCAGGTAATGGCTCAGTTTGACCACTGATTGGCGAACGTTACTTTCGCAGGACGAGGGCCAAAACTGGGGCTAAACTTCGGAACGCTTCGAGGTTTCGACTTTTTTCAGGCGGGTAGTTGACATGAAAAAGGGCGCTTATCTCCTGGAATAAGCGCCCGTCGAAGCCGGAAGAGAGATGCTGCGAGCGGGCTTATAATCCTCTGGGGCCGCAAGCGCCGTGCGGGTTCGAGTCCCGCCCCCGGCACCAAGGTTTGTCAACGTGCATGTGGCTTTTCTAGCTCTACCCTCTTTGAGTGTCAAGAGCAGTGAGGTCGATTTTTAGGTCTGACTTTGGCTGTACTTTGGCTGTTCTGGCTGTTCGTCTCCAAACGTCTTTACTCCGATGGTTCAGGACTGTGAGTAGTTCGCAACGAACTGGTGCTCGCGCCGACTCAGCCAAACTGCCACGGTCAATCAGGTGCAATCCGATCTTGGTGGGTGTGCGATCGGCCTGAAACGAGCAAGCGCACGATCCGGGTAACGCATACGATTCCTTTCTTCGGGACTACAGCAAGGCGTTGATTATGTCTTACGCTTCACTTAAATGAGCGGCTAGTCTCGTCAGGTCCAGCAATCGAGCAAAACGGGCGGCGGGGCTTTGCGGAGCAGGAAAACGTGTCGGAACGAATCTCAGACGAAGGCGATCTACGATTTGCTGTCGATTGTCGCCTCCTCTTCGAGTTAGGAGAACAACTAGTTGCCCGGAAGTCGGTCGCGTTGGCTGAGCTCGTCAAGAACGCCTACGACGCGGACGCGACCAAGGTCACGGTTGCACTGGTGAATGTCACTCAGTCGAGCGGGAAAATCACGATCGCTGATAACGGTTCGGGAATGACACTGGAAACGATTCGAAGCGCCTGGATGCGCATTGCCACCGACGAGAAGCACCGGAACCCTCGATCGAAGAACTTCGGTAGGCCGCGCGCCGGCGCAAAGGGAATCGGACGATTCGCGAGTCGTCGTCTAGCGAGACAGCTAGTGGCGGAGCAATTCAAGGCTGACGTGCCAAGCGCTAGCGTTCCCGATTCAGGGATGGCGCGGCGGCCTTGAGTCGGAGCCACGCAAGGCGGAGCGGGGCTGTGGATTTCTCAATTGCGATCGTTCAAAAAGGCTTGTCATCGTATGTGACAGCCATATACAATAGTGCCAGATGGGATGGCTGGAGCGACTAGTCGAACAGTGCGAGGGTTTTCAGTGGGACGCCGCTAACTCCGGAAAGATTTGGGAGCGGCATCGGGTCGCTCCGACGGAATGCGAAGAGCTGTTCTTCAATCGTGCTCTCGTCATCGGTGAAGATGAAGAGCATTCAGCAGCAGAGGAGCGCATGTACGGCCTGGGAGAGAGTGATTCTGGAAGGCTCCTTTTTGTTGCGTTCACGATACGCGGGCGTCTCATACGTGTGATTTCCGCCAGGGATATGAGCCGCAAAGAACGAAGGATTTATCGGTTATCATGAAAAAGGCGATACCAAGACTTAAGAGGGAGGACGCCGAGCGCGAGTTCTGGGCGACTCATGAGTCGACTGATTACATCGACTGGCGCAGAGGCAAGAGGGTAACCCTGCCGAATCTGAAACCTTCCTCCCAGACCATTTCGTTGCGCCTGCCGAAGCCGATGCTGGATCGTCTCAAGCTCCTAGCTAACAAGCGCGATGTTCCCTATCAGTCGTTGCTCAAAATGTTCGTGGCAGAACGGCTCAAGGCTGAATTCGATTCCTGAGCAAGTGCAGGTTATGGAGGGGCGCAGTACCTTGTTCTGTACAGACCCGTACACGGAAGGAGCATTAACGAGGGGAATGAACAACGGACAGCTCAGTTGGATTGCGGATGTGATCTGGGGAATCGCGGATCGGGTTCCCAGAGACGTTTGCGTTCGGGCCAGACGCTGGGACGAGATTCCGTCCAGCACTGCTGGGGCGAGCCAACTTGGCGCAGTTAGCTGGGGAGCTGGCCAATGACCTACCCCTTGCGTCACATCTCTATTCGCGTGCCTTGGCACGACACCGGTTGGGACGGTCGCGTATGCGCGTCGCCCCGCCTCAACGGGTCCTGCCTGAAGCTAAAGCGCATCGCTGAAAACCGCGACGACATCGCAGAGGAAGCGGTTGCAGGTAAGAGTCTCAAGGATTTTCCGCAAAAAAAGTGGCCGCCCTGTGTGCCCGAGCGTGTGGGTTTTATGGCGCCATTCGAATATACACGCGAGGCCACGCACCCGTACAACCGTGGGCCCGAGACTAGCCACGGTCACTTCGCGCCGACCCCTTTGCGGCATTCTCCTTATTCCGCGCCCGCGGTGCCGTTCGCCTGGATGCTAGCGGAGGCTATGGCGGACCTCGGTGAAGAGCAGGGCTTGGATGTACAGGCTCAGAAAGCGCTGCTCGATTGCTTCGCAGGACATCTGAAGGCCGAGAAGTCTCTCTGTTTCTTTTACGCAAAGCAGGTGCCCTTCGTCGAAGATGCAAACGCGAGGCGCATCCTCATCGGCGTCGGACGTGTTCTCCATGTTGCGCCCCCACCGGAATACACATACACGACGACAAATCTGAAGGGGAAGCTGCGATCCATGCTCTGGGAGCTTATGGTCCAGCACTCCATTCGCCCTGACTTTAAGGACGGCTTCCTTCTTCCCTATCACGAGGCCATCAGCAAGGCGGCAGCGGATTCGGATTACGATCCGGCTGAAATCGCTGCCCTTGCACCAGCCGATCGTTTGCTGGAGTTCTCCCACGCTTCCCAGCTTGTTACCCACGACGGCGCCATTGCTTCATTACTGGCGTGTGCCGAATCACTGCACAAGGCGAAAGGAATCTTACCGGGTCCTTGGGATGGTTGTCTGGGGTGGATTGATCTTCGCCTCGGTGAGCTCTGGAAGGTTCGTGGCCCCTGCCCCGGTCTAGGTGACGCCCTTTCAGCCTTTGGTCTCGAGCTTGGAACCTTCATCGCACAAGCGTTGGCCGAGAAGGTAGGCGAAAATAGCGACCCGTGGCCCCTGGTCGACAAAATGTTTGCTAACCCTGCTAAGCATCTTGCGGAGCGACTAGCGAAGTGTGTCGGTAAGACTCTTTCTGCCAAGTGGAGCCGTCTGCCCGACGAGCGCCGCGCGCTGCTAAAGGTTGTCAGCCGGTTCGAAATCACTAAGGATCAGGCGGTGACTATCTATGTGCAGGAAGAACGTACGAAAGCAGGAATTGATTGTACTGACGCAGACGTTCTGTCCAACCCATATCTACTCTATGAAGCCACGCGGCTGACAGCTGATCCGATAAGTGTCTGGACAGTAGATCGCGGCGCTTTTCCGGACGAGATCATCCGCAAGAATCATCCGCTCCCTGAACCCACCGGTTTAGATACCGGTACCGACGCCCGACGCGTCCGTGCGCTATCCGTGAGCATGCTGGAGAACGCCGCTGAGAGCGGCAACACGCTGCTGCCGCAAGATCAGGTCGTGCTCGCGGTTCGCGGTCTTGTGCTACAGCCTCCGTGCGAAGTAGACGCCGACCTCATGCGGGTCGCCAAGGACGAGTTCGGTGACGTCGTCGACGAAGTGAAAATGTCGAGCGGCACGCCGGCGTTGCAGCTCACGCGTCTCGCCGCAATGAGCGAAATAATCCGCACCGCTATCGACAAGCGAATTAAAGGTAAACGACTCGTCGCAAATGCCGATTGGCGCAAGCTGTTAGATGCTCAATTGAAATTACAAGGCGCAGGCGCGCCCGATGACTTGGAGGAAAGTGCCCGCGCCGAGAAGACGGCTGCACTCAAGGACATTGCCGAGTCGCGGCTTTCGGTGCTGATCGGTCCGGCAGGCACCGGCAAGACGACGATGTTGTCCGTGCTTTGCTCGCATCCGGAGATAGC
>WNFC01013828.1_pt1 | contig 10124 bp, 5 predicted proteins | sample 5400541 | NCBI WGS metagenome assembly WNFC01 (sample SAMN13153342, study PRJNA577476) | soil metagenome | isolation source: 120 cm saprolite under Douglas fir tree site 2 hole 2 replicate 1 | place: USA:California | collected 2015-04-18 | reverse complement strand
TTGTTGGCGAGTTCGAAGTTCTTCTTCGACTCGTCGACCTTCGTCGTGAGCTGATACGTGCCGGCGGTCTGGGTGCCGATGTTCGCCGACACCGTGGCCGACGCGCCGGGCGCGAGCGCGCCGACCGTGGTCGACCCGATCTTGGTCGTGCCGAGGTAGAAGTTCACGTCGGTCGCGACGGACGCGGCGGTGCCGATGTTCTGCACGACGGCCGAAGTGGTGATCGAGTCGGTCTCGACCGGCGGCGAAGGCGTCCACGAGCTGCTGGTGACGGTCAGGTCCGGGTTGGGCGCCGGGGTGCCGAAGACCTGGAACTCGGCCGCCTGCCCGCCGGGCGCTCCGCTGTTGCTGGTGATGGACAGCTCGACGTCGGCCTCCCGGCCGGTGACCGGGATGGTGACGCTGTTGCCGTTGGCCGCCGGGTCGAAGGTGTAGGTCTGGGCCGGGGCCAGCGTGGTGAAACTCGTCGAGCTTTGCTCGCGGCCGAGCACCGCGATCGTCTGCGTGCGCGTCGACCAGACCGAGGCCGGATTGAGCTTGACGACCACCGACGTGAGGTCGGCGTTCGCGCCCAGGTGGACGGTGAGGTTGCTCGGGTACGACGAGCCCTCGAAGTACGTGGTCAGATCGCCGTCGTTGGCGTTGGCCGGGACGTAGATGTACGTGTTCGGCGTTCCGTCGATCGGCTTGTTCAGGGCCAGGTTGGTGCCGCTGCCGCCGCTGCCGGTCCGGGTGACGGTGTTGCTCGGCGGCGACTCCAGGCCGGCCGCGTTGGTCGCCGTCACGTAGTAGGACACGGTCAGGCTGTTGGCGACAGAATCCGTGTAGGTCAGGGTCGTACCGGAGACCGACGCGATCTTCGTCGAGTTGCGGTAGATGTTGTAGCCGGTCACGCCGACCGCGTCGCTCGACGCGGTCCAGGTCAGCGTGACCTGTCCGGACTGCGGCTGGGTGTAGGTGAGGTTGGTCGGCGCCGTGGGCGGCGTCGCGGTGTTTCCGGTGCGGGTGACACTGTTGCTGTTCGCCGACTGGTTGCCGGACGCGTCACGGGCGCGTACGAAATACGTCACCGTCTCAGTCGTCGGCGGGTTGTCGGTGTAGGTCAGCGCCGTACCCGGGACGCTGGTCAGCAGCGCGTTGTTGGCGTAGACGTCGTAGTTGGTGACGCCGGACGAAGTCGAGGCAGTCCAGGTCAGCGTGATCGCGCCGCTGCTGGCCTGGGTATAGGCGAGGTTGGTCGGCGGGACCGGCGGCGTGGTGCTGCCCGCCGGGCCGTAGACCTCGAACTCGCTGATCTGCCCGGCCGGCCAGCCGGTGTTGGCGGTGATGTTCAGCCGCAGGTACCGGGTGGTCGCCGCCGAGAAGTTGATCGTCACGGTGCTGTTGCTGGCCGGGTCGAAGGTGTAGCCCGCGGACGCCACGATGTCGCTGAAACTCGTCCCGTCGGTGCTGCCCTGGACCGCGAGCGTCTCGGTCCGGGCGGCCCAGCCGGCCACCGGCAGCTTCAGCACCACCTGGTTGACCGCGACCGATGCGCCGAGGTCGACCTGCAGCCACTGCGGGAACGCGTTATTCGCGCTCTCCCAGTACGTCGACTGGTTGCTGTCGTTCGCGTTGCTCGCGGTGTAGGTCTGGGTGAAGCTACTGGTGCTCATCGTCTTGCCGAGGGCCAGGTTGTTCGTCGAGGCGGCCGCTCCGTAGACCTCGAACTCGGAGACCTGCGCCGCGTTCCAGCCGGTGTTCGCGGTGATGTTCACCCGGACGTAGCGGGTGCTCGCCGCGCCGAAGTTGATCGGCACCGTGTTGCCGGAGCTCGGGTCGAAGGAGTACGTGGCCGAGGCGACGATGGTGGCGAAGGTGGTCCCGTCGGTGCTGCCCTGGACCGAGAGCGTCTGCGTGCGCGCGCCCCAGCTTGCCGGCAGCTTGAGCACGACCTGGGTGATCGACGTGGTGGAGCCGAGGTCTATCTGGGCCCACTGCGGGAAGGTGCCATTGACGCTCTCCCAGTACGTGCCCTGATTTCCGTCGTTGATGTTGGTGCCGACGAACTGGCCGTTGGCGCTTGAGACGGAGACCGCCTTGCCCAGCGCGAGGTTGGAACCCGCGGCCGCGGCCGGCGCGCCCTGCAGGGCGGGCAGCAGGACGGCCAACAGCGGCAGGAGCGCCAGCGCCGCCGTCCGGACGCGCAGGGCGCCGTGTTTTGTTTCGGTTCCCGGTCTGGTGCTCGTTCTCATCATTCTTCGTCCTCGGCTCGACTGACCGGCAGATGAGGGGTGGGCGCCGGGAGGTCGGGATGTCGGCACGGGTACGACACGACTTCACCGGCGTGAAATGTGGAACAGGCCGGGTCAGATACCGGCCACGTAGAGTGACGGCAGCGGCTCACAGTTGAAAAAATGCAGTCAGGCAGTCGCCTTCTAACCAGATATTGGAGATTTTTTGCAGGGTGCTACCTGGAAGTTACATACGTGCTACGGCTTGGTCAATGGGTACAACTCGGGAATCTTTGAAGCCGCCCGCGAGCGCGCCGCGGCGGACCCCGTCCGGCACCCGCACACGGTGATGTTCGTTAAGACTGGCTGAGCCATGACCAGGGGCGTCCCGGACGCACTGCCCGGGACGCCCCTGGGGGCGCGGTCAGGTTCCGGCCGGCTCCGGGACGGGCTGGGGCAGGCTGTCTTCGTCGCGGATGCCGTAGCGCGCGTACACCCGGCGCAGCGGGCGCGGCAGCCACCAGTTCGCCCGGCCCAGGAGCCGCATGGTCGCGGGCACCAACAGGACCCGCACTACCGTCGCGTCGATGACCAGAGCCACGATCATGCCGACGCCCATGAGCTTGATGAACGTGATCCCGGAGGCGGAGAACGCGCCGACCACGATGACGAGCAGCAGGGCGAGGCTGGTGATGATGCCCCCGGTGCGCTGCAGGCCGTCCGCCACCGACGCCGTGTTATCCCCGGTGAGGTCGTACCGCTCCCGGATCCGGGACAGCAGGAACACCTCGTAGTCCATGGACAGCCCGAAGATGATGGCCAGCATCAGGATGGGCATCGTGGGGTCGATCGTTCCGGTCGCGGTGAACCGCAACAGCCCGGACAGGTGGCCCTCCTGGAAGATCCAGACGATCACTCCGAACGTCGCCGACAGCGACAGCGCGTTCATCACGATCGCCTTGACCGGCAGGACCACCGAGCCGAAGGCCAGGAACAGCAGCACGAACGTGGCCAGGCACACCACCAGGGCCATCCACGGCAGGGTCCGCCCGAGGCTGGCCAGCTCGTCCACCAGCTGCGCGGTCCCGCCACCCACCAACACGTGCGCGCCGGCCGGCCCAGGCACGGACCGCACCTGTGTGACGATGGCGCGCGCCGCAACGGATACCGAATCGGGCGCATAACGAAGGTCCACCCGCGCGACATCTCCATGAACGCCGGTCACCTGTGCGCTGGTCACACCGGGGACGTGAGCCAGGCGGCCGACGTAGCCAGCCAGCGCGGCCTGCTGCGCCGGCCCGGTGGCTGGCGCGCCGAACTGGGCGATGGCCTCGATCGGGGCGGTCGAGTTGGCCGGGAAATCCCGGCTGAGCGCCTCCTGCGCGACGTGCGGGGCCGCGCTGGCGGGCAACGCCCGCGCGTCGGTGCCGCCCCAGGCGATGTGCCGGAACGGAGAGCCGAGGGCGAGCAGGGCGATGACGATCACGACCACGTAGGCCACGGGCCGGCGCATCACGCTGTGCGCGATCCGGTGCCAGGCGCCGCCGGCTTCGTCGGCGCTGGTCTCATCACCCCCGGGTGCACGCACCGAGCGCCTGATACGCAGCGCGTTCACCCGGTGGCCGAGCACGGCGAGCAGTGCAGGCATGACAGTCAGCGCGGCCAGCATGTCCACCAGGACGGTCGCCACTCCCCCGTACCCCATGGAGCGCAGGAACGTCTCGGGGAACAGCATCAGGCTGGCCAGCGCGACCGCAACCGTGATCCCGGAGACCGCGACCGTGCGCCCGGCGGTGGCCACGGTCCTGGCCAGGGCGGCGTCCACGGTGGGCTGGCGGCGCAGTTCCTCCCGGAACCGGGCGACCATGAACAGGCCGTAGTCGATGCCCAGGCCCAGGCCCAGGATCGTGGTGATGTTGATCGAGTAGATCGAGACATCCGTGCCGAGGGTCAGCAGCCGGAGGGCCGTGAAGGAGCCGAGGATGCCGATCCCGCCGATAGCGAGGGGAAGGCTGGCCGCGGCCAGGCTCCCGAAGATCACCAGGAGCAGGATCAGCAGCACCGGCATGGAGATTGTCTCGGCCCGCCCGATGTCGGCGGTGACCTGCTTGTTGATGGCCTGCTCGGTCGGGATCTGCCCGCCGGCCAGCTCGGTCAGGCCGGGCACGCTGAGCTTGTTCTTGACCGCGTCGAAGCTCTTGATCCGCGCCGCGTCGTCGGCGCCGGCCAGCCGCAGGACCGCGTACGTCTGGTGGCCGTCCTGGCTGGCGAACTGGGCGGATCCGGTAGACCAGTACGTCGCAGTGGACGTGACCCGGTCCCGCGGCAGGGCGGCCAGCGTCTGGGTGACCGCGGTCCGGTAGGCGGCGTCGTGCACGGTCAGCGCCGGGCTGCGGTAGAGCACCACCACGTCGGCGGTGTCCCGGCCGAACGCGCGAGCCGCCAGGTCGGCCGCCCGCTGGCTCTGGCTGCCCGGGTCGGTGAACCCGCCGGCGGTTTTGAGCGCCCCGAACACGCCCGTTCCCCAGACCGCAGCGAAGATCACCCCGAGGCCGGCGATGACCAGCACGATCCGCCGGCGGCGGTATACGAAACGTCCCCATGCCTCGAACATTGCTGTCTCCCCGGCTAAGCTGTTACCGATCATCACGCTGGTGAACACCGTAAACGAAGAACGGTGTTAACATCGCATACGTCGTTCACCGATGTCAAGGTTGTTTACGGAGTGGGCAGGAGGTCGGCATGGTCCAGGCACTGAGCCGGCGCGATCGCGTCCGCGCCGAGACCACCGAGGAGATCAAGCAGACCGCGCGCCGGATCCTCGTCGAGCAGGGACCGAAGGCGGTGACGCTACGCGCGATCGCCCGCGACATGGGCGTGACCGCGCCCGCCCTCTACCGGTACTTCGAGAGCCATGAGGAACTGGTCAGGCGCATTGTCGGGGACATCTTCGGCGAACTGGCCGACGAGATTCACGAAGCGATCGAAGCGGCCGCCGTCGCCAGCGGCGGCGACATGGGCGTGAAGATGGCCGCGGCGTGCCAGGGTTTCCGTCAGTGGGCGCTGGCGCACAAGGCGGAGTTCGCCCTGCTCTTCGGCACGCCACTGCCCGGCATCAATATCGAGGACGATGATTTTTGCGAGGAGTGCGCCCGCCGGTTCGCCGGCACCTTCTTTACCCTGTTCCTGGAGCTGTGGCAGAAGAACCCGTTCCCGGTCCCGCCGCCCGAGGAGATCGAGCCGGGCCTGCGTGAGCAGCTGGCCCGCTACCGCGACGGGATCGGCGCGGAGGTGCCGCTTGGCGCCCTGCTCGTGTTCCTGCGCTGCTGGGTGCGGCTCTACGGGATCGTGAGCATGGAAGTGTTCGGGCACCTGGGATTCGCACTTGATGACCCGGCGCCCATATTCGAGATCACGTTGGCCGAGCTAGCCAGCCTGGTCGGCCTGCGGTACCCGGCGTCCTAGGGACGCGTCCCGTGGATCTTGGCGTCGCGAGCGGCCGTCCACCGGGATGACTCCCAACGAGCCGAAATCCGCACCGGGCTCGTCCTGACGAGCCCAGTTCCGCACCGGGCTCGACGCACCTACCTCGACGCCTCCGGCCGCGGCGCCACCACCCTGGCTGACCTATTTGCGGATAATTGGCCGTTAATGATTCTCGCCGTAAAGGCCGTCCGGTTATGACGAGAGTGCCGGACAAATAGCCTCAGCCGTGTCGCCCTTTCAGCGGCGAGTTGACGGCAGATCAGAAAATGATCTGCCGGTCCGACCGCCTGGTACTTAGACTCAATCCGCCAGCACCCTGGCTGCGCGCCTCCCCGCGGAGCTATCGATATTTCCTGAATTATTTCACGATCGTGGAATTCAGGGACACCACTGAGGCGTAGCGCGCGCAAAACTGCCGTCAATTTTCGGATATTCAGCCGGATCAGGTATTTGTCTTTTGGGGGATCTGTGAAACTACGACACGGGTTCGCGCTGGTGGTCAGCGCGACCTTCCTGGCCGGCAGCGCCGGCCTAGCCTCCGCGGCCCAGCCGGGCTCGGCCGGTCGGGCGAGCACGACTACGGCCTCGGGCGGAGTCGCCACCGCCAGGTCGGTCAATCTGCGCGCCCTGGCCGCTGGGCGGCAAATTCCCGCGCATGGCTCAACGGTCGGGACACTGGGCCGGGGCGGCCGCCCGACCGGCGCCGGGCTGCCAACCCGGCGATCCCAGGGCCGTAAGGTCGCACCGCCTGCCCCGGGCAGTCGCCCGGCCGGCCCGAACAGCGCGCGGGGCGTCAGGAGCGCGACGAGCGCACGGACCATGGCTGGGCTGCGCTCAGCGGCCACGCATCCCGCCACCCCTCGCACGCCGCCGACCACCGTGAATGCCAACTTCAGCGGAATCAGCCAGGCGACCTCCAACTGCGGCGGCTGCCAGCCACCCGACCCCAACGCCGCGGTAGGCCTCACCCAGATCGCCGAGGCCGTCAACCTGCGGCTTGAGGTCTACAGCAAGACCGGCGCCGCGCAATGCGGCATCGGCCTCAACACGTTCCTGGGCACCGCCTCGGCGCTGTCCGACCCGCGGATCCAGTACGACAACCTCTACAACCGGTTCAGCATGGTGGTCACGGTCGTGCCGCCTGCTGGGGCCACCCCCGCCCTGTACGTGCTGGCCAGTAAGACCGCCAGCGCCTGCGGTTCATGGTGGGTCTACCGCATGACGTTCTTCGGATCCTTCTACCCGGCCGGCACGCTGCTGGACTATCCCTACCTGGGGCAGGACCGGGCATCGCTGCTGTTCTCGTCCAACAACTTCTGCTGCGCAGCGGCCTTCCACTACCTCAACTCGGCCGCGTTCTCGATCTCCAAGGCTCTGGTGTACTCCGGCGCGGGGGTCGGCTTCTCCAGCTATCCTGTCGCGTTCTCGACCGCGCCGGTTACCGTCTCCGGAATCCCGATCGCGCCGACCAGCAACACCTATTTCCTCGCCTCAGTGCCGGGCTTCGGCTACGACCTCTACCGGATGACCACCGGGCCGAACCACCCCATCGTGCTGCAGGCGGCTATCTTCTCGCCGTTTACCGCACCAACTCGCCGGGTCAACCAGCCAGGGACCACCCAGACCCTTGATCCGCTGGATGGCCGCATCCCGTGGGCGCCTGTCCAATCGCAGAACTACATATGGTTCGCACATGGGATGGACCTGAGCGGTTACCCCGCAATCCGTTACGGCGCGATCGGCGCCCTGTCCAACTCCGCCTTCGTCGCGACCGCGTTCCACAGCGGGACCAGTGACGACTTCAATCCGTCCATCGGCGTCGCAGACGCCGGCAGCGGCACCATTTACGCGTGGCTCAACTGGGCGTACACCGACACGCCGCGTTTCGTGGCCACCTCGGACACTATCAACGGCGTGCTGCCCGGGGCCGGGGTGCCCAACCTGATCGGCACCGACCGGACGCTGGTCACGGGCTTCCACACCTGGAGCAACTTCAGGTTTGGCGACTTCTCCTCGGTGGAGGTCGACCCGACCGCGGCCACCGGCAGTTGCCCGGCCGGCCGGACAGCGGTCACCAACCAGGAGTACTTCACCGCCAGCGGCCAGTGGGCGACCCGTCTCGCCCGGCTGAGCTTCTGCTAACCAGTCCCAAGGTGCCTGGTTCCCGGCGGCTGGCCGCCAGTCGGCCGCCGGGACCAGGCGCGGAACCGGCAGTCGCGCCGTCGCGTCCAAGCACGATGCGAGCACTCGTCATGTTGTTCATGTTCCTGACCGCAGGTGTAGTGGGCTGCGGCCAGATCGGCTCCGGCGGCACTCCGGCATCTGCCCGGCACCCAGAGCACGACGACTCGTCCGGCATACAGGGAACGGTCACGGTGGACATCGGCTGCCCGCACGTCACCGGGGCTTCCTGCCCGAGGACGCCGCTGCGCGCGCGCCTCGTTATCCGCCCAGCCGGACCGGACCGCCCGGCGGTCAGCGCGCGCAGTGGCCCGGACGGCCGGTTCCGGGTACCGCTCGCGCCGGGCCGCTACACGATCCAGCCGCTGAACATCGACGGCGCGCCGGTGCCGACCGCTTTCCCGGTCAGCGTCACCGTCCACCCCGGCCGCTGGACGACCCTCCCGGTCGAGTTCGACTCCGGCATCCGCTGAGGCATCCTCGGCCGGGTCAGCCGTGGCCCCGGCGGCCGACCACGGCCACCACGGCCACCAGGACGCCAGCATCGAGCCTCCCCGCGCACCACGCGGAGAGGCTTGCTGTCTTGGTGGCCACAATCCCAGACAAGACAGAACAAGCCTGGACAAGGTAGAACAATGATGTTAGGAGTGCATCAGGTCTTTTCCGGGATCGGTCCGGCGCGGAGGCAGGCGCGATGACGCGAAGGGCGATGCCGGCTGGTAACACCCGGTAAGGAGTACCCGACGATGCCAGCTCCCACCGATCCGCCCTTCGCCGACGATGCGGCCGGGGCGCCCTCCGGCCTCTCCCGTCGCCGGCTGCTGACCGGGGCCGCACTGACCGCCGCGGCCGGGCTGGCGGCCCGGCCGGCCGTCGCCTCGGCGGCGCCGCGGGTGGCCGCCGGACCCGGGGCGGCGCTGCGCGCCGCCGGGGACGCGGCGGCTGTTCGTGTGGTCTGGCGAGTTCCACCCGTTCCGGCTGCCCAGCCCGTCGCTCTGGCTCGACATCCTGCAGAAGATCAAGGCCAGCGGCTACAACGCGGTGTGCATGTACTTCAACTGGAGCTACCACTCCCCCGCGTCGGGTGTCTACGATTTCACCGGCGTCCGCGACATGGACCTGGTGATGCGGATGGCCGCGGACACCGGGATCTATGTCCTCGCCCGGCCCGGCCCGTACATCAACGGCGAGGTGAACGCGGGCGGGTTCCCGGGCTGGCTCACCGCCACAGCCGCGGTGGCCCGGACCGACGACCCGGTGTACCTGGCCGCCGCCGACCAGTGGCTCACCGCGATCGACGGGATCCTCGCCCGGCACCAGGTGACCGACGGCTCCGGGACCATGCTGCTGTACCAGATCGAGAACGAGTACGCCAGCAACGTGGGCCGGCCCACGGGCGTCAACTACCTGGCTCACCTGTACGCGAAGGCCCGCGCCGACGGCATCACCGTGCCGATCTACCACAATGACAAGGGCCGCAACGGCTTCTGGACCCCGGGCAGCTTCCCGGCGGGCGACAGCAACTACCTGTATGCCTTCGATGGCTACCCGTCGGCGAAAGGCGCGCCGCCGGACTGGGGCTACTTCGGGCCTGGCGGCGCCAAGGGCGGCGCTCTTCGACCCGTGGGGCGGGGCCCCCTGGCAGGGGCAGGGCTACGCGTTCGAGCGCTCGTTCGACGGCCCGGCCTACGAGCGGCAGTTCTACCTCACCAACGTGGCCAACGGGATCAAGCTCCAGAACGTGTACATGACGTTCGGCGGGACCTCGTGGGGCTGGATGCCCGCCTCTGTCGTCTACACCTCCTACGACTACGGCGCGGCCATCGACGAGGCGCGCCAGCTCACGCCCAAGATCCCCGCCATGAAGGAGATGGGCTACTTCCTGCAGTCCGTCACCGACATCGCCAAGGTGGACCCGGCCGCCGCGGTTGCCGCGTCAGACCCGCTGGTCAAGACGTATCACCTGGCCAACCCGGACACCGGCACGCAGTTCTACTTCGCCCGCAATGACCACACTGCCGACCTGACGTTCACCTTCCCCGTCGCCACCCCGGACGGCTCTTACATGGTCCCGCAGACCGGCACGCTGCAACTTAACGGCAAGGACATGAAAGTCGTCGTCGCCGCGTACACGATGGACTCGGCCCACCTGGTGTACACGACCTCGCACCTGATGACGCACGCCCCCGCCGGGGAACAGGACGTCGCGCTGCTCGCCAGCCGTCCAGGGGACAACGGCGAGAC
>WNFC01010867.1_pt1 | contig 10125 bp, 10 predicted proteins | sample 5400541 | NCBI WGS metagenome assembly WNFC01 (sample SAMN13153342, study PRJNA577476) | soil metagenome | isolation source: 120 cm saprolite under Douglas fir tree site 2 hole 2 replicate 1 | place: USA:California | collected 2015-04-18 | reverse complement strand
ATTATGCTGCAAGCGCGAAGTGATCTGGTCTTGGCGGACCTTTGCGTCGGGAACGGCACGGTAGGCCTGGCCACCGAAATTTGACAGAGGCACGAACTGGGTCATCAAATCAGCCGCCGTTTGGTCAAAGCATTCTGGCGGAATAATATTGCCCGGGAAAATGCCGGAATAGGCCGTGCCCGCCGCCACCGGCGCTCCACCCAGAGCATTAACCGCCGCCGCGCATCCCGGGCGGTTGTTCAGCGCAGTGGCAACCGTTGCGTCCTGCAGTACACCCGTGAAAGGCTGGCCTGAGGAAAAGTCTCCAGCGCGCTCCTGCAAGGTGGGCACACTTACAGAGTCGGACGTGATCCCATCTCGCAATCTCCGGCCTTCGTAGGAAGTGAAAAAGAAAGTTTTGCCATGGCGTATGGGTCCACCCAGGGTGCCGCCGAACTCGTTCTGCTTGAAATCCGGCTTACCCGGGTCAAAGTAGCCTTTTGCATTCAGCGCGGTATTGCGGAAATACTCGTAGGCGCTGCCATGCAACGCATCGCTGCCGGATTTCGTGATCACGTTCAACACGGAACCCGAGTTGCGGCCGAGGTCAGCATCGTAGTTGTGTGAGATGACACGAAATTCGGCGATAGAGTCGGCTGAGGGCTGAATCGAAGGGGCGTTTACGAACTGGTCGCCGGAGGGCCCGCCGTTCACATTGTAATTATTGGAGCGTGCACGTCCGCCGTTGACCGAAACCACTCCCGGCTGGTCGCTGCCGAAGAAAAGGTCGGCACCCAACGTACTTTGTACTCCCGGCTGCAACTGAAGCAGTTCGAAGGCATCGCGCGACTTGAGTGGAAGGTGCGTCACTGAGATGTCATCCATAACCACGCCGAGCTGGGTGTTCGAAGTCTCAACCATCGGTGCACTCGCGCCACGAGTCGAGGCTACATGGCTGTCTTTCACACCGAGTGAAATGTCGAGCCGAACAACCTTCCCAATGTTTGCGCGGACGTCATGGGCCTGAAAATCTATGAAGCCGTCGGCTTTTACTTCAAGACTATAGTTGCCAACAGGCAATGAGCTGAACTTGAATTCGCCAGAGTCGTCAGTCGTAGCGGCCCGCATAAGCGCCGTACCCTGGCTGGTGATAATGACAAACGCACTCACTACCGGTCGTCCGGAGGGATCCACAACACGTCCCTGCAAATCTGCGGTGTTTTGAGCCGAGCCAACGGCAGAAAATAGCAAAAGGAAAGTTAGACACGCGATCAGGTTGCTCTTCCCGTGGTTTATTCGCCTCATGTGTCTATGTCTTCCTCTGTGTTTTACGATTCCAGTTGAGGGTAGGCGAACCAAAGTGATATAGGCAACTGACTGAAGTAATTAAAGTTACTTTGGTGTGGACACTTCTTTACCCTCGTAAGTTTGTGTGTTCCAAAAATGCGAGTATGTTTTCTTAGAGGTCCTGCCTACTTCTGTGGGGATCAAGAAACGAGAATTGCCATTGGTTTCGTCCAACCTGTCGACGATGGCCGGGAGAGATACACAGCTGACACAAAAGCTTACGCTCGCGGGCATCCATGTTAACCGCAGTTTGCTTCTCAGGTTTGCGGAGTCGTTTAATAGGTGCGATGTGACGATTCACACCGTTCCTTTGCAAGCTGGGCAAAGCAACCAAAGCCGCAAGATTAATGCATGTGTGCTCCCCCTGAACGAAATTGCCGTGGGGTGGCTAAAAAAATCTTCCTGGTTTTTACCGCGCCGGACAATGATTTATGGGATTGGTGGTTTAAAAGAGCTTACGCGGTTCGTTGACCTGGGTATCAACGTTTTGCTGGAAACCGGCAGCTACTTGAGTATTCAGGCCGCAGTTGCGGCGACTCAACCCCTGCTTTCTCGTGGTATCGGAACGTGTACTCGTGTACCAATCGCGATGCCTGTCAAAATCGAGGCCGAAGGAAGGGTGCTGGCCGGGATTACGAAAAATGTTGGCAGTGGCGGCATGGCGGTTAAGCTGTTCCGAAATGTTGCCATTCCTCAGAACGTAGCATTGAGTTTTGTTCTACCCGGCGCCGGTCTACTCTCACTTTCGGCGTCACCCCGCTGGTACTCGGGTCGTCTGGTCGGATTGCGATTCCAGCCGTCTGTTCACGGAAAGACACTCAGCCAATGGGTACATGAGTATTCGTTACTCGGCTGTGGGGGACAGCGACCTTCGCCTAACTGAGCCGTGAATATCTTGTACTTAGCTCTTTCCGCTCGCGAGCATCTCGCCCGTTGATCTGAACCTTTAGTCATTCTACCAAGCGTGACGTTGGTTACTTTCTGTGACCCCCTGGCTGCGCTAGCATCCACAGTAGATCCATCGTACTCCTAAACCCGTAACTGTAAGTAATGGCTATGTTTGACGATGAACTTTCATCACAGAGAAGTGGACTCTCTACCATGTCGGGTGGCTACAAACAACCCGTAATGAGAGAGGTTCTAGATATTGAACCTCCGGCGATATCCAAACAGAGTATTTATCCACTACCAAATTCGTTCAGGGCGCTTGTACCCGGACAGCATTCTGTCGACCCGAGCAGACCATGGGACGTGAAATACGTACCCCAAGGCCTCATTAGGATCGTCGCTGCGGCATCGAAGACGTTGAGAACGGCTTGGTTTTGGTATTCGATCGCTTCCTTACTGTGCTGGACCGCATGGGCTTTCACTGCCAAGCTTGGCTGCAAAGAGATTCCGCCGGCAACCATGCAGTTTGTCTCCGCATTCGGATTTCTGCTGGTCGGGATATTGCTTTTTATATTTAGGAATCTTCAACTGAGAAGCAGCTTGCGCGGCGGCTTTTATGCTTTAGTGAGCGGTGTGCTCTTGGGACTGGGCGGCATTGCTCTGTATGGCGCCTACCGCGCCAGCACGAATGCCTCGATTGTAACGGCAACTACCTCACTGTACCCGGTTGTGACTGTGCTTTTCGCGGTCACGTTTCTGCGCGAGAAATTAAATAAGCTGCAGGTTCTTGGAATCTTTTTTGCCGCGGCTGCAATTCTCCTATTGTCTTCTTAAGGTGGCTTATGCACTCGTCAATTTGGTTGTGGCTTTGCTTCCTAGTGCTGCTGTCGTGGGGAGCTCTCGGGCTGTTTCAAAAATTGGCCATGAAACACATTTCCGCGGAAACAGCTTTGCTCTGGGCGGCTGCCGGTTTCATGGTTTTGCAGCCACTGCTCTGGCCCAACACATCCATTCTCGACTATTCAGCGAGGAGCTTGGGCTGGGCTCTGGTTAACGGTGTATTCAATGGTTTAGGTCTATTGAGCTTGATGGCCGCTATGCGACGGGGTGGCAAGGCTTCCATCGTGGAGCCTCTGTCCGCTTTATACCCCGTTTTTGTCGTCTTACTTGCTCCTACTTTGCTGCACGAAAGCATAAAGCCACTTCACGGAATTGGAATAGCATGTGCAGTAATTGGCGGTATGCTTCTTTCCGTTGAAACAGTTCCAACGAATGGGCATACGTCTGTAGATGATATGGCGTGGAGTGAAAACGAGCATTTCAAGGGCTGGCACTGCTCTGAATGCAGTTGGGCTGTCTCCGCGATTCGCGTGGACACTACAGTTGCAGTTCTGGCGTTCAACCGCGCCGCCCAAAAGGGATTCGAGAAGCACCACTGTGTTCCAGCTTCACAGAAACCCAAGGCTCGAGCTCGAGCGGCCGGAAAATATTAATCCACCCGGGCGCTCTCGCGCCTTTGGCCAAAAGAAAGAAAAGCGCTCCCGCTCAACCTTCCGCCAACCCACGCAAAAAAAAATCACTCTACCGAACAAATCCGAGCGACCCTCTTGTCGAACGCTACAGCCGAGCGGCTTTTTTGTAGCCTACTGTGTGACCAGTGCGCCTGAGGCATTTTGAGAAACTCGCCAGAAGTCCGCTGGGGGGGAGTTGGAAATATCTATTGGCGCTTACCGCAGATTGCGGCGGATGAAGGGCTATTTAGAAATTTTATTGTTGTAATCGCATTATAAAAGGGCGCCCCTTTTGGAGTAGGTTGTGAGCGCACATCTATCGGAGCGTTCCGCACCTTACCAGGGGAAAAGTTAGAGAGAGGAGCCGGGGCATGGCAGTACGGTTATGAGGTTTTTAAGCGATCGTTCCTTCCAGTGACTGAGGTAACGTTGCGGGTGTGAGCCGCTCACGGATAAGGTTATGAACTGCCGAATGGAAACAGCGGCGCAATCCGGCACTCGCGAACGACGCCGCTGTGTGCGTTATGAATTCGACGCACGAATCACCATCAACAGTCACGATCGGGAAGGCGAGGCGGCAATTTGGGGGCGGTGCAGCGACCTCAGTGAGGAAGGTCTGGGCGCAACTATTGTAGGCTCACTCAATCTTAGCGAGGTGCTGTCCATACAACTTCCCTTACTCCCACACGAACAGCCAGTGAGCTTGCAGGCTACAGTTCGGTATCAAAATGGATTCCATTACGGTTTCGAGTTCCTCACCATGAACGATGCCGCACGCGAAGCGCTGAAGTCTACCTGTGCCGGACTGGCCCAGGGTATCCTATGAGTTCGCTACGCAATATCGATCAGCTGAAGAAGGACCTGGAGAGTGCAGCTCGAGCGGCAGGATCTCGGAAGCAATTCATGGAGGCAGTCGCGCGGCAATTGCATGATCGGATGCTCAAATATAACTGGGTGGGCTTTTACATGATCGAGAAGGGTAGCAAGGGGCAACCTGACATGCTGGTGCTCGGGCCATTCGTTGGAAGTATGACTCCCCATAGTCGCATTGCCTTAAATCAAGGCATCTGCGGGGCAGCTGCCTCATCGGGAAAGACCATTGTCGTGCACGACGTCAAATCTGATCCGCGTTATCTTGCCTGCTCTGCGGATACCAAGTCCGAAATAGTAGTACCCATATTCGCGAAGGGAACGGTAGTGGGGGAACTGGACATCGATAGCCATTTCCGCGCGGCATTTCAGCAAGAGGACATCGGCCTCGTCGAATATTGTGCGGCATTGGTTGGACAATTCCTCGAAAAGTTCGGTGCGCGTGAGAGCGCAGAAGCCATCAAAACCGCTGCTGCGACTTCATCTTCGTCTAAGAGTTAGGTCGTAGGATCATGGTGATTAGTAGATAAGCAGTTTGGTCACAGCCTGCCTAAACTGTGGTGTCCGCCCGTGCGCACAGTCAAGCGAGCGATCACATTTCACATATTTTTCTCGGGGGTGCCCATTTAGGAGTTAGAGTTTAGAGGTTGAATCTCGTAGTAAGATTGCCGAAACGGCGAGGAAAGCGTTGAGATTTTTTTACACTGCGGCTGCTTCGCAAAATAGAAAAATAGATCAAGACCCCGCTTAGCGAATGCCTGTGTCGATATCCATATCGACGCGGAGGGTGCGATTCGAGACAACGGTGAAGGGTTGCGGCTTCGCGCGCACGTGTCCGGGCGCGTCCTTGCACGTCCAGAACATAATTGCCCGGTGGAAGGGTGACGCGATAGTTTCCATTCATGTCCGCGGTAACTAACGTCATTCGGGCGCTCCCGAAAGCGGCCAGGCGCATTGACTTGGCTCTCCTACCCACCTACCATGCTCATCCGATAGGTTAAGATCTCTCCAGTGATCGGCCAAGCCATCTCGCATTACCGCATCATCGAAAAGCTGGGTGGCGGCGGGATGGGTGTGGTGTACAAGGCCGAAGATCTCAAACTGCGTCGATTTGTTGCTCTGAAGTTTCTACCGGAAGATCTCGTCAAGGATCGGCAGGCCTTGGAGCGCTTCGAGCGCGAGGCGCAAGCCGCTTCGGGCTTGAATCACCCGAACATTTGCACCATTCACGAGATCGGCGAACACGCAGGCCAGCCGTTTATCGCAATGGAGTTCCTGGAGGGGGCTACGCTGAAGCACGTAATCAGCAGCCGTCCAATGGAGCTCGACGTGCTGCTCTCGGTCGCAGCTGAAATTGCTGATGCGTTGGATGCAGCCCATTCCCAAGGCATCATCCATCGCGATATCAAGCCAGCGAATATTTTTGTCACCAAGCGCGGTCACGCCAAGATCCTGGATTTTGGATTGGCGAAGGTGAAGCCGGTCAGCAGCCGGATTATTATGGAAGCGGCTGGAGTTTCAGCGCAACCGACCGCCCTCAGCGAGGCGCATCTGACCAGCCCCGGTTCGGCGCTAGGCACCGTGGCTTACATGTCTCCCGAGCAGGCAAGAGGAAAAGAGCTGGATGCCCGCACTGACCTGTTCTCCTTCGGAGTCGTGCTGTACGAGATGGCCACGGGCGTGTTGCCGTTTCGCGGTGACACCTCTGCCGTGATTTTCCACGCAATTCTCGAGCGGGTCCCGGTGGCCCCAATTCGCCTGAATCCGGGTGTGCCACCCGAATTGGAGCGGACCATCAATAAGGCATTGGAAAAGGACAGCAACCTACGCTATCAGCACGCGGCCGATATGCGCGCCGATCTGCACCGCCTAAAGCGCGACACGGATTCAGGCAAGAGTGTGGTGGTTGATGAGGCACCCGCGCTAGTTGCGCCGACTCCATTTGCTGCGGCGTCGGCGATCTCAGCGGTGGCAAAACAGCTGAGCGGCTCTTCTGCAGCTTCGCCAGCTCCGGAAGCAATGAGCGGTGCAATGTCAACGCGGTCTGTCGCGACACGCAAACGGTGGATCGCAGCAGTGGCCGGACTGCTGATGATTGCAGGCGGTGCAGGATTCTGGGCCTTCCGGGGCCGAAACCAGCGCCCCGGCGGTACTAAGCATAAGACTCTTGCCGTTCTCTACTTCTCTAATTTTTCGCAGGACCAGGCGCTAAACTGGCTGAATAGCGGCCTCACCGACATGCTCACCACCAATCTGGCCCAGGTAAAAGGGCTGGACGTGCTTTCCACCGAGCGCGTCCTCGGCGCGGTGCAGCGTGCCAGCAAAGATGGGACGTCCCTCGATCCAGCACAGGCGCAGCAAGTCGCGCGTGATGCTGGAGCGGACGCCTACGTCACAGGCGCCCTGCTGAAAGTCGGGCCAACGCAGCTGCGGCTTGACGTCCGCGTGCAGGATACGGGGACGGGACAAATTTTATTTTCCGACAAGCTGGAAGGGCAGGACGTGCAGAGCATCTTCGGAATGGTCGACCGGCTTACGGCGAGGATTGCGGGGAACTTTCTGCCGGCTTCCGACCTGCCGCAGAAGACGCCGGAAATCGAGGACGCTTCCACCTCCAATGTGGAAGCGTACCGTCATTACCAGTTGGGATTGGACTATGGCCGGCGCTTTCTAGAGGCTGACTCCATTCGCGAATTGGGAGAAGCGGTTCGTCTCGATCCGCAGTTCGCTGTTGCCTACATGCGTCTGTCCGACGAGTACTTCCAGGTGGGCGACCTGCGGCGCATCAATGAGATTGTGATCAAGGTCGGTCAAATGCAATCGCGGTTGCCCCGGTATGAGCAACTTTCGTTGCAGGTTATTAATGCGGGACGATCGCGAGATCTGGAAGCCATGCTTCAAGCGCGCGAAAAACTGGTCGCAGAATTTCCGCGCGACAGTTTTCAGCGAGGCCTGCTGGCGGGAAATCTCTCTTCGCTAGGGCATCCTGACCAGGCTCGAGAGGTGTTGCGGCAAGGACTCGCATTGGATCCAAAAAATGAGGATCTTCTCAACTTTGAGTCGTACCATTTGGCGCAGGCCGCTGATTTTAATGCTGCCCTGGCAGATAACGATCGCTACCAGGCGATCCGCCCTGGCGACCCAAATCCGATGGACAGCCGCGGCGACATCCTCTATATGGCTGGACGCTACGACGAGGCAGCGGCCGCTTATCGAAAAGTGATTGAGCTTAAACCCGACTTCACGGATTACGGAGATTACGTGAAACTTGCCATGGTCTATGCAGAGCAGAACAAACCGGACATGGCACAAGCCGCGTTCCAGCAATCCGCCCAACGTACAGGCCCGCTTCCTCGTCTGTATGTGCCGGGCTTCGAGGCACAAATGGCCCAGATGCGGGGTGACTTGGAAGGAGCGCTGGCGGGCTATCGCAAGGTGGTTGGGCAGCTTGGGCGGGCTGGCCAGAACCAGACCGCTGAGGGATTTCTGGAGCAATTCGCTGTGCTTTCGGTGATGCTGGGACAGTCCTCCTCCGCGTTGTCTTTTGCCCAACAGCAGAGTCTCGACGGCGAGGAGTTGCAGGCTATCGCCTTGCTGCAAACCATTGCGGGAAACACATCGGCGGCCGAGCAGAGTTTGAAGCGTTTTGCCGAAAGTCATCCTGCTATCGCACTTCGTTCTTTGGAGCATCAGCAGGCTATGAATGAGATGCTCGCAGCAGTCGAACGCAACGACGGTCAAACAGCGTTGACGAGAGCCAGCAGCATTCCAGATTTCCAGTTTGCTCCGGTGCTCTTCCTCAAAGGCCGCGCCCATCTGCTGGTCAACGATTATTCGTCCGCGGAGACAGAATTCCATCGAGCGTTATTATTCTCACACAACCAGGCGAATCTCCGCTTCCTGACACAACGCTTTCCGGTGTTGGAGATGCTCTGCCACTACTACCTGGGCCAGGTATACGAGCGCGCCGGCAAGCGTGATCAAGCGATTAATGAATACCAGGAATTTCTCTCACATTTCCAAAGCTCGCACACCCGTCTCCCGCAAGTCGCCGAGGCTCGCACGACCCTCAAGCGACTGATGCAGTGAAGCATGTACTAATCCTAAAGCTTCTTCCCCCAAGTCTCCGTCTGCAGGCACTTGTGTGGAAACAAGAATTCCCGACGGATGGTCGGCGTCTCTAGTACAAGCCCGTTACAGGGCCGCTTGCAAGACCCTTGTTGACGGAACTAGGATCAGCGTGGAGCCCACGCTTCCGCCATAGCATTGCCCCGACCCATGATCGGTCAAACCATTTCGCATTACCGCATTGTCAAGAAGCTCGGCGGCGGCGGGATGGGTGTGGTTCTCCGGGGATGACGCAATGGATGTGGGGATGGGGTTGAAGTGTCTGTCCCCAGGTGTGCAGGATAGAGAGAAAGCCGATGTGGGCGCCGAGGCGCTTGGAATCGGAAGCCACTTCGAGCAGAGTGGCGGCGCTGGCTTCGAACAGGAGTTTGAACAGGAATCTCTTGTTCTGCCAGATCAGGGGAACGAGGGAATGGGGCACGCTGAAGACCAGGTGGAAGTATCCCACGGGTAGCAGTTCCTGCTGACGTTTGCGAAGCCACTGATCACGAGCATTGCTCTGGCACTTCGGGCAATGCCGGTTGCGACACGAGTTGTAAGAGATAGCCTGATGGCCGCAGTGCGTGCACTGATCTCGATGTCCACCGAGTGCCGCGGTGCGGCAACGCGCGATGGCATCGAGCACCTTCGCCTGTGGCCAGGTCAAGGACGCGCGATAGCGTTCCCGGAATCTGTCCCCTGCCTTGCGGATCACATCGGCCACCTCCAAGGGTGGCCGCGTCATCCTTGTCGGTCCTCCGGTGCTGTGCGCAACGTGAGTTGGTCGAGGGAATTGATGGCCGCATGCCGATGACGCTGGGACAGGTGCAGATAGACGGTGGTGTCTTCCAGTCGCTCATGGCCCATCAGCAACTGGATGGTGCGCAGATCGGTGCCGGCCTCCAGCAAATGCGTGGCAAAGCAATGCCGGAGCGTGTGCGGGCCGAGTTTCTTCTGGATGCCGGCCCGAGTGGCCACCGCTCGGCATACGCAAAATTAAGAAGAATTCTCTCTATCAGGGACGTTATGCAGCAGATCCACCGAAGCGCCTTGAAAATCGATCAGGGAAGGAGCAAGGGAGAACAGGGATTACACTGCCTCTTCCCCAGGCTGGGCTCAGTCGGAGGTTGATGGATCGGCGCCACGCAGAATCGGTGCCACGCAACTTGCCATTGATTCGCGGCTGTTCCGTGCAGGTAGGTGGGGGTGCCCCGTGGCATTCTGCGCGAGTAAAGGCGACTTCGGGCGAGTGGCGCAACACACCAAGTTGGCCAGTTTGCTGGGATGTTAGAAAACCTCAGGAAAATCTCCCTCTTTAAATCCGGGAGAACATTGGTTCATTTCCCATGAATCACCGGCGTTAGGAAAGTGTAGTTTTCTAATCTACGCACGGCCGCATTGTTGGTGTAAATGCGCCTGATCT
>WNFC01010866.1_pt1 | contig 10125 bp, 10 predicted proteins | sample 5400541 | NCBI WGS metagenome assembly WNFC01 (sample SAMN13153342, study PRJNA577476) | soil metagenome | isolation source: 120 cm saprolite under Douglas fir tree site 2 hole 2 replicate 1 | place: USA:California | collected 2015-04-18 | reverse complement strand
CCTGCCGGCGCCTCGTCGTGCAACTTCTGCAAGATAACAGAGGCGGGGACGAACGCTCCCGCGTCGGGCCGGCTCTGCGTCAACTCGGACATCGTGACCTCTGGTATTGCCTACCGGGAGAGGGAGCGACTTATCTAGGTGCCGCGGGATGTTGAGGCCAGTAAAGTTTGGCAAACCCCGGCAAACCGTCGCTAAGAAATATTGGCCGAGGGCCAACTCGTGTTGAGAAAATAGAACCTGCGAGTGCCTCGCGACGCGCATCTTTTGCCGATCGCCCACTAGTCGTCACTTGTCGTGCAATGGGGTTTTCAGCAGCACTTTTAAGAATGATTTGCCGGGATTTGGAAGCCTTCACTGGGCTCGCTCAAATCAGCAGCATAACGATGCACGTGTCTACAACGCGTACCCCAACCGGAGATCACGTCATGGGAAAAATAGAGACAAATGTCAAAGACGCGCTCGACCACGTTCGAGCAGCGACGCAAGAACTGCATGGAGCTATCAGCGACGCCGTCGCCAAGCGCGGCGGAGCGACGAAGGCCGATCTTGAGGTGTTTGCGCAGAAGGCGAAGGCTGTCACGGAGTCTGCCAAGGGCTCTATCAGCACACAGCCCGACGCCGCAAAGAAGCATCTTGCAGAGGCCGTCACTCATCTCGAAGCAACGCAGAAGCAAGTCGCCGAGAGTCTGAAGAGTTCTGGTCAGGCATTCCAGACCTCGGTCCAAAAAGCGCTCGCTGACGCGCGCGCTTCCGCTCAGAAGGTCAGCGAAGCCGTTGCGGCCAAGCGTTCGGCCTTGTCCAAGCAAACCAAAAAGTAGGAGAATACGATGCACAATTACATTGCCGTGGTCTTTGATGACAGAAGCAAAGCCTACGAAGGTCTGCACGCGCTCTGGCTGCTCGACGATGCAGCGGAAGTCACCGTACACGGAGCCGCGGTGGTCCACCGTGACGCCCTGGGCAATTTCCAGGTCGACACCAAGGAGACGCATCCGGCCTTGGCTACCGCCGTTGGCGTAGGCGTCGGCGCCTTGCTGGGCTTGCTTGCGGGACCTGCGGGCGCAGCGGTGGGCGCCGCTGGGGGTGCCGCCGTTGGCGCTGCAACAGGCGGGATGGTTGGCGTTACCGCGGATTTGGTGCGTGCAGACGATCGCGATCAAGCCGCCACCGAGACGCGATTCGTTCTTGGCGCCGGCCAATCTGCAGTCATCGCTGACGTGAGCGAGGACTGGACGTCGCCGATCGACACGCAGATGCGCAAACTCGGCGGAATAGTCTATCGGCGCGCCAAGAGCGATCTGGAAGACGATATTTGGTTCGACGACAACTATTTCTACCCCTCCTATCTCTACCCATACGAGTACATTCCGAGCAGCTATCCTCTCTGGTAGGATTCAGACAGGTGCTCGAATGTTAGACCCGAGCGCGGGGACCTTCGGTGCCCGCGCTCGTGTCAATAGCAACTCGGTGATTCTTCCCCGCAGAGACTGAATGACGCAACGTCGAAGCTGCTGCCGCTTCCGCGAACGAGGTGGTTTTTTCAGCAACGAACGCGGCAGTGCGTCAGAGCCTGCAGTTCTGCTCGGTCGCTTTTCCGGCTGCGATCTCCGCATCGCCCCGCTTCAACCGCGACCAGTGCCGCCAATTGCCACGGGCGCATTTCGTAAGAATTTGCTCAAATTTCTGCACCTTTACTCGGCTGGCTAGGCCCCAGCATGTAGAGCTTCCTTCATCGACCCCCATCCGCGACCAACCGGTCTTGCACAGATGCAATCTTTGGCGACGCGAATGGAAAGGCAGACAGCATCTGCAGACCTTTACATCCCTCAAATCGGAGAATCCCATGACTAGCGTTCAAAATGTCAGTGAAATGCAAGACGCTCTGAAGGATGCATTGAAAACACACTGGAAGCTGTTCTTGTTTCAGGGTGTTGTGATGGTCATCCTCGGCATTCTCGCTGTTGCGTGGCCGGCAGTGGCGACCCTTGCGGTCGACATCTATGTAGGCTGGCTGTTTCTGATCAGCGGCACGGTCGGACTCGTGGCGATGTTTTCGGCCCGCGATGTCCTGGCGTTCTTTTGGACGCTTCTCACGGCGGCGCTGGCGATGGCAGTGGGGGTCCTGCTGATCTGGAAACCTGCCGAAGGCGCGGAGTCACTCACGATCGTGCTCACGGCGTTTTTTATTGCCGAGGGCGTTTTTCAGATCGCGGGCTCGTTTGCGTATCGAGATGCGATGCCTGGCTCATGGGGCTGGATGTTCGTGAGCGGCATCTCGGATCTGGCTCTGGCCGGGCTGCTTGTCTTGTACTGGCCAGTCAGCGCCGCCTGGGCACTCGGGCTGCTCGTCGGGGTTAACTTGATTACCTCCGGCGTGGCTATCGTCGTTACGGCCATCGAGGCTCGTAACCTTGTGCAAACGTTGGTGCGAGCCGCCGCTTAAGACCGGTAAGGAGGCGGGGATGACCATATGAGGATCTTCCCCGCCTCCTCGCTGCCGTAAAATCTTTCGTGGTTTCGATGCCTTTGCGATAGCCTCCGCGGCGAACGACTGCGTGCTTTCATAACGCCGAAGCCCTTTCGCAAATATTCATTCGCATTTGGTTAGCTTTATTTGCCTCATCGATTGATGTGCCGTAAAACTTGGCAACGAGATTGTCGACGTCAAGGGCGGAGCATGTATCAAGTCAGCCACATCGGCGCCAACCGAAGCGAATGGCACGGGCCGGACCTCAGGCGCAGCATCGATTTTCACGCCGTGTTGTTGGCTATGGCGGGTCACGATCTGCGTCAACACCTGCAAATAATTCTTAGCTCCTATGGCTGGCTTTCGGCGCGTGCCACAAGCGATCCCGAGCGGGAGCGCATCGCGTGCGGTCAGAACGCCGTGATGCAAATGGCAGATCAGCTGCACCAGCTCGTCACCGCACTCCGTATCCATCAGGAGGCCTCGCATATAGCTTCGGTGCCTGTGCGCCTTGGCCCACTATTCTTAGGCCTCGGCCAGGATGCCACCAGGTTTGCTGCTGAGCGGGGAGTGCAGCTGCGCGTAGTTCCAACACGGGCAGTGGTCGCAAGCGATCCGGTGCTGTTGGGAAGCATCATTGGCAATCTTACGCGGAATGCCGTGAAATTTACCCCCTCAGGCGGTCAGGTTCTTCTTGGATGCCGTCGTTTCGGGTCGGTGGTTCGCATCGAGGTTCACGACACGGGCATCGGTATTCCGCCCGAACGCCTGCGGAATATCTTCGAGGCGTTTCATCGCCTTGAACCGGCGCGCTCGGACGGGCTCGGGCTGGGACTGTTCGTTGTGAATCGCGCGGCGGAGCTTCTTCAGCATCAAATCGATGTGCGCTCTACGGTTGGTCGAGGTTCCTGCTTCACGATCTCCGCGAATGCCTCGGGTCCGGTTTAGCCGTTGCCGGACAAGATCCTAAAAAAGGGCTGTCGCGGCGATTTCGGTGCTGGGAGGCTTATGACGGGTCTCAGGTGACGGCCGCCGCCGGCAACTCCGATTGCAACTGCAAGCGGGACAGCAGCCGAACCAGCGACACCATCGATCAGGGTAGCTAAGGTTCGAGAAGCTTGTCCAAATCGGGCAGCTTGAAATGCCGTCCTATTCTGTCCGTGATGCAAACGCGCCATCCCAATTCGTGGAGACGGCGCGCTTTGGCAACAGCAACAAACGGGCTAATGCGATGAGTTTCGACGATCTCGCCGTCTCTTGAAGAGTGTATGGTGAAAATTGTCGGGGCACTCATGATGCCTTCACTTGTTCCAATTCGGTCACGGCGTCGAAGCAATGATCGACATAGCACTTGAAACCGCAGTAAGAGAGCCGCGTTGCGATTTCCCGCACGTAACCATCCAGCATCGGCTCGCAGCAGAACGTGCAGAAGCGCTGCGGGCGGGGGAGCCTACCGTTCACCAGGACGAATTGCATGTGGCCTCCTTGCGCGAACGCATTCAGGTGGTTGTGTCCGTCGGACCGAGATCAGAGGTGGCTACTGCCATCTGGCCGCGCGCCTTGGCCTGATGCGGTGTCGTGCGCCTGTACTCGTTCCACCAGTAGGCAACAAGCCAGCTCCAGATCAGAAGTCTGCACAGAATGTCCATTGTGGAGCCTCCTCTTTGTAGTTCTCGGCTCCTGGTTGTTTTACACCGCATCAACACTGGGATCGAATGAAGCTTGGCAAATCGGAAGTAATCATTGCGAAGAACGACATGGATCATCCGTCTCCACGATATTGACCGTGGAGCGCCACCAGCATTACGAAATGCTAGATTGATGGAGCGATAAGCTTCACCGATGCGGAGCAAGCCCTTGCCGGGCACTATCGGGCGATAGAGAGAAAACCTTGCGCTGCCGGAAACGCGCCATGTACACGATCGACTTGCGGCTTTTCTCAATTGCGGAGCGAGGTCTTCCGCCCCGCTCATTCAGCGGCTTCCACTAAGCTCAGGAGATCCGGGCAGCATTCGCCGTGACGACGCGCGACGACATCAAACTCTCCGCTTTCGCGGAGCTTCTCCAGTGCATAGCAACGAGTGGTCTGGAGTAGCCGGTATACAGGTTTCTTGCCGGAGACATTCGCTGTAACAAGCGATTTCCTGGCGAGGCTGGCGACATGATCTGCCACCTCGGCTGCCGCGACTTCGCCGCCAGCGGCAACTTTATTCGCCGCCTCCAGGGAAAATTCACCATCGAAGATTGAAAGGCGCTGGAAGACGACACGTTCCGGCTCCGGGAGCCAGTCATAACTCCAGTCAAGCATCCCCCTCAACGTTTGATGCCGCGGCAGTGCCGTGCGATAGCCGCCGCTCAATGGTTGCAGGCCGCCGGCGAGACGTTCCGAAAGTTCACGGACACCGAATGTGTCTATCTGGCCGGCCGCAAACTCGATCGCCAAAGGAAGACCGTCCAGCTTGCGGCACAGATCGACGACGATCGATACATCGCGGTCGTGCAGCTCGAACTCGTGCAGTCTTGCCGCGGCGCGCTGGACGAACAGTTCGATCGCCGAAAAACGAAGAGCCTCGGCGGCAGTGAGCGGTGCGGAGGCGGACGGAACCTCCAGTGGCGATAGACGGTGCCTGCGCTCGCCCTCAACGCGCAGTGGCTCACGGCTGGTCGCCAGGATCCGCACGCCCGGCGCGCCGCGCAGGATGCCGACAGCCAGGGATGCCACCGCCTCAATGACGTGTGCGCAATTGTCTAACACAAGGAGCATCTGCTTGCCGCGAAGCGACTCAACCAAAGCAGGGATCGGATTATCGGAGAGAGCCTCCTGGCCCTGCACGGATGCAAGTGCACTCGGCACCAGGCGAGGGTCGCTAAGGTGCGCCAGATCGACCAGCCACACGCCATGCTCGTAATCGGCGGCCACTGCTTCGGCGACGGCAAGGGCAACCGAGGTCTTCCCGACCCCTCCCGGTCCCACGATGGTGACAAAGCGTTCTTGCGACAATTGCGCCGCCAGTGTGCGCAAGGCTTCCGCTCGGCCAACCAATCTGGTGATTTGGGCCGGCAGGTTGTTCGCGCCGCTCGCGACGATCGGTTGCAGCTGCGGCAAGGGCGGCATCTCGTTCTCTACGACGGTCACCGGCGCGACGAACCGATAACCCCGTCCCGGAATATTGACCAGGTAGCGATTCCCGTTGCGGCCATCGCCGAGCACCCGCCGCAGGGCAGCGACATGAACCGTAAGGTTGGCCGGCTCGACGAACATTTTCGGCCACACCCGCGCCATCAGCTCCTCCTTGCTGACCAACTCGCCCCGGCGCTCGACCAGTGCAATCAGGATATCGAGCGCACGGCTACCGAGACGCAGCGGCTTTTCGGCTTCAAGCAGCAGCCGTTGCGTTGGAATCAGGCGGAATGGGCCAAACGAGAAGCACGCTGGCCCACCGTTGACCCGAACGGGCTCCGCTGACGGATGCTGATTCCCTGCATCGGCGCCGGCATCGGGCGGGGATTTAGAAGGAGATAATGGTGGGCAGGGCTCTTCCGATAAAGGAGAAGACCGGTGAAGAGCGGATGCGGAAATAGTCATGATTGCCTCATGCTTCATCCTGTCGATTTCTGCTTCCACGCTTCGGGAAGCGAGCGAGTCGCGTTCTTGAAGACGCGCACAACGACATATTCGCGCACGCGCCGGAGAGCTCGGGGCGGCAAGCCCCCGCGACTCCGGGAGCGCAATTGCGCTAATGCGACGTCAAGCGATTTGGCTGCTGCATTTCTGACAATCCCATACAAAGTTGCTCGCGACTCGTGTAGCGGACCGCCAGAGTTCACTCCTATGGAATTAGTCATGGTTCCTCATGGAATGTTTCACTCCGCCTCGCGGGGCTCGAGAGCTGAACGGACGCAGGCGAGCAAATCTTCGTCATCGAATGGCTTGGCCAGGTAGCAAATAGCACCGGCCTGCCGCGCGCGCGCCCGATCTCTGTCATTGGGAAAGGAAGTAATCAGAATGGTTGGAGTAATGTTGCCCGCTTCAACTAAACGATTGTGAAGCTCAATCCCCGTCATCCCGGGCATCAGCACGTCTGCGATCAGGCAGGACGAACTATGAAGGTAATCGGATTTCAGAAAATCTTCTGCGCGCTTGAAGGCCTTTGCGATGAAGCCCATTGACTTGACAAGGTCTATCGTGCCTTCGCGGGCCAACTCATCATCATCTACGATCGCGATCACTTGTTTCTTTGGCATTCTGGTCTCCCGTACGCGATCCAAACTAACGCCGCGTCACGGGTCGACGCCATTACGCACAGGTGCCATTATTGCCTGAATGCGTGAGGCGCACGTGTGCGTATGAGGGACCGCGATAGGTCTGCTGGGCTAGGAAACTAGTGCTTTGGTTAAGAGCGCCGCCGGAACGTCCTTAGCCTGCATTTCCCGGATGATGAGCTGGCTGCAGTTCGGCTTTTGCGATTCAGAAATAGCTGATGAGCCTGTCCAAGGCCGTGAATCGATCGTACCGTGTTGCCGAGCTCCTTGGATCGTGACGGCCTTAACAGCGCCCGCGTTCACGGCCAGTTGCGCCCCGGTGGAGGAGCCCTCCACAGTATCAAACGCGGACGCTCCTTGCGTGATCCCATTTCGTCGTTGGGCGTCTCGGCTATTTCGCGGTTGGTCTCGTGATTTGAAGATCGGTGCGAAGGGCCTTCCAGCCAAAGTCCAATAATTCCCGTAAGTCTCGCGCCTTGTTTGACGCTGGTATCAAGGTTGCCGCTCAGATCCCCTGCGAAGCTGCGCCAAACTCACGCCCGCTTGCATATCTGCGGACCAAAAAAGAAAAAATGGGGCACACACTCAGCCTTGGGCAGCACGAAAGCATGGGGTGGGCAAATCACCGACGCGCCGATGACAAGGACTTCGATATCCGTTAGATCGCTTCGCACTTTCCGGTTGAAACGCCGAGCGTATCGGCCATTCGCACCACCTCGACCAAAGACTTCGCTCGCATCTTGCGCAACGCTTGGCTGCGATGGACCTTCACCGTCATCTCGCTCAACTCGAGTTGATGTGCAATCTGCTTGTTTGGGCGTCCGGTACCGACGAGCGCGAAGACTTCTCGCTCGCGTGATGTCAAGGAATTGAAACGCTCCTGCAGTTCGGCAACAAGTTTGGCTTGCCGGCGCCGTGCTCGATCGCGTTCGATCCCCGCCTGGACCGCGTCAAGCAATTCCTGCTCGTGCAGGGGCTTGGTCAGGAATTCAATCGCTCCGGATTTTATTGCCCGCACGGACATGGAGATGTCGCCGTGACCGCTAATGAATATGACTGGAAGCGGGATGCCCGATTCGACCAAGGTCCGCTGAAATTCCAGCCCGCTCGCCCCTGGCAATCTGACGTCGAGTACGATGCAGCCCGGCGCATCGGAGCGCTTGCTCTGAAGGAAGTCCTGCGCTGACCCAAACGACTCCACGCTCAGGCCGACGGAGCGAAGCAAATCCTTGACGGCATCACGCACCATTCCATCATCGTCGATGACGAACACAACGGGTTGTTCCTCTGTCATGCCACGGCACTCGCCGATTGCATTCGTTCCAATCATGACACCTCCTCGCCGTCAGCCGGCAGCGTGAACTGGAATATGGCTCCCTGGGGCACGTTTGGCGCGGCCCACAACCGCCCGCCGTGTGCCTGGATGATCGTTCGGCTGACCGCGAGCCCGATTCCCATGCCGTGGGCCTTGGTGGTGTAGAAAGCCTCGAAGAGCCGGTCCAGGACGGTCCCGTCCAGTCCGGTCCCGGAATCTCGTACTGATACCAGCGCACCATTCGGCCCGTCTTTCGCCGAGGAGACCGACAATTCTCGCGGCTGCGGGCTGACGTCGCTCATCGCTTCCATCGCGTTGAGTATCAGATTGAGGATCACTTGCTGCAATTGGATGCGATCTCCCAAAACCAGCGGCACATCAGTCGAGAGTTTGGTCCGCAGCGAGACGTGATTTCGCTGAATCTCGCCACGGATCAGCGCGATAACCTCCGTGATGGCGTCGTTGATGTTGAGCCGGTCCCGCAGCGGCGGGGCTTTCCCGACCAGGGCCCGTATCCGCCTGATCACCTCTCCGGCGCGGCTGCCGGCACTGATCATGCGTTCGACCGACTCCCGTGCTGCCTTCAGATTAGGCACGTCGCCAGCGAGCCAACGCAGACAGGCATTCCCGCTACTCACCAGCCCGGTGAGCGGCTGGTTGACTTCATGGGCAATCGCCGCGGTCAGCTCTCCCAGGGTCGTCACGCGAGCGACGCGCACGAGTTCTGCCCGCGCCTGCTCCAGCTCCGCTTCGGTGCGCTTGCGGCTGGTGAGGTCGCGGATAATGCCGACGAAGATGGACTCGCCGTCCTGCCTGGCCTCACCGACGGAAAGGTCCATCGGGAAAGTCGAGCCGTCCTTGCGGAGGCCAATGACCTCACGGCCGATGCCGATGATCTTGGGGTCGCGCGTATCGCGATAGTTGGTGATGTAGCGATCGTGTTCATGCCGGTACGGTTGAGGCATCAGCATCTTGACGTTCTCGCCGATCACCGTGTCGGCGGAATAGCCGAACAATTTTTCGCACGCCGGGTTGAACATCAGCACCACGCCACGCGCATCGATCAGGATCACGCCGTCAACCGCGGTTTCGGTCAAAGTGCGCAGTCGCGCAGTGGTTTCGCGCAATGCTTGTTCGGCCAATTTGCGTTCAGTGATGTCGCGGGCGACTTTCGATGCACCCACCACCTTCCCCGATTGGTTGAACAGGGGCGAAACGGTCAGCGAAATGTCGACCCGCCGACCGTCCTTGGCAAGACGTATGGTCTCGTAGTGCTGAATCCTTTCGCCTCGGTGCAGGCGCGCCAGAATTTGCTTTTCCTCTTGGTGCAGCTCGGGCGGAATGATGCGGGTAATTGGTTGACCGATCATCTCGTCTGCTTGGTAGCCGAGGATATTTGTGGCGCCTGCATTCCACGAGGTGATTGTGCCGTCGAGAGTCTTGCTGACAATCGCGTCATCCGATGAAGAAACGAGGGCTGCAAGCTGGGCCGACTCCAGGGCGCCCCAGTATCGCTCCGAGATGTCTTCGCATGCGACCAGCATGATCAGCTGGTTGCGTGACCACCACATCGCTCTGGCATTTTCGCGGATCCAGAGCATCGTTCCGTCCTTGCGGCGTTTTCGGACTTCCCAGCTATTCGATCGCCCGGGTGTTTCCAGGCAGAGGGACATCTTTCTCCGTACGAACTCCTTGTCATCTTCCTCAAAGACGAGATTCAGTACCGATTGCCCTACCAATTCGCTCGCCGCATAACCGAGTTGGGACGCACCAAAGGCGTTCACCGAAAGGACTATGCCGCTCGCATCGACCATGAAGTACATGGCCGGATTGTGCTCGAAGACCTCCCGCCATTGCCGTTCGCTCCCGTGCAATTCCTGTGCGGCGCGGCTGCAATCTTCGGCATCGGTGCTAGCCCACTTCATCTGCGATACCTGTTGTCTGCCGTGGCCGATATCGACGCGAAATTCCTTGCCGCCAGATTGATCCGTCGCGAACCGGCTGCGTGCACGGGAATGAGCATAAACACCCGCCGGCAAGCTCGGTCACCGCTATTTCAGGATTCCATACCGAGTGATCT
>WNFC01010864.1_pt1 | contig 10126 bp, 13 predicted proteins | sample 5400541 | NCBI WGS metagenome assembly WNFC01 (sample SAMN13153342, study PRJNA577476) | soil metagenome | isolation source: 120 cm saprolite under Douglas fir tree site 2 hole 2 replicate 1 | place: USA:California | collected 2015-04-18 | reverse complement strand
CTCGACCGGCTTCGTTGCCGCCGCCGCCGGCCCCGGCGGAACACCGTACAGCGGCGTGCCGCTCAGCCAGCTCTTCGTGCGCCAGCAGAGCCGCGACCGCAACATCTACGACTTCTCGCTCGACAACCAGACCGAGCTCGTCGCGAAGTTCGATACCGGACCGGTCGGCCACAGCTTGCTGCTCGGCGCCGAGTTCGTCTACGAAAGCTATTGGAACCAGGGCTATTACCGCAACGGCACCTGCAACGGCCTTGCCCTGCAGGCGGCCAGTGCGACGACGGGCTTCGTCGGTTGCACGCCGGCGGGCTTCACGACCTGGCAGGGCTCGCCGGGCACCGTGCCGCAGCAATACGGCAACCTCGCCACCGCCCAGGCCTACACGGCGGCCGGTTACCTCAACGACACGATCCAGGTGCTGCCCGAGCTGAAGCTCGTGGGCGGCCTGCGCTTCGATTACTACTACGCGCAGATCGGCAACTCGCAGAACTCGGCCAACCAGTTCGGCAACACCACGATTCCCTATGCCGTGCAGCCGATCACCAACTTGAGCGTGCGGACCGGCGCGATCTACGAGCCGACGCGGGCGCAATCCTACTACTTCTCCTACAGCACCTCGTTCAATCCCTCGCTCGAGCAGCTCGTGCAGACCACCGGCACCAGCCAGCCCTTGCCGCCCGAGCAGAACCAGAACTTCGAAGTCGGCGCCAAGTACGAGTTCTTCAACGGCAACCTGTCGCTCAGCGGCGCGCTGTTCCAGATCACCAAGACCAATGCACGCTCGCAGAACCCCGACGGCACCTTCAGCGCCACCGGCACGGTGCGCGTGCAGGGCGTGCGGACCGGCGTCGCGGGGCGCATCACGCCGGAATGGCAGGTGTTCGGCGGCTATGCCTATCTCGACGGCCGCATCATCGACGGCGTCGGCGCCGGCACGACGGGCATGGTGCCGCTCAACACGCCCCGCGACTCGGCCAACATCTGGACGACCTACACCTTCAAGGAAACCTACGAGATCGGCGGCGGCGTCACCTATATCGGCCAGCGCTACGCCAACAACACCAACACCGTCCAGGTGCCGGACTTCGCCCGCGTCGACCTGACGGCAGCCTACCGGCAGCCGACCTACGACCTGCGCCTCAACGTCTTCAACCTGCTCAACACGATGTACTACGAGCAGGTCATCGCCTCGGACGGCGGCCGCGCGGTCGCCGGGTCGGGCCTGACGGCGATGCTGACCTACACCCACCGTTTGTAAGCCATGCTGGTCTGCGTTCCCAGCGTTCTCGATGCCGCGCAACTGGTGAGCCTGCGCGAGCGACTCGACCGCGCCAACGCGTGGGTCGACGGTCGCGTCACCGCCGGCTACCAGGGCGCACCGGTGAAGTTCAACCAGCAGATCGACGAGCGCTCCGAGGTGGCGCTCGCCTGCCAGCGCATCGTCGTGTCGGCGCTCGAGCGCCACCCGATCTTCATCAGCGCCGTGCTGCCCAACACGATCTACCCGCCGATGTTCAACCGCTACAGCGAAGGCATGAAATTCGACGCCCATGTCGACGGCAGCGTGCGGCTGCATCCGCACGACGGCCGCAAGCTCAGGACCGATGTGTCGGCCACGCTCTTTCTCACCAATCCCGACGACTACGACGGCGGCGAGCTGCAGGTCGAGGACACCTACGGCCGGCACAGCGTCAAGCTGGCGGCGGGCGACATGGTGGTCTACCCGGCCACCAGCCTGCACCAGGTGGCGCCGATCACGCGCGGCGTGCGCACGGCCTGCTTCTTCTGGGTGCAGAGCCTGATCCGCGACGACGTCAAGCGGGCGCTGCTCTACGAAATGGACAGCGCCATCCAGCGCCTCAACCAGACCAATGCCGACGAGATTGCGCGGCGAAGCTTGATCGGCTGCTATCACAACCTCGTCAGGCAGTGGAGCGAGACCTGATGGCCGATGCTGCCGCCACGACGCTGACCAGCAACCGGATCAACCGGCGGCAGGCGTTCGTGCGCTGGCTGCGCCGCACGCACGGCTGGTTCGGGTTGTGGGGCGCGATTCTCGGACTTCTGATGGGCTTCAGCGGTATCTGGCTCAATCATCGCACTGTCTTGAAGCTGCAGTTGCCCGACCAGCAGCAGATCAATGCTCAACTCGAGCTGACCGACCCGCGGCCCGCGACGATCGACGCCCTGGCCGCTTGGCTCCAGCAGGCGCTCACGCTCGATCGCCCGGCCAGCAACATGCGGGTCGAGCGCTCGCGCCCCGTGGCATGGTCGGAAAAGGGGGCCGGCGAGGGCCGGCCGCTGACGCAGCCCGAACGCTGGACGCTCAGTTTCGGCGGACCGGACAAGGTCATCCAGGTCGAGTACTGGGTCGGCAACAAATCGGTCGGCGTGCGGACCACGGAGAATGGCTTCGTCGCGACCTTGACCAATCTGCACAAGGGCGTGGGCATGCCGGTGCCGTGGATCCTGCTGATCGACAGCCTGGCGGGCAGCCTGATCTTCCTGTCGCTGAGCGGTGCTGTCCTGTGGTGGGAAACGAACCGCCGGCGTCTCGTCGGGCTAGCGATCTTCGGCATATCGGTGACGGTGACGGCGGTGATCGCGATGTCGCCGCTGCAGTGGTAAGCAAGCTCCGTGAGCGAGCAATCCACGCCTCTGATGCCACGCCTCGGCGGCGAGATCACCGCAGCCTACAGGGAGCCGCTGACGCCGACCGTGAAGCGCGCTCTGCTGGCGCTGGTGATCTTCTTCCATGTCGGCGGCGGCTGGGCACTGACCCAGGTCGAGCCGGCGAAGCTCGTGGTCGGCGACATCGCGCCCATGGAAGTGCGCATGGTCGCGGCCGAGCAGCCGGCGCAACCTGACCTGCCGTTCGAGGAACCACCCCCGCCGCCCGACTTGAAACCACCGCCGCCGGAACTCGCCACGGCGGTCGAACCGCCGCCAACCGATCTGCCGCCGCCGGTCTTTCCGATCGAGGCGCCGCCACCGCGGCCGCCTGAACCGCAAAAGCCCAAGCCGCCGCCGAAGCCGGTGCAGCGGCCACCTTCGACGCCGCAAGCACCCGTCGATGCCCAGCCGCAGCAGGCGGCCCCGGCTGCGCCGGCCGCGCCGAAGACGGTGTCGGCCTCGCAACTCGGCTACCTGGTGCCGCCCAACCCGATCTATCCCGCGCGTTCGCGCAAGGCGGGGGAGGAAGGCAAGGTCATGGTGCGCGTGCTGGTCGACGTCACCGGCCGGCCGGCGCAGGTCTCACTGCAGGCCTCGTCGGGTCATCCCGCGCTCGACGAATCGGCGGTGAGCGCGGTGCGCGCCGCGCAATTCCGGCCCTATGCCGAAGGCGGCCTGGCCCAGGCGGTATGGGTCCTTGTTCCGATCAATTTTGTGTTGCGGTAGGAGAGTCAATCATGGGCGACGCATCATCCCTGGGCTTCGGCCATTTCCTCCAGCAGTCCGACATCGTCACCAAAGTGCTGCTGGCCGTGCTTGCCATCATGTCGGCGATCTCGTGGTACCTGATCGTCTACAAGGGCATCAGCCAGGTCGTGCGCCAGAAACGCAGCCAGAAGTTCCTGACCTTCTTCTGGAGCGCCACCTCGCTCGAGGCGGTCCAGCACGAGCTCAACGTGCACGGCGTGCGCGAGCCGTTCGGTCACCTGACCGCCCATTCGCTGCACGCCCAGGCGCATCACGCCAAGTTCGGCGCAGCCAAGCTCGAGGAGACCGGCAGCGAGCAGGAATTTTTGACGCGCACCATCAAGAAGGTGCTCGACGAGGAGACGACAGCGCTGGAGAACGGGCTCACCATGCTGGCGACCATCGGCGCCACCGCGCCGTTCGTCGGCCTGTTCGGCACGGTATGGGGCGTCTATCACGCCTTGGTGGCGATCGGCATGACCGGCTCGGGCATGCTCGACAAGGTCGCGGGCCCGGTCGGCGAGGCGCTGATCATGACCGGCATCGGCCTTGCCGTCGCCCTGCCGGCGGTGATGGGCTACAACTGGCTGACCCGCGCCAACCGCGTGCTGACCGCCAAGCTCGACGCTTTCGCCTTCGAGCTCCTGACTTTTCTGTCGATGGGCCGTGCCCTGCAGGCGTCGGGCCGCGGAACCAGGCCGGGCGGCGTGCCGCTCGCGGCCGTGAACTAGGCGGGGAGACTGACCATGGCTTTCGGAAGCTTCGACCGCAAATCCTCCTCCCAGCCCATGGCCGAGATCAACATGGTGCCGTTGATCGACGTGGCACTGGTGCTGCTGGTGATCTTCATCGTGACGGCGCCGCTCTTGACCAACGCCGTCAAACTCGACCTGCCCAAGGCAACCTCCAACGCCGACATCCAGAAGCCGGAAAAAGTCGAGTTCGCCATCGACGCCACCGGCGCGCTGTTCTGGAACGGCGAGCGCGTCAGCCGCGAGGATGCGGTCGGACGGTTCGCCGAGGCTGGCCGCAAGCGGCCGCAGCCGGAGGTCTACCTGCGCGCCGACCAGAACGTCGCCTACCGCTATGTCGCCGAGATGCTGGCCGACGCCTCGAAGGCCGGACTGAGCAAGGTGACCTTCGTCAGCGAACCGGCGCGCTAGACTTGGACACCATCGCGTGACGCAAAAATGCTGTCGAAGTCCTCAGCGGCTTATAAGGCAAGCCGCTTGGCCAGGAGGATGTCGGGTCGGCCAGGGCCATTGACGTCGGGCAGCAGGCCGACGACGCGATAGCCGTGCCGGCGCCAGAAGCTGAGGGCGTGCCCGCGTGCTGTCGCTTCGACCGTCGCGGCGTGGCTCAGCAGGTCGGGCAACAGGTCGCGGCCAAACAGCGTCGTGCTGCCATAGTCGTCGTCGCTGCCGAGAAAGAGGGTGAGAACGCCATCGTGGCAGGCGCGAGCCTCGAGCCTGGTCAGCAACGCCGAGCCGATGCCGCGGCGTTGATGATCGGGCGCCACGACCAGCGGGTGGATTTCCCAGCCATGCGCATAGCTCCTGATGGCGCCGACCCAGCCGACCAACTGTTCGCCGTCGAGCGCGGCGTAACCCAGCCAATCGTCCTGCTTGTGGCGCAACTCAACTTCGGCTTCGGCTTTCCCCGGCTCTTGATAGCCTGAGGGCAGGGCCGCCAGGGCCGCGCGCAGGACCCGCGCAGCCTCGGCCCGCTGGTCAACGCCCAGTGTCTTGAAATCGACGAGCGACGTCGCCATTCAGCTCCGCGACCCGGCGAACGTCACGGTCGCGGCGCCGGCGCCGATCAAAAGCCCGCCACCCACCTTGTTGATGACGCCGATCGCCCGCGGGTTGGAAACGAAGCCGCGGGCGTGGGCGGCGACCAGGGCGTAGCCAAAGGCATTGGCGAAGGCCAGCAGCAGGAACGTGGTCTCGAACACCAGCATCTGAGTCAGGAAGTCGGCCTGGGGATCGAGGAAGGCCGGCAGGAAGGCCACGAAGAAGGTGATGCTCTTGGGATTGAGCGCCGTGACCAGCCAGGCATGGCCCAGCATGCGGCCGGCCGACACCGCATCGGTGCGCGGCGCTGCCTCCAAGGCGCCGCCGGCCCGCCAGAGCTTGACGCCGAGATAGATGAGATAGGCCGCGCCGACCCACTTCAGCAGGGTGAACAGGGTGGCGGAGGCCGCGAGCAGGGCGCCCAGCCCCAGCATGGAGAGCGTCATGGCGGTAAAATCGCCCAGGGCCACGCCGACCGCCATAGGCAGCGCCGTCCGCCAGCCCTGGCCCAGCGCATAGGAGACGACCAGCAGGACGGTCGGCCCCGGGATGATCAACAGCACCGTCGAGGCGGCGGTAAAGGCGGCCCAGCTCTCGAATGTCATGTGCTTCCTCCGGCGAGCCTGGCGATAAAGCCACAGGCGCCGGCGGAGGTCAGCCGGCTTTTGCCGTCTTGCCGCCGTCGAGCACGATCTGCGCACCGGTCATGAAGGGGTGATCGTCGGAGGCAAGCGTGAGCGCCAGCCCGGCGACTTCCTCGGCGGTGGCCAGCCGCCCGAGGCCCGGGACGTTGTTTTTCACCCATTGGTTCAGGCCGACCCGCCACACGGCATCCGGCACGTTCTCCATGCCGGCCGCCTTGCGCAGGAACGGCGTGTCGGTCGTGCCGGGGATCAGGGTGTTCACGCGGATGCCCTGCTGCGCGTAGTCGAGCGCCGCGGCCTGGACCAGGCCGACCAGGGCCCGCTTGCTCGCCGTGTAGGCCGAGCGCTTGGCTTGGGTGGCGATGGCGTTGGACGACGAGGTGACGACGATGGCGCCGCCGCCTGCCCTCAGCATGGGCGGGATCTCGTACTTCATGGCGAGGAACACGCCCCGTAGGTTGGTGTTGTTGACGCGGTCCCATTCCTCGGCGCTGTAGTCGTGCAGCGGCTTTTCGATGGTGATCCCGGCATTGTTGAAGGCGACGTCGAGACGGCCATAGGCGCTCACCGCACGATCGATGAAGGCACGCACCTCGTCCTCGACCAGGACGTCGGCTTTGACGTAAAGCGCCTCGCCGCCCGCCGCCTTGATCGCGTGCTCGACCTCCTGGCCGAGATCGGTGCGGCGACCACAAAAAGCAACCTTGCCGCCCTCGGCTGCGAAGGCCAACGCTGCGGCGCGGCCGATCCCGGAGGTGGCGCCAGTGATGACGACGACCTTGCCATCGAAGCGCCGCCGCCCCGGCTGGGGCGGCACCGGTGCGGCCCTGGGTGGCAAGGCGAGGGCGACACCGGCGGCCAGACCGGTGAGGAGGCCGGCTGCAGCGCCGAGAGTAGTCGAGCCCAGGATCCGGCGGCGGCTGGGAGCGGGGGCGGCGATATCGAGCATGGCTAACTCCGATCTTGTCTTTGTCTAGATAAAATACATCGAATCTAGACAATGACAAGTCTCATGTGATTCCTTGACATGAAGATGGCTGCATGGGCGGATGGTTCATGGCACGGGCAAAGACTGCGAAGCCCTATCACCACGGCGAACTGCGCGAGGCGCTGGTCGCGGCGGGCCGCAAGCTGTTGGAAGAGAAGGGCTTGCGCGGCTTCACCCTGCGCGAATGCGCGCGCCGGGCCGCGGTCTCGCATGCCGCCCCCGCCCACCACTTTGCCTCGATCGACGACCTGCTGGCCGAGATCGCCACCCGCGGCTATTACGACCTTGCGGCGGCGATGGCGGCTGAAGCGCGCCGCTCGAACGGCGACGCCGCGGCGCGCCTGGTCGGCCAGGGCGTGGGCTACATGGCCTTTGCCGCCGCCAACCCGGTCCTGTTCCAGCTCATGTTCAGCCGCGAGGCCAACCACTTCGAGACGCCGGCATTGGCTGCGGCGGCCAAGTCGGCCTATCACCTGCACCGCGAAGCAGTCGAGGCGGTCATCCCGCAGGCCTCGGGCGAGGTCAAGGAACGCATGGTCGACTTCGCCTGGGCCGCCGTGCACGGCTTCATCACCCTGGTCCTCGAAGGCCAGCTCGGCGAGAAGGATTCGTCGCGCGCGCTCAAGGCGCGCGGGCTGGCCGCGCTGTCGGCGATGGTCGAGGCCGTCGTGCGCGCCGGCGGCGCCTAGAGCGCAATCCGGAACAGCAGGGCGTCGGCCCCGCCGTAGGCTGCCTCCTTGCGGAAGCGTTTCACCAGGACGCCGCCGTTGGCGGTGATGACCTTCTGCGAGGGCAGGTTGTCGGGATCGGTGGTCAGCTCGACATAGTCGAGGCCTTCCCGGCGCGCCTCCGCGAGCAGCAGCGCCAGCGCCCGCGTGGCATAGCCGCGGCGCTGCTTCCACGGCACGACGCTGTAGCCGATATGGCCCAGGACATACGGCGGCAGGGCCGAGGTGCCGGGCTGCCAGCGAAAGCCCACCGAACCGCAGAACGCGCCGTCCCAGATCCAGCGCCGATAGCCCGGCAGGCGCGGCGCCTGCGATCCGTCGGGCAGGGTGATAGGCCCGCCCTTGGCTTCGCGGTCGTCGAGCCAGGCCACGAAGGCTGCCGGATCGGCGGCGATGCGCGCCAGTTCCTCGCGCGCGGCCTCCTCCAGCCGCACATTGTCCGGCGACCAGCCGCGCTGCAGGGCGTCGGCATAGGCGTCGAGATGCGCCAGGGAGGGAACAAGTAGCTGCACCTGGGTTTCCTTTCGGGCCGGGCGTCTAGCATATTGCGGCCGTTGACGCGCGGTCATGCCACTCCTACCATCTCATGGTTCCATTTTGCCTCCATATTGGAGCCATCTATGCCAGTCAATCTGTCGATCAAGAATGCCCCCGAAAAAGTCGTTCGCAAGCTCAAGAAGCGAGCCGAGCGCAACCACCGCTCGTTGCAGGGCGAGTTGATGGCGATCATCACCGAAGCGGCCGAAAGGCCGCAACCACTGACGCTGAAGGAATTGGTGGAACGTGGCCGCCAGCGAGGCCTGTCGTCGCCATCGGAAGCCGCCGCCATCGTCCGAGCGGATCGTGACTCGCGCTGAAGTCGTCGACGCTTCTGCGGTCGTAGCCATGGTGTTTGCCGAGCCGGGCTCGGAGACATTGGCGCGCCAGCTTGAAGGGCGTGACCTGCTCGCTCCGCCAATGATGCCGTACGAGGTGGCCAACGCTCTCTGGGTCAAGGTCCGCCGGGATCCGGAGCGGCGCGATGCTCTGTTCGGGCAATTTCGCGACTTCCTCGAGGTGCCCTTCGAGAGCTGCGAGGTGGATCTGGAAGCGGTCGCGAGCTTCGGCCTGCAACACGGTTTGACGGTTTACGATGCGAGCTATATCTGGCTGGCCGTTAGCCGGGACGCCGGACTTGTCACGCTCGATCGCCAGATGGCGCGCATCGCCTCCCTCGTGCTGCCCCGATGAGTTCCAACGCCGTCCTCGTCCTCGACATCGATGGCGTCGTCTCGCTCGCCCAACCGGGCTCGGTGCAGCCCTGGTACGCGACGCTGCAGGCCGACTGGGGTTTTAGTCACGACGAAATGGCGCGCGACTTCTTCCGCGTCGATTTTCTAGAAGTGCTGCGCGGCCGCCTCGACCTCTACGCCGCGCTCCACCCCTACCTCGAATCCAAGGGGCTGGCCGACCGGCTGGACGAGTTCGTCGCCTACTGGTTCGAAAAGGACGCCGTCATCGACCGCGACGTGCTGGCCCAGGCCGATGCCTGGCGACGGCGCACGGGCGGGCGCTGCTTCGCGGCGTCCAACCAGGAGCATCATCGCGTCGCCTATCTGCGCGAGGCGGCGGGGCTCGACGCGCATTTCGACGAGATCGTCTACTCGGCGGCGCTGGGCGTGTGCAAGCCGGACCGCGTGTTCTTCACCAGCGCCCAGGCGCGCATGGGCGTGGCGGCGGCACAGGCGATCCTGTTCGTCGACGATGCCGCGGCCAACGTCGACGCGGCCCGCGCCTGCGGCTGGCGGGCCATGCTTTATCGCGGACCGGAGAGCCTCGCGCTCGCGTTGGCGAGCTGGGGCTAGCTTGGTGGATGCAGCCCGCTCCGAAGGGCGCCATCGCGTTGTCATCGTCGGCGGCGGCTTCGGCGGCCTGCAGGCGGTCACCGGCCTTGCCGGACTGCCGGTCGACATCGCGCTGATCGACCGGCGCAACTACCACCTTTTTCAGCCGCTGCTCTATCAGGTCGCGACCGCGTCGCTGGCGACCTCGGAAATTGCCTGGCCCATCCGTTACCTCGTGCGTCGGCGACCGGAGGTGACGACCATGCTTGCCACCGTGGTCGGCGTGGACGCGACGGCGCGCCGAGTGCTGCTCGATGACGGTCGCGCCTTGCCCTACGATACGCTCGTTCTCGCGACCGGCGCCCGCCACGCCTATTTCGGTCATGACGAATGGGAAGCCTTTGCGCCCGGCCTGAAGACGCTGGAAGACGCCACGACCGTCCGCCGGCGGCTCCTGCTTGCCTTCGAGCGGGCGGAATGCGAGAGCGATCCTCAAGAGCGCGCCGCGCTCCTGACCTTCGTCATCATCGGCGCCGGCCCGACCGGCGTCGAACTGGCCGGCACCATCGCCGAACTGGCCCGGTCCACCTTGCAGCCGGACTTCCGCCACATCGATACAAGGACGGCGCGCGTCGTTCTCATCGAGGCCGGGCCGCGCGTGCTGGCGGGCTTCGCCGAGGAGCTCTCGGCCTATGCCCAGCGCTCGCTCGAACGCCTGGGCGTCGAAGTCGAA
>WNFC01010863.1_pt1 | contig 10127 bp, 15 predicted proteins | sample 5400541 | NCBI WGS metagenome assembly WNFC01 (sample SAMN13153342, study PRJNA577476) | soil metagenome | isolation source: 120 cm saprolite under Douglas fir tree site 2 hole 2 replicate 1 | place: USA:California | collected 2015-04-18 | reverse complement strand
CATGGCGCATCCGATGAAGTCCATGAACTGGAATTCAGCCACCGGACGCATGCCGGTAAGAGAAGCGCCAAAGGCCGCGCCCACGATAGCGGATTCAGCAATGGGCGTATCAATCACGCGCTCGGGACCAAAGCGGTCGATAAAACCGTCGGTCACCTTGAAGGCGCCGCCGTAGATGCCAATATCTTCGCCGATACAGAAGACGGTTGGGTCACGATCCATCTCCTCCCAGATTCCCTGACGAATCGCTTCCAGATAGGTGAGCTGGGGCATGACGGGAAAGTTTACTACTTTGTTGGCCTGGAATGCTTTCGTCCGGTTGCCAGGTTGGGTTGCGACGCTTATAGTCTCAACCTTGGAGGCGTGACATGCGTCATCTCATCAACTGGCTGTTGAGCGCGCTGGCCGTTTGGGTGGTGGCTCAGTTTGTGCACGGCTTTCACGTTACCGGTGTGGCCGCTGCACTCATTGCGGCACTGGTCATCGGATTCGTCAACGCCACCTTAGGCGCGCTGCTGAAGCTCATCACTCTTCCCCTGACCATCCTCACTCTGGGGCTATTTTGGCTCATCATCAACGGGTTAATGCTGGAACTGGCTTCCGCACTCTTATCACCGGCGTTCCATGTCGATAGCTTTGCGTCCGCATTCTGGGGCGCTATTGTACTCAGCTTGGTCAATATGCTGTTTCGTTGGCTTGCAGGGACAGCCAAGAGAGAGAGTTGACTTCGGTTTCTCTGGCATCCACTTTCGAGTTGACTTCCAGCCGCCCTTTCGAGCTAGACTCAAAATCAACGGATTCCCCGGTCCTGAACTTTTGCGTTGGAGCGCAGGATGAACCAGATGTTTTTGTCGCTAGTTGTACAAATGTCTCTGGCCTTCGGAGTTGCAGGACTGCTTTGGCCTGAAAAGCTGGTCGAAGTCTTCGATGTCCTGATGTTTCCCTGGCCTTCGAGCTACCGCCTGATCCGCGCCAACTGTATTGGAGCGATCCTGCTCTCGTTTCTGTTATTTCTGGGTCTGCTCGCCCGAGGATAGTTGTCGCGACTTCTGCCGGTGGCGATGAAGTCTCTTATCAATGTCAGGCCCGAACTCGCTAATTAGCGCGCCCACGCCGCCATACAGTAGCGAAATTCCAGCACGATTCATAGTCAATCCAAAGCCGCGGTCAGCGGACGGATAGTAAGCATTAGAGAGGACACCGGAGGAAAGTGCCCCCAGTGCGTTGGCCCAATTGAAAGTTCGGCCACCATTGTCTTTGTGGGCAACCACTATCTGCGCTTGCGCGTAGCCAAGTCTGTGCTTTACAGATCCTTGACCAAGTCTGAAATAGCGCGGGTCTTCCTTGAGCAGCGAGGGATAGACAAAGTTGACAAAGAAACCACTGGAAACCTGGTCGGCGAAGGCGGCGCCATAGCTCTTCCCGTATCCGGATGCTCCCTGGCCGTAAACAGGGAAGGAATCTTCCGCCTGGCTGATGCCCGCCTGAATTCCGGCTAATGCAAAGTCGGCAGGATCAAACGCGGTCTTATAAAACAAGCGAAACTTTCCCTTGGGAGTCAGTGGTGGCGCGTTCTTGCGGTCGGTGACAGTAAATTGCGGCAATACTGCCAGCACCCGCTGCGACTGCTCCTTCTTCTCGATCTTCTTCTCCTGCGCTGAGTTCTTGGGAGGAGCGGGCGCTTGTGAGGTCTGTTGCGCGAAGGCGGAGACGCATAACCAAAACAAAAGAGAGACTGCGAAGAAGCGCGAGTTCATAGAATAAAACCTGGTGTAAAAAAGCTGTTCCCAACTCTAAATGTTTGGGGAGAAATTCGCAGGTTACTGATGTCTCGCCCCAGTTCGGATTGACCGCAAGCCACCGGAGCGTTTAGGTTGAGTGGCTGATGAAGAATCTGGGCATACTCCTCTCCGGACGTGGCTCCAACTTCGAGATGATTGCGAAAAACGTTGCCTCTGGCAAAATTCCGGATGCGCGCATCGCAATTGTCATTTCCAATCGCGCCGACGCTGGAGGACTAGAAATCGCGCGGCGGCTGGGACTAGAAACTCTGGTAATTCCGTCCAAAGGCAAAGCGCGCGAGGAGCATGACCACGAAGCGGTCGCAGCGTTGCAGCAACGCGAAGTCGATCTTGTCTGCCTCGCCGGATACATGCGCCTACTCTCTCCCTGGTTCGTGCGCCAATTTCCGCATCGCGTTCTGAATATACATCCATCATTGCTGCCCGCATTCCCCGGCCTAGAAGCCCAGGAGCAGGCTTTCGCTTACGGGGTCAAAGTGACGGGATGTACCGTTCATTTTGTGGATGAAGAACTCGACCACGGGCCGATTATCGTTCAGAGGGCGATTCCGGTGCTGGACGGGGACGACGAGAAGACTTTGGCAGCAAGGATATTGGAACAGGAACATATTGCCTATTCGGAAGCGATCAACCTGGTTCTGAATCGGGAATGTCGGATTCTTGGGAGACGATTTATCAGTGATGGGGGGCACAAAACCGAGTAAATTTCAGAATGCAGATTCTAGATGGCAGATTTTTGTGATGGTGCAGACAGTGAATTCGGAGGCGATGAAGAATCGCACCAAGAATTTCGCTCTGCTGGTGATTCGCTTGTGCCGGACTGTGCCGCGGACTGAGGAGTCTCGTATAATCTGGCGTCAACTGCTCCGATCTGCAACATCCGTCGCGGCCAACTATCGCGCAGTCTGCCGGGAACGTTCGACACCCGACTTCATCTCCAAGCTCGGCATAGTTCTGGAAGAAAGCGATGAAACACTATTCTGGATCGAGCTGCTCGTTGAAACTGGAAGCGTCGCACTTGAAAAAGCCACGGCGTCTCTAATTGAGGCGAATGAACCAGTCTCAACCTTCGTCGCCTCTCTGCGAACGGTGAAGAGGGTTCAAGCTGCAATCTAGAATCTGAAATCTGCAATAATGTACGTCCATGCCCACCTTCGCCCCTGTTGAAGAACAGATCACTTACATCAAGAAAGGCAGCTCGGAAATCATTCGCGAGTCTGAGCTTCGCTCGAAATTGGAGAAGTCCCTTGCCTCGGGCAAGCCGCTGCGCGTGAAGGCCGGATTCGATCCGACTACCCCTGACTTACATCTCGGCCACACCGTGTTGCTGCGCAAGCTCAAACATTTTCAGGACCTCGGCCACGCGGTCATTTTTCTGATTGGCGACTTCACCGGAATGATCGGCGATCCCACTGGCCGCTCGGCCACGCGGCCTCCGTTGAGCGCGGAAGAGCTGATGCGCAACGCCAAGACTTACATGGAGCAGGTGTTCAAGATACTCTCGCCGCGCACCACGGAAGTTCGCTTCAACAATGAGTGGTTCGAAAAAATGAAGTCAGCGGATTGGATCAAGCTGGCTGCGAAGTTTACGGTGTCACAAATGCTCGAGCGCGAGGACTTTCATAAACGCTTCCAGGATGAGAAGCCGATTGCGCTACACGAGCTGCTTTACCCGATTTCGCAGGGATACGACTCGGTCATGCTGAAGGCCGATGTCGAACTCGGCGGCACCGATCAGAAGTTCAACTTGCTGGTCGGGCGTGAATTGCAGCGCAACTACGGGCAGGAATCACAAGTCGTTCTGACCATGCCCATCCTCGAAGGCCTCGATGGCGTGCAGAAAATGTCGAAATCGTACGGCAATGCAATCGGGATCAAAGAGCCGCCACTCGAAATGTACGGCAAGCTGATGTCGATTTCCGACGAGATGATGTGGCGGTATTACGAACTGCTCACGGACGTCCAGGTCGCAGATACCGAAAAGATGAAGCGCGAGTCGCATCCCATGCAGGCGAAGAAAGATTTGGCTGCGCGGATCGTGAAAGATTTCCACTCGGCCGAGGCAGCGGAGAAGGCGGGAGAGGACTGGGCGAAGCAATTTCAGAAGGATGAAGTGCCAGCAGATATTCCAAGGGTGCAGGTCCGTTTCGTAGATGTTTGCAGCGAGGACCCATTCAAGTTTAAGGACGTTGTGTACACGATGGAATGGCCGATTCGCATCGACAAGCTCCTCTCTCAGAGTGGGTTTGTAAGCTCTAACAGTGAAGCTGCCCGGAAGATCAAAGAAGGCGCTGTAAAGGTCAACGGAGCAGCAGTGACCGAACTGATGATGAAACTTAGGATCGACAATGACATAGTTGTTCGTACCGGTCGCACCGTGAAGAGCGTGCGCGTCTGCGTGTAATTTCATCTCCCATCTAACATTCCTCTGTGCACCTCTGTGTTCTCTGTGGTTAAATTCCTTGCACATGCGCGCCGCTGCTATCCTCGGGCCGGGGAATGTAGCCAGGCGTGTTGCCACGTTCCAGCGCGCTGCAGGTGCTCAATGGACATCTCTTATAGAACAAGCTGATGTGGTGGTTATCTTTGGTGGGGACGGCACCATCCATCGCCATCTTTCAACCCTTGTAGATTTAGAAACGCCGCTGCTGGTCGTCCCTTGCGGCAGCGGGAATGATTTTGCTCGGGCGCTGGGGTTGCGTAGCGTACGCGACTCGGTCTCAGCTTGGCGCAAATATGCTTCGGGCGGAAATAATGTCCGCACCATCGATCTCGGGGTCATGAAATGGTGCGAACCGCGGCCAATAGAAGTAGGACAGAGGAACTCCGCAGCTGAAGTGCCCGTACGCCAAGAGCGCCATTTCTGTTGTGTTGCCGGCGCGGGGATTGATACAGAAATCGCCCGTCATGCCAACGCTCTTCCCAAATGGATCCGCTCGCACGGCGGGTATGGCTTCTCCGCGCCCAGCGAACTTCTCCGGTTTGTTCCCTTTTCCATGAGAGTTTCCGGCACCGACGGGATCCCTGACAGCTTTCACCCAACAATTCTTGCGGCATTCGCGAACACACCTGCCTACGGTGGAGGCATGAAAATCGCTCCACATGCACGACTCGATGACGGCAAGCTGGACATCTGCACGATTCGCGCGATGGACAGGTTTAAGCTGTTCTGCCTCTTTCCAACGGTCTATTTTGGCGGGCATCTCGGCTTTGACGAGGTGGAATACGTCCGGGCGACGACGGCGAAGCTCGAAACCGAGCACCCTCTCGACGTCTATGCTGACGGCGAGTTCGTCTGCCAGACTCCGGTTGAGATCAGCATTGCCTGCAATGCCCTGAAGGTGATCGTTCCCTGATAGCGCGCTAATGCGGTCGGCGGTGCTACACTACTGACGTTTATGGCTGAAAACGGACGTTCGCGCATATGGTTGTGGGTGCTCATCGGGGGAGGGGCTTTCTTCCTCTTTGTGCTCGCCGTATTCACCCTGGTTTACGTCGCACTACACGCCGGGGGACAGCAGGCCGGGTTTCGCGGCTTCGGAGACAAGATCGGAGTGGTGGACCTCGAGGGCGTGATCCTCGATCCTAACGAAGTTGTTGATCAACTTCGTAAGTTTGCCGATGACGATTCCATCAAAGCCATCGTCATTCACGTGAATTCGCCAGGCGGCGGAGTGGCGGCGTCAGAAGAGATTTATCGCGAAGTCAAGCGGGTCAGGGACGAGAAGCACAAACGCATCGTAGCTTCGATCGAAACTGTCGGCGCCAGCGGGGCATATTATGTTTCCTCAGCGACCAACAAAATTTATGCCGACAGTGGCAGCGTAGTGGGTTCCATTGGCGTGATTGCCGAGTGGGTGAACTATGGCGACCTCATGCGCTGGGCAAAGCTCAAGCCTGAGATCTTGAAGGTCGGGCAGTTTAAGGACACCGGCGATCCCACGCGCGAACTGACTCCGGCCGAGCGGCAGTACATGCAGGGCTTGATTGACAATATGTACGGGCAATTCGTGCAGGCGGTCGCGGACGGAAGGCATGCGAAGGTTGCTGATATCAAATCCATCGCCGATGGCCGTGTCTGGACGGGAGAGCAGGCGCTCAGCATGCACTTGATTGATCAGATTGGCGATTTCCGGACCGTCGTCCTGGATACTGCAAAGTCTGTCAACATAAGCGGCGAGCCGGTGCTGGTGCATCCTGAAAGAGATCGCAAGTCGCTGCTCGATCTGTTATTTGGGGACGCGTCCCAGTGGCTGCCTACAAAAGAGAAGCTGCTCGACCAGCAGATGGGGTTCTATTATCTCTGGAAGTAAGTGGCGGCGGGGGCGATATACCCCCTTGCCAACAACCCCTGAAATTTGAGAAGGTTATGCAGCCCCGATTCAATCCGTACCGGGGGCTGGGACTTCCGACCGACGAATCCATAATAAACGGGGAGCAAACAGGCAATGACAAAAGCGGATCTGATCGATGAAGTCTCCCGTCTCGCGGAATTGACCCGCAAAGACAGCGAAGTGATTGTCGAAACCATCTTCGACAGCATCGTGCGCTCGCTGCGCGCGGGCGACAAGATCGAAATCCGCGGATTTGGCAGCTTCCGTACCCGCCAGCGCAAGCCCCGCGTGGGCCGCAACCCCAAGACCGGAGAACGGGTCGAAGTTCCGGCCAAGAAGATCCCCTTCTTCAAGCCCAGCAAGGAATTGAAAGACCTGGTGAATGGCGAGAGTGCGGCGACTGCACCGGCCGCGCCCTCCCCAGCGGTGCGGTAGTTCTTCACATGGCTCTCACGCATTTAGAATCCTGGCAGCATGTTTTCCCGCAGAATCCGTGTGGAATATGAGCAGGATGGCAAGCGCCTGCCTTGCCCTTTGAAATGGCTTGACAACTTCTCCATGCGGAATTTCACCAATGCCAGCATCTTCGATGACACCCTTCCCGTCGCTGACGGAGTAATGGAAGTCGGAGAGCGCGTGCCGCTGGACAAGTTGAAAGAAGCAATGCAGGACTGGTTCCGCAGGAAGGGATACCTCTCAAAAGAAGCGGACCTGGTACTTGAGACGATTTAGCAGCGTTTTCGCTCAGCTTGCGGCCGTTTCAGCTAGATCTTCTCGGTGGGAGACCGGCATCTCGGTTGTGTTTCGCGAAAACAGCAAGTTCGCTGCATCGCTCCTGTTTTCTATTCTCACCCAGATATATTCTCCGCAGACGACCATGCGTACCTCTTGAGCCCCGAGCTTCAAGGCATAACTCGAAGTGATTCGCGTCATCTCCTCGGGCAGACCGCGGACCGTCGAATACTTTGTCCGACCGCTTTGCTTCCTGCTCCAATCTAGCGAGCACAACTTCGAGCGCCGCCGAGGTCGTGAGACAGGCTTCCGTTTTGCAGCTCAGCATCTGCTCAATAGCAAGCAGCGCCCGATAGGCCACATAACCTTTGGCATCGGCATCCGGATTCCCAGGTTCGTAGCGCAAGATGGGCGGCTTGCGGTCGGCAATCACCTGGTCCAAGCCCCGCATGTCTGTCTTAAACCGCCTTTTCCCAAGAAAATGGGCCTTTGCACGGAGCTAAAACTCAGGTGCTCGGGGAGAATGACTTGGCAGTCCTCAGCCAGAATTGCCGCCCGCTCCAAAACTTGCTGCAACTCCCGCACATTTCCCGGCCAGGACCGGCCATTGAGCACCTGTTCCGCTTCTCGACCGAGCGCGACTGGCAAACCCGCTTCCGCAATTCGTGTCATCAGGTGGGCTGCAAGTTTGGGGATGTCAGCCCTGCGGTCAGCTAGCGCGGGCAGTTCAATGGGAAAGGCGCAGAGCCGGTAAAACAGGTCTTCGCTTCTACGCGAGCAGTGTCTGCGCTTCCCCGACGCTGGACCTCTTTGTGCTCCAGAAACCGCAACAGCTTGGACTGCGCGCTCAGGGGAAGCTCGCCAATTTCATCCAGGAAGAGCGTCCCTCCCTGCGCCGCGTGAATCCGTCCAGCATAAGTCTGCACCGCTCCAGTAAATGCCCCCGGGCATATCCGAAAAGTTCAGACTCGACCAGCTTTTCCGGAATGGCGGCGCAATTCAGCACCGAAAAATGGTTCGCAGTCCTTCCGCTCAGTTGATGAATGGCCCGCGCCACCAGCTCTTTGCCACTGCCGGTCGGGCCTGTGATCAGCACAGTCGTGTTCCGGCGCGCCACCAGACGCACCATGCGATATACCCGGCGCATCGGTTCAGCGTCCCCGACCATGCCCGGAAGTGGCTCGGATTTGCTTTCGACTAGTGATGGCATGGCACACGCCGGCGGCGAGACGTCTGGTTTCCAGTCATTGGCGCGGCCCGGCAGTTTTGCCGAATCGTCCAAACCTGAATCCATCAGGACCACGCGGATTCCTGGATAACGCCGTTCAATGATTTCGACTAGCTCCTCGGCGTCCAGATCCGGAAGCTCGCGGTCGAGAAACAACATTTGCCAGTTGCTGGTCTCCAGTTTGGCAAGAGCTTCGGCGCCTCCCGAGGCCACATGAACCGGCCCGCGCTGCGGCTTGAGCTTCTGCAGAACGCGATCGCGGACCTGGGCGCTGGGACTGGCGACCAATACGCCACCTGAAGCCGGAGGAAGGAATGCAGGGCTGGTCATGCTCTTGATTCAAGCAGGAGAAGCTAAGAGCGCGATTAGTAGAAGATTAAGAAATTCTGGTTTCGGCAAATCTTTCCCAGTTTTACGGCGGAGTATCAAGGTGGGAAATATTTGCCCGGGCCTCGAGAAGACAAGTTCGCGAAAAAAAAAGAGCACAGATTCCTCTGTGCCCGTAGCCTGACCTGAGCGAAGTCGAAGGGTGTACTCCGTGGTTAAAAGATTTTCACGCCGCCGTGGTTGCATACCGTTCCGGCTGGCTGTCAAAAGTGTCCTTGCAATCCTCGGAGCAGAAATAATATTCCCGTCCGGCATACTCCGAGCTGAAGTTGGTCTTCTTTTCGTCCACATCCATCTTGCAAACCGGGTCTTTTGTCATGATCATCCTCCGTTTGGAGATTTTGCGTTTTGGATGCGGGGAAGCGAGTAAGGGTGTTTACCCGACGTGGGGTGCCCCATGTCTCGCCTCTTTTGCGAGACATGGGAATAACGGGAGCTCAATTTCCAGGTTTGTCGAATCAGTAAGGACAGGTTTCATTCCCAGGTCTCGCAACTTCGGCGCGACCTGGGGGGCATCCGGCACCCCGAAGTGTCCCCCAAGAATGGTTTACCGATGGCCACCGTGATGTCCGCCATCGCCGTGGTGACCGCCGCCACCGTGGGATCCTCCACCTCCGTGCCCACCGTCGCCGTGGTGACCACCTCCACCTCCGTGCCCACCGTCGCCGTGGTGACCACCTCCACCATGGAATCCTCCGCCGCCATGGAAGCCTCCACCTCCATGAAATGCGCCGCCATGGTGTCCGCCGTCGCCGCGGAACCCTTGACCGCCGTGAAATTCGCCGCCGTGGTGGTCGCGGTGGAATCCTCCACCTCCGTGAAAGCCGCCATCATGAAAACCGCGATCGCCGGCACGGAATCCGCCATCGCTGCGGAATCTGTGACCGCCTCGGAATCCACGGTCATCGTCTCGGAATCCATGACCGCCTCTGAATCCGCGATCACCGCGGAAGTCCCTATCGCCTCGGAATCCTCGGTCACCCCGGAAGTCCCTATCGCCTCGGAATCCTCGGTCATCACGGAAGTCGCGACCGTCTCGGAATCCTGACCGGAAGCCATATCCCGGGCCGCCATAGTAGCCGCCTCCGTAGTAGCCGCCGCCGTAGTAGCTGTTGTACCAGGGGCCGACTCCGATAAACACGCCGTCAATAAAGTAGCTTGGCCCGTAATAACCGTACGGCGCGCAGGCATATGGATAGTAGTTGTAGTAGCCGTAGGGACAGACTGGTTCTGGTCCGTAGCCCGAGTAACCGTAATTGGAGGATTCGTAATTATCGTAGCTGCCATAATTATCGTAGCTACCGTAGTTATCGTAAGCCACTCCGACACCCACAGAAACTTGTGCCGGCGCGTTTCCTACGGCAAAGAGCAAGATTCCCAACAACGCAACGTATTTTAGATAAGACATGGTCTCCTCGATTCCGACCCGGAAATCGTGTTCTTCACCGAAGTGGGGCGGGGAAAGCCCCCGGCAATTCAGCCTGGGAAGGCCATCATCAAAATTGGGCTCTGCACAACAATCTGTAGAAGTGTGCATTCTACGCGGCTTTCTGGAAAGCGACGAATTGGGTCTTGGTGGCAGCCAAGCGCTGCGCCTTCAGCAGCAGATAAGCGAGATCGCGGTAGCCCCGACCACGGCGCAAT
>WNFC01021661.1_pt1 | contig 10128 bp, 12 predicted proteins | sample 5400541 | NCBI WGS metagenome assembly WNFC01 (sample SAMN13153342, study PRJNA577476) | soil metagenome | isolation source: 120 cm saprolite under Douglas fir tree site 2 hole 2 replicate 1 | place: USA:California | collected 2015-04-18 | reverse complement strand
GTATTGCAGTAGTAAGCGCTCGCGGTCAGCGGACCCTCGGCAGTTCCCCAGACGACGTGAGTCGCACCGGCTTCAGCAGCCTTCTTGCGGATCTCGGCGCGCGCCGTGGGAGCCCCCCCCTGGGAGCTGGTCTTGTATTGCGCGACAAACCAGCAGGTGGATGTCGATACGCTCACAGTGTCAACGGCCGGCGACGTCCTCGGAGGGAAGCCAGCGCAGCTACACAGGAGTCCGAGCAGGGCGGACTGCGACCGTCGGGAGACGTGCATCCTCTTGGTCCTCGTTTCGATCAGCGCCCGAATCGTAGCACGCTACGTCGTTCTCTTTTCCACTGTTCCCGCTGAAGCTCTCGTTCTCTTGCCCTTGCACACCGTTGGGGCCGCCCCCGACTACGGCTCCTTCCCTGCGTGTGCAAGGAAAGCCTGGAGGTCGGCCGGCGCGATGCGGATCGCATGGAGCACTCGAACGTGCCGCAGCTCGCCCTTATCGCAGAGCCGGTACACAGTGGCCGTGCAGACGCCGAGACGTGCCGCCACCTGCCGAACGTTCAGCAGTGGTGTCTCCTCTCGCGGTTCGGGTAACAACCGGGTAACAAAATCCTTGGGATCACGTGGGAGGAACGTGGTTCCTTGGGATCGGGCCTCCGCGCCATCCATGCGATTCGATGAGGGTAGGGGAGATTCGGGGAGGGTTGTGGACTTCCCTTGTGCAGACTCCGAAGCCGAAGGCCACTGGTTCGAATCCAGTAGCGCCCGCCATTCCACTTGCTGGAGAAGACGCATGTTCCGGAAGATCGATTCGGAATCCAAGGGCCGGTCGTCCTCGCGATCGTCTCAACAGACCCGCTGATCGACGAGTCCATCGGATTCCGCGCGATCGCGAAGGCGGGGCGCCTACTTGACGGTTCCGGGCTCGGGGCGATCGTCATGTTGACGGTCGCGGAGTTGGAGCGTTGGTTGCTGCTCCGTGACGCCGACAGGCTCGCACGCGAATCGCTGATCGCCTGGGAACGTTTGGATCCGACCATGCTCAGCCAAGAGAGCGGCGTTCGAGCGCCAAAGGCTGAAGGCGATCTTCCTCACATCGCTGCGGGCTGGAAGGAGTTGTTCCCGTTCTACGGGCAGAAGACAGAACCTGATCCCGCATAGCGCATGGGCCCTCATTTGAACGGCACCTCGCGGTCGAGCAACTGCAACTGTTCCTCGACCAAGTACGCCACGTGGTGGCGGGTTCGACCTTTTCGGTTCGCTCGGCAGCGTGGAATTCAACGGGCACGCCAACGACACTGCCCGCAGTGCGCGGAGACCGGACCTCCGAATTCGGTGCGCTACAGGGCCTGACGGGAGGCAGAAAGTGTTAGGGTCAGCGCGGTGCGTGCTCGGTGGAAGATCCTTGGTGTTGCTGCCTTCGCCGTCTGCTTGGCGATCGGAATTTACCTTTGGCGGATCTACTACTACACGCCGCCTGTTCCCCTCTCGAATGGCGGCGTTTGCACGGTGAGGCTTGGCGCGCTCAGGAACGACGTGCTCGCAGCCTGCGGTAAGGCATGCGGGCGAGGGGATGTGCCGAAGGGCGGCTGCGGTTCGAGCTATGGCGGGCAAGAGGGCAGCTTCATCAAGCTCTGCTCGAACCAGTGCGAGGTGTACCGAGACGTTGCGGTGTGCTACGCGGGTACGGAGGTCGTCGAGGTTGAGCGCCTTCCGGCAACTGGGATCCTCGCCAAGCCTTGCTCTTGGTGATCTCCAAGCTGCGCAAGCCGTAGGCCATCCTCGGCCACGAGTTGGGTCTGCTGAGCGCACAGATGCGAGGCGGGTCAGCGAATGCGGCGCCTCTCCGCTCAAGCGCATCCTGCGGCTTGCAGGGCTGGTAAGAGCTGACTGCCGGATCTGCAGGCCGCGGATCTGCCCTTGCGAATATAGCGCCTGTGTTATACAGTTCTTGCGTGCCGGCTGTCCGCTTCTTCAGGACCGAAGCTGGAAACGAGCCGGCGCGTGAGTATCTCCGGTCGCTGGAGAAGGCTGACCGGCAGGTGTGCGGTGCCATGCTGCGTGCGGTGCAGGACTACGGGCTCGACGCTCCCGGCGTGGAGAAGAGGCAACTGGAAGGCAAGCTCTGGGAGCTCAAGCCGGACCAACACCGGCTCATGTACGTGATGGTCGCGGGGCCGACGATGGTGGTCCTGCACGGGTGCAAGAAGGAGGGCCGCAAGGCGAGCAAGGCAGACCTCGATGTTGCACGGAAGCGGATGAGGCAGGTGCTCGGCGAGGAAGCGCTGGCGAAGCAGAGCAAGAAAAAGTGACGGAGGCAGACGTGGCGACCCGACATCGCAACAAGCACATCGGCAGCTCACTCGAGGACTGGCTCGAAGAAGAGTCTGCGAAGGATCCCTCGTTCGCTGCCGGGTTGGATGAGGGTCTCTCGCAGAAGCAACTCGCCGAGCGCGTGAAGACGAAGCAACCGAGCATCGCGCGGCTGGAGGGCGCGCGAGCCTGGCCGAGGTTGGATCTCCTGCAGCGAGTTGCGCGCGCCCTCGGCGCGGAGATGATCGTCAGCTTCCGCCGTCCTCAGGCTGCCCGGCGCAGTCGAGAAAGACGCGCCGGGTAGCTCACGGCTTGCGATTCCAGTTTCCCGGCGTGGCCAGGTACCTCTCGACATCGATGCGCAGCAGCGAGCCCAAGCGCACGTGCGGCAGCGCGCGCTTCGCGCACAACCTGTAGACGGTGGAGAGCTTGATACCCAGCCGAAGCGCGGCCTCTTTCGGCGAAACGAGCGGCCGAGAACCGTGCAGCACTAATGCAGCAAACTGGCCCTGATCAGCCGGGCGCGGCGAGAAGTTCGGGGAAGCGGCCGAGCTCGTAACCGTGCGTAGCGTGAGGGAACGGGACGCCTCGGACTCCGCGGGATGGAGATCCGCCGGGAACGTGCGCAGCGCTCTAATGCGACTGTTTATCGCCGTGATCGTGATCATCGTCGTTGTCGCCGCCGGACGAACCGTCACAATTCCCCTCGCCGTCGCAGGAGATGGTTTTGCCGCTCACTGGCACGACGACCTTGGCATGGTGCACCTGAGTGATGAACCGGTCGAGGCGCGTGCCGGCGACAACGACTCCGCCGGAAGTGGACACTTGATTGGCATGTTCCGGGATTACCGTGCGTGGCTTGATCAGCTGATCGACAGCAAAGGCCGCCTCGTCAGGTCCCATCGTGAAAAGGCCATCCATGTGAACGATAGCGAGGTTTGGTCTGTAGAATCTACTCTGGGTGGCCCAATCTCCGATCAGCCCCGAGTCGCCAGTCCAGAGGACAGTGAGGCCATTGGTGAACCGGATGATGTAGCCGGACTCCGTGCCCTGGTAACCAGTGAGGCCCGGGGCGACACCCGGAGGATCAACTATGCCGCTCGGCCCGTCGGTTGCGCCAGCGGAATGGTAGGCAGGAATGGTCGTGATCTTTACGCCCTTCGTCTGGCCCGAGTTGATGACGGTCAGGGTTCCTCCACGAATGGTTCCGACGCAAGGAGAGGTCCGCGGAACGGTTGTAATATTGTCTGCGCCCGAGACCGTGACAGGACAGCTCACCGGCGCCGGTCCTGGGACGTCCTTGAGCTTTTGAGTGAAGAATGTCGATTGCTCTCCGCCGACCAGGACAGCCGAATTGTGCGCGCTTGCGATCTCGGGAGCATTGCCGTTGAGCGGGAACCTGAATGGTGAAGTGGTCGTCCCGGCGCAATTAGAGAAGAAAACATCTCCAATATGATCACTGTGCGGGTGGTCGATCAGGAGAACATGCACGCCACCCGCAGGGTCTGCAGGGTTGGGCAGCCTTGGGTCGCGGGACCCATTTACCGTGCGTCCCGGCGCCGTCAGGATCCGTACTCCCGTAGGATCTTCAAAAAGCAATGCTCGGTCCCCAACACAAAATTCACCTCGAACAGAACCCAGGGGGGTGATGGTCACGCTCGGGGCTTGGGCCAAGGAACCCCATGACCCGAGGACAAGCGCGCAGCACAACAGAACATCCCACCTTGCCTTCATCGCTCTACCCCCTTTTCTGTTCGTACGAGAGCCGAACACTGGCGGACACGTGAGGGACGGCCATCACGCTCTACGCCTCGGAGCGGCCAGTAACACGGAGGTGGGGTCGTCTTCAACCAGGACGGGCGCTTCCGCGGATCGACTGGCTTCAGCGCGAATCCATTCCCGCCGGAAGTATCGCCGCGTCAGCGGAGTCTCGTGGCGCGGAGACCCGAACCAGGGAGAAACGCATGGAGCACAATTCGATGAAGATCGCGGCAATGGTGGGGTTGTCGGCCCTCTGCGGGTGTGCGGTCCTGGGCAGCGAGGCAAGGCGAGCGCCGGTCGAACGGCTCGATGAGCGCGGAGCGAGTGCGGCCGTGCTCTCCGTCGAGGGGGGGACCGCTCTTGACTTCGTCAACGCCGACGCGCGTCCTCACCAGATCTACTCGAACGACTGCCGGGAACTGTCCTCCCCACTATTGAATCCGGGAGAGACCTACACCGCGCGACTCGGCACGGCGCCCAAGTTGTGCCACTTCCAGGATTTGCTGGCGCCGCTCAGCTCGAGCTACTCCGGCACGGTCCAGGTGCACGACGGCCGGGAGGAGTGGCGCCTGGAGTAGCGGTTCGTTCCACGCGATGGAACGCCAACCTCGCGAAGGAAATCGGCTGCCCGAGCAACCGTAGCGGCGCCCGATGCAGGGCCCCGGGCGCCGCCGTGATCTTCTCGGCCGGCCAGCGCCCTAGGGACCTACGAAATCCATGCCCCGATCGGCGGCGGTGCCGTCGGCGAGGTGTTACCGCGCTGCGCGACGCGCGCATCGGGCGACGTCGCCATGGCAGGATGCGGGTGATCCGTGTCGACGAAGAAGTACAGCTCGCCTGAAGAGCTGAGGCCGTCGTCAGCGCGCCAGCGCAGTGTTCGCGAACGAGGCTGCGTGCGTCACCCTTGCTCACCTGGTCATCCGCGATCTGTTCGGCGAGGTGGGGGCGAAGACCATGTCGGTGTTGGCGGCGTACGCCCTGACGCGGGTGCTGCGCCGCCGCCGCTGAAGCGCATCTGTTACCGTTTTTCAAAGAGCAAGAAGTAGTGGCGCGGAAGGAACTGAAAGTCCTTCACGAACTTGAATCCTGCCTCTTCCGCCTCGTTGATCACCTGCGAGGGAGGGACGAGCTGCTCGGGCGGGTGCGGAGCGTGTTCAGCGCCGAGGTCATAATCGATGATCGCCAGCCGGCCGTGCTCTTTCAGGCCGGGGGCCATTCTGCGATAGAAATCAATCCGGTTGGCAATGTGATGGGTCGTGTCGCAAAAGAAGGCCAGGTCAATGGCGTTCTTGGGCAGCATCGGATCGTCTTCACGGGAAACGATGGTGACGATATTGCGCAGGCCCTCCTTGTCGGACTGCTCTCTGAGATACCCGAGTACATCCGCCGCCACGTCTACCGCGTAGACCTTGCCGTCCGGCGCCACCGCGTTGGCCAAGCGGCGGGTGAAATAGCCGGTCCCGGCGCCGATGTCGGCGACGACCTCCCCGTTCGTGAGTGCGAGCGCCCGGACAACTTCGTCCGGCTTCTGCCATGACTCTCTTTCAGGCCGCTCCTGGGACTTGATTCGATCCTGCAGCGGCCTGTCCTGGGTCCGCGGCGGCAGCCGTTCCTGTTTGGGTTGCGACTGATGCGTACAAGCGGTCGCCAGGACCAGAAGGATCGACAACGCCGGGTTCGCGACCTTGGCAAGGAGTTGTCTGTAGGTCATTGGTCGGGTTCCTCCTCATCGGCACCGTCCCGCCGAGCCGCAGTGGCGGCACGCGTGCAGCGCCTTCGAACACGAGCGCACATCTCCCCGACAGCCGTCTTGGTGACCAAGAGTCAGCCTCGCATGGCCATGCCCGCGCAAGGTAGCATCGCCTGCGTACCTCAGCGACCGCGTTTCACTGAGTGGAACACGCGTCCGAAACGGAAGATGCAAATTACGCTCGGCGAATTGCAGGGAGCGAACCCACCCGTTGACACAGAGATTCGTCGTCTGTGTACGTAAGCGCCACCGTTCGGCACCACCTGAGGTGCCGTCCGGCTCTTCGAGCGCGGCAGAATCGCTTCCGCTCCATCCTGGGGGTGTTTGAAAAGCATGGCACGGCAAGCTACACGCTCGGTCGAGGAGCTTGAGCAGTATCTGGTCCTCGTGCAGGCAGCCGGCCTGGATGCGCCGTGGTCGCGGCCAGGGCCGCTCATCGAGCCGAAGAGGACCCGGGTCCAGCCATGTGTCTGGCGCTGGGCTCAGATCGAGCCGCTCCTCGAGCGCAGCGCAGACTTCGTCGCACCAGGCCAAGGCACGGAGAGGCGGATCCTTCGCCTCGCCAACCCGGGCGTTCCCGAGCGGACGAGTACGCATACGCTCTCCGTCGCCGTCCAATATCTCCTTCCCGGCGAGATTGCTCCGGCGCACCGGCATTCGCCGAATGCGCTTCGCTTCATGATGCGCGGTCAGGGCGCGTATACGACCGTCGAGGGAGACAAGTGCCTGATGAACCCGGGCGACCTGGTGCTCACGCCCACCCCGACGTTGCACGACCACGGAAACGAGGGAAGCGAGCCGGTGATCTGGTTCGACGGCCTCGATTCCCCAATCGTACGGTACCTCGAAGTACTGACCCAGCAGCGTCATCCCGAGGACCGCCAGCACATCGGACAGGTCATGGGCCTCTCCGAGCGCTGCTTCGGCGCGGCGGGGCTTCGCCCGGTCAGGACGTCCGCGCGGCCTCAACGACTCATCCACTACCGCTGGAAGAGCGCGTACGCCGCGCTGCTCCAACTCGCCGAGCTGGAGGCGAACCCGTTCGACGACGTGATCATGGAATACGTCGACCCCGCCACAGGTCGGTCCATCTTCCCGACCATGGCCTGCTACATCCAGATGGTCCGTCCCGGGGTCCACACCCGGGCGCACCGCCAGACGAGCAGCGCCGTCTATCACGTGGTCCGCGGCGCCGGCTGCACGATCATCGACGGGGCCCGCCAGGAATGGGAAGAGGGAGACTTCTTCGTCATTCCACCTTCCGCGCGGCACGAGCACGCGAACGAGGGGTCCGAGCCGGCGATTCTCTTTTCTCTGCACGACGTGCCCCTGCTCACCGCTCTAGGCCTCTATCGCGAGGATGAGTAGGCGTGGGCGCTCCAGCCGAGGGGGAACGCGATGGGGAGCAACAGGGCGATAATGCCCACGCCTCGTGCCGTGATCGTGGCCGTGGCGGCCTTGGGGGCCGGGACTGCTGTCGCAGCGCCGTCCTCGCCGGAGAAGGTGGTCTTCGCCAGTCCCGCCCCGGGGAGCGCCGTGGGGCTCCTGAGCGAGGTCATCAAGGAGAAGCGGCTGGACGAGCGCAACGGGATAGTTCTCGAGGTGAAGTACTTCGACCCGGCTGCGACGGAGCAGGCCGTCGTCCTCCGGCGGGCCGACGCCGGGATCTTCCCGGTCGTTTCGGCGGCCCGGGTGAACCTGATCGGCGAGAAGATCCGGCTCTTCGCGCCAGCCTTGATCAATCACAACTCGGTCGTGCTCCAGAAAGACTCGACGGCCACCCGCCTGGCGGACCTCAAGGGAAAGCGGATCGGCACCCTGGATCGCATCTCCATGACCTACACCAGCCTGGCCACCATCGCGAAGATGCAGGGTCTCGATCTCGAGCAGGATTTCAAGCTCACCCTCTCCCCTCCGCCGGTGCTGATGGCGCTCTTCAGCCGTGGAGAGCTGGATGCGCTCGTGATTTTCGAGCCGCTGGTGAGCCGCCTCACCAGCCAAGGGTATCGGGAGATGATGCGCTTCGACCGCTTCTGGCGAGAGCAGACCGGGCAGTTCATGGTCGCCCTCGCCATAGGGGCCCACCAAGATTGGATCGCTTCCCATGCGGATGCCGCCCGCAAATTGTTCCGGACGGTGATGGACGCCATGACCGCCATCCAAGCGAATCCGAAGGCCATCGTGCAGGAACACCGCCGGTCGCTCATGATCGAAACGGATGAACAGGTCGAGCGCCTCACCGAGAGAATTCCGCGCCTCTACACGGCCAGATGGGATCGGGTCGTCGTCGAGAGCATGACCTTCTTGCTCAAGAAGAACGTGGAACTCGGTCTCCTCAAGGGGATGCCAAAAGATGAAATCTTCGTCATCCTCAATTGACGGTGCGCCGGGCGCATCGATCTGGCGGCGATGGCCGATGGTCGTCCACGTCGCCTCCGTGTCGGCCATGCTCCTCGCCTGGCACGCGATTGCCTCGTTCTTCCCGCCATCGCTCTTGCCAGGTCCGATCCCCGTCTTCAAACGGGTCGGAGAGATCCTGATTTCGGGCAGGTTCGCCGTCCACATGGCGGCGACCCTGCTGCGTGTCGGGGCGGGCTTCTTCCTTGCATTCCTGGTCGGCATCGCCCTCGGCATCTTCATGGGGGTCAACCGCACGGCCGAGCGATTCTTCGAAGCCGAGATCGTCGTGGGGCTGACCATCCCCAGCCTCGCCTGGGCCGTCATCGCCTTGATGTGGTTCGGCATCTCGGAGGTCGCCCCGATCTTCACCATCTACATCGTCCTCTTGCCGCTGATCACGGTGAACATGTTGCAGGGAGCGAAGGCACTCGACCAAGAGGTGATCGAGATGGCCCAGGCCTTCCGGGCCCGTCGCGCGATGATGATCCGCGACGTGGTGATCCCGCAGCTCGTTCCCTATCTGCTGGCTGCCACGCGGTTCGGTCTCTCGCTGGCCTGGAAGGTCACGGTGATCGCGGAGCTGCTGGGTCTCTCCAACGGGATTGGCTACATGATCCATTACTCGTTCGGGATCTTCTCGATGGTCGACGTGTTCGCCTGGACCATCGCTTTTACTCTCGTCATGCTGGCGCTCGAATATGGACTCCTGAAGCCTCTGGAGACGCGGGTGACTGCCTGGCGCCGCGCGGTGGCTCTCTGACCATGCAGATTTCGCTGCGAGGCATTCACAAAGAGTTTCCCCGGCAGAACGGCGGCAGCATGGCGGTGCTCCGCGACGTGAGCCTCACCGTCGAGGCGGGGGAGTTCTGCTGCGTAGTGGGGGCCTCGGGATGCGGGAAGTCCACCATCCTGAACATCCTGGCCGGGCTCCTGCTCCCGGATGCCGGGCAGGTGCTCGTCGACGACGCCACTCTCCACGCCAGCCGGCTGCGAATCGGCTACGTGTTCCAAAAACCTCGCCTTCTCAATTGGAAAAGCGTGCGAGACAACGTGGTGTTCGCTCTCAGGGCCGCGGGCGTCTCGGCGGACGAAGCGCGCGCGCGGGCGCTGCACTACCTGGCCCTGGTGCGTCTCGAGCAATTCGTGGACGAATTTCCGCTGGCGCTCTCAGGCGGAATGCAGCAACGGGTGGCCATCGCCCGGGCGCTCGCCATTGCGCCTGACCTCCTCCTGATGGACGAGCCCTTCAGTCATCTCGACGAGATGACGGCGCGCACGATGCGGGCCGAGCTGCTCCGGATCTGGCAGCAGGCAAGAACACCCGTCATGTTCGTCACCCATAATGCCCTGGAGGCGGTCTACCTGGCGGACAAGGTGCTGATCCTGAGCGGCCGCCCCGCCACCATCCTCAAGAGCGTTCGGGTCGGCCTCCCGCGCGATCGAGAGATGGAGGATCCACGGCTGGTGCAACTCCAGCGAGAGATCCTCGACACGCTCGGGATCACCGCCCCCAACGCAGTCCGACACTGATCGGCAAGGCAGAAGGAGGCAACGTGCGTATTGTCGTGGGGCTGGCCGGCTCCTCGGGCCCAATCTATGGGATACGCACCCTCGAGGCGTTGAAGGAGGCGGGGGTCGAGACCCACCTCGTGGTGAGCGACGGGGCGAAGCTCACCATTCCGTTGGAAACCAAAGCTCGATGGACGGTCGAGAAGGTCCAGGCGCTGGCCACCGTCGTCCATGACAACCACGATCTCGCCGCGTCCATCAGCAGCGGTTCATTTCCTACCGACGGAATGATCGTCGCGCCGTGCTCGATGAAAACCCTCGCTGCGATCGCGCATTCGTTCACCCAGGACCTCCTGGCGCGCGCCGCCGACGTGACGTTGAAAGAGCGGCGCAAGCTGGTGCTCGTCC
>WNFC01017152.1_pt1 | contig 10128 bp, 4 predicted proteins | sample 5400541 | NCBI WGS metagenome assembly WNFC01 (sample SAMN13153342, study PRJNA577476) | soil metagenome | isolation source: 120 cm saprolite under Douglas fir tree site 2 hole 2 replicate 1 | place: USA:California | collected 2015-04-18 | reverse complement strand
ATCCCGCTTTCGATCGCGAATGCTTTTCGGGCAAGGGCGAGACCTTCGAGAGCAGCCTGACGAAGGGCGCGACCGATCCAATGACCTGCGGCTATGCGGCGAGCGAGTTTCGCCCATACGCATCGCGCGCGCGTTGGATTCGCACGGCGAACGACAGCTACTTCACCGCCATGACCTATCCGGAAGGACTGCCCGCCGTGCTGCAGCCGAGCGACCTGCACGATGCCATCTGGGGCGTGTTCGCGGCGGTCTACGGCGGCGCCGTTCATCCCACCGCCGAAGGTCACGCCGCCATGGCGGACGCGGCGCTGCCGGTCGCGCGCCAGGCGCTGGGCGTGAGCGCGCCGGACACGCTCGTGCGCAGCGAGCCGTTGCCGCCGGTGCCCAATTTGCTTGCTCCGCGGCTGCCGACGTCCGGGCGCTAGCCAGGACTCCGCAAACCGTCATGCGCGGGCATAGCGCGTCGGAAGACGCGCGTGACCGCGCTTATGACCCGCGCATCCATCGTCTTCGCAAAAAGTTTCAGGAAGGTGGATGGATTGCACCGCAACTCGGGCAAGCCCGAGTTGCGCAGTATTATGCGCCGCAAGTCGGGTAAACCCGACTTGCGGTGTCATGCCCGGCAATGACGACGTTAGCGCCGCTGCGCGCCGCCTCACGCGACGCCGAGCTTCTTCTGCAGGCTGGTGGACGAGGTGGTGTACTGAAAAACCAGCCGCTTGCCCGGATAGACGTAGTGGTACGCCTTTTGCGCCATCAGCGCGCCTTCGTGGAAGCCCGACAAGATGAGCTTGAGCTTGCCCGGATACCAATTGATGTCGCCGATCGCAAAAATCCCCGGCACGCTCGATTCGAACGCCGCGGTGTCAACCACGATATATTCGCCGTCCTTCATCTCCATGCCCCAATCGGCGACCGGACCGAGCTTCATGGTCAATCCGAAGAACGGCAGCAGGGCGTCGCAGGCGATTTCGAAATTCGAGCCGTCGTTGCGCTTCACGATCGCCTTGGCGATCCGTCCGCCCTCCCCTGCGAGCGCCGAGATCTGACCCAACACCATATCGATTTTGCCTTCGCCGACGAGCTTCATCATCTTGTTGACGCTATCGGGCGCGGCGCGGAACTCGCTGCGCCGGTGGATGAGCGTGAGGTGACTCGCGACCGGCGCCAGATTGAGCGTCCAATCGAGCGCCGAATCGCCGCCGCCCGCGATCACGACGCGCTTGTCGCGCAGCGCTTCCATCTGCCGGACGGCATAGTAGACCGAGGCGCCTTCGTAGGCCTCGATGCCCGGGATCGGCGGCCGCTTGGGCTGGAACGAGCCGCCTCCGGCCGCGATCACGACGACCTTGACTTCGAACACCTGGCCGCGATCGGTCTTCACGCGAAACAGCGGATCGCCGATCTTCTCGATCGTCTGCACCATCTCTTGGAGATGAAACGTCGCCCCGAACGGTTTGATCTGCGCCAGCAGGGCGTCGCAGAGACCTTTCCCGGTGACGTAGGGCAGGCCCGGAATGTCGTAGATCGGCTTCTCCGGGTAGAGCTCCGCGCACTGACCGCCGATCTTGTCGAGGATGTCGATCACGTGTGCCTTCATGTCGAGCAGACCAAGCTCGAACACCGCGAACAGCCCGCACGGTCCGGCGCCGATGATCAGCACGTCGGTCTTGATCGGTTCGCTCATATGTTCTCGCCGGCGGCTCGATTGCTTGCGGTTGTGTCCTGATATGGGTGGATGTTGCGCGAATGTGTAGCGGCGGCGCTGCTAGGCCTGCCGCTCGGGCGTGCGCACCACCAGGCCGTCGAGCTCCGCCGTCACCTTGATCTGGCAGGACAAGCGCGAGTCCGGCTGCACGTCGTAGCCGAAGTCGAGCATGTCCTCCTCCATCGGCGAAGGCTCGCCCACCGTCTCGCGCCAGGCTGCATCGACATGCACGTGGCAGGTGGCGCAGGCGCAGGCGCCGCCGCATTCCGCCTCGATGCCGGGAATGCCGTGCTTGATCGCCGTCTCCATCACGGTCGAGCCGAGCTCGGCCTCGACCGTGCGGGCGGTGCCTCCATGATCGATATAGGTGATTTTGGGCATGCGATCGGCGGGACAATTCAGCAATACGCAACAGCGCTGGCGTCCTATAGCCGCTGGCGCGCGCGCACGCCAGATGACGATCGACGGCGATTTGCGGGCACGCACCCGGCGCTGACGGCTGTGACCCGCATGCGGCGATCACATCGTCGACCACGTCGATGGCGGCACGGCTCGACGGGCGAGGATCACGGAGAGCTATCGCCGACGCGCGCCGTGCGGGGCCGCGGGCTCGGACGGCGGTTCCCCACCCAGCACGCGATACCCCGCCGCGGTCAGCCGGCACACCAGCCAGTCCGGCTTGATGGGGTTATGCACCCAGGGGGCGGCCCAGCCGTGGGCCACACACGCTTCAATGGTCTTCCTCGAGACTTCGCGGCCGTCGCGGTCGAAGAGCGGAAGCTTTCCGCCGGCCTGCGTCAAGCCGCGCTCGAGATAACGCCGCTGCGCCTCGCTCGGCCCTATGCCGGTCGCCGTCGCGCCCGCCAAATCCTCGCCCGGCATGCCCACTTGGATGCCCCCTTGGGCGCTGTCCTTGCCCTGCGGTGCTCGAGCCATGGCGCGCCTGCCGTTAACGATGATTAAAGACGCCTTAACAAGCAGTTTCCTTCGGTATGCCAAGCCGATAGGATAGCCGAACGGCGGTGAATTGTCTGTGCGGCGCGTGACTGCCGGCTGCCCGAGGGGGTTCCGGAGGGGATCTCAAGGCTAAGACGCGCTCGTAGCGCGGTGAGGCTCCGTTCCCGCCGCTGCTCTGGTCCAGCGTAGTACGAGGCGACGACGGACATGGCAAACACTCCGAAGAAGATCAAGGACCCGACGGAAGCGGCGCTTTCGGCGATCCAGGAGGCGCTCACGGCACGCGATGCCGCGGTGGAATCGGAAGCCGCCAGTCCACCCGCCGCGCAGACGACGCCGGCCGAGGAGCCGGTCTCGGAGCCGCCGTGGCGCACCGTGCCCTCCGCCACGCGCGAGGAAGAGCTCCGCCCGCCTGAGCAAGAACTGCGCGCACCCGAAGAGCCGAGCCTGCTGCGCCGCGCCGCCAACGACGATCGTGAATCCATCGGCCAGATCTTGCGGACCCTGCAGCGTCGGCCGGGGCACACCTCCTACGTCACCGCGACCGTCTTCGCCGGCTTGTGGGTGTTGGCCGGCCTCGTGCTCGGCTGGATGTACCTGACCGAACTGCAGTCCGCGCTCGGGCCGAGCGGCCTCGCGGCGCCCGTCTTGGCCATGCTCGGCGTCGTCTTCCTCGTGCCGATCATCTTCTTCTACGTGCTCGCCCACATGGCGTGGCGCTCGCAGGAACTGCGGCTGATCACCCAGTCCATGGCCGAGGTCGCCATGCGGCTCGCCGAGCCCGAGACGGTCGCGCGCGAATCGATCGTCACCGTCGGGCAGGCGATCCGGCGCGAGGTGACCGCCATGGGCGATGGCGTCGAGCGCGCGCTCGCGCGCGCCGCCGAGCTCGAGACGCTGGTGGCGAACGAAGTTTCCGCCCTCGAACATGCCTACAACGACAACGAAGTGCGCATCCGCGCGCTGCTGCAGGATTTGGGCAGCCAGCGTGATACCCTCGTCGGCCAGGCCGGGCAGATCCGCGACGCCATCAACAGCGTCCACCTCGATCTCAGCCACGACATTTCCCAAGTCAGCGAGCTCGTTGCCGAGCAGGTCGACGACGCTTCGCGGCGGATCACTCACGCCCTTTCCGAAAAGGCCGAGCACATCACGCGTGCGCTCGGCAACGCCGGCGACACGATGATCCAGACGCTCGGCGAGCGCGGCGGCGACCTGCTCTCCCGCCTCGAAAGCACCAGCCGCGACACCGCGCAGGCGATCTCCGCCGCCAGCGACCGCTTGAGCACGACGCTCAACTTCAAGACCGATCACATCGGCGACGAGTTCACCGAGATCACCGCCAATGTCCAGCGCACGATGTCCGAGCGGCTCGAAGAAGTGACGGGGAATTTCGGGCAAAAGTCCGCCGAAATTCTCGATCTGATGAGCCGTCGCTCGCAGGAGTTGACCGACCTCGTGATCGATACCGGCAACCAGCTCTCCGAGACCATTTCCAGCCGGGTCGAGGAGGTCAACACCACGCTCAAGAACACCGGCGATTCCCTCGTCCTCGATCTGAGCCTGCGCGGCGGAGACGTGGTCTCCAAACTCGAGCAGACCGGCGCGCGCGTCACCGATACCCTCGTGCAGCACGGCGACCGGCTGACCGGTCAATTCAACCAGAGCGCCGAGGCGCTTGCCGACGTGATCGCCAGCCGCGGCGAGGCGGTGCGCGACTTGCTAGCGACGCGGCTGCAATCGTTCGAAAACATGTTCAACCAGGGCAGCAGCGAGCTCGCAGACGTGATCGCCAGCCGCGGCGAGGCGGTGCACGACTTGCTCGCGACCCGACTGCAATCGTTCGAGCACATGTTCCATCAGGGCAGCGGCGAGCTCGCCGACGTGATTAACAGTCGCCACGATATGGTGCGCGAATTGCTCGCGATTCGGCTGCAATCGTTCGAGGACATGTTCAACCAGGGCAGCAGCGAGCTCGCCGGCGTGATTAACAGCCGCCACGATGCGGTGCGCGACTTGCTCGCGACGCGGCTGCAATCGTTCGAGAACATGTTCAACCAGGGCAGCAGCGAACTCTCCGACGTCATCGCCAACCGCGGCGACGCGGTGCGCGACTTGCTCGCGACGCGGCTGCAAGCGTTCGAGCACATGTTCAATCACGGCGGCACCGAGCTCGCCGAACGGATCGCACGCGACGCCAGCACGCTCGGCAATCTCATCACCCGCCATCTTGCCGAGTTCGACCGCACCGTGAAGACCTACGGCGGCGAGATGGTCGAGCGTCTGGGCGAGCGCACGCAGGACATTTCGGGCGCGATGCGCGATTACCTGGACAATTTCGACACCCGCGTCACGGTCAAGTCGGCCGAGATCACGGCGAGCCTCGACCAGCAATTCAATCGTTTCCGCGACGCCCTCGACGGGCGCACCCAGACGCTCGGCGAGGCGCTCTCCTCCCGCGTCACGGACGTCGCCAGGAAGATCACCGAGGGCGGTAACGAAGTGGTGGGCGCGCTCGACAAGCGCATCGCCGACGTCAGCGGCGTCATCAACGCGCGCGGCGCCCAGCTCGCCCACAGCATCGGCGCCAAGATCGACGACATCGACCGCACGCTGGGCGTCAAGGCGATGGAGGTTGCCGACAATCTGGATGCGCGCATCAGTCGTTTCGAAGATCTTCTGAGCGGGCGCGCCGAGAGCATGACCAGGGAGATCGAGACGCGCAGCCAATCCGCCGTCGACCTGCTCGCCGCGCGCACCGAGAGCTTGACCAAGGAGATCGAGGCGCGCAGTCAGTCGGCTGCCGAGTTGCTGACCGCGCGCACCGACAGCTTGAGCAGGGAAATCGACACGCGCAGCCAGTCGGCTGCCGACTTGCTGACCGCCCGCACCGACAACTTGACCAGGGAAATCGACGCGCGCAGCCAATCGGCCGCCGAGTTGCTGACCGCGCGCACCGAGCATCTGAGCAGCACGATCAGGGCCAATACGGGCGACGCCGCGCAGGCGATCGAAAAGCTGACCACGGCCACCGTCGAGGCGATCGACACGCGCACGGAGCAACTGACCAGCGCGATCAGGGCCAGCACCAGCGAGGCGGAGCGCTCGCTCGGCAACCTCTCGGCCTCCGCCTCCAGCACCATCAGCACCCGCATCCAGCAGCTCGGCGAGGCGGTCAAGACCAACAGCGCCGAGGCCGAGCGTTCGCTGACCCAGCTCGCGGCCAGCACCACGACCGCGATCCGCGCGAGCGCGCACGACGCCGAGCGCGTGATCAGCGGCATGTCGACCGGCGTGAGCAACGTGCTCAAGCAGAACGCCGGCGAGGTGGAACGCACGTTGCTTTCGGTCAGCGCCGAGGTGGCGCGCAATTTCGTCGGCAAAGCCGAGGAGATTTCGACGGCGGTGGGGCAGCGCGCCGCCGAAATGACGCGCATCGTCGACGAGAAATCGAGCGGCCTGCTCGCCGCGCTCACCAACAAGAGCCAGGAGTTCGTGAGCGAGGTCAGCCGCGTCACCGAGCATGCGGTCAAGGCGATCGAGGCCAAAGGCTTCAACTTCACCCAGACCATGATGGACAACAGCGAGCAGATCGCGCGCCTCATCAGCCAGGCGAGCGAGAGCGCGACCGGCGCCGTCAATCAATCGCTCAAGGATTTGCAGACGAGCCACATCGCGGCGGCCGAAACCACCGGCGAAGCCGTCAGCCGTTCGATCAAGGAACTGCGCGAAACCGCCGAAATGGCCACCGAAAGCGCGGCGAAGACCATCGCCCGCACGCTCAAGGAGCTGCAGGAGACCACCTACGCGGCGGTCGAGCAATCCAGGCAGACGGCGTCAAGCGCCGTCACCGAGATCCAGGAGACGCAAAACATGCTGCGGTCGGACACGACCGCACTCTACGAGCGCCTGCGCGAGGCCAACATTCTGCTGCAGGAGGTGCTCAGCGGCGCGCACGAGAACATGAGCGACATCGAGAGCACGCTGGTCACGCGGGTGTCCGAGTTCGTCGCCGCCATGAACGACGTGGCGCAGAAGGCCGGCACGGCCAACAGCGACGTCGAGCGAAACATCGCGAGCTTCCAAGCGATGTCCGCGCAGACGCTCAACGATCTGAGCCAGGTCGCGGGCCAGTTCGACGCCCATGCGCGCTCGCTCGCGGAAGCGGTCGCGCTCATCGACGCCAGCAATCAGCGCACCGACGGCGCGCTGGCCGAGCGCAGTACCTCGCTGGAACAGCTGGCCACCACGCTCGACGGCAAGGCCGGCGATCTGGAGGAGCGGCTCACGCGCTTTGCCGGCGTGCTCGACCAGTCGTTCGAAACCGCGGGCGAACGGGCGCGCGACATCGCCCGCGTGACCGCGGAATCCGCGACCACGGGCGCCCAGGCGATCGTCGAGAATTTCGAAGCGATCCGCAGCGGCGCCGAGGAAGAGCGTCACCGCCTGAGCGAGGCGATGCGCAGCATCTACGAGCAGGCGAGCGAAGAATCGCACGGCATGCTCTCACAGGCGGCGCAACGCTTCGCCGACGTGCTCGACGAGTTGAAGCAGATGGCCGCCGAGATGCGCCGTGAGCTCGAGGGCACGCGCGCCGAGCTGCGCAAGGGCATCCTCGAGCTGCCGCAGGAGACGGCGGACACCGCCTCCCACATGCGGCGCGTCATCGTCGATCAGATCGAGGCGCTGGCCGAGCTCAACCGGATCGTGGCGCGCCACAGCCGCAGCCTCGACGCGATCGAGCCGGCGGCGCGCCGGACGGAGCCGGTCGAGCCGGTGGCGCGCCGGGCGGAGCCGGTGGAGGCGGCTCTCCGTCGCGTCGCCCGCGAGGAGCCGCCGCGCACCAACGGCAGCCCGCGGCCCGAACCCGCCCGCCAGCGCGCGGACATCACCGGCGTGGCCGCACCGCCGGTCATGCCGGCGCGGCGCGCCGAGGCACCCGCGCTCAGTCCCGCGCAGGCCGGCGGGGGGCGCACGGGCTGGCTCTCCGAGCTGCTCACGCGCGCCTCGCACGAGGCCGAGGCGCCCGCGCGCGAGGCTCCGCCGCCACGCGAAGCGCCGCCCCCGCGCGAAGCGCCGCCCGAGGCCACGCGCCCGGAGCGCCACACCATCGACTCCCTCGATTCGCTCGCCGTCGACATCGCCCGCATGATCGACCACGACGCGGCGGCCGAGCTGTGGGATCGCTACAAGCGCGGCGAACGCAACGTATTCACGCGCAAGCTCTACACCATGCAGGGCCAGAAGGCGTTCGAGGAAATCCGCAAGCGCTATCGGGCCGATAGCGATTTCAGGCGCACCTACGTCAGCGAGTTCGAGCGGCTGCTCGACGAGGTGTCGCGCGACGACCGCGGCCAGATGCTGGCGCGCGGCTATCTCACCTCGGACACGGGCAAGGTCTACACCATGCTCGCCCACGCCGCCGGCCGTTTCGACTGAGCGAGCGCGCGCACGGTCAACACGGGCGGGCGCGCGATCAGCGCGCCCGTTTCGTTTTAGGCGACGGCCAAAGCCACAGCGTAGCCCGGATGAGCGAAGCGATATCCGGGGCACCCCTCCAAAATCCGTCGCTCACTACGGTTGCGCCGATACCTCACCATGCGGGCATGATATCCCGGATTTCGCTTCGCTCATCGGGGCTACCTGCTGGGGAAAGACACGTGGGCACGGCGCGAAGACGCGCCTTTGCCCACCCTACGCTCTACGCTTCTGGAATATGGGTCCCCAGCACAAGCGCGTTCACGCGCGTCTTCGACGCGCTATGCGCGGGGACGACAGCGCGCAGTCTGACGTCCCGCCGGCGCCGCTGTTCGCTGCTCAAACTACTTCAAAAACAGCTCGTTCCAGAGCCCCTCCCATTTGGGCGCCTCGGCGAGCGATTTGATCGGATCGACCATGACGTATTTGTACTGGTCGAGCAGCGTCTTCTGCGTTCGGCTCGAGGGTACGCGGCCCAGTTCGCCGAGGAGCTTCTGCCCCTCGGGCGAGAGCACGAAGTCGGCGAAGAGGAGCGCCGCATGGGGATGCGGCGCGTTCGCCGCCAGCGCGATCGCCTGCGGACGCCCGACCAGCGGCTCGACCGCGGCCCAATCGATCGGCCCGCCCTTCGCCTTGATCGAGTCGGCGTTGCCGCTGTAGGTCGTCAGGCAGAGCGGCAATTCGCCGGCGGCCACGAGCTGCGCCACCAGGACGTGGCCCTTGCGCATTTCGGGCTTCAAGGCTGCGAGCCGGCGGAAGAACTCAAGTCCGCGCGCCTCGCCCATGAAGCTCACGACCCCGTACATCCAGTCGCTGTCGGTCGCCTCGAGCGCGAGGCGCCCTTTCCATCGCGGATCGGCGAAGCCCTCGAGCACCGCGGGCAGCTCCTCGCGCTTGACCTTGTCCGTGTTGTAGCCCACGACCCAAAGATTGGCGCGGTCGCTGAACCAGCGCCGATGGGGTGGGATCGCCCAAGCCGGCAGATCGGCGATATGGGAACTATTGAATTGCGCCGCCACCCCTTCGCGCGCGAGCGCCTCGACCTCGGGCGCGTTGGTCTCGACCACGTCCATGCTGCGGCGGCCGCCGCGCGCCTCGGTGAGGGCGCGCTGCAACACGTTCTCGCTGAGCGCGCGCCAGACTTGGACCTTGACGCCGTATTTCTTCTCGAAGGCTAGGGCGAGCGGCCCCGATTCGGTCGTCGCCATCGAGGTGTAGAGCGTGAGCGTGCCCTCTTCGCGCGCCTTGGCGATCAGCCGCTCGCCGCGGTCGGCGCCCTGGTAGAGGTAAATCGCGGAATTATCGGCTGTTTGCCCTTGTCCATCGGTCACAGCAATGGCCGCGATGACGCAAAATACGATTGTCGCGCAGAAAACGGTGCGGCGAGTTGAAGGAGGTTTCGTCCAGCCAACACGCGACATCGTTTACGGCTCCTACTCGAGGACATTTTCTTTTAGAGCAGTTTCTGGTGACGTAGAACCCACTGCGCTACGGTGGACGATGCCACAGCGTCCCCTCCCCCGCTTGCGGGGGAGGGACAGCGAGGGGGCGCGCAATATGATAGAGCCTTTCCCCCTCCCCACCCTCCCCCGCAAGCGGGGGAGGGAGTAGACCGAGTTCGCTGCTCGCGCTGGTTCCACTTCACGATGACTGCCTTAGCCCTCTCCGTCCGCGTGGAGCGCTGGCCGATCGCCGGCTCGTTCGCCATCAGCCGCGGCGCCAAGACCGAAGCCGCCGTCGTGGTCGCCGAGCTCTCCGACGGCAGCCATCGTGGGCGGGGCGAATGCGTGCCCTATGGGCGCTACGGCGAGACGGTCGAGGGCGTGGCGGCCGCGATCGAGGCGATGGCCCCGGACATTGCCCGCGGGCTTGATCGCGAACGCCTGCAGTCGGCCATGGCGGGCGGCGCGGCGCGCAATGCGCTCGACTGCGCGTTCTGGGATCTCGCGGCCAAACGCGCCGCACGGCCGGTGCACGAGCTTCTC
>WNFC01010860.1_pt1 | contig 10128 bp, 8 predicted proteins | sample 5400541 | NCBI WGS metagenome assembly WNFC01 (sample SAMN13153342, study PRJNA577476) | soil metagenome | isolation source: 120 cm saprolite under Douglas fir tree site 2 hole 2 replicate 1 | place: USA:California | collected 2015-04-18 | reverse complement strand
CCGCCTCGACCGCTTCCTTCAGGACGCAGGCGCCGGCCGACATCGGGACGTAGTTCAAGATCGCGGAGAAGGCGGCCCAGTCGGCCTCATCCACCTTGCGGCTGGAGAATTGATCGAGCGCTCCTCGGGCGATCCGCCGGAAGCCATCAGGGTCGAGATCGTCGAGCGAGACGCCGATGATCCGGCAGCCGGGAATGAAACCGGAACTGCACAGATGGAACAATCCCGGCAACAGCCTCCGCTGCGACAGGTCACCCGTGGCGCCCACCAAGACGACGACTTGGGGATATCGCGGACCGACCTTCGAAGCATTCTTCGCTAACATGTCGTCCCCACGCTACTCGTTGGCGTCTCCGTCTTGCGAGAAACGCGCATTGTCAGGGCCTTGCTGCAATTGCCGCGCCGAAAGAGGGAAAGCAAGCGCACAAATTGACGGGCCGGTCTAGACGACGCGCAGAGGTAGTGCTGGCGGTTGTGTCGTCCCCGTTCAAGCGGATCGATGGAGTACGCCGTCAGGCGGCCTCGAACAGGGCCTGCCCGAGATAGCGAGCCGCCGTCGCACCCGGTGGACAGGCAAAAAGTCCGCCGCCGACATGGGTGACGAATTGATTCAGCATGTCGAACTTGGCCATTCGCTCGAAGATCCTGATGAACCCGGTCCGTGCATCGCGCTGGTAGCAGACGAAGAACAGGCCTGCATCGTATTCGAGGCCCTGCCGCCAGGGCGGCCAGCGCTCGGCGGTCAAGTTGACGCCGTCATTGTATGAATAGCCGCGCCGGAGGATCTGCGCGCCTTCGTTGGTCGCCGCAGCGGCGAGCCGGACATGCGCATTCTCGGCGATCAGGGGATTGCCGTCCTTGTCGGCTGCTGCCAGGTCCAGCGCATCGAATTCCTTGCTTTTGCCGATCGGCGCTCCGGAATATTTTAGCCGGCCGACGGTTTCCTCCTGGAAGGCGATCTTCATGCGATCCCAATGCTCGAGCGCGATGCGGATGCGGCGTGCGACCACGTAACTGCCGCCGCGCATCCAGGCCGGTCCTTCCGCGCCGACCCAAACGAACTTGTCCATCGCCTTCGGATCGGTGATCGATGGGTTGTTCGTCCCATCCTTGAAGCCCATCAGGTTGCGCGGCGTCTCGCCGCCGCCGATGCCCGGGACGAATCCCGTCTGCGCCCAACGGATCTGCGCGACTTTGGCGGCGAGCCGCGCGAGTTGGCGCACGGCGTGGAAGGCGACTTGCGGATCGTCGGCGCAGGCCTGCACCAGCAGGTCACCGCCTGTGGCGCCCTCGACGAGCTGATCACCGACAAATTTCGGCAGATCGACGAGGGCTGCCGGCCGACGTGCGGCGAGGCCGTAGCGATCCTTGCCGTCCTTGGTGAATAGTCCGGCGCCAAAGCCGAAGGTGAGGGTCAAGCGCGCCGGCGACTGGCCGAGCACTTCGCCGGTATCGGCGGCCATCGCAGTCGGCCCCCTGGCCTCAGTCAGCCCCGTCGGTGGCTGACCAAGCGTCTCGCCCGCGTCGGCGGCCGCTACGCTCGGCAGCGGCGTCTGGTCGGAATCGCCATATTTCTCGACGCTGCTGCCGGCAGGAGCAACGGCCGGCTTCAGGCCGGCATCAAGAGGCTGCGCGGTCTCGCCGACAGTCATCCGGGCGGCTGCCGACGTCCATGCCTTCAGCAGGCTCGCGACTTCCTCCCGCTCCATCGTCACCAGATCGAAAGCGGCGAAATAGGCGTGGTTCTGCATCTTGGTGGCGATGCCGTTCTGGTGGGCTCCGTAGAACGGCAGTGAGGGTCCTTCGCGGCGCACCGCCGCCGCCCGCGAAACGTCCTCCTTGGCGTGGGCCGCGCCCGCCGTACCCAGCGCGCCGACGGCGCCGGCTGCGCCGGTCAGGAAGCGGCGCCGCTTGGTGCCGACGGGGCCTGGCTTGTCTGGGCCGCTCATCGTGCCTCTTTCATCAGCGTGTTGACGTCGTCCATCACGTAGTAGAAGCCGCTATTGTCCGGCGCCATGGCGATGCCGAACAAGTTTCCGTTGCCCGGCGGCGACTGAGCCTGGTTGGTGTTGACCCAGCGCGCGTAGATCTGCTTGCCGGTCACGGGGTCGACTTCGACGACGCGGCCGTCCTTGCCGTTGCACACCAGGAGGTGTCCCTCCGGCGTCCAGGTCATGGCCAACGGCCAGGACAGCAGCCCGCCCTGGGTCACCACCTTGCCGACTCCGGTGCTGGTGGTACGGGTGGTGGCGTCCGGGATGGCCGTGATGACATTGTCGAGGCCGTCGGTGACGTAGAGCGTGTTGTCCGGGCCAAGCGCCAGGCCGGTCGGTCCGAGCAGAAAATTGTCGACATCGGCCCGCTGGGCGAAGCCATCGCCGACGACCGTTTGGCTCACCAATTCAGGCGGCTTGCCGCCCCGAATCGACACCTCCAGGCGCAGCACCGTGGCTTTGTGGATCACGACCGGCAATCTGGTGTTGGGGTCGATCACGCGCGGCGAGGGTACGTCGAAGCCCGCCATGCTGATGAACAGGATCACGCTGGAACCATTGTCCACGACCGCCATGTTGCCCCATGGATCGTTGATGGTCGGTCCCGACCAGGCCGATACCAGGTTGCCATTGGAATCGAGCACCAGAACGCATCCGTCGCCTTTGGTGGCGGTGGTGCCGTCCTTGCTGGGCGTACTGCCGACGATCACCCAGCCGGTCTTCAGCATGGTCATGGCGGTTGTCAGCCCGACGCCCCCGGGGCATTGAGCCAGGTTCTGCGGCACAGTGGCAAACAAGTATGTCTGCTTGGTCGAGGGCCGGTAGCCGACAATGGTGGTGCCCGTGCCCTGCAGGTTGGAGACGTTGTTGAAGTTGTCGACCAGCACGTCGTCCTTTTGGATCCTGCCCGACGACACCGGAGCCACGACGACGGCGTACGGATTGAGATCGCCGTTGGGAGCGACGGTCGAGGTCAGGGTCGTACGCCGATGGACCGTCTCCAGGTAGCCTCTCGGCTGCTCGGCTTGGCTCAGGGTCGTGAAGCCGACGGCTCCCATCAAGCCCAGCATTACGCGCAGCGCCTTGGATCGCAGGATCATGGTTCCTCTTTGACAGGCAATGTTGTTTCGCTTCAGCATCGGATCGTTCGTCACTCTAGAAAAGAATGTTGGTGCGCAGACCTACGACGAATTCATCCCAAATAAGTTGACTGAGATTGCTGGGATTGACGATGCCCCCACCCGGGCTGAACACGTACTGGAAATCCCACTGGATCTGCCACCACGGACGGACTTGGGCGAGGTAGGTCAGCTCGAGGTAGGTTTCGCTGCTGCGGACCGGGGTAAATGCCCAGTTGCCGGCATCCTGGGAAAAGAAAGCGGTGTCGGCGTCAAGGGCCGACGCGCTTGGACTGACATGCGCATAGCCCATTCCGAATCCCAAGACGTCGTCGGGCCGGTTCGGCAGCGGATTGTGATAGACGACCCCCAGGTTCATGCTGAAATCAATGAGGTTGCGATCGCCTTGCGGTGTCCACATCACTCGGCCAAAAGCGCTGACGGAGCGATTCGGATTGTCGCTCTGCGCCCACAGCATCTGATCGGCGACGGCATAGATCGAATAGTTGCCTGAATGCGTCTGAGGTATTCCCGTCGAGTTCGGATCCGCCAACGACAGGCCGGTATTGTCGAAGCGCAGATCGTTGAACCCCAGCGAATTGTACCAGACACCGATCTTGTAGGTGCCGCCGAGCGGCGCGCCGCTGCCGCCCGGCTCCTCCAACATTCCAAGGGAGGGATAGACGTATTGCAGCTCGAAGAACGTCAGGACGCCGTCTCCGGTCCCGAAATAGGTTCCCGACGGATTGAGAAGCTGCGAATTACCCATGCTGGTCCAGGTCGGGCTGCCATTGAAGACGCCGACCAGGGCATTCACCGAATTGATCGGTCGATAGCGGAGCCTGACGCCCAGCGCCGACAAGGGGTACGCCGGACCTCCGCCCGGCAAGTCGGCGGACGGAACCATGGGCCAGCCGAACATGGTGTTCATGAAGTAGATGCCGTTCTGATTCACCATGAACTCTTGATCGAGGCTTTGCTGGCCGATCTTGATGTCCAGGCGGTCTTCCGGCAGCAGCTTCTGCTGGTACCACAGCTCCCATAGACGCGTGGCGGGCGTACCCTGGATGCCGCTGGCCGTCTGCAGCGAGAGCAGGTTGTTGGCGCTGAGATTGTAGCCGTGGAGTTGCAGCGCACTCGCGTTGAGCAGCCCGCCGTACCAGCCGAACGCCCGCTGCGTGTCGAGCTGCAGGATTGCCTGGGTCAGGCCATCGTACGCCGGATACGTCTGCATGCCGCCGGTGACATTGGCGAGCGTCTCGCTGGTCTCCTGGATCGCCAGCGAGACACCGATCTTGCTGAGCGCGGTGCGCACACCAAACAGATCGCCGAGGAGGAAGTTGCTTCGCTCCAGACTGCTGAGGTAGCCGGAAAAACTTCTCTGTCCTCCGGGCCCGACCTGTTCGCTGCTGATCGGCACGGCCAAGGGAGGCGGCGCCCCATAGGCGCTTTCGGCGCCCCCCAGAACAGCAACACTACAAAACAGGCTGGCGGCCCCTCGCCAGAAATCACTCGAACGCACGCAACTCATGTCTCGTCCCCCGGATCTCAATCTGCCGTGCAGGCTGACACACGTGAAAGTGATTCGCAATCGCATTGATAATGCGAGGCATTCGTATTACGAATACCGGCCCAGCGGCTGATCGCGGCGCGTCACGGGCTCGGGTTTTTGTCCCCGCGCTTGAAGCCGGTGATCATCGATGCCGGCAGGTTCTCCTTCCACAACCAGCTCATGATTGTGATGCCACCAAGGTGCAGGACCACCGCGGCGAGCAGCAGGTCAGCCAGAAGGGAATGGATGTCGTGCACGCGGTCGTCGCCCCAGAAGGCGTCGAGCCGGCTCATCCAACCGGTGAGCCCGAGCAGCAGCACCAGGGTCCAGAGCAGCCAGACCATCCAGAGGCCGAGTGGGTCGTGCCCAGGCGACCGTGGTGGTTGTCTGCGCAGCAGAAGACGCAGGTAGATCAGCGACTGGCGAACCGAAGGTCGAAGACTGGCGAGGCTGGCGTGGGCCAGGCTGGCGTGAGAGCGTGAGACGGCCGCCCAGGTGAGCCGTGCCAGGACGACCACGACGGCGGCGTAGCCGACCATGCGGTGGGCATAGTCGCCGTCGTCCCGCACCAGATCGACCGCGACCAGCATCGCCAGCGTCCAATGCAGCAGCCGCACGACCGCGTCCCACGCCTTCACCGGCCGGACCGACGCCACGCCTCTACTTTTCGATTTCCGCCTTCACGACATCAAGCGACTTGGTGTCGAAGTAGATCTCGACCTTCTTGCCGTCCTTGTTGGTGCCGTAGATTTCATAGCAATTGCCGTCGACCTTGAACTTGACGATCTTGTAGCCCTGCGCCTCGAGCTTGGTCTTCGCGTCCGCTTCGCTCACCCAGTCGGCTTTCGGGTTGGCTTTGCAGTTGGCCCCGGCCCAGGCGCTCATCGGAAAGGCGGCGGCGAGGCACAGCGTGGCGGCGATGGCGACTTGTTTCATTGAATGGATATCCTCTCCCTGCTCCTGGTCACAGGGACAAAGCCTAGCTGCGATTGCGAATGATTACCATTCCTATTTCCGCGCTTGTCTATTGATTGGACTGTTGGTTTGCCGGTCACTCTAACTGCGCTACGAGGGCGATATCCTGGGACAAGGCTTCAGTCGCGCCTCTCCGCCGGCGTTTGCGTGACGCGATCGTCGGTTTCGCCCAGCACGTAGCAGGACACGGGACCGAAATGTCGCGCGTCGATACCGAAATCGATTTTGACCGCGACGGCCGGCAAATGGACTTCCTGCGCCTGCCGCATTCCGTCGACGGGTCCGCCTATGGCTGGATTCCGATCCCCCTCGTCTGCCCGCGTAACGAGCCCGGGCCGCGCGTTCTGCTGATGGCCGGCAACCATGGCGATGAATTCGAGGGTCAGGTCGCATTGACCAAGCTTGCCTACAGCCTGCAGTTCATGCTGCCCAACCTTTGAGAGTCGACCATGCCCGAAGGCGACGCCAACGCACAACCCACGACGGCGGAGCATGCGCGCCTTGAAGCGGCGCGCGACCGCGGAATCGCCTGGAAGCAATGGGGCCCGTATCTCAGCGAGCGCCAATGGGGCACGGTTCGGGAAGACTACAGCGAGAACGGAGACGCCTGGGACTACTTCACCCACGATCAGGCGAGGTCGCGCGCCTATCACTGGGGTGAGGACGGCATCGCCGGGCTGAGCGACGACAGGCAGCGCCTATGCTTTGCCCTGGCGCTCTGGAACGGCAAGGACCCGATCCTCAAGGAGCGCATGTTCGGTCTGACCAACCGCGAGGGCAATCACGGCGAGGATGTGAAGGAGTACTACTTCTACCTCGATAGCACGCCCACTCATTCGTACATGAAGTTCCTCTACAAATATCCGCAGGAAGCCTACCCCTACAGCGACTTGGTGCTCACCAATCGCCGGCGTGGCCGCAAGGACATGGAGTACGAGCTGCTCGACACCGGCATCTTCGAGGGCGATCGCTACTTCGACATCTTCGTCGAATATGCCAAGCAGGGGCCAACCGACATCCTGATCCAGATCAGCATCAGCAACCGGGGACAGCAATCGGCCGCGCTTCATCTCCTGCCTTCGCTGTGGTTCCGCAATATCTGGAGCTGGTGGCCCGAATCGCCCAGGCCATCCTTGAAAGCCGCGACCGCAGCTCCCGGCAACAGCATCGTCGCTGCCACCGATTCCGAGCTCGGGACCTACTACCTGTATTGCGAAGGCGGGCCGCCGCTGCTCTTCACCGAGAACGAGACGAACAATCGGCGCCTCTTCGGCTCGGCGAATGCGACCGCCTACGCCAAGGACGGCATCAACGACTTCGTCACGACGGGGCGGCAGGACGCGGTCAATTCGCAGCAGATCGGGACCAAGGCAGCCGCGCACTACCAGATGACAGTGAGCGCCGGCCAAACCGCCGTCGTCCGCTTGCGACTGACCGATGCGCCGCCGGATTTGCTCGGCAATCCGTTCGACGGCTTCGCCGCTATCCTGGCAGAGCGCCAGCGCGAGGCCGACGCGTTCTACCGCCATCTGACGCCCGCCGGTGTCAGCGCTGACGCCGCGAACGTGATGCGGCAGGCCTTGGCCGGGATGCTGTGGAGCAAGCAATACTATTTCTTCGATGTCGCGAAATGGCTCCAGGAACATGGCGTCGATCCGCGGAAACCGGGCGCACCGCCGGTGCGAAACCGCGACTGGCCGCACATGGTCAACGAGCATGTCATCTCGATGCCGGACAAGTGGGAATATCCCTGGTTCGCCGCCTGGGATCTCGCCTTTCAGACCATCGCGCTCGCGATCGTCGATGTCGACTTCGCCAAGCAGCAGCTCGATCTCCTGCTGCAGGGCTTCTACCTCCATCCGACCGGGCAGATTCCCGCCTATGAATGGAATTTCAGCGACGTCAATCCGCCGGTGCATGCCTGGGCGACGATCTTCCTGTACCGGACGGAACAGGCGATGGGCCGGAGCGATCAGGCGTTCCTCGCCCGCGCCTTCACCAAGCTGTCGCTGAACTTCACCTGGTGGACGAACCGCAAGGACCGCTTCGGCAAGAACCTCTACGAGGGCGGCTTTCTCGGCCTCGACAATATCGGCGTCTTCGATCGCAGCGCGCCGTTGCCGACCGGCGGCTATCTCGAGCAGGCCGACGGCACGGCGTGGATGGCGCTGTACTGCCAGAACATGCTCGAAATCGGCGTCGAGCTGGCCGCGCGCGATCCGGCGTACGAGGACATGGCGACCAAGTTCGGCGAGCAGTTCCTGTGGATCGCCCGGGCCATGAACGCCACCGGGCCGGACGGCATGTGGGATGAGGAGGACGGCTTCTACTACGATGTCCTGCGGCTGCCCGATGGCAACGCGAGCCGCCTGAAAATCCGCTCCATCGTGGGCCTGCTGCCGCTTTGCGCCATAACGATCATCGAACCCTACCAGCGGGAGCTCGTGCCCAATGTCCTGGCCACCGTCGCGGAACGGCGACGCCGGATGCCGGACCTCTTCGACAGCATCCATGCAACGGGGCCCGGCCATCTCGGCGAGGGCGGACGCGGCATCATGGCGATCGTCAATACCGATCGGCTGCGCCGGATCCTGTCGCGCATGCTGGACGAGAGCGAATTTTTCAGCCCGCATGGCATTCGCGCGCTGTCGCGCCACCATGCCGATCATCCCTTCGTGTTCTCAGCGAAGGGTACGGAGCATCGCGTCGACTACCTGCCGGCCGAGTCGGACAGCGGCATGTTCGGCGGCAATTCCAACTGGCGCGGCCCGGTATGGATGCCGGTGAACGCCCTGCTGATCCGCGCCATGCTGCAGTACTATCTGTACTACGGCGACACCTTCAAGATCGAATGCCCGACGGGCTCGGGTGTGCTGATGAACCTCTTCGAGGTCGCCCGCGAGATCGCCAATCGGCTGATCAGCCTCTTTGTGCGCGACGAGCAGGGTCGGCGGCCAGTGTATGGGGGAACCGAGAAATTCCAGACCGACCCGCACTGGCGGGATTGCCTGCTCTTCTACGAGTATTTCCATGGCGACAATGGCGCGGGCCTCGGCGCCAGCCATCAGACGGGATGGACCGGCGGCGTCGGCCGGCTGATCGAGCTTTTCGGTCAGCTCGACGCGCAGAGTTACCTGGCCGGCGGCATAGCGGGGGCCTTCCTTCGCAGCGTGCAAGCCGCACCCGCTCCGTCCAGCACATCGGACGACTGAAGGCATTTGACCGAGGTGCCACGCTATCCTTCGCTCTGCCAGATCAACACCCGCGTCTGGCTGCGCCGCCTCGCCCGGGAGCGTGGCCGGCCGGTCACCCTGGCGGATATCGACCCGGCAACGATCGACGGCTTCGCGCGCCAGGGCTTCGACTGGATCTGGCTGCTGAGCGTCTGGCAGACCGGGCCCGCCGGGCGGGCCGTCTCGCGCGGCAATCCGCTATGGCGCGCCGAGTTCAAGGCCGCACTGCCGGACCTCACCGAGGACAATATCTGCGGCTCGGGATTTGCCATCACCGGCTATACGACGAGCGAAGAGCTCGGCGGCGATCAGGCCCTGTCGGCTTTTCGCTCGAAGCTGGCCCAGCACGGCATCAGGCTGATGCTGGATTTCGTGCCCAACCACACGGCGATCGACCACCCGTAGGCCGCCTTCCACCCTGAATACTATGTTCAAGGCAGCGAGGCCCTGCTGGCCGCAGCGCCGCAAAACTACATGCGGGTCGAGACCGAACAAGGCCCGCGCATCCTGGCGCACGGCCGCGACCCCAACTTTCCGGGATGGCCCGATACGCTGCAGCTCGACTATGCGAATCGTGACCTGCAGCGCGCCAAGCTCGACGAGCTTTTAGCGGTGGCCGGCAAATGCGACGGCGTCCGCTGCGACATGGCGATGCCGCTGCTGCCCGACATTTTCCAGCGCACCTGGGGCGTCATGCGCGAGCCGTTCTGGCCGACCGTGACGGCGAGCGTGCGACGGACACATCCCGGCTTCACCTTCATGGCCGAGGTCTATTGGGATCTCGAGTGGACGCTGCAGCAGCAGGGCTTCGACTATTGCTACGACAAGCGACTATATGACCGGCTGCGTGCCGGGAACGCCCCGGCCGTGCGCGACCACTTGAATGCCGGCCTCGATTATCAGGACAGACTCGCGCGCTTCCTCGAGAACCACGACGAGCCCCGCGCGGCCTCCGTCTTGCCGTGGCCGCAGCACCGAGCCGCGGCGGCGATCACGTTCCTCTCGCCGGGCCTGCGCTTCTTCCAACAGGGCCAGATGGACGGAGCACGCGTACGCGTCCCGACGCATCTGTGTCGTGGCCCCGTCGAACCCGCCGACGGGAAAATCTCCGACTTCTACGACAGGCTGCTGCGTATCCTGAAAGATACCGACGCGTTTCGCGGAGGCGACTGGTCGCAACTCCATCCGCTCCCCGCTTGGTCCGGCAACCAAAGCTCGGATGGCTTCGTGGCCTATGCCTGGGCCGGCACGCACGG
>WNFC01010859.1_pt1 | contig 10128 bp, 4 predicted proteins | sample 5400541 | NCBI WGS metagenome assembly WNFC01 (sample SAMN13153342, study PRJNA577476) | soil metagenome | isolation source: 120 cm saprolite under Douglas fir tree site 2 hole 2 replicate 1 | place: USA:California | collected 2015-04-18 | reverse complement strand
AGAATATGACGCTTCTCACCAAGAGGAACGATTACCGTCACGCCGGTATTCTTATTTGAAAGGCATCTCACACCCGAAACATCCACACCGCTTTCCAACAAACGCTCCACGCAAAATTTGCCGAGCGGATCGCCTCCGATGCAAGAAGTAAAGCCGACGCGGCTGCCCAAGAGAGAAATATTGTGTGCAAAGATTGCAGAAGAGCTGCCCAGGGTCATCGCAAAATCAGAGGCCAGATGTTCTCTCTCGGGTTCAAGAACGGGAGGAAGGCCGTACAGAATCAAATCGGAATTAAGTTCCCCAAGAACGCTTATGTCAAAACGCTTCACTCAGCAGTCTCCTTTTTTCTACAACAATTCTGTGTGAACGCCTTGCTCGATGCGCGAGACATCTCCTCCCAGAATGCGGCCAGGGAGTGCCGCCAGGCAATTGGCAGCTCCGCAAGCCACTGCGAGCGCAAGACTTTGCTCAAATGTAAGCTCCTTTGCGGCAGCGTAGGCTAATCCTGCAATAGCCGAGTCGCCGCAGCCGACAGTAGATTTGGCGTGCAGAGGAGTAGTCCAAGCGTGAATTGCCGCCTGCTCGCGTTTTCGAACGCCAACAATGCCTCGATCACCCAGGCTGACGAAGGCTGAGTTCGCGCCCAAGTCCAGTAATTTGCGAGCGGCTTGTGCCGCAGAAGCAGGATCACAAATCGCAACCTGCGTGACGCCTTCCGCCTCTTCCCGATTAATCTTGACGAGGTCGGGACCAGCGGCCAGAGTTTTGGACAGTGCAACGCCACTGGTATCGACGAATGCAAGACAATTTGCAGATCGGGCTGAGCGGACGAGCGCGGCATAGGCTTCGTCTGGAACGCCAGGAGGCAGGCTTCCGGAGATCACCGCGATTTTCTTATTCGCCACAAGTTGGAACGCACCCGCGCAGACTTGCAGAAATTCCGCCCATTCGGACTGAGTAATCGTTCCTCCGGGCTCAAGAATCTCTGTAACTTGTCCTCCCGTATCCAAGATCTCCAGATTCACGCGCGATGCCTGGCTAGTGGACACCGGCATCGTTTCTATTCCCAAGAGGCGAAGTCCGCCGAGCAACTCGCTGCCCGTAGCGCCGCCGGAGAAACCAATCCATGTCGGGGCCGCACCCAAGCCTTTGAGCGACATGGCGACATGCGCGGCTTTGCCTCCGGGCGTTCGATAAACTTCGTGGACGCGATTGACCCGGCCGGGAAGAAATCCGTTCACTATAAGCCGAGTGTCGATGGCCGGATTCAGGCTCACGCAAAAGAAAGCGTTTGAAGGGTAATTGGATTGGGAAGCAGGTCTATTCATCTGCGGGATAATTTTCCCACCAAGGAGTGGCAGCCTTGAGGCTTTCATTGATGCTTCGCATGTTTTGCGCGCCCTGGGTTTCAAGCCATTCCTGAAGCGCACTCGCTCCATCGCGGATAAACACGCCGACGCCGTCCTTCCAGGTTGCGCGTCCACAGAGGACACCGCAAAAATGGACGCCCGCTTCGGAGGCCAGCTCGAGAGCCTCATTGAAAGCGCGATTGCTTACCCCAGCGGAGAGGAAAAGAAACGGTTTGGAGGTTACCGCAGCGGCTTGTCGAAATAGTTCGAGCGCTTCCGCGCGAGTGTGCACGAAAGTTCCCGAAGAAGCGGCTGAGCCTTCGACATAGGCCATGTTTACGGGGACGCCGACTTTCAAGACATCGACGCAATAGCGATCCTTGGAGAATTCTTGCATTGCACTGGTGAGGATAGCGGGCTTGCAACGCGCGAACTGAGGGCTTTTTTCATCGATTCCATCCTGGTAAGGAACAATTTCCAGAAAGAAAGGGACGTCACACCCGGCGCATTCCGAGCCAACACGCTCGACCCAGACCCTCTTGAACTCAAGTATTTCGGGTGGATCGGACAAGGCATAGTACAGCAAAACCTTTATGCAATGAGCGCCAGCATCGATCAGGCGGCGCACGGTCCAGCCCTCCAGCAGGCGGGGAAGACGGCCGGGAACGTTGGGGTCATAGCCGCTTACTTCGTAAGCCATCAGGAGACCCGAGGATGGTGCGCGCTGACCGGCTGCATGCAAACCGTATTCCGGCTCGAGAAGCACGGCGCTCGCATGCGGGGAAAGCACGCGAACGACGATGGATTTGAACTCCTCAAGCCGTTCGCGGGGAACCAAGCGCTTTTCAATTTTCAATTCTGCGGAGAACAAGCTGCGCAACGCGTCGCGCTGGTCAATGGCAAGTGCTGCAATGATACCGCGAGAATCCGAAACGGCTTCGAGCCTCTTGCGCTTGCCCGGCGACAACTTCACTCCCATCCTCCGACGCTTGCAACCCGTAGGCTGTCTTTTGCGAAAAAAGGGGCGAACCGGCGTCCGCCCCCTTGGTCATTCTAATTGTTTGCGTATCCGCGAACTAGAACGTAATCCTGAGCCGCAGCTGCGCGGTGTCAGAAGTTCAGCCGCAAGGCAAATTGAATGACGCGCGGATCATGGCCTGGATCGAAAATGATGCCAAATGAGCCGCAATCCACACAGGTATCAGGATCACCCCGCCCCGTGCGATTGAAGACGTTGAACATATCCGCGCGGAACTGGATTGAGGTTCGCTCCGTAATATGCGTATTCTTCACAATTCCGAAATCCTCGCTACTGTGGCCTGGGCCGCGGGTGTGCGGCAGAAAACCGGGCGAATTGCCAAAACGAAGAGCGAAGTTGTTGCCGGGTGAAAGAGGCGGGGTCGCAAATGCAGCAGGATTCAGATACTGCGTCCCGTTGCTGACGTCCAGACCATTCGAGGGCACCGTCTGAGGGACTCCCGGAACGACATCCGCGCGCAATCCGGCAAAAGAAATAAAGCCGGGCGAGTTTTGCGACGTAATAACCAGGGGGTCTCCGGAGAAGTAGTTCTGAATTGCGGTAACCTGCCAGCCGGAAGCCAATCGGTCGATCGGCCCGCTGGTGTTCACCCATCTCTTGCCATGCCCGAACGGCAACTCATAGATCCAGGTGAGTTTCAGAACGTGAGGGTGGTCGAAACTGGCGATCGCTTTCTCCGCTTTACGATTAGAAAAATCTTGGACGACCTGAAGTCCTGAGGCAGAAAGAGCGCTATCCGTGTCCGTGAGCGTCTTGGACCAGGTGTAAGCGGCAATGAAGCTCAGGCCGTGTGATGTAGTCTTGCGAGCCATCAGCTGAAGGGAATGATAGGTAGAATTTCCTATCGTCGGATAATTGTTGACGAGCCCCGCATACTGTGGAAAGGGCTGGATGGCCGCAGCCACGGAAGTGTCGTAGTTGTTGTTTTCGAACTTTGGATAAGGCAGTTCGGTGATTCCGAAGCTCGCTAGGATTGGGCCATTAACCGGATCCGCCAAATCAGTAGCCAAGTCGTCGGCGAGAATATCTCCTAACGCCATAAACTTCGCGGGCGCCTGGTTGAATGAGGAGCCAAAGTAGCCATTCAGGAGGCGCGTGCCTTTCGAGCCCACATAGTCGGCCTGAAGGAGGACGTTGTGGGGCAGCAAATACTGCAATCCGGCGCTCCAGTTCTGTACATACGGCTGTGCCGCAGCGCTCCTGGGCATGAAGTCGAGAAACTGCCCATTAGCCGATGCCGGATCGCGGTTCGGAAGTGTACCCGTGAATGCCGGGACACCGACTTGGGCGGCCGGAGGCAAAGGAGCCGAGGCCAGATTGGACAGATAGATTACCGGATCCTGAGAAAACCCCGTTGGTGAGCTCCCTCTAGTCAGATTGATGTTGGTGTTGAAGCCAAAGAGGTTCTGGCTGCCAAAATTGTTTTCGATAGGTGGGCCATACGATATGCCGTAACCGCCACGGAACACGAGATTCTTCTGAATCTGGTAGGCGAGGCCAATCCGCGGCCCGAACTCTTTGAAATACCAATCTTGGAAAGAGTTGCGGTGAATGCAGGTTTGACAACTGCCGAGGAAGACCAAAGCACCAGGAATGTTGTCGGCGCCAGGATTCGGAACGCTGGGATCGAAACCGGATTCGCGGTTCCCGGCTTCGCGCTGCGGCATCGGGATTTCCCAGCGCAGGCCGAGGTTGAGAGTGAGTTTGGGAGTGGCTTTGAAGTCGTCCTGGGCGAAAAACGCGTAGAGGCCGGCTCGATAACCTGGTTCGGTCGTGTAGATTGAGCGGCCCCCGCTACTCACTGCGCCGAGCACCAGGCCAGCGAAAGCATGACCGGTGTTCGAAGTGAAACCGGGCAGGGAGGTTTCGCGATCCGTAAAAGTGAAATCGCCGGATTTGGGACCGGGTTCCAGCGTGTTGTAGCGGTAGCGGCGGATTTCTCCACCAAATTTCAGGCTATGCTTACCGCGCAAATACGTGAAGGTGTCTTGGTAGACGTAACTTTCTGACGGATCGTCGTTTTCGCAGCCGACGCCCAGCGCAGTTGGAAGACGGGAGAAGCGCGTGTTCCTAAACCGGATGGGCGGAAAGCAGTCGTCCGGAATGCCGGGAATGCCCAGTTGCGAAGTGAACTGAGCGTTTTTGGTGATGTTGTTTTTGTTTTGGAAGCGGTTGTATCCGGCGGAGAACTCGTTGACCATGCGCGTGTTGATGGTCCAGAAGTGCGCGAGGCGAACCTGGGGGCCGCCGACGAACTGGCGCTTGACAGGATTGATGGGCTGTCCGGGGAACGGCGGGAAGCTTCTGCCGTTGCGGTTGAAGCGGTCACGTTCGTTCCATGTGAAAGAGCCGGAGAGCTTCTGATTGGTGGTCAGCACATGATCAATCTTCCCTGTGTAGGCATTGCGCGACAGGATCGGACAGCAACCGCTGAAAACGGGCGTGTTCCGCGCGGTTTTATTGTTGGCCGGATCGGGAAAAAGGGCCAAATAGGCGGAGCCGGCTGTGCTGAACTCCGCAGCGGGAATGACGTTCAATTGGCCGCCGGAGGAGAACGGGTCACGGATGGTGGCGTTTGCATTCGCGACTATCCCCGTCTTCGTGTCCGGCTGCCCCGCAAACACTTTGCGGGTGGTCGTCGGATCGTAGATCTCGTTTTTGTAGACAGGCCGACCGAGAGCATCTGTACCGATCTGAGTCAGGGGCATACCCCCGTCCGTGAGCAAAGCGCTAAAATCTCCGTTCTTCATGGCCGGCGTGGGCAAGGTCATCGTGCCGTTGAAGAGAAAGCTGCGCAGGCGATCGCCTTCGAAATTGAAAAAGAAAAACGTGTGATCTCTCTTAATGGGGCCACCGAGCGTGCCGCCAAAGTTGTTTTCCTTCAAGTTCGACTTGGGGGCAACACCTGCGGTTGCTAAAACGCCAGCGGCGTTGAAAACGGGGTTCTTGTTGTACTCAAAAAGCGTTCCATGAAAATCATTGGTTCCGGACTTGTAGCTGAAGTTGGCGATTCCACCGCCGGTCTCGCCGTATTCGGCAGAATAATTGGACGTCTGAACCTTGAATTCCCCAATCGCGTCCGTCCCGGGGCTAAATTCATCCAGGCTGCCTCCGCTGAGGTCGTAGCGGCCAATGGTGACGCCGTCAATGAGGATTTCATGGCTGAAGAGCTGGCCGCCGTTAATCGAACCTGCAAATGTATCGCCGACGGCCCCAGGAAGGCTGGTGAAGATGAACGTTTGAAGTTGCCGTCCTCCATCACCAACTTCAATGGGCAGCGTCTCAAACTCCTGGGGGCTCACTGAAGAGCCTACTTCTGCCGTAGAGGGTGTGAGTAACGGGGTCAACGAAGTGACTTCAACCTTTTCCGATTGGTTTCCAACTTGCAGTGTGAGGTCAACTGTGACGACCTGCGCGACTGGAACGAGAATTTTGTCGACTATTTGTGTTTTGAAGCCTTGTTTTTGTGCTTCCAGCCGGTATGTTCCAGGAGGCACCGCCACCCTGTAATACCCGGCGCTGCTGGTTGTGGCGGTCCACTTCACACCGGTCTCAACGTTCGTAATGCTGAGCGGGAGATCTGGCACTACGGCACCGCTCGCATCCTGTACTGTTCCCGTGATCGCGCCAAGGTTGCCCTGTGCAAAGGCCGGGCTTGTAAACAGAAGCAGAGCGCAACCCAGAAGAACATGAACAAATGTAGCTTTATACCTCAAGGCGAACCTCCCCCACAAAAGTAATCTAGGAGGAACGATGTACCACAATAGAAAAGCAAACGCAACAATAAAAGAAGTATGAACGACACAAAGGGAAAGAATACGAAAGTATTCATCTGAGCTATGCTTTCGTCATTTGACCAAGCTGAAACAAAAACCATATACTTGGCTTACGGAAACGGTGCATGACCCCCAAAGCTCGTCTGCTAACAGAACAGCGGCGCCGGAGCGTGCTGGACCTCGTCGACCAGGAGGGCCAAGTAACTGTCGGGGATATGGTTAGACGGTTCTCTATTTCTGCGGTTACAGTCCGCAACGACCTTGACGCTCTCGCCTCCATAGGCGCAGTGGTTCGGTCGCACGGTGGGGCCGTGCGGCGTCTGGAGGCCACTCAGGATTACCCTCTTCGCACCAAGGAAACTCTACACCGGGATGAAAAAATCAGAATCGGAAGGGCAGCGGCAGAGTTGGTACAGCCGGGCGAAACCATCATTCTCGATTCAGGAACGACCACGGCAGAGGTCGCCCGCCACCTGAAAAGGATGAGAATTCAATCGCTTACAGTCATTACCAATGCGTTGAATATAGCGGTTGAGCTCGCAGACGCTCCTGGAATTACGCTAATCATGATCGGTGGGTTGCTACGCCCGGTATCCTGCTCCTTCGTCGGACCGCAGGCGGAAGCCATGATGAATGAGTTTCACGCTGACCGCCTTTTCCTCGCGGTCGACGGTTTAGATCTCGAGAACGGCCCCTCGACACCCGACATGCTCGAAGCGCAACTCAATAATGTGATGATTCGTTCCGCGAAAGAGGTCAATGTTGTTACGGATTTCAGCAAATTGGGCCGGCGAAGCGTCTCAAAGATTGGCCCCTTCGGCAGAATCCGGCGCTTGATCACGGATAACCGCGCGACTCAGGAATTCACCGAGGAACTCCGCAAAAAGGGTATCGAAGTCATCGAGGTGTAGCGCCCGCCAAAGCCAAGCGGCTGAAGTGATAAGACATTCGGTTTTCGGGCAGGAGCAATGATTCGCGAAGAGAATTCTTGCCCTCGGTGTCGCGCCCAAGCGCCATCTGCAGAATGCCCCCCGAATAAACCCACCAACCTTGGTTGGGGCTGGTTCGCGCGTTGGTTTCCGCATGTGACAAGGCTAAGGAGAGGCGTTCCTGCCACAATGCTGGGTCATAGCTACCGAGCTTTTTAGCTGAGGCCCATGCCCATACCGCGTCCGAAGCGTCAGTCGCTTTCGCCGAAAGCCGGTACCTTCGATCTGCCTCATCCTTTTGGCCGCAAGCAGAAGAAGTTTCGCCGAGCAGATAATTTGCCCGAGGCGAATTCACGAATGGCTCTAAACCAGATTGCGTAAAGGAGAGGCCGGCTACTGGAGAACCGAGTGCTCTCGCCGATGCAAGTGCTTCTTTGCAGTGGCCGGTTCTAGCCAGCCCAAAGGCTTGCTGCAACTTCACCTCAACCCAAACTTGGCGAACGTTTGTTCCGCCTTCTTCACTGCCGAAGAACCGGTTCCGAAACAAATCAATCGCGCCGCTATAATTCCCTTCCTCTGCGCGGTTTAAAGCCAGTTCATAAACCAAACTCGTGGGCATATGGTCCAAGTCGGGATAGAGCTCAAGTGTTTTCACTCGCTCGGCTGCCGGTCTTGTCAGAAGAGTCATCGCGGCAACCGCACCCAAATAGTTCACCACGTTCGCCGGCTCACCTCTTATTCCTTCTTTGAATGCACTCAAAGCACTGGTGAAGTCTCGTTTCGCGTGAAGTAATGACAATCCGAGACTAGCTTCTAACACGGGTATTTGCGGATTGAGCTTCCGCGCTTGCTGCCATTCGCTGATAGCCTCGTCCGTCTTCGCGCGGGCGAAATACCACGTTCCCAGCAGGTAGTGTGCGGTGGCATCTTTCTCGTTCGAGCGAATGGCGGCTTTGAGCGCCTGCAGGTCCTCGACTGTGTTTGGAAATATGTACGCAGTGGAGAGCCGGGAGGCTTGCGAGAAGTCATTTTCACCTGACTGCCCGAGCTTCTCGCGGCAGTAGCCGCGAAAGTAGACAACGAGAGGGTGGTTCTGGGGAGCGACAGCGCCAGGCTCGCTCTGGTCCGCTTGAGCTAGCGGATACTCGCGTGAGAGAACCTCGACTGCTCGACGGTAGAGTCCCAACCGCGCGTATTCCGAAGCAACATTCAAGACCCGGTAGGGATCGGCAGCCAGATGCGCGAGGTTTGGCTTTCCGAGTTCTTCGCGTAGAAAATCGGTCAACGGAAAGCGTGCGAGTCGTTCCGTTGCCAACTTTTCCCCTTCGGCTGTCCTTCCGAGCGCGCGCAATACTGTCACTAATTCTTCAACTGCTCGCAGGTCGTCAGGCGCAGTTTGGACGCTTATGGTCAAAGAATCTTTCGTCTGCTGCAGGGCACCCCGGCGTGCCTGCAATTCTGCAAGACGCAATGCAGCGGGCGCACGATAGGAACGTAATCGCATCGCCTCCTGGTATGCGTCAATAGCATCTTTCTCTCGTGCGACGCCCTCGTAAGCGATTCCCAGATAATACGAAATCTCCGGATCGGACGTATTTCGGTCATGGGCGGCAGCCAGATGCGATGCTGCTTCGTCAAAGCGGTTCAGGCTGGCGTCAAGGCGTCCCACGGCTTTCAATAATTCAAAATCTGCCGGGAACCTCAGCAAAGCCTTTTGATAGGTATTTATGGCAGCTAACAGGTTGCCGTCGAGTTCTTCAGTCTTGCCCTGCTGAAGCCAATCATCTTCGGTGCGACGCGTCTCCTCTGGTACAGAGTAGGAGATTTGCGGACCAACTTTAATTTCGGATTCGGGCGTCCAGTCATACTCCCCTTCCGTCTGCCTCAAAAGCAGCGCATCCTCGCTATTCTTAAGTTCAAACGTATACTTCCTCTCCCCGCTTGGAATCTGAATCTCTTTCTTCCACACTCGCTCCGGTACAAGGTCTCTCTTCTCATTGAGCAAGGAAGTGTTTCCATCCAAGATCTGGATCCGAGCATCCGACACCTTTCGGTTGGCATTGAAGGAGACCGCCAAAATACCGGCCTTTCGCTCCAAGTGGACCACCCCGGCAAGATTCGCGCGCGAAATCCCACCGGTATCCCGGACAGGCATCCAATATTCCGTGAAAGCAATGGCTTGACGGGGTTCAAGGAATGCATACGTTTCTTGATTTCGAAAGAGGCCCGCTTGCAATTCGACGTAGGCGCTATTGTTATCGGAGAGCGCCTTGCGCCAATCAAGGCCATCCGCGTCAACACCCCAGGACCATATTTTTTTTGCCGGTAGCTCGGCATAGTCAGCAAAATGCACAGTCCCCGCGTTTGTTCGGGGATGCCAGACGCCCATGAAGTTCTCGCGGCTTCCATGGACGAACATTGACACTGGTCCGTCGGTCTGGTTGTGAATGACACTGAGATCTTTACCCTGCGAATCGACCGGCCACGGCTGCACTTCTGCAAACCCATGTGCTGCGGCATAGCGCATGGGATATTGAATCTGAGAATCGTCCCAAGCCTGGACGGCGGCATTGTTCCACCAATAAAAGCGATGGCGTACGTCGCTTCGATTGCTCAGCCTGACGTGTTGTTCGAGAACGGTAGAACCAGGCCGCAGAATCAGTTCGACGGACCATTCCATTCCATAGACTCTGTCGATATTCCCAACGATGACCGATGCACTACCATCCTCGTGGCCCTCATAGGCAAAATCCACCGGTGACATGGAGACCCAATTGTGGGAAACGGGAAAGTTGAACTCCACTCCGAATGCGGCCCAGGCTCCGCGATAGCCAATCCTGGCTTTCTTAATGGAAGGGTTGGCATAGAACATCGGCTGCCCGTTGATTTTGTCGATGCACGTATAAATATGCCCGCCCAAATCAGGCAAGACTGAACATTTCAGATATTCGTTTTCAAGATAGATCACGCGCCACCGGTGCTCCACCGGGTGGTCGGTGATTTCTTTCCTCATCGTATAGGGATAATTAAATCGA
>WNFC01010858.1_pt1 | contig 10128 bp, 7 predicted proteins | sample 5400541 | NCBI WGS metagenome assembly WNFC01 (sample SAMN13153342, study PRJNA577476) | soil metagenome | isolation source: 120 cm saprolite under Douglas fir tree site 2 hole 2 replicate 1 | place: USA:California | collected 2015-04-18 | reverse complement strand
GCGAGCCAGGAAGTCAGAGCCGGCGTCGGTTAGCGTCACCGCGCGTGTGGTCCGGACGAACAGCACGACGCCGATCTGGCGCTCCAGAGTGGCGATCGTCCGAGACGCGGTCGACTGCGGAATATTCAGCTCCCGACCTCGATATCTAGCCACCAGCCTCACGAGGGTCTGGCGTCGTCGCCTCAGACGCTACTCGCCATTCCACGGTGGAATGGGAAGCGTCCCAGTCTCTGCCTCGCGAGGCGCGGCTCCACCAGATCAATGTGGAGCATCCTGACGCCCCAAAGCGGCGCGGGCACGGAGGGCCTCCTCCCGTTCGATATCCTTCTGCGTGCTCCACGCTGCCCGTCTGGCCTCCGGCGGATGGTGAGCGCCTCACCCGGAGCGCATGGCTCAGAAGGTTCATGCCGGCGGTAATCTCCGCGAATTCACCGATGGCCGGTACCGCTGCAGAAACCTGCCGTTCAACTCCACGCCAGCAAGCGGCGAGGTTGGGTGGAGAGCCGACCTTACGCTGCTGCGCATCGGTTGACGCCGTCGCGCCGAAAACGGCCATTTCGCATGCTCACAAGTAAGGCTACACTCGTGAGGCGCGCTGCATTACCGAAAGCTGGCCCGTGCCATCGTGCTTGCCGAAAACGATAGAACAGGTGATTCGCAACGACATGGCAGAGCTCGCGGCGGTTCTGGATAGCTTAGAGCGACTCGGCAGCGAAATCGGCCTCCCGGAGGACGTATTGACGAAACTTGGGGTAGGCCTCGACGAACTTGTCAGCAATGTAATCAAATACGCATGGCCGGATGACGCGGACGGCGCACTGCATGAGATTAGCATTCGGATGCGGGCGGGAGCGGAAAGAATCGAGGTCGAGATTATTGACGATGGGCGGGCATTCGATCCCGGTCTCGCGCCACCCCCCAAGCCACCGCCATCCGGTCGGCCGCCGCGACCGGGCGGGGTCGGCCTCCATATGGTGAGGCAGCTCGTCGACGACTTCCATTACGAGCGGGTCGACGGGCGCAATCGCACCGTCATCACGAAGGCCATCGGCCGGGGGATTAGATGAGCTCTGTTTTGCAGATAACCGACTCCCGTGGTGGGGACGTGTGCGTGCTGGGTTTGAACGGTCGGATCGACAGCACCAACGCCGAAGACGTGATGGAGCGGCTGCGTCAGGCGATTGCCGCGGGGGAGAGGGCAATCCTGGTTGACTTCGCGGCCGTGCGCTATCTGACCAGCGCCGCGTTTCGGGTCCTGCTCGTCACCACCGACGAGGCTGAACGCGGATCGGTGCGGTTCGCTCTCTGCAACGTCGTCGGCCAGGTGCGCGAGCTGTTCGAGATGGGCGGGCTGCTCGATGCTTTTGTCATCCACGGATCGCGTGACGAAGCCGTCGCCCGGCTAAGCTGACCCGGCGAGGCGCTGCCGATGAAGCGCCCGGTCGGGCTGCTCTATGCGGTCGACGAGACGCTGCCGCCCGCAACCCTCTTTCTCGCCGCGTTGCAGCACGTGGCGGTCATGTCGAACTCTCTCATTTATCCGATCATCCTGGCGCGCGAGGCCGGGCTGGCCCCCGGCGCGCTGCTCGATTTTGCCGCGCGCGCGATGTTCATGTTGGGCGTGAGCACGATATTGCTGTGCGCGCGTTCGCGCTTCGTCGGCTCCGGCTATCTCTGCCCGGCCGGCTTCACGCAGATCTATCTCGGACCGTCGCTCCTGGCGATGCAGCGCGGCGGGCCGGCGCTGGTGGCCGGGATGACGATCATCTGCGGGTTTCTCCAATGCGTGATGGCGCCGCTGCTGAAGCGGCTGCGCATCATCCTTCCTTCCGAGATCGCCGGCCTGGTCATCGCCATCGTCGGCCTCTCGATCGCGGTGATCGGGGTGCGCTATAGCCTCGGGATCAGCGGAGCGCAAAGCATCCAGCCGGCCAGTCTCGCCATCGCCGGCCTATCGCTGGTGATCATGAGCGTGTTGAACATCTGGAGCCGGGGCTACGCCAAGATGTTCTGTGTCTTAATCGGGATGATCGCAGGTTATGCGGTCACCGGTGCGCTTGGCCTGATCGATTTCTCAGTGACCCTGCCGGCGACCGGCGGTATCGCTATTGTTCGCCTCCCGGGCTTCTCGTTCGTCGGCCTGTCGTTCGATGTCGACCTGCTAGCGCCGTTCGTCGTTGTGGCTCTGGCGGGCGCGTTGCATCTGATGGGCAACGTTTCGACCGCCCAGCGGATCAATGACGATGACTGGGTGCGGCCGGAATTCCGTTCGCTGAGCGGCGGGCTGACTGGCAACGGCATCGCGGCGATGTTGTGCGGAATGCTCGGCAGCATGGGGATCAACAGCTACAGCTCGTGCATCGGCGTATCGACCGCCACGGGTATCACCAGCCGCAGCGTAGCCTATGCGATCGGTGCACTTTTCGTGGTCTTGTCGCTGATCCCGGCAGCATCCATCGCGGTCGCGAACGTGCCCGCCCCAGTGGTCGGGGCTGCCCTGTTCTTCACTTCCGCGTTCGTGTTCACCAGCGGGCTTCAGATGATCACGGCGCGGTTACTCGATTCGCGCAAAATCATCGTCATCGGGTTTTCGTTCGCGATGGCGGCAACGTCCGACATATACCACGATGTGTTTACGGCGGTTCCGGCCTTTCTGCAGCCGGTATTGGGCAACGCTCTGGTGCTTGGGACGAGTTGCGCGGTGCTGCTGAACCTGATCACCCGGGTTGGCGTGCGCAAGCGCGCCTCGGTCTGGCTGGAGGAGGGGCAGATCAATCGCGATGCCGTCGAACAGTTTCTCGCCGAGCAGGGCGGACATTGGGCGGCTCGCCGCGACGTCATCAATCGCGCCACGTTCGGCGCCGTGCAGCTGCTCGAGATGTTGGGCGCGCCGCGCGGCGGCGTCCAACTCGAAGCGAGCTTCGACGAATTCAATCTCGACCTTCGCGTCCGCTACCGCGGTTCGCCGCTCGTTTTTCCCGAATCCCGACCGACCCGCCGTGAAATCCTCGAACCCGGAGGCGAGCGCCTGCTGGCCGGTCACCTGCTGCGCCGCAGCGCCGATCGGGTCACCTCGCGTCCCTCAGGCGAGCAGGCGGAAGTCCAGCTCCATTACGACCATTGATTAGAGTGCTGCGCCCTGCCAGCGCAGCGCCAGGATGGTCACATCGTCCGCTTTCGATGCCGCGCCGGAAAACGCATCAACCCGCTCCTTGATGGCGCGAACGATCGCCTCCGGCGGTGCCTCGCGGAGATCGCGAAGGTCCGCAAGGAGCCGCTCCGATGTGTAGAGCTCGCCGGTTTCGTCCATCGCCTCGATGACGCCGTCGGTGCTGACAAACACCGCGTCGCCGGGATTGAGAGCGGATACATAGGTGGCATAGGAACTGTCCGACCGCACGCCGAGCGGCCGTTGCGGCCGTCCTTCGCATGGCTCAACGGCACCGCTCGCGCGCAGCACGTAGGGGGTTGGATGACCGGCATTGATGTAGGCCAGCGTGCCGGTCCGGGTATCCAGGAAGCCCAACAGAAGCGCCACGAACATCCGCTGTGGGTTGTTCTGGCAAAGTTCCCGGTTCACCATCTCGGCGAGCAGTGCTGGTAACAACGTCCCGCCCTCCGGCTCCCGCCGGGATTCGACGGCCATCCGCACCAGGCTGCGGGTCCGCGCCATGAACATCGCGGCCGGCGCGCCCTTACCGGAAACGTCGCCGACGAGAAAGCAGAACAAGTTCCTGCCGGCATAAAAGCAGTCGTAGAGGTCGCCGCCGACTTCGCGGGCCGGCTCCATCACCGCATGTACCTCAACCGGCCGTTCCGGCAAACATGCCGGGAAAACCAAAGGCAGCATGCCAAGCTGAAGCGCTCGCGCCGCGTCAAGCTCCTGCTGTAGGCGCCACAGACTGGCCCGCAGCTCGTCCCGCAGCCGCTTCTTCTCCAGACTCGCGCCCACGCGGGCGCGCAGCAGCGTCGGATTAAACGGTTTGCCGAGGTAATCCTCGGCGCCCAGCTCGATGCAGCGGATCACGCTGTCCATCTCGTCGACTGCCGAAATCATGATAACCGGCAGGTGCCGCAGCTCGTTGCTGGCCTTGAGGTGTTCGAGAACCTCGTAGCCGTTCATCTCCGGCATCATGATGTCGAGAAGAACGAGATCGAACGGCTGTGCCTGCAACAGCTGCAATGCCTCCCGCCCGTTGATTGCCGTTTTCACTTTCGTGTAGCCATAACGAGCGAGTCGCCGCCGCAGCGTGTACAGGTTGTCCTCGTTGTCGTCGACGATCAGCAGCGCCGGTTCGGCGCTCACGGCGCCTCATCCTGCGGCAACAGTGCGCGGATCTTATCGAGCAGGCGCGGCAAGTTGATTGGCTTGGTATCGAAATCGTCGCAGCCGGCCGCCAGCGCCGTTTCGCGGTCGCCGCTCATCGCGTGCGCGGTCAGCGCGATCACCGGAATGTGCCCGGTTTCCAGTGCGGCCTTGATGCGGCGTGTTGCCTCCCACCCGTCAAGCACCGGCAGGCTCAAATCCATCAAGATAATGTCCGGCTTCTCGCTTGCCGCCATTGTCACCGCAACGGCCCCGTCGGATGCCACCGTGACGCTGAACCCGGCCCGTGTCAGGCGGCGGGTGAGCATGTAGACGTTGTCGTCATTGTCCTCGACGTAGAGCACTTTCATGTTGCCTCCGCGGCTCTCTGGGTGCGCCGGCGCGAGACGTGCCTGCTGAGAGCACCGCCCAGCTCGCTCAGTAGCGAGTCGCGGTCGGACTTGGCGATAATACTCCCGACGTTGCCGCTAAGCTGCTGGCGCTCGGCCGGGGTCAGCTCTTTTGCCGTCACCACGACCACCGGAATGTGGTGCCATTCCGGAAAGCGGCGGAACTCGTCGAGAAACTCGAAGCCGTTCATCTCCGGCATCATCAGATCGAGCAGCACCGCGTCAGGCGGCGGCGCGGCTTCGAGTTGCGTCAGCGCAGCCCTGCCATTCGCGGCCTCGACGATGATCCACCCGCTCCGCTCGAGCGCCGACCGGATGCGCTGCCGGTCGAGCTCGTCGTCATCGACAACGAGCACCCGGCGACCTGCCGGAGTCGCGCACAGGCGGCGCATGACGCTCAGCAGCCGCATACGATCGACCGGCTTTACCAGGTAATCTGCCGCCCCGAGAAAATACCCGCGGCGCTGCTCGTCGATGATGCTGATCAGGATCACCGGTACCTCGGCCAGCGCCGGATCGGCCTTGAGCGCTATGAGCACGGCCCACCCATCGAGATCCGGCATAATTATGTCGAGCGCGATGGCGTCCGGGCGTAGCTCGCGCGCAAGGGCGAGGCCGTCGCGGCCGCCACCCGCTTCACGGACGGTATAGCCCTCGCGCTCGAGGAAGCGGCTCAGCACGGCGCGTGCGGTCGGGTCGTCATCAATTACCAGGACGAGCAGCGCGTCTCCGGGCACCGCCTCAGACGAGACCGGCGAACGGCTGGCGCTCGGTGCGCTGGCCTCCGGAGCGGTGCTCGGCAGACGGATCGTGAAGGTGGAGCCCTGCCCCGGCGCGCTGGTGACGTCGATATCGCCCCCCATCAGCCGACACAGGCGACGGCTGATCGCGAGACCAAGCCCCGTACCGCCGTACCGCCGCGTGGTCGACGCATCGGCCTGGGAGAATTCCTGAAACAGCCTGCCGAGCTGCTCGGAATTCATCCCTATCCCGGTATCCGCGACCGCGATGGTGATCCAGTCGCGGTCCGCCTCCGAGCGCTGCTCGGCGCGGATCGAGACCGTGCCGTTCTCGGTGAACTTGTTGGCATTGCTGACCAGGTTCAGTAGCACCTGACGAAACCGCATCTGATCCGCGCGCAGCGTGCCGATCGCCTCGCCGCACTCGACGCGGATGCGGTTGCCGTTCTTGACCACCAGCGGTTCGATGGTGCTCGCCACCTCATCGATGACGGCGGCAACCTGGAATGTTTCGAGCTGAAGCTCCATCCGGCCCGCTTCGATCTTCGAGAGGTCGAGAATTTCGTTGATCAATTCGAGCAGATGGCGGGCCGCTCCGAGAACGCGTCCGAGCGGCTCGATCTCGTCGCCGCGGTCGAGCTCCTCGGCATCTTCACGCAGCATTTCCGTGACACCGATGATCGCGTTCAGTGGCGTCCGTAACTCATGGCTCATATTGGTGAGAAAGCTCGACTTCGTCCGGCTCGCCTCCATGGCCTCGTCGCGCGCGACTTCGAGGTCCCGAACCGTCTCGGCGAGACGCTCCCGGGACTCCTCGACGAGGGCTTGCGCCCGCCGTCGCTCGGTGACGTCGGTATACATGTTGATGGAGCCGCCACCGGGTATCGGGTTTCTCACAATCTCAAGGCTCGTGCCGTCGCGGGTCACGCGCTCGCCGGCGTAGCGCTCCCCGAACGTCGCCACGCGTTCGCGCACCGCGGTCTCGATGTCGACCGGACCGTAGTAGTCTTGTTCCGCCAGAAATCGGATGAAATCCGGGAAATTACGCTGGCCCCTCAAAAACTCGTCGGAAAGGCCGACCAGTGTGGGGAATTGCTCGTTCCACGCGACCATCTTGAGGTCGCGGTCGAACAGTGCGACGCCTTGTGGCATGTTGTCGAACATCACCCGCAAGGTAGCCTCGCGGCCGGCAAGCTCTTCGGTACGCTGGGCAACGATTTTTTCGAGCCGGGTGGCCGCCTCGGCCCGCTCGGCAAGCAGCGCGTCGCGTTCAATCGCGTGCTGCCGGAAAATCTCTACCGTCCGCCCCATCGCCGCGATCTCGTCCGGGCCTGCGGTATCGACGACGACATCACGCCGTCCAGCGGCAATCCCGGCCATCCCGGCGCCGATCCGGGTCAGCCGCGAGACGATGTTGCGGCCGACATAAAGCCACACGATCAGCACCGAACTGATCAGGCTCAAGCCGACGATGACGGCGAGCGCGGTGCTGCCCTCGTTCTGCACCGCGACGGCGTCACGGGCAGCAGCCTCCATCTGCCGCCGCGAGATGGCGACGAACGCTTCGGCGGCGTCGGACAACCGGCTCGACAACTGGGCGTTCTCGGCGATCAGGCGACGACTCTCGGCAGTTTCTCGCAGTTCCTTCTCGCGCACGACAAAGAGCCCACCCGTACCGAGCGCCGATTCGTGGAGTAGCTTAATCGCCGGCAGTAACGCGGTCGAAATGTCGAGATCGACGCCCGACAGCAGACTATCAATATCGCTGACGACCTTTTCGGAGGCGTTTTTCAGCCGCGCCAGCTCATCGGGATCGGTGGTCTCGGCGCCGCCCACCAACAGTTGAAAACTGTCGGATGTTCGCCGCTGTAGCTGGTCGAGCGGCAATATCGCCTGCATCGTCTCGTCGAGCTTGTCGATCGTCGCCGCATTTTTTCCAGTGTCGGGCTGTCGGGCGGCGGTGGCGCGCTGCAGCTCTACCACCTTCTTTTGCAGGTCTTCAAACCGCACCGACCAGATCTTGGCAAACTGCTGCGATGCGCTAAAGGCGTTGCGTAATATAGCATTCCGGTGCGACGCAGCCTCGTTCCGCCGCATCACGGCGGTTTCGATCTCGTCGAGGTTGGTCGCCAGGCTCTCGATGGTAGCTTCTATCTCCCGGACCATCGGGCTTTCGTCATCGCGTGCTTTCAGCGGCGCGAGGTGCTCGCGGATCGACAGAAGCTGGGTATTCTTCGTTGCCATCACCGCCAGGATCGCCGCGCGGTTTACGGCGTTGAGCAGGGCCGGTCCGGTGGCAACGAGGCGCTCGCTGTGGCGCATCATCTCCATGGCGCCAAGGGTTTCCGGAAATCTCGTCGCGGTCATGTCGTCGAGCGCCCGGCGCGCGACGACAAACGCCACGAGCCCGGCGACCGCGGCTAAGATGGCGAACGAACTGATCCCGGCAAAGGCGAGAAAGAGCCGGCCCCGCAGCCCTCGCGGCAGCCGCATGCGCGAGACGACGCCGGGAAAGCGGAAATTTCCAGTCCGGCGTGCCGGCTGTCCGATCGAGGTCATTCGCCTCCCACGGTTGGCACATCAATGTGCTGGTGGCGGGCTTTTCTCCCGGTCTAGTATCGGCGCTGATGCAGCCCGGAGGCAACCGAGTTGCAGCGCTTAAAATAATTGCCGCTGCAGAACAGCGCACGAAAATTTTGGGAGGGGGATATGCGGATCAGGCTTCTGGCGGCCGCGCTGATTATTGCGGCGATTTGGCCGGCGCCATCCTGGAGCGCGCCTCCCGGCTGGCCCGCATCGCTGACGATCGGCACGGCGTCGCCGGGGGGTGTCTTTTTGCTCTATGGCCAGGCTCTGGCGCCGATCCTCACCGAGGCGCTCGGTCTTCCGGTCGAGGCGCAAGCGACCCAGGGATCGAGCCAAAACATTCTGCTGCTTGAAAGCGGCACCGTGCGGCTCGCCCTGGTCAGCACCGACGTCGCCCTCGACGGGTGGAACGGTACCGGCGCCTGGACCCAGGACAAAAAGCTGCGCTCAATGCGCGCGTTGTTCCCGATGTACGACGCCCCGATCGAAGTGGTTGCGCGCAAGGGCTCGGAGATACGCGCGTTGCCCGATATGGCCGGCAAACCGGTCGCCGGCGGTCCCCCGGGTGGCGGGGGGGCAATTGTCGCAAAGCTCTTCGACGTGCTCGGCATCAAGCCGACATGGCGCTATGGCGCCTACGACACGTTGAGCACGGAGATGCAATCCGGCCTGGTCGATGCGCTGGTCAGCACCATCGTTGTACCGGCCCCCGCACTGACAAAGCTCGACCGGCCGGGAGAAATCAGCTTTATCCCGCTGAGCGCCGACGAGATTGCCAAGGTGTGTGCGGCGATGCCGCAATTCTCGCCGTCGTTGGTGAAAGCGGGCTCTTATCCATCGCTGACGACAGACTACCCAACGGTTGGCTTTTTCAATTTCGTCGTTGTCAGTAAGGACCTGCCCGACGATCTGGTCTACGCGATGGTCAAGGCGTTTTACGCCAATCACGACCGCATGGTTAAGGCGCAACCTTCGGCGCGGGAAAGCGTCGTAGCAAATTTGAAGCGCAACACCTTCATCCCCTACCACCCCGGCGCGGTGCGCTATTACCGCGAGATCGGGGCGGAGATCCCGGCCGCTTTGGCCGCCGCTCAATGAACTGACATCGGAGGAGGCGATGCGGATCGCAGCCTGGACGTTCGCTTGCGTATTGATGTCGCTGGGCTCGGCATCGCAATCGTGGAGCGCGCCGCCGGGCTGGCCGGACTCTTTGACGATCGGCACCGCCTCGCCCGGCGGCGGCTATTACCCCTATGGAAAAGAGTTGGCTGCCATCCTAACCGAGGCGATCGGGATCCCGGTCTCAGCTCAGTCCACCCAAGGCGCAGATCAGAATCTTATGTTGTTGGACGGCGGCCAGATCCAGCTCGGTTTCGCGACGATGGGGGTAGCTCTCCAGGCCTGGAACGGCACTGACCCGAGGGCTCAAGGCAAGAAGGTCCGGTCAATTCGTGCGCTGTTCCCAATGTATGACACCCCGTTCGAATTCGTCGCGCTGGACAGCTCCGGAGTCCGCTCGCTCCGCGAACTGGCCGGCAAACGAGTCGGCGCCGGCCCTCAGGGTGGCACCGGGGCAAGCTATGCCCCAAAGATCTTCACCGCTCTCGGGGCCATTGCGACGTTACGCTATGGGGCCTGGACCACAATGAGTGCGGAGATGCGATCCGGCCTCCTCGACGGCCTTGTCGGCGCGGCTGGTGTCCCGTTCCCTGCTCTCGCCGAGATTGACCAAACGGGGGAGACTCACTTCATCGAGTTGAGCGGCGAGGACATCGCCACGCTGCGCAAGGCAATGCCCGAATTGTCCCCCTCGACACTGCCGGCAGGGAGCTTCCCGTCACTGAAGGCGGACTATCGGACGGTGGGAATGTTCAATTTCGCGGTGGCGAGAGAGAGCCTCCCAGATGATTTGGTCTATGCTATCACCAAGGCGCTTTACGCCAACCACGATCGCCTGGTGCGGGCATACCCGGCAGCCCGGGAAAGCATCTCTGCGAACGTCGACCGCAACGCGTTTCTCCCATTCCATCCCGGCGCCGTGCGTTACTACCGGGAGATCGGAGTCGGAATACCGGCAAGCCTGGTC
>WNFC01030906.1_pt1 | contig 10129 bp, 10 predicted proteins | sample 5400541 | NCBI WGS metagenome assembly WNFC01 (sample SAMN13153342, study PRJNA577476) | soil metagenome | isolation source: 120 cm saprolite under Douglas fir tree site 2 hole 2 replicate 1 | place: USA:California | collected 2015-04-18 | reverse complement strand
TCAGGTGGTCGCGGTCGATGTTCATGTCCGGCAGTGCTTGCCACACCGGCGTCGTGGCGGACAGGTCGATCCACTCGGCGGTTCGACGTGCCCCAGCTTCGGAAGCCGACCACATGGCGTCGCCGGCCCCACCTGCGATCAGCACGAGCGCTCCGCAGACCGCCAGACGATCGCCACTCTCGCCATGCTGCCGGTATCGGATCTCTCCAGGCAATGACGCAATCACTGCATTCTCAGATGCTGCGGTTGGGGGCGGACAGGCTCACCACCGGGCGGTCCCTCTTCTGGCCGCCCGAGGACGTGAAACGGCGATGGTACAGTCGGCCTTCGTGGAAGACGCCACGCTGCTCGCGGAGCTGGCCCCCGCTGCGGAACGCTTGCTGGAGCGGCACCTCGCGGCCGTCCGGACCTGGTATCCCCACGAGCTCGTACCCTGGAGCCGGGGCCGGGACTTCGAGCCCGGCGAGCAGATCGATGAGGCCTCGTCAGGGCTGCCCCCCGGTGTGCGCAGCGCGCTGATCGTAAATCTTCTGACCGAGGACAACCTGCCGTACTACCTCGCGGGCCTGGTGGCCCAGTTCGGGGAGGAGCACCCCTGGGGCGCCTGGGTGCGGCGGTGGACGGCCGAGGAGATGCGCCACGCCAGCGTGATCCGAGACTATCTCGCCGTGACTCGCTGCATCGACCTCAGATCGCTGGAGCAGGCGCGCATGCAGCACGTCTCCACCGCGTCGGTCCCCCGGCCCCCGACGGCGCCCCAGGCGCTCGTCTACGTGGCGCTGCAGGAGCTGGCGGCCCGCATATCCCATCGCAACACCGGCCGGCAGCTCGACGACCCCCGGGGCAACGAGATCATGGCCCGGGTCTCCGCCGACGAGAACCTCCACTACGTCTTCTACCGGGACGTCGTTTTGGCGGCCCTGCAGTGCGACCCCTCGGCCATGGCGATCGCGATCGATGCGCAGGTCCGCCACTTCGCCATGCCGGGCTCGGCGATCCCGGAGTTCGGCGCCCACCTGCGAATGATCGCCGCCTCGGGGATCTACTCCGCAGAGATCTTCCACGCCGACGTGCTGGTGCCCGTGGTGCTGGGGCACTGGGGTCTCGAGGGCATCGCCGGACTCTCCCCGGATGGCGCGCGGGCCCGGGACCGCACGCTGCGCTTCATCGACCGCCTCGGGCGCATCGCCCCACGATTGTCGAACGCTACCGCTTGAGCGCCGGTCGCCGGCGAAGTACCACCCGGTAGTTGGTCAGCTCGCCGAGGCGGAACTGCATCTCCGTGGCCACAAGGTAGCGGTGGAACCGGCGGTACGTTTCCTCCCCGACGATCCGGCGGGCGTCCTCCGCACGGTCCCGCAGTCCGACCAGCCAGCTCCGGGCCGTGGTGGCGAAGTCTGCTGGGTCGGACCGCAGGACCTCCACCTCGAACCAGGGCTCGAAGCCGCCCACCAACTCCCAGAGGTGCGGCGCCAGGGACTCGGGGAAGAGGCCCAGTACGAGGTCGGCCATTGAGCCTCGGCCCTGCACGGTGTCGGTCTCCGGGGCGTCGTCGTGGGCGATCGTCTCCAGGCCGAGGTGGCCTCCGGGCCGCAGCCATGTAAAGCACCGGGAGAAGAACGAGCGGTAAACCGCCAGACGTTGATCACGGCCCAGACCGTCGCGGGCGAAGTGTTCGAAGGCGCCGAAGGACCAGACGGCGTCATAGGGCTGCGGCGGCGTGTGGTCCGCCCAGCCCTCGAGCCGGATCTCCGTGCGCTCGATGGGGTGCTCGGCGAGGTGGGCCACCTGAGCCGCACTGATCGTCAGCCCCACCGCTTCGCATGCCCGGATTGCCTGCAGGAGGCGCAGCGGCCCCCCCCATCCACACCCGACGTCGAGCACCCGCCCCCCCGGCTCGTCGCCGAGCAGCGCACCGGCGAAGAACGCCACCTTCGCCCGCACCGCCTCCTCCAGCGTCCGGGCCCCGCCGGACCAGATCCCCGAGGAGTACGCCATCGTCTGGTCCAGCCACAGGCGGTAGAAATCGTTCGACACGTCGTAGTGCGCCCGGACCGCCAGCGGGGAGGCTCCCAGGCTCCCCGGCCCGCCTGCGCGCACGCCGGCCGCCTCGCCTGCCTCCAGGCACGCCGGCGGCTCCTCGACCGGGCCCAGCGGCGCACGCCAGCGCTTGGGGCGCTCGCGGCGCAGGAGGATGACCCGGTAAAGGGTCTGCTCCCGCAGGCGGAACAGGGCCTCGCCGGCGGCGAAGTAGCGGGCGAACGTGCGGTACACGCCCGCCCCGACCAGCGCCTCGGCCTCCGCGCGCCTGCGGCGTGCGGCCTCATGCCACGCCCGAAAGGTCCGGCGGTAGTGGTCGGGGTGGGCATCGAAGCGCTCGAGCCGAAACGCGGTCTCCCAACCGAGCACCATCTCCGAGAGCGAGGCTGGCATCGACTCCGGGAAGATGTCCCGGCGGATCAGCTCGGACAGCGGGCCACGCCGCGGCCGGCTGCCGGCGTGGCCGACCTGGTCGAGGCAGATGAGCTGGAGCCCGAGCCGCCCGTCCGGCTCGAGCCAGGAGGCGCAGCGCTCGAAGAACCGCCCGTACACCTCGACCTTCTCCTGTGCCGAGCAGCGGTCGGAGGCGAAATGCTCCGTGGCCTCGACGCAGGTGATGGCCCCGTACGGCTCCGCCGGCTCGTGGTCCACCCAGCTCTCGAGCCGGAACTCCACCGCCGGGGCGCCGCGCCGGCGGGCGAACGCCACCTGCGAGGCGCTGAGGTTGAGGGCCACCACCGAGGAGGCCCCGTGGATCACGGCGAAGCGCTCGGCGAGCGCACCCCATCCGCAGCCGACGTCCAGCACCCGCCGTCCCCGGCAGTGGAGCTCGCCGGCGAAGAAATCGAGCTTACGGTGCTGCGCACGCTCGAGCGTGTCCGTAGGATCGCCCTCGTCCCAGAGCCCACAGGAGTACACGAGATCGGGACCCAGCCATAGCCGGAAGAACTCGGCTGGCAGGTCGTAGTGGAGCGCCAGCGCCGCCGGGGACGTGCCCGCGGCGTCCAGGTCAAGGTTCACCGGGCTACGGCGGCCCGCCTGAGACCACCGCATCCGGGCCGAGCGCCGCCTGGAGCGCCTGCGCCATCTCGGCGAAGGTCCGGACGTCCTCGAGACGGCGCAGGACCGCCGTCGGCAGCTCCCGCTGCAGGCGCATCTCGAGCTCGACCACCAGCTCGGCCACGCTCAGGGAATCGATTCCGAGTTGGTCGAGGGTGGAGTCCTCGTGGATGCGCTCCGGCGCCACGTCGCACACCTCGACGATCAGCTCCCGCATCAGGCTGCGCAGGTCAATACCGTTTCCGTCCCGGGGGCTTCCATTCATTCGGAGGCGAGCCTATAGTACGCGGCGGGGTGGGAAGGCTTTGGTGGGTCTCGTTGGTCGCTCTTGTCGCGGCGCTTGGCGCATGCAGCAAGAGCACCCCAGCGACCTCCGTCAACGGAGGGGTCGGCCAGCCGGCGGCGGGCAAGGTCGCCTGGCGCTTCGTCGGCCACCTCGACCAGAACGGCGGCGACTTCTCGGGCTACGGCTACCTCACCCAGATCGACGGGCTGAACGACAGCCAGCTCTACTCGAGCGCCGGGCAGCAGGGCGAGCAGACGGCCCGCTTCACCGTCGTCATCACGTCGCACCTGACCTCCCGCAGCAAGCTCCAGAACGTCACCATCGTGAACACGAGCGGCACGGCAACCGTCTACTACAACGATCAACCCGCCGGGAACTTCGCCGACCCCTCCTCCTTCGCGAAGGGCACGGCCATCGCCCAGGCCGGCGTCGACGGCCAGAACGTCCTGAACATCAACCCGAACAACCGGGACCAGGGCATCGCCGCGGCGACCGCCCAGCTCAGCCAGACGAGCGCGACCGGCTTCAAGGTCGATGGGACGTCCCACCAGTTCGGGCGCTCCGGCCTCGTGGAGCGCATGGCGCTGAACGGGGAGGGGACCCGCACCGATCCCGCCACACCCAAGTCGCTTATCGAGGTCGCCGGCGACATCATCGTCTCCGCCGGGTAGTCACGAGACGGACCCGGTAGCGTCGCTCGACCGCCTCGCGGCGGGGGCCGTTGCAGGCGGGCCGGTGCAGGTCGCCGTCGCCAGGTCCCCGGCCGCTCGGGAGGCGGCCTTCCGGCTCCGCTTCGAGACCGTGGTGGCCGAGGGCTGGGCGCAGCCCTCCGAGTACCCGTCAGGCCTGGAGCAGGACGCCGACGACGAACGGGCCATCATCCTGATCGGCGAGGAGCAGGGCGCGGTGGTGGCCACGGCACGGCTGATCCTGCCGTCGGAGATCCCCCTTCCCACCGAGCGGACGTGCGGGATCACCGTCGAGCCGCGCGGGGCCGTGGCCGACGTGGGCCGCATCGTCGTCGCCCCCTCCCACCGGCACCGCCGGCACCGCCTGCTCGTCCCGCTGCTGGCTGGGACCTACCTCGAACTGCGGCGGCAGGGCCTCAGCGTTGCCTGCGGGATGATGACCCCCGTGTTGCGCTCCTTGCTCCGCTTGCTGGGCTTCGAGCTGCAGGTGCTCGGAGCAGATCGCGCCTACTGGCACGCCCAGCGCGCCCCGGTCCGCTTCGAAGCCGCCGGGACCGCACCGGCATTGCTCTCCCGCTGGTCGGCCACCGGGGAGGGCTCGTGACCAAGACGATGACCGAGGCGCCGGCGCTGCAGGTCTCCGGCTTGTGGAAACGCTACGGGGGGACCGCCGCCCTGGCCGGGGTCGACCTCAGCATCGCACCGGGCGAGATCCTGGGTCTGGTGGGCCCCAACGGAGCCGGCAAGACCACCCTGATCTCGGTCGTGGCCGGCCTGCTCCGTCCCGACCAGGGCACCGTCCGGGTCGCAGGGGTCGACGCAGTCGCCCAGCCAGACGCCGTCCGGCCGCTGGTCGGGCTCGCCCCCCAGGCCCTGGGCCTCTATCCCACGCTGACCGTCCGGGAGAACCTGACCTTCTTCGCCCGGCTCGCCGGAATGGCCCCGGGCGACGCCCGGGCACGCGCGGCCTCGCTGGGGGCGGCCTTCGGCATGGCCGGCTCACTGGGGCGCCGGGTGCAGACGCTCTCCGCAGGCGAGCACCGCCGCATCCACGTTGCCTGTGCCATGGCCGGCCGGCCGCGGCTCCTGCTGCTCGACGAGCCCACCGCCGGTGTCGATCAGGCGGCCCGTGCTGACCTGCTCGACGCCGCGCGTTCTGCTGCCGCGACCGGGATCGCCATCTGCTACGCCACCCACCATCTCGGAGAGGTGGAGGAGCTCGGTGGATCGGTGGCGGTGCTGCACCATGGGCGGATCGTCGCCTCCGGCATGGTCCGTTCGCTGCTCGCCGCGTATGCCCGCCCCGTCGTTGAGCTGTCCTTCGCAGGGGCGCCGCCGGCGGTAGCCCCCGGGGACGGCGGGGTGCTGCAGGGCGACACACTGTCGATCCCGACCGACGACCCGGGCGGGACCATCGCTCGGGTGGTCGCGGCGGCGGGGCCCGACGCCGCTCGGCTCCGCTCTGTCGAGGTGCTGCGGCCGGGGCTGGGAGCCGTCTTCGCCGCCGTCACGGGCGAGCCCTATCCCCGAGAGGCGGCGCCCCCGGAGGCGGCCGGTGCACCGTAGCCGTGTTGTGGCCCGCCAGGAGCTGGTGCTCCTGGTCCGGGACCCGCTTCCCCTCGTGCTGCTGCTGGCCGTCCCGCTCGTGTTCATCGCGTTCCTGAAGCCGGCCGCGTTCCTGGCCCTCATCGTGGAGGGCTATCCGGGCACCAACGGTGCGGAGCAAGCGGTCCCGGGGGCGGCCACCACGTTCTCTCTGTTCGCCGTCGGCCTCGTCGGCCTCAGCTTCTTCCGCGAGCACGGGTGGGGGACCTGGCCCCGCGCACCCCTCGTCGCCTTCGCCCTCCTGCAACTCGGGTTCCTCTTCGCCGCCGGCATCCTCGCCTTCGGGCTGCGGGTCCGCGGGTCGCTCGGTGCCCTGGCCCTCTTCTGCCTGCCGGTGGCGATCGCCAGCGTCGCGCTGGGCCTCCTGCTCGTCGGCCTGGTCCGGACGCTCCCGCAGCTCAACGCCTGCGCCAACCTGGCGGCGGCGGTCCTGGCGGGGATGGGCGGTGCGCTCATGCCCCTGCGGCTGCTCCCCGGCTGGGTGCGAACCGTGGCCCCCGCGAGCCCCGCCTACTGGGCCATGCGCGGCTTCCGCTCCGTGCTGCTGGACGGGGGCGGGATGCGAGCGCTCCTTCTGCCCGGCGCGGTCCTGAGCGCGTTCGCCGCCCTGTTCTTCGTGGTCTCCCTTGGATTCTTCAAGCAGCGGCGCAGGCTGGGCTGGGGCTGAGCCCTTCGGCCGGACCCTTGGGTTGATAGGGCTACACGGGCCCGCCCGCGGCGGTGCCGGCGCCGGCGAGCACGAGCGCCGCGTTGTTCCCGCCGAAGCCGAACGAGTTCGAGAGCGCGTAGGCCCCTCCCACTGGCCGGGGCCGGCCTGCCACGATGTCGAGAGCGATATCGGGATCGGGGGTCCGGAAGCCGGCGACCGGCGGCACCGCACCGTCTCGCAGCGAAAGCAGCGTCACGATGGCCTCGACTGCGCCCGACCCACCAATCATGTGGCCGGTGGAACCCTTGACCGATGTGACCGGCGGCGGCCGGTCGCCGAACATCCTGCGGATCGCCCGAGCTTCGACGCGGTCGCCGTCGCGGGTGGAGGTGCCGTGGGCATTGATATGGCCGATCGCGCCCGGCGTCAGGCCAGCGTCCTCCAGCGCCAAGGCCATGCAGCGACGTGCCCCCTCCCCGTCGTCCGGGGGCGCCACGAGGTGGTGAGCGTCGCACGTGGCTGCGTAGCCGGCGACGTAGCCCAGCGGCGCCCACCTGGAGGCGATGGCATCCTCCCCACGAACCAGCACCAGGAAGCCGGCCCCCTCGGCGAGGACCAGACCGTCCCGGTCACGATCGAAGGGGCGGCAGGCCAGGTCGGGGCTCTCCGCATTGGCGCTCAACACGCCGAGACGCAGGAAGGAACCCACCACCCCGAGCGTCAGCATGGCGTCAACACCACCGGCGAGCACCAGATCCGCGGCACCTCGGCGCAGCAGTTCGGCCCCCTCGCCGATCGCCGAGGCCCCCGACGCGCATGACGTGGAGACCGTGTGGCACGGACCGCCGAACCCAAAGCGAAGCGCCAGGTGGGCGGCGACCGAGCTCGGCATGACCACGGGTGCGGTCAGGGCGCTGAGGCCACGCAGCCCGTGCTCGAGCAGGCCGCGGTACTGCGCCTCGATGGTTGCGGCGGCTCCGTATCCGATCCCGCAGACGACCGCGCACCTCCCGCGCTCGGGCAGGCCGTCCCGAACGCCTTCGAGGGCGTCCTCCGCGGCGGCGGTGGCGAGCAGGTGGATCCTGTCAAGCCGGCGGGCCTGCGGCCTGCCGAGGTGGCGCTTGGGGTCCGGGCCCTTCACCCGGGCCACCAGCAGGTGGGCGTCGGGGGGAAGCGCTGGGTCAGCGAACGGCTCAGCGCACGATCTTCCGGCGCAGAGGAACGCCCACAGCTCGTCGGGCGTCGAGCCTGCGGGCGTCTGGACGCCGATGCCCACGACGGCAACCGGGTTGCCTGGTGTTGGACCGCCGACGAAAACCATCAGTGAGCCTGGGCCGCTGAGATCAGATCGGAGGGGGGTTCAATCGGAGCGACTATGCCGAGCTGTTCCTCAATCGCCTGCGCAGCGTCGAGGCAGGCCTCCTCGCGGCATCGTCCACCGATGACTTGGACGCCCTGCGGGAGTCCTCCCGCCATTGCCCCGAAGGCGAGCCGGAGACCCTGAGCTCTCCGCGCCATATTGAACGGCTGCCGGGCGAGAAACGGTTCGCAGAATGCATCGAGCGCGTTGGCCTGTGCAATCAGACCGAGGGTGGGCCGGAGCGCCGCGGTCCCGCAGCGCTGTGAGGGAACGCGGAGCGACCCGCCGAAGCGGGTGCCAACCCCGAGGGGCGTCATCCCCGTTGCCGGGGCGACGGCGTCGCCGCCAGTCGATCTCCCCGGCGTCTGAGTTGAGCGTGGCGCCGCGCAGACCGCTCGTCGTAGGCCAACGGAGGGATAGCTCAGCGAGGTTCGTGCGCGCGAGCCGGATCGCGCCCGCGGTCTTGAGGCGCGCGCGATCTGTGGCGCGTCGACGTCGGAGGCGACGTACTCGAGCGGCACGAGTCCCCTCGGCGTGGGGTTCCCTACGGGGTCGACTTTCTCCTTGATCGTGCATCGCACTCCGTGAAGAGCACCCACCTCCTCACCGGCGACAAGACGCCGGTCGGCGTCATCCGCCGCACGGAGCGCCTCGTCAACGAGCACTACCGTGATCGCGTGAACCGACGGGTTGATGTTCTCGATGCGCATGATGCGACTCGACGACCTGAAGGACGCTTAGCTTCCCCTTCGGCCACCGCGCTCACGATCTCAGCCGCACCCAACCCCCACGGCTCGCTGCCCATCAGACACCTCCTTCGCGGAAGACCGATCGTACTTCTCAGCGCCGGAGCGAGTGTGCCCGATCTCTGGAATGCCCGCAAAGTCGCGGGCAGGAGAGCAACAACCAACACGGGGATAGAATTTCGCTTCACGCCCTTCCGGCCGCCGACTTGCGTCTTGGGAAACGACGCGCCCGCCCCGAGCGTCACGACAGAGTGGTCACCCGTCAATTGACGCGGCCCCCCAGGTAGGACCTTAGCTGAGCGCCGATATCGAACGCCTGGTCAGTCAGCCGGGCCGACTCCTCCATCTCACCCGCAGGCAGCGCTACGTTCGAGGGTCCTTCTGCCCTAAACGCTTCGTTCTCACGGAGCGTGGTCTTCCAGGCTTCAGAGCGCCCACCCTGAGACCGAATCGTCCAGTTTCCCATGCGCCTGACTGTTTCTTTGAGTATGGAATGGCGTAGAGCGCCGCTTTGTACTCAAAGAATGCCAGCGGGTCGTCGCTCAGGCTGGGAAGCCACCACGCACAGTGGCGACGTCCGGGCACCAGTCAACGTGCCTCACGAACCCGCCCCTCGACCATGCTCTGCAACGGGTTCCAATGGACGCCAAAGTGCCGTCTGCCCTCCCGGCCCTCTAAATAAACGGCCGAACACCGCTTCGGCATGTGGGATAGCCACGGAGACGGCTTTCTCACGGAAGATGAGTTCTTGCGGGTGGGCCAGGGGGTTCTTGACGCCTACGGAACGTCGGAGGCGTCTCCGAGGGGCAAGGCCGTGATGGAGGGAATCCACGCTTTCTGGGCACGCCACCTTGAGGGCATGGGCACGCCACCTCGAGGGCATGGACCTCAACGAGGACGGTCGGATCAGCCGCGAGGAGTACCACGCGGCCCTCGAGGGCAACATCCGGGGAAATGACGGGGTCGAGGCCGTCATCGTCCCCTTCTGGGAGGCGATCCTCGACCTTGCTGACGAGAGCGGGGACGGCGCCCTCGATGTCTCCGAGTTCGTCAAGGTTTTGGCGGCCTTCGGGGTCTCCGAGCCGATGCGACGTACACATGTGGCAACATCGACGCCGACGGCAACGGCGAGATCACACCGGACGAGTGGCTGGAGGCCCTCCGGCAGTTCTGGACCAGCACTGACCCTGACGCATCAGGCAACACCCTCTTCGGGCGCTACTGACGGCGGCGTACGCACCTCGCCGCTGGACATCGCCCTCCGGTGGCCGAATCCGGCCAGCTCCGCCAAGGCATCGTGGTCGAGGGTCGGGTAGAGGACACCGTCGGAGCTCGCTCCCGTGACGGCGTCCCCCACGGCCCAAACTGAGCGGCCGCTCGGCCGGCCGGGCCCCCTCAAGAGGCTGCCACTCAGATGGCGGTGCGGCCGCCATCGGCGGCGATGACCGCGCCAGTCATGTAGCTGGCCTTCGGGGATGCCAGGAATGCGATGACCTCGGCGATCTCGCCGGGCTGGGCGGCCCTGGCCAGCAGGGTTGTGGCGCCGAGGGCCTCGCTCCGGGCCGCCCGCTGCACGTCGGTGAGGACGGGGCCGGGGGCGACGGCGTTGACTCGGACGCCGGCGGGGCTGAACTCGGCCGCCCAGGAACGGGTCGTCGACGCCAATGCGGCCTTGGTCGCGCCGTAGGCGGCGCC
>WNFC01026371.1_pt1 | contig 10129 bp, 9 predicted proteins | sample 5400541 | NCBI WGS metagenome assembly WNFC01 (sample SAMN13153342, study PRJNA577476) | soil metagenome | isolation source: 120 cm saprolite under Douglas fir tree site 2 hole 2 replicate 1 | place: USA:California | collected 2015-04-18 | reverse complement strand
GAGGGAACTTGGGGCGACATCGCGCACGAAGACAGTAGCAGCGCAGCAAGAGGCATCGTCGCAAGTCGAATCATTTGGATCTCCTTCTGAAGCGCGGGCCAGCCGGTCGTCGAATCGCGGCTGTGCGCTACTATAATACGGCGTCGCGAGCCGAAGGCGCTGGGGCCGATCCCCTGCGCCGCGCCATGCTTCGGGATACGCGATCGCGCCTTCGATCTACAAAAAAAGGGCCGGCGTTGCGCCGGCCCCTTCTTCTTCAACTACGCGTTACGAGTCAGGACAACGCGGCATCCCGCTCAGTGGTCGTGATCGTGGTCGTCCCTATCGTGGTCGTCCCGGTCGCGGTCGTCCCGGTCGCGGTCGACATGGTGGACGAAGACGCCGATACATCCATTAGTGCTGCCGCAAATCCCCGCGCCCACGGCCGTGGTATCGCCGCCGGCACCGACTACGGCAACGGGCGCCGATTGCGGTACGAAGACGAGGTTGCGCTTGGAATCGGCCGCCACCGAGTGCGAGCCGGACGACTGCGGGACGGTTTCGATCAGGACGCTGGTCCCGTCGATCACGCCGAGCACGGCCGCCTGGGCCGGACAACCCGCGGGCGCGCAATTCCGGTTAGAGCCCGTGTAGTAGCGCCCATCGCCCTTGTTGAACCACACCTCATCCGAGCCGACGATGCCGTTAACGTGGGAGAAATGCTTGGTCGCCGCGTTGATGACCAGCGTGCTCCTGTTGGCCGGATTGTTGGCCTGAGTGCAGCCCAGCAGCAGATTGTCATGCGGTCCAACCGTGGCGCCGTTGGGTCCGCAGTCGCTGAGTTTCACCACACCGGTGTTCGTGGCCGGATTGAAGGCGCCGAAAACCGCTGTTCCCCCTGAAATGTTGTGCGGATCGACGACCAGCAAACCGCCGTCGCAGGTAATCGGGCCCGGGTTTTGCCCGAAATTGCAGCCTGCCGGGTTGTTGGCGATGACCGGCACCGATACGTAGAAACGCCGGGTCTTGGGGTCCCATGTCGGCTGCTCGATCGACAGCCCGGCGTCGGCAGGGACGATCGTGCTGTCGATCAGGACCTTGGCGAGCATCAGGACCGAACTGTGGTTCCGGTCGCCGTTCGCCGCGAACAGGTTGCCGAAGGGCGGATCCTCGGCGTTGTTGGCGGTGAGCAGCAGCTCGCCGTCCGATGTCAACGCCATTTCGTCGACCCGCGTGGTGCCGCCGGTGGAGAGCGTCTGCTTGATGGCGGACGCGTTGGGCGCGTCAAGATCGATCACCTTGAGCGTGCTGTCCCCGTCACCGGCATAGAGCCAACGGCCGTGCGTAACCACGCCGTCGGGGCCGGAGATATCGTTGTTCACCGTTCCGTTGGCCCTGAGCTTGGCGCCCACGAATCCGCCGATGGTCCGCTTGAAGGTGAGGGTGTGGGTGTCGATGACGTCAACGCCCGCGTTGGAGCGATCGGCCAGATAGTACTCGGCGCGATGCGGGTTGACCCAGCTGATGTCGTACGACCGCAGCGGGTTGCCGGGGATTTGGACCGCGGTCAAGCACTTGGTCTCGGTGTTGGTCGGTGCTCCCGGGCCGGTGCAAGCGGCGAACGCTGCGCCGGATGTCGCGAGCGACCCGACCCCGACCAGCAGCGGGGCCGCGACGAGCGCGGCGAGTGAAGTACGGGAAGAAAATCTTGCAGACATGTGCTGCCTCCTTATAGGTGGATTCAACAACGCTCTCTCGCGAGTGCGCGCCGACCCAGCATCGGCTTGACGCGCCTCGCGCTTGCTTGTTACCTGCCGGGAAGAATGCTTGACCGCCCCTGTATGCGGTGGGCGCCCGGAAAAGTCGCGCGCCCTCAAAGCAAAGCCCGCTCCACGAGAGGAAGCGTGCGTCTGTTCAATGCGCTGGGCGAAACCTGCGCACTTTAAAACTTATGGCTTTCCTCCGGTGCTGCTGGGACCTTCGGATCGTACCGGTCCGCGTGAAAACTCGACGATAATAAGTGTGCGTTTGTTTTGGAATCTGTAGCTGACAAATGGCTGAAAGATCTTTGCACGGTCTCACTTTCTACGAATCTCAGCAGAACAACAGCTTGACTGGAAGTCCTCAAGCGTCCTGTCACGAAATATGAAATGTTTGTGCCAGTTTTCAGATAAGAATCGAGGCCGCGCCTCGACGAGCGCTTAGTCCTGTTGGCGGGCTGGAATGGATTTTTTCCTCGCCACGCACTCGACATATCCGCGGATGAAGCTGTCGCGAAGCGCGATGAATTCTTCGTGAGTCTGAAATCTGCGCATGTCCGGCACCTGATTCATGAAATAGATCGTCACGATCACCGAGTCTTCGTCCGAGAAAATCTGCGTTATCGCGAGCGTGGTTCCGCTCAATTCCTTTTTGCCGAGCGTCTGGCCCGAGAAACCCCGATCGGAGAAGTCGGCGAGCGCCGTGTCGCCGTCCGCCTTGGCCATGTCCGCTATGTCCAAGGTAACGATCTGCTTGTCCTCGGCATATCTCGCAGGGTCGGAACGCTCGGCCTTCAGGTTCGCGAAGTGAAACGTCCTGGGATAGGAGTAAGCCACGCGGTAGCCGTCCACCACGGACACCCGCCCGCGTCTGTTTCCGAAGCCCACCTCACGCCACGGTTCAGCGGTCTTCGGGCGGCGGTCCAGAGCTACGCCGCGGACACCGCCCGCGAACCCGTCACAGTGAATATACGGTCGAAGTTTCAGCGCATGTTCCGCTTGCACTTCGTCGGTATGTTCCCCCGCGCAGGCCGTGCCGTGCACGATTAGCGCCGAGAACAGAATCGAAGCGCAGCCTCGAGCGGCGAGCGCGAAGCGCGGCACGCGACGGTTCGCCGGTCCGGTTCCACCCAAGTTGAGAGGTTTACCTTCCACCCGCGTACAGCTTCACCAGCCTGTAAAGGAACTCGTGGCCTTCGTAGAGCGAGCGCACGCGGATGCGCTCGTTGAGACCGTGCACGCCCCCGCCGTCGGGGTCGCGGAACATGCCGTTTACCCCGTAAGTCGGAATGCCGGCGTTGATGGTGAAGCGGCCGTCGGTCGCTCCCGCGAGCAAGGTTGGTACCACCGGTACGCCCGGCCACATCTGCGAGCTGACGGCTTCGACCGGCCCGACGATCTCGCGCGTGAGCGGCGGCGGAGGCGAGAGCGTCGGCTCGTGCGTCGGCGTGATCTTGATCTTGTCGTTCGCCAGGACGCGCGCCAGGGTCTTCTGCACTTCCGCGACCGGTTCTCCGGGCAGGATGCGGCAGTTCACCGTAGCGCGCGCGCGCTGGGGCAGGGCGTTGGTCGCGTGTCCCGCCTCGAGCATGGTGGCGACGCAGGTGGTGCGGAAGGTGGAGTTGTTCAGCGCGGTCGCAGACAGCCGCGCGATCGCGTCAGGATCGGGCGGGTCGCGCAGGATCGCCTTCATGTCGGCCGCCGTCTGCCCGGTCTCGATGCGCGACATCTGCTCGAAATAGGCGCGCGTGGTGGGGGAGAGCCTAAACGGGAAGTCGTGGGCGCCGAGCCGGGCGAGGCCGCCCGCGAGATGGGTGATCGCGTTGTCTTTCACCGGCAGCGAACTGTGCCCGCCGGGGTTGGTCGCTTCCAGCTGGTAGGTCTGCGGTCCGGGCGGTAGCCTTCCTGCCTGTAGCGGATGAGATTGGCGACGAACACCGCGACCATCGCCTTGTCGTCGGCCGCGCCGCGCGCGTAGAAATAGCCGTTCTCCTCGACGAGCCTGAACGGATCGCGCTGCCAGTCCTCGCGCTTCGCCTCCACCACGTCGAGGTGCCCGAGCAGCATCACGGGCCTTTTCGCACCGGTGCCCCGGTAGCGGGCGACGAGGTTGCCCTTCTTCAGTCCGCCCGGCGGCACGATGACCTGCACGTCTTGCGCCAGCAGCCCGCCCGCTTTCAGCCGGGCGGCCATCGCCTCGGCCGCGGCAGTGCAACTCCCGGCGGAGTCGGTGGTGTTGATCTCGACCAGCTCTTTGTAGATCTCGCGCAACTGCTGCTGCGCGGGCGTCGGTGCGCTTTGTGCCAGAGCGTGAAACGCGAGCGACGCTCCCAAGGCGACCCAGATTGCGCTGCGAGGTGCTTCCATTTTTTCCTCTCGTCGAAAAAAGGTCCTTTCCCTGCGACAATGTGGCGGCAAACGACTTATACTATCAGGGTGTCGCGGCGCATCGAATCGGCGCTGCGGATCCCGATGCCGGTCCAGTTCATGGGAGGGTCGCCATGCCAATCAAGAAGATCTTGATCGTCGATGATTCAGCCACCGACCGCCAGTTCCTGCTGGAAGTGTTGAGCAAGCAGGGTTATCAATGTGTGACCGCGCAGAGCGGCGACGAGGGCATCGCCAAGTCGAAGACCGAGCAACCGGACCTGATCTTGATGGACATCATCATGCCCGGCACCGACGGGTTCAAGGCAACGCGCGCCATCGCGCGCGACGAAGCCACCAAGCACATCCCGATAATCGTATGCACCAGCAAGAAACTGGAAACCGACCGGGTCTGGGGCATGCGCCAGGGCGCCAAGGACTACATCGTCAAGCCTGTCGATGCGAAAGACCTTCTCGCCAAGATCGCCGCCCTCGGCTGATAACCGCCGCTCACCCCAACATTACGAGCGCGAGCGCCGCGGCGCCGGGTAGCGCCTGGACCCAGAGGATCTTGCGGCTCGCAGTAAAACCGCCGAATACGCCGGCGACGACGACGCAACCGAGAAAAAAAATCTTGATCGAGGTTCCCGCGTCACCGAGAATGAGACCCCATCCGAGCCCGGTTGCGACGAAGCCGTTGTACAGGCCCTGATTCGCGGCGAGCGCCTTCGAGGCTCTGGCGAAATCGGGCGTCGTGCCGAAAGTGCGAAGGCCCAGGGGCCGGGTCCAGAGGAACATCTCGAGAACGAGGAACCCGAAATGCAGGATAGCGACCAGTGCTACCGCGGTATTGGCGATGGTTGTCATGGAACCCCTTTCCTCTGGAAAACCTCAACTCACCCGTTTCTGCCTCTAGAGCTGCCAGCCGATCTTGCGGTCCAGCGACCAAGGACCGCCGCCGCGAAGCGCTATGGCGAACATGATCAGGCCCCACATCAGCGGGTATTCGTAGCCGGGACCGGTCCATCCGAATTTGGGCAGATGGTGGTAGACGATCACGGCCATTTCGATGGTGATTGCCGCGGCGAAAAAGCGCGTGAAGAGGCCCAGGGCGACGCACAGCCCGCCTACGGTTTCCAGAATGATGAGAACGACGGCCAGGGGTTCGGCCGGCGCGATGCCACGTTTGATCAACGCGAATTGGGCCGTCGCCGTGACTCCGGTCATTAACTTGGGCCAGCCATGCGGAAGGATCATCAAGCCGACAGTCAAGCGGACAAGCGGCCATGTCAGCGGCGCGACCCAGTCGTAAAACGGCCTGAGCTTGGGAAACAGCAGTCTCGGTTCGTCTTGCGCGTCCATGGCAAGTCCTCCTCTGGCGTCGGGCATAGCCCGGAATGCTCGTTATTCGTCAGGCCGCCGCGAGCTGCAACGCTACCGGCATCTTTCGCAAGGGCTGGGCGCTGAAGTCCACAATCTTGCCGCCCCTGAGGACGAATAGCAAAGAGGATGGTAAAGGATCGGGTGGGTAGGGGGCTGATGCCCGAGCCACAGTCGCTGGATTCAGACCAACCCATCCATCAGCATCACCTTCACGTAGTCCCCCGCCTTGACCGCGCCCTGCTCGTGCCCGAGCACGACGAAGCAATTCGCTTCCGACATAGATCTTAAAATTCCCGAGCCTTGCGCGCCCGTGAGTCGTACGCTCCACTCGCCGTTTTTCAATTCCAGGATGCCGCGCTGGTATTCGGTCCGGCCGGGCTTCTTGCGCATCGCGGTTTCGGCTTTCGCGCGCAGCAGCGGCAGGTCGCTGTCGGTGCGGCCCATCATCGTCAGCAGCGCGCCGCGAACGAAGTGGTAGAAGGTCACCATGACCGCGACGGGATTGCCGGGCAGACCGAAGAGATACGCCGATTTTCCGCGCGCGCGAACGCGGCCGAAGGCCATCGGGCGCCCCGGGCGCATGGCGATTCTCCAGAACACGACTTCGCCGAGCTTCGCCATCATCTGCCGGGTGAAGTCGGCCTCGCCGACCGACACGCCCCCCGAGGTCACCACCGCATCGGCAACCGCCGCGGCCTTGCGGAACGCGGCTTCGAGTTTTTTCGGATCGTCGCGCACCACACCGAGATCGGTCACCTCGCACCCAAGGCGCGTGAGCATGCCCCAGAGTGTGTAGCGATTGGAGTCGTAGACTTCGCCGGCCTTCAGCTTCTTTCCGACCGAGACCAGCTCGTCGCCAGTGGAGAAGAACGCGACGCGCAACTTGCGCCGCACGGTCACCTCGCCGATGCCAAGCGAAGCGATCAGTCCGATATCGGCGGGGCGCAGCATCCGGCCTGCCCTGAGCGCGGGCTTGCCCTTCTGCAGGTCTTCGCCCGCGAGCCTGCGGTTCTGTCCACGTTCCTGCCCTGGGGGAATGGTCACACGCTTGCCGTCCACATTGACGGCTTCCTGGATGACGACGGTGTCGGTGTTCTTCGGAAGCACCGCGCCGGTCATGATGCGCACGCACTCACCGCTCCCAACCTCGCTCGTGAATTCCCTGCCGGCGTAGGCGGTGCCGATCTCGGTGAGCGTCATCGGCTCGCCCGCGCCGAGGTCGTCGTTGCGCACTGCGTAGCCGTCCATCGCCGAGTTGTCGTGCGCGGGGACATTGATCGGCGAGACGACGTCTTTAGCGAGCACGCGCCCGAGCGCCGCGCGCACAGGGAGTTTTTCCACGCCAGAGACAGGTTTAACGAACAAGCGGATGACTCCGTTTGCCCTGGTGACCGGCAGAGCATCGGGGTCGTAGTCGCTGGTGCAGGAGATGATTTGTTTTAGGGACGACATTTGTGGCGAACATACAAGGCGCGCAGGTCCTTGTTCGACCAGGTCAGGGTGACCGCGCGTGAATTATCGCGCTTTTGCAGATTATTGAAAAACTTTGAGCGGAACCGACCAGGCACGCGGGTATACGCGTAACTGGCGCCTTCCGAAGGTCCATGCAACGCGGCGAGTGACCGCCCGTTTGGATTCACGTCTTCACGCGCAGCCATTCCTCGGCGCCGACGTAATTCTTTAGCGCTTCAGCGCGCGGCTTCATTTGTCCGTGCGTCCGTCGATCGGTTTGCACCTTCCATTGCATAGGCGCGCTGACTTACTGCGGGCCGGTCTCTTCACGTTCTGCAAGCGTCGCACTTCCCGTACGAAAGTCGGAATCCGGATTCCAGAAACACGTAACGTCCCGCACGAATTTTTCTCGTTTTTCTGCGATGCGCATGGTTCGCTGGCCCTTTCTTCTTTCGAACCAGATCGTAGCTACAGCGCTACGACAACGAACTATTCCCGCTGATTTTTAGACTCCGGTGCTCAGGGAAACCCCTAAGAGTACTTAAGGTTTTTCGAAGACACGGCGGCACTCGGAGACTTTTGACACAAACGCGCAAATGCCGACGGGAATGTGGTCTGCGTCGCGGACTTATTACATACCGTTGTCGTATGCCAGCGACATATCATCGGCATCGTTGATTTTCGATACCGGCAAAGGTTCGTTGTGCCGGCCAAGGTAGTGAGTTCCCGGCCAACCCAACTAGAGAGGATTTCCATGTTGCGTATGAAAGTTTCGTTGCTCCTTGCCGTAACCGCCATCACCGTGCTGCTCGCGGGTTGCGGCGGCGTAGGTGGAGCTGAGACCAGCACCAGCAACGCAGCGGGGACTACGCCCTCGGTCGACACCACACCACCCTCTACGCCCACCGGCCTGACGGGCGCGGCCACGGGCTCGACCGGAGCCAACCTGTCCTGGAGCGCTTCAACCGACAACGTCGGAGTGACCGCTTATATCTTGCTCCGCAATGGCGTCCAGATAGCGACCCCCGCCGCGACGAGTTTCGCCGACACGGGCTTGTCCGCCGCAACGACCTACAGCTACACGGTTGCGGCTCGCGATGTAGCCGGCAACATCTCACCCAATTCGACGAGCGTGAGCGTCACGACCGCGAGCGCAGCTGACACCACACCACCCTCTACGCCCACCGGCCTGACGGGCGCGGCAGCGGGTTCGACCGCAGCCAACCTGTCCTGGAGCGCTTCAACCGACAACGTCGGGGTGACTGGCTATATCGTCCGCCGCAATGGCGTCCAGGTCGCGACGCCCGCCACATCGAGTTTTGCCGACACGGGCTTGTCTGCCGCAACGACCTACAGCTACACCGTGGCGGCTCGCGATGCGGTCGGCAACATCTCACCCTATTCGACCAGCGTAAGCGTCACGACCGCAAGCGTAGCTGACACGACGCCACCCTCTACGCCCACCGGCCTGACGGGCGCGGCGGCGGGTTCAACCGCAGCCAACCTGTCCTGGAGCGCTTCGACCGACAACGTCGGGGTGACCGCCTATATCGTGCGCCGCAATGGCGTCCAGGTCGCGACGCCCGCCACGACGAGTTTTGCCGACACGGGCTTGTCCGCTGCAACGACCTACAGCTACACGGTTGCGGCTCGCGATGCAGCCGGCAACATCTCACCCTATTCGACCAGCGTGAGCGTCACGACGCCACCTCCGCCACCTTCCAATAGCGCCTCTCTGGCCTGGGATTCCGTAACAGCCCTAAATCTCAGCGGGTACCGCGTTTATTTCGGCACCGCCCCGGGAACGTATCTCCAGTCCCTCGGCCAAGGGATCAGTGTGGGCAATGTTACGGCCTACACCATTGCCGGACTCGCCAGCGGAAGCCAGTACTACTTCACGGTGACGGCCTTTGATACCCTGGGCGTGGAAAGCGCTTATTCAAACGAAGTTTCCAAGAATATTCCCTGATTCGGGTTGAGCGACAACCGTACTGGCTCACCCGCGCCGAGGTCGTCGTTGCGAACGGCGTAGCGGGAGAGGTGGCCCGAACGCGCTGTATGACCCGCGAAGAAAAAAAGCCGCGAATCGCGGCTTTTTTTATGCCCAGCTCGAACCGCTCGCGCAGACAGCGGGCGAAGAAAACATCGCGCCTGACTTGCATCGTCACAGGATGCCGCAACGGGCCGATTGAATTTCCTATCACCATCGGAGACACGATCGCTTCGCCTAGCGGTGACGATGTGTCGTCCTCAGATGACACCGGCGGCAGTATCGGAGACTTTTGACACAAAGGTGCGAATTGCGGGCGGGAATGTCGTCGGCGTCGAGGACTTACTACATACCGTCGTCGTATGACAACGACATATCGTCAACGTTGTTGATTTTCCATACCGCAGGCAAGCGTTCGTTGTGGCTCGCTGTGCCGGCCAAGCAGTGAGGAGATTCCGATGTTGCGGATGAAAACTTTACTTCTTCTTGCCGTAACCACCACCACCTTAGTGTTCGCGGGTTGCAACGGCACGGGTGAAGCTGAGTCCAGCAACAACGGCGTAGGAGCCACACCTTCGGCCGACACTACGCCACCCTCTATGCCCACCGGTCTCACGGTCACGGCAGCGGGTTCGACCGGAGCCAATCTGTCATGGAACGCTTCGACCGACAACGTCGGAGTGACCGGCTACATCGTGAGCCGCGACGGCATCGAGGCCGGGACGACCGCCACGACGACTTATGCGGAAACCGGTTTGTCCCCCGGAGTGACCTACAGCTACTCCGTGGCGGCCCGCGACGCGGCCGGCAATCGCTCACACGCTTCGCCAAATGCGAAATTCAACTTAGCTGATACAACGCCCCCCACTACGCCAACCGGCCTCACGGCCACGGTGGCCGGTTCGACCGGGGCCAACCTGTCGTGGAACGCTTCAACCGACAACGTCGGAGTGACCGCCTATATCTTGCTCCGCAATGGCGTCCAGGTCGCGACCCCCGCCACGACGAGTCTCACCGACACGGGTTTGTCTGCCGCAACGACCTACAGCTACACCGTGGCGGCTCGAGATGCGGCCGGCAATATCTCACCCAATTCGGCAAGTGTAAGCGTCACGACCGCGAGCGTAGCTGACACGACGCCACCCTCTACGCCCACCGGCCTGACGGGCGCGGCAGCAGGCTCGACCGGGGCCAACCT
>WNFC01024831.1_pt1 | contig 10130 bp, 11 predicted proteins | sample 5400541 | NCBI WGS metagenome assembly WNFC01 (sample SAMN13153342, study PRJNA577476) | soil metagenome | isolation source: 120 cm saprolite under Douglas fir tree site 2 hole 2 replicate 1 | place: USA:California | collected 2015-04-18 | reverse complement strand
GGGAGACATGCAGTGGACGCCGCTGCACTTCGCATCGAGCCACGGTCATCTCGAGGTTGCGCGGCTCCTCTTGGAGCGCAAGGCCAACGTGAACGCACAAGTCAGGGACCACGGGACTCCCCTGCATCTGGCGTCGCGGCGAGGACACACCGAGATCGTGCGGCTATTGCTTAGTCGTGGAGCCGACGTGAGCATTTGGGGAGATGACAATAGGACGGCGCTCGAGACAGCTAATAACTCTAGCCATCGCGAAATTCCACAGCTGTTGATGAACCATGGCGCCAAAAGCGAGTAGAATGGTAAAAGCGATTTAATGGATTACGAGTACTTATATATTGACATCGATGAATGTTTGCTCCTGCGATTACCACCAGATACAAATGTTATATCCAGTATGTATGCCTTTCCAAGGCTGTAGAATATCTTTCCAGGTTAGCCCCCCGTCCTTGTTTTGTGTTGTGATACATATTCGAGGCGAATTCAACAATGAGCTACTTCCAAAAGCCAAAAGTGAGTCAAAAAAAAAGGCGTCTCGGAGCAGTGTGGGACTCAGGCCGTGACCTCCTACCCACTAAAACCTCACGATTTGCATTTCAGTTGATTGGGTGGTCTCTCTCCTGCATTAATGGTAGGGGATTTGGGATGCATGACAGGCGCGTATGCCTTGACGTGTGATATGGCTGTGTTCGGTTGTGTTTGCTTAAGTTGTTTAGTATGCACGTTTATGTCCGCCGCATCAGGCTGCCAGTGCGCCGCAGATCCGGACATCCACAGCAACATGAATCAAACACCATACCATTAGCAGGAGGATATCGTTATATTGTACAGTTATTACTAGCGGCCTGCCGTGCTGTGCACACCCGAACGCTAGTACTGATTCTTAGGGACTTACACATTTTTTTTCCTAGTACGTATCATATAATGTCCACTTAACGAAGGGATCCTCGAAGTACAGCAGTCTTCTCCTACGCCATTCCAAGAAGCCATCGAAATATGCATCATTTCATCCTCACTGACCCGTTCATGCCATGAGTGAATTTGGGTTGCCTGGCTTTGCTTACGTTTGGTGAATGAAACGAAGTCTGTTAGCACGTTTCTGCCTACTACACTTTTTGTCTCAGGAATTTGAAAAACTGCGCTTATCAATATTACACGTAGGATAGGATAGATGATAACCATGATCTTCTTCCTACGCCCAAATATTTCTAGTCAGCTGGCCAGGTTCTCGACGCTCTCTCCCCCAAACAGGGGTATACTATGGTAGTACTTGGCAGTTGGACGATGCCAACTGATGATCCAGGTCGGAAACATCGCTCGTAAGTGGTGACGTATTACCGGTCGTAAGGATTCTACTTGCCACCATGTTTTCTATGTCCGCTATCTCTTGATACGCCTTCTTGCATCCGCCACGATAGTGCCATGATCCGCATTGTATAGATTGGCCGGGATCGTCATGCTGTCAACCCTCGTCACTTGACACTTCAAGTGGTCAGGGAAACGTATACTAGTACAAGTCGTGTGCAGAATGTCGCAGCCTCGTCGATCTAATTCCTAGTAAGTATAATGGGTCTTTTGGTTAGACGATGGGCAAATTCCACGAAGCGAAGGTAGTTCGATATGATTTGCCTCGTCCTCGTCATCTGGTCACTTTCCGGTGGGGCCTGCATCGGAGTTATGGCCCTTCTTGACTAGCATCGTACGGCACATATCCGCCGAGGGTGACTGGGCAGGCCAGAAAGCTGTGAAAAAGGCTAGAAGTGTGTCGTAACATCAACCGATGGGGCCCATACTGAGCGTATTCTGCCCTGTTTCAACGAACGAGTATCACTTCGCACAGAGGGTGGCTGCGGACTCTTCCGTTGCTATCACGGCATTCTCCATCGGAGATCCAAGCCTCGGCAACCCCCCCTCTCCTGACGCCGTCAGTCAGGGACACTTGTCAGTTTAAATGGATGTCTGTCAGTCTGTCAGGTTAGGTCAGGCGGGGCAGGTCTTGCAACAAAAGCGCGCTCGCCACTGATGCGCCGCCAAAAGACCCTCTAAGCGGAAATCAGGCAGCTGAGGGGCAGAAGCGGGGGCTGACCCCCAATATACAGGCATTCAGTAAAGTATCCCTTCTTCAGCCAAGCGTCCCAAGTACAGTACCATGAGCTGTGGGGGGATGCTGTATCGTTATCTCGCCTAGCATATGTGAACTCGATTGAGGGACTGCGGCACCCAATAAGTGGGTCCCTGGGGCGTATCGCCCTCGTGGAGGGTCATGATTGGCCAGAGTTGGGAGGAGACAAGCAAGCAACGTGCGGGCGTTTCGGAGTTGCTATCCCGCCTCGTCTCTGTATCAATGACGTGCATGGGACGGCACTTCCGGGCCGTGGCTGATACGGCAGCCGCGAATAAACGTGCTCTCGTTTCGCGCTGCTACTGGACTTATCAGCAGCTTTCCCCTTCCCGACCTTCCCGGAAGCTGCCACCGATACCGATACAAGAATGGCGTGACCGGCCCCTGCTTATCCCTGGAGTCGGGCTTCCCCCCACTCCCCCACTTTCCTTCTCACCCACCACCACCTCCACCTCCACCACTAGTACCTCCACGCCAATAATCCAACTGACGTACAACACTCCACTTCCCCCTCAACCCCGTCCGAATCAGCCCGTATCCTCGTCGGATCTACCGCTGGCGGTGTAACCCTTTATATACCAAACCCCTCTTTATATCATCCTCTCCGTACTACTCGCTACTTTACACGTCTCCACCCCATCCTCCCAATACCATTCATCCCATGCCCAAGTCCGCTCCCAACCTCGCTTCCAAGCCGACGACGGCCACGACGGCCACCGCCGGACCGGCCCCAGCCATGTCCCCGCCTCCAACAACAACGATGATGACGACCAGCGAGCCCGCCTGGCTCACAGGCCCAGCGCTCAAAGCCGCAAACGAGCACACCTACGCAATCCAACGCGCCAAGAAAGCCGCCGACCGCGCCAAAGCCAAAGCGCCCCCGCGCAAGGCGCCCGGAGCGGCGGTGCTGTCCATGTCCTATTCTGCCCGCGGCGGCGGCGGCGGAGGAGGAGGAGGAGGCGGCGCGACCGCGGCGATGGCGAGCGTCTGGGCCGAGGTGTGGGACGCCCGCAAGGCGTCGGCGGCGGACGATGACATGGACTGGCCCGAACTTCCCACGCCGCTGTCCCTGTCCCAGCGCTGCTGGTCCCCGACGACGTCCCCCGCCGAGTGCGCTCTGCGCCCGACGCAGGACCGCGAGGTGCCGCTCTCGGCACTCGTACGCCCCGTCAAGGCGCGCGGCGCCAAGGCCAAAGGTAAGCGTCGGTATCATCGTTTTTTTTACTTGACCTTGACCTGAATGTGGGGCGGCTGACGACCATACCTTACTACCCCCGCGGATTTAGAGGGCGAATTTGAGTTTCTGCCGCCGGTGAAGAACGTCATTGCGCTGGATGACGCCGACAGCAATATACCCGATGAACCATGGGAGTACATCTCGAGTGTAGGCGGTGACGACGAAGCCCGGAAGATCTTCTCGTATGCCGAGATTGTGTCCAAGTCGGCCTAGAGCTTGCCAGGTCTTGAATACGACGTGCCGTTGCCCGGGACTTTTTATATTTCCAATATTACATTGGCCCATAAGGGTCGTATACCGAGTTTGATTGCTTATTCGTGATTTTGACTCGAGAGTGATTTATCTGTATATCTCTTGCCTTTCTCGCGCTATCTTGTGACAATAGTAGACTTTGTAACATTCCATTCGTGCCGCTTCTGTCTTGGACACGTTACATTCCGCGTATGCCATCTAGGTTTACGGTTTGCCGATTGGCAATGGAAGCCATCATACAATTACGGGCATTTTACGATTTTGATGGCTGGGTAGATAAGATACATGTCTGAGGCGACAGGGACGACCACAATCAGGAAAAGCCTGTACGGATAGACGGCGTAAATATCGGAAGCGGGTGCGCCTAAATACGTCAGAACATCTGAGCGATGAAACAACGATAAGGTGATAGGCCAAAAGTCTTACCCCTGCGTTGAAGACGTATTCTATCAAAGACCAATTAAGCACGTTCCGCGGGGCTCACAAACGTTCGTTTCAACTCACTCGATAATGAGATCGTATCTCCGTCCGAGAAAAGCAAGAACAAGTACTTCAACGTTTCGCTCTGCAGATAAACCCCGAATCGATTCCTTAGTTGGACGAAAAGAAGAAGAAAAAAACTCACGAGGAAAAAGGTCTTCATCTCGTCCTCGTGCTGCACCGGCACCTCGTCCACATTGATGATCGTTGCGTATCCACCACTCGGAATCCGGCAGTGCTTCTCGATTGCCTGAAAGATGGCCCAGCCGTGATCGCGGTAACGCTTATCGCCGGTGAGCCGGAACGCGATAAACAGGGATTCGACGGTCTCCGGTCTGAGCCCGTTTCAACGCGTTCGAAATGGTAAGCGTGGAGAGAGAAGAAGAAACATAAGGAGGGACGTGCCGGAGCATATATCGTGCATCATACGGCGGGGATTCTCCGGCGCTGTAAAGCACGCCGGGTGAGTGACATGCTTCAATGATATAGAACAGGGGGGTTCCGCACCGCGCGCCTTTGATGTACCAATCGCCAGGAATGTTCCGCATACCCCCCAGGCTGTCGCTCGGGATTCTGAAATGTGCGATCTCTGGCGCGAGCCCCCTATGCGGCCACATCGCCACGTTTAATGAGCTGAAGTCTGAAGACCGCATGTTTCGGGACGTACGTTTGTGTCTCGTGCATGGCCATGCACGTGTGAATGAGCTCGATGCCAGTCGCCCAATCACGGCGACCGAGGTCCGAGAGCTCCTCCGCCCGCGGCGGCACACTCACGCCGTCATGCACGACCGTGCCCGCGCGGGTCGCGCTCAGCAGAAGGTTCCCACCCAAGAAGCAGACGAGAAAGTCCTGCTTCGGGGTTAGCCGCCATGAACTGTTGCGGGAAGATTAAGTAGGATGAACGGCTGAGCAAGGTGACAAGAGCCTACACTTCACCGTGAGGGTCTGGCTCGGGAATGAGTTCTGCCGTGTAGGTGAGTCCTGATTGGAGACTCTTCTGGATGAGGTGATCGTGGATCCCTTGGACTGCGTCTTCATACATCTACAGGACGCAATTAAGCAAGATGAAGGCATGATGGGTCTGTTTACATGCCTCACGATAAACACCTTCCGTCCGATCCTTACATTCATAACAATGAACCCAAACCCAAGTTCTGAATATATGAAACGCACTGTCTGAATGAACTGCTTCCTGAGGAAGGCTGTCAGTACATTTCATTTCATAACCGAAATAGACACATACAGAAGGTATTCATAATAGGAATTACCGCCAGAGCCAAGCCGAATAGCAGAAGTCACAAATCGTCCCTCGTGAGGGCTACAAGTCTGTTCGGCTCGGTCAATATACAGATGACTGCCTCACGCACTCCATGAAGATGCTTGCAAGGCCCGGATGCATGCGTGCCGACCTAATGAGAGCCATCACCTGCAAACGCAAGTTACTCGCACGACCACACCCTACCAGTCAACCTGAACGGACCCGTTCGACCGTCTTCCAGTAACCATGATCGTCCGTGAGCTCGGCGAGGTATCGGAATTCGAGCTGCAGCGCCGACACCTCAGCCGTGCTGACGAGCCCTCCGTTGTCCTTGGTCGAAACTCCTTTGCGACGCTGGAGGTTCACCATCGAAAGTGGGAGCCCAGAAGGGGTATCGAACGCGGGGAGAATGCGGTCCGCGAGATCGCGCGCGCGCGTCAGGTAGAGGGCGTCGCCCCCGGAGTGGTGGTGCGCAGAAAGAAGGCCGCCGAGCAGGCGGATCGTAGTCTGCGTGACTAGAATGAGCGACCACGTGCACAATACGCCGCGCAAGAAAGAAAGAAAGGTCAAAGACGGCACCTCGAAAGTGTTGAAGTCGGCATCACGGTCAAAGGACAGTTTGTGCTCGATCCAATCTCGTGCGCGCCGGTATTCCGCGTTGAGTCCCATGAGAAGCATCGTATCTAGCACGTCGACGACGGTGTGGCCGATCCCGCCTGTCGCCGCGACGTTGGAGCCATTCTGGCTGATCGGGTGGTACGCGTCCGCGCCCATCGCGTCTCTCTCTGTCTTCATATCAGAGCCACGTTCCTACACAAGCGCTCAAAAAGGCGCGCACCGTATGCTAGCCACGCATGCTACTGACGCATGTCATCCACGGAATTGGAAGAAAGACGGGGGGGGCATGAGGACGTACTCGGAAAGCCATAATAATAGCTTCACGTTTTGCCGCGTCAGACTTGAGACCAACGTACGTGCTTGGGCTCCATCCCGGTAAATGTTGACGCGGAATGCCTTCTTGGCCCAGCAGGCCGCGGACTGCCTGCCTTGCGCGTTCTGGAAACTGTTCGCGAGGGTCAGAGCTCTAGTTGTGTTTCTAACAGCCATGGAAAAGCGGTAGGTTCACCTGGTACAAAGCAAAGGAAAAAGCAAATACGATGATGAACGGGAGGAATCTGGGTATTCCGGAAGAGTGCCGTCGCTCGTCTGTTTGCTGAGAAACGAAAACCATGTTGACGCGGTCGGTCCACCATACAGAAAACGGAGGGTACGTACATATTTCTTGTCTTCTGTTACAGCATAATCTGGACTTTGAGGGCCCGCCTTCCAAAGGGAAACTGTGGGATTTTACAACCTGTGACGGAAGTCCATCAGAAACTCAACGTCTCGCCAACCCCATCGGGCCGTCAATCGCCGGGGAACAATATTCATTTATTTTGGTCAGCACGTATATTCAAGCCCTGCGTCACTTAAAGGCCTATAGTAGTGCGTGAACACAAGGACATACTATCAACTGTCATTAGGTCCATGCGAAATTCCCACTGCACGGGCGCAGGCGAGCTTTCAAGATAGCTCAACTATACGGGGCGCCTCGCGGCCTCGCGTTCGCTCAGGCGTAAGTCTCTCCACCAACTCCTGCGCCCCGACCTCCGAACCTGCCCCTTCCTCCCCCTCGAGCCTCGCCGCCCAACGTTCCGCATCTGCCCCAAGGCCGCGCAAAAACGGCGCCGACGCGCGACGTACCTGCGCCGCATAGAACACGGCTTTTGCCGCCGTGCGCGGATCGCGCGGCTTGAACAGCGCGTGGAGATCGGACAGCGCTCGCAGTGCCGCTGGCACGGGCACGGGCATGGACTCCTCATCGTCATCTTCTGTGACGAGCGGCGGTGGGCGGAGCATCGTCGCTGCATCGCGCAGAAGAAGCGCAAAGGCCGCTGGGGTGATGGCGCCCTGAGTGTGTGAGAGGCCCATCAGCGTTCCAACAGTAGGGTAGGAGAGATGGTCCTATAGTGCGATGCGTACCGCGTCAAAGCGTGAATATATGTCCGTGGTTGCGGACTCGATGCCGGGGAAGCGTGTCTTGTCGTCTCGTGCGACGAGAAAAGGTACGAGGCGAGAGACGAGAGCGCGGGCCTCGGGTGAGGAAGAGAATGGGTAAGCGGAAAGATGTCGCGAGGCGTAAGCATACGCAACACTGCAGGCATCAAATGAGCCTGCAGGGTTCGTCGAAACAAAAACTGTGCCGGGACTCACAGGATAGCAACTAAGTTATACGCCAATGGAAAAGCCGGTGTGGGCGGGGACGGTGTCGGGGCAACCAACAAGGCTTCTGGTATGGCCATGACGTCCGGAACTCGTGCGGGGTGCGAGGGAGGAACATGGGCTTGAGGTGTACTCGACGAGGCTTCCCACCACGGCGTAGGTACATCGTCCGCGATGTCGGGGCTGGCGAGCAAGGTCTTGGCCAGCTCAGAGGCCGGGTCTTGCACGGCGCGCGTGAAACGCGCGCGCTCCTCCGGAGTCAGGACAGCCCATATGTTGTCCGCAGAGGCGCTTCCTACGGCATTAAGTCCTGGTGCCCCCACCCGAACAAGAAAAAAAAACTCACCGAGATCGATGCCCGCCAAACGGCGTTCGAGATCATCGTCGTCGTCGTCGTCGTCATCGTCGCCGTTCTCTGGATCCGCAAACGGATCATCCTGGCTGTCCTCCTCGAATCGTTTCAATAGATCCATCATCGCCTTGCGCTCCACGGCGGACGTCGACGGTTCTGCGTGAATGTCGGACGCCAGTTGATCGCGGTAGAACGGCTCCGAGCATTGCGCGTGTGCCTAGAATACAAAGAGAAAAACAAGACCTTTATGTGAGTATGCGATTCGGCGTGAGAGTTCGAGGTTGTCAGATCCTCGTGCCTCGGCGCGAAAACAGGAGAGCGAGCAATAGAGCAAGTTGCACCGCGGACACGTGTAGCGGGAAAACTGTCGGCGACATCTACACCCGCGAGCCGCGTTAGCTGAGTCTGCTGTCGGCTACGGGCTTTCCCAGCTACGTACATCCCGCAGAATGGTGCGTCCTTGTCCGGGGCATCCGACAAAGTCGCTTGGGCAGGAGTTTGGATAGACGAGGTCATCATGCGCCAGCGAGGCCGGGAGTTCACCGTGGCACACCGTAACTGTACTCACTCGACTCTTCTATTGGCAGGACGGGAGCAATTGATTTATCATAAAAACAACTCCGAGAAACACACACTCATAGCTACTTTACTACACAGGCTTCGGACGTCCTCCCTATCCGCTCGATGCCGGGAGACTTCCTTTAATACGACGACAACGCAGAGACATAGTACGAAACTCCAGGCAAAGATAGGGAAAACGAATCTCCGGATGCAGCCTGCTTGCCTTCTGGCATGCTGAGACCCTGGTACGATGGGTCCTTGCAATACCGTACAGCAATCAAACCAAACGACAACAGGCATCGCGTCTTAAGTTGGTGCACAGTGATTATACGTAGGCCACCGCGTTGCTGATTAGTGTCTTCATGGCTTGTCAGTGAGACGCAGACGTGCACTAGACGATCGGTAGACACACCTGAAGGTTTGCCGGGTGGGCACCAACAAGTTCGTCGACTTTATTCCCATCCTTGAAGACGGCAAACGTAGGCATCTGGGGAGCAGCCAACAATTCTTTCTACCAAAAGGGCCAAAGGAGGGGCAACATACAGCACGAATGCCGACTTCCTGCGAGATCTGATCTTGCTGGTCCACATCGACCTTATAGAACTCAATTGCGCTAGTCACTTCGGACAATTGCTCAAAGACGGGCGAGATGACTCTGCACGGGCCACACCACGCAGCCCAGAAGTCAATGACGACGACTTTGCCCGAGTTGATCTAATAGTGCCGTGCCGATCGATTATCAGTATGTGAGTAGGTCTCGATCGTAATGAGATCAGCCTACGCACAGCATTCCGGAAGTCAGCGTACGAGTTGAGTGGTGTCACCGTCATCGCGATTGGTGCTTAGATGAGTGGGCGACGGAGTAGTAGCGATTGAAGAAAGAAGAGGATTGACTTGCACCACCTACGATTGCGCCACTCGTTTTATAGCCATCCGAAATCGAACGAATCTGTCAGCGACAGTTAGCTTGCACGTGATCCTTCACTCGAGCACACCATATGGCACTTCTTATTACAAATCACCAGAAGTGATGACTCTAGCGCCACCGGTTGATGCAAGGTGCAAACCGAACCACAGTTGGAACAGCATTACAAAGGTACAGGAGAGGATAGGATCTAGCTCGCGTCGGGACAGGCTGACACCGGCCAAGTCGACTCGACGCAAGCTGTGCGTGCAACCCCAGAATCTTCTTGACGAGTACTTGGATAGTGGTAAGAATCTACCGCAGCACTGTCCACAACAGGAACCTTGTCGAAAGCGTGACTTTTAGTCAAGATGGGCCGAGGATCACAGGAGAAGCGGCTTCAAGGCAAGACTGGAAAACATTTCGGAGTAACTTCTAACACGCTATCGTCATGCTCCAATTGTCTAGCACACAAATACAGGCTTGAAGGCGTACAAAGCAAGTCATACCAAAGACTTTATAGAAAGTGTAAATTGAGAGAGTAAGGAAAGATATCAGTAATGGGAGACCCTCCCTCCAAATCATTTGCTGAACCCAAGTGCACCACCGAGTGGTGGGCATTGACAGAAGCAGCAAAAGAAAAGTGAGGGGGATCCCCTGACGACGCGAGCCAGTAGTGCAGCGGCAAGGTCATCGCGTCCCCGG
>WNFC01020784.1_pt1 | contig 10130 bp, 9 predicted proteins | sample 5400541 | NCBI WGS metagenome assembly WNFC01 (sample SAMN13153342, study PRJNA577476) | soil metagenome | isolation source: 120 cm saprolite under Douglas fir tree site 2 hole 2 replicate 1 | place: USA:California | collected 2015-04-18 | reverse complement strand
GCGGCGGGCAGATTTATCCGCTCGCAGGGTTAGCCAACTTGCGTGGCGTCAGCGATTGCGTTCTTGGTATGATGTCTGGCATCTTTGCCCCGACGCATCAAACCCGCGAATTCAAGAAAAGGATTTCCCGCCCATGTCGATGCCTGCCTTGTTCAAGGGCCGTCTGTCCATTCCGGTGATCGGTGCGCCGCTGTTCATCATCTCGGTGCCCGATCTCGTGATCGCGCAGTGCAAGGCGGGCGTGGTCGGATCGTTTCCGGCGTTGAACGCGCGCCCGGCCGAACTGCTCGACGAATGGCTGGCGCGGATCAAGGAAGAGCTCGCAGCCTATGACAAGGCGCATCCGGAAACGCCCTCGGCGCCGTTCGCGGTCAACCAGATCGTGCACCGCTCCAACAACCGGCTCGATCACGATCTGGCGCTGTGCGAGAAGCACAAGGTGCCGATGATCATCTCGTCGTTGGGCGCGCGCGAGGAGCTCAATCAGGCTGTGCACGGCTGGGGCGGCATCATCTTTCACGACGTGATCAACCAGAAATTCGCGCACAAGGCGATCGAGAAGGGCGCCGACGGGCTGATCCTGGTGGCGGCGGGCGCCGGCGGCCATGCCGGCGTGATATCGCCGCTCGCCTTCGTCGCCGAGACGCGGCATTGGTTCGACGGGCCGATCGCCCTGTCGGGCGCGATCGGCAATGGCCGCGCGATCCGCGCGGCGCGGATTCTCGGCGCCGACTTTGCCTATGTCGGCTCGGCTTTCATCGCCACCAAGGAGGCCAACGCGGTCGAGCGCTACAAGGAGATGATCACCTCGTCATCGGCGGAGGACATCGTCTATTCCAACCTGTTCACCGGCGTGCACGGCAATTATCTGAAGCCGTCGATCGTCGCGGCCGGCATGGACCCCGAGAATCTGCCGACCTCCGATCCCTCGAAGATGAGCTTTGGCACCGACGCCTCGGGCGAGCGTGCCAAGCCGAAGGCCTGGAAGGAGATCTGGGGCTCGGGCCAGGGCGTTGGCAGCGTCGGCAAGATCCTGCCCGCCGCCGAGCTGATCGCGCGCTTCAAGCTGCGAAGCGGCAAGCCCTCGGGCTATTCGAGCTCGAGGGACTGGTACTTGCCCTTGTCGTCGATGGCCGTGCCCCAGACCTTGTGCGAGGCCTGGTGCTCGGCGCGGCCGTAGCTGAGGGAAGCCCCGAGACCCAGGTCGAGATTGCGCGTGTTCTCGAGCGTATCGATCAGCTTTTCAGTGTCGAGCTGCGCGCCGGTCTTTTTCAGGGCGTCGATCAGGACAGTGGCTGCGACATAACCCTCGAGCGACACGTAGTCCGGCGTCTCGCCCGGAAAATATTTGGACAGGGCGGTCTTGTATTCGAGCACCGCGCTCGAATAGCCGGCGACCGCCGGCACCACCTGGGTCACGATCACGCCGTTGGCGTAGCGCGGCCCCAGCATCATCAATTCGTCGGCCAATTGCGAGCTGCCGACGAAGGAGACGTTGGTGTAGAGCAGGCCGGGGAACTGGTCGCGGGTCTTCTCGATGAATTTCGCGGCGGCCCGATAGGTCGCGACCATGACGACGGCCCTGATCGCCGTCTTCTGCAGCTTCAGCTCGTTGATCGCGTCCTCCACCTCGACGGTGTTGCGCTTGTAGTTGAGCCGCAGGATCGCGCTGTCGTCGACGCCGAGCGCGCGAAACGCCTTGGAGACGCCGGCAAACCCCGCGTCGCCATAGGCATCCTGCTGGGCGAGGACGGCGATCTGCCGCGGCTGCAGGTGGCGCAGCTTGATCAGGTACCGCACGACGGCGTCGGTTTCCTCAGCGTAGCTGGCGCGATAATTGAATACGTAGCGGTCGGGAGGATCGCTGCGCAGAATGCTGGCGCCGGTGAACGCGCCGAAGAACAACGCTCTCTTTTCGAGCGCGTAGGGGATTGCGACCTGTGCGGTCGGCGTTCCGACATTGCCGATGAACCCGAACACCTGCTCCTTGTCGTAGAGCTGCTTCATGGCATCGAGTGTCCGCGAAGGCTCATAGCCGTCATCGGCTGCGATCAGGCGGAGTTTTCTGCCCTCGATGCCGCCGGCGTCGTTGGTGCGGTTGAACGCCGCGTCGATCCCGAGCTTCATCTGGCGCCCGAGTTCTCTTGCCGCACCGGAGAGCGGCCCGACGATTCCGAACTTGATTTCGTTGTCGGTGACGCCGTGGACGGAGGAGGTCGCGGTCGCAGTCGGCGGGAGGGGCGCGGTCGGCGCGGTGGCGGCGGCCGCAGACGACGGCCCGATCACACCCGACAGGGTGGTCGAACTGCCAAGGCCGAGCGACCGTTCGAGATCGGAAAACTGCCGTTCCGCCGTCTTGCAGTCGATCTTTCCGAAGCTGACGACATTGCGGCCATCGGCGATGTTGCGATCGAAGCCCCGTTGAAGATCGGCGCGATCGGTGTCCTGTGGCGAAGCCTCCCGGATCACCGCTTGAAACTTGTCCACGATCACCTGAACCCGGGTGCGGTCGATATCCCGGCAGACCTGCGCCGAGCCGATGACAGGCCCGACCCGTGCTGCCAGGTCGCGGACGACCTCTATGCTGCCACCCGCGGCGCTTCCCACGGAAGCGAGGAGGGCGCCGACTAGAAACACACTCAAACGAAAAGACATCGCAAAAACTCCGCGCGGTCTGGATGATGAAAATCTCAGTTTACTCATGATGACGTACTGCCGAGGGCTCCATTTGCCGCGGTCCGATCCAATTGGCCGTTGGCCTCGAGACTTTCGACGACCCGTTCGGTGTCGAATTGCGGACCCGCCCGTTTCAGGGCTTCGATCAGCACGTTCGCGGAAACGTAGCCCTCGAGGGATGTGTAGTCCGGCGGCTCGCCGGCAAAATACTTGGCAAGCGCGTTCTTGTCGTCGGCCTCATTCCCCGCGGTGTCGCGAATGACGGTGTGAAATTTGTCGACGATGACTTGAAGGCGGGAACGGACAATATCCCGGCAGGCCAACGTTCCGCCGACGATGGGCCCAACTCGAATGGCGAGATCCCGAACCACGTCGGTACTGCCGTCCGGCGCCGCGCTGGCCGGAGACGCAAGCAGCGCGCCAGCTAATAACATAATCCATCGAGTACGCATTACATACATAACTCCGCAATGTCCGTTCGAAAATGTCACTCCATCATGCTGAAGTTTGACCGAAGGGCTCCGCTTGCCGAGGTGCCGGCCGATGTTTCAGGCCGGCGCCTCGGGGATCATTCAAGTTCGATAGCCTGGTATTTACCAGCTTCGTCGAGCGCTGTCCCCCAGACCTTGTGCGAAGCCTGGTGCTCGCCGCGGTTGAAGCCGATCGGCGTCCCAAGGCCGATATCGAGATTGCGGGTGTTCTCCAGGATGTCGACGAGCCGCTCGGTCTCGATCTGCGGACCGCAGCGCCTCAGGCCGTCGATCAGGACGTTCGCCGAAATGAAACCCTCAAGCGAGATGTAGTCCGGGCTCTCGCCGGGGAAATATTTTGCAAGCGCGTTCTTGTATTCGAGTACCACGCTCGAATAGCCGGATACCGCGGGCACCGTCTGGGTCACGACGACGCCTTGGGTGAAGCGCGGACCCAGCAGCAACAGCTCCTCGGCGAGGGAGCTTGCGCCCACCGCCGAGACGTTGGAGTAGATCATCCCTGGGAACAGGTCGCGCGTCTTTTCGATGAACTTGGCCGCCGGCCGGGTGGTCGCGATCATCACCACCGCGCGGATCGGCACCTTTTGCAGCCTGAGCTGGTTGACGGCCTCGTCCACGTCGATGGTGTTGCGGGTGTAGTTGAGACGCAGGATCGCGCTGTCGTTGATGCCGAGCGCGCGGAACGCCTTGGCGACGCCCGCGAAACCGGAATCGCCGTAGGAATCGTTCTGGGCGAACACGGCGATCTGCCGTGGCTGCAGCTTCTTTAACTTCACGAGATAGCGCACGGCGGCGTCAGCTTCTTCCGTATAGCTCGGCCGGTAGTTGAAGACATAGCGATCCGGCGGATCGTGCCGCACCACGTTGGCGCCGGTCAAAGGCCCGAAGAACAGCGCGTGGCGTTCGAGCGCATACGGCACCGCGATCGCGGCGGTCGGCGTTCCGAGGTTGCCGATAAAGCCGAACACCTGCTCCTTGTCCCAGAGCGTCTTCATCGCATCGAGCGTCCGCGTCGGCTCAAAGCCATCGTCGGCCGGAACCAGCTTCAGCGTGCGGCCATTCACACCGCCATTGTCGTTGGCGCGTGCGAAGGCGAGCTCGATCCCGAGCTTCATGTTCTTGCCGTTTTCCTTCGCGCTTCCCGAAAACGGGATGACGATCCCGAACTTGATTTCGCGATCGGTGATGCCATGCACGTTGCTCGGAGGAAGCGGCTGGGTGGGCGCGGTGGCGGCGTTGGCCGCGGAAGGCGCGATCGCGTCGGCCAGCGACGGCCCGGCGTTCGCGGTGGCATTGGCGTTCGAGGAAGCGCCAAGCGATTGTTCGAGGTCGGCGACCTGGCGGTCGGCAATCCTGCAGTCCGTCTTGCCTGTGGTCACGGCGCTTCGGCCGTCGGCGACGTAGCGGTCCAGGAGACGCGCGACGTCGGTGCGGTCGGCCTCACTGGACGACGCCTCCCTGATCACCGCCTGGAACTTGTCGATGATCACCTGGACGCGGGGCCGCGAGATGTTCTGGCAGGCCAGCGCCGAACCGATGATCGGCCCCACCCGGCTTGCAAGGTCGCGCACCACGCTCAAATTATCGCCTGGCGCCGCGCTCGCGCTGCTCGCGAGCAAGGCACCTGACAAACCACAAAGTATAAGAGCCCGGCGGGGGTTCAGGCAGGAACTCCGCACCAAGGTCAGATCGAACCACTGATTGGACATTTCGCTGTCGCCGCTTCTGTTGTTGTTTACGGGTTATTGTTGTCGTTGTTTGTTGCGGATCTCGCTATTGCGCCGGCTCGCCGGCCTTCTGGCGCCACTGCAGGAACTGCTGAAGCGTCTTGTCGGACTGCTGCTTGTCGGGTTGTTCGCGCTCGACGACCTGGGCCGTGTCGGTCGGCGTCAGCAACGACTGGAATTCGGCGAGCGCCGGCTTGCGGGCATCATCGGTTTGCTGCGGCTGCGGCTGCGGTGGCTGCTGCGCGAGCGCGCTGGTGAACGACTGCACGGTCGCCGAGAATGAAGCCGCGGGATCCGCCTGCCGCGACGCCGGCATCATGATGACGAAAAACAGCGCGATGATCGCTGAAACGCCGATGGCGGCCGCAAGACGGCCTGCAAGTCCGAACATGGCGCCTCGCCGTTCAAGTTCGCGCGCCAGCGCGCGAGGCTCGCCAATCACCGCACGATCCATCGGCCGGCGCAGCGATTCATAGACCGCGCTCTCGAGGTGGGAGTCGAGCGGCGCGGGCGGAGAGATGCGCCCGATGGCGGCTTCGAGCCGCTTGTTGTCCAGGCCGCTTCTGTTGTCCAAGCCGCTTCTGTTGTCCAAGCCGCCTCGCGTGTCTTCGACCGGGGTGAGCCTTGGCTCCGGTCGCTCACGCAGCCGCCGGGGCGCGTAGTGCAGTGGATCGTGGGGGCCGGTTGGTTCTTGCTCACTTGATACGCTCATTACGCTACTCCTATGGACTTTCGTTTGTTGTTCGTACGGTCACCGTCCTTTGGCCGCCTTCGGAAAAGGGTCAAGACAAACAGCTCTTTTCTGCGACGGAGGATGCGCTTCTGAAGTGTGCGCTGAAATACCCGGCCGGACGTGCTGGATCGGGACGTCGGACATCAGCCGCGGAATATTGCCCGCGGAATATTGCGCGGTGTCATAAGCAGGCGATGAGATAAATCTCGCTGCCTCAGCTTGCCCACCCATTACTATTGCCTTCCCCCGGCAAACGCCCGCTCAAAAGGTTGCACGTCGCTGTGCCGCTTTCTGCGGACTGGACGATAGTGATGCTTATCGTCACCAGGATGTGATGAAGCCCTGGCAGGACGATATTAAGTTCGAATCGCGGCAGAACTGCGTTGAGTCTTTGGCTGCCATCACCGTTCCTTAAGGATCCGTAAATACCAACGTGCTGTGGAGCCTTATTTTTCAGGCATTAACCTGCCGTTAACCAACTCTGCCCACTCTTAACCATTCGATAACAAAAGGCGAGTCGAGCATCATGGATTCCAGCGTAGGACCGACACGTCAACTCGTTCGTCTCCGCGGACGCTCCTATGTCGCGTTCGTTTTTTCCCCCGTCGTGCCCATCGTAGGTTGGCTCGAGGAGATCGACGCAACGCTTGCGCGTTCTCCGGACTTCTTTGTTGGTAAGCCAGTAGTTCTGGATCTCTCGGCGCTCGATCTCAGCCAATCGGCGATCGTCCATCTCGTCAAAAGCATCGAGCAGCGAAATATTCGCGTGCTCGGCTTCGAAGGCGTCGACCCCGCCCAGCTTGACGCCAGCATGCCGCCTTTGCTGACCGGCGGCCGTCACTGCGCACCTCAACTCACTGTCGCGGAAAAGCGCGAGGCCAAGCCTCAAGCGACGTCGCTTCTGCTCGACAGCCCGGTGCGCTCCGGCCAGACGGTGATTTTCGTCGAAGGCGATGTGACGGTGCTGGGATCGGTCAGCTCGGGCGCCGAGATCGTCGCGGGCGGCTCGATCCATGTCTATGGAACGCTGCGCGGCCGCGCCATGGCCGGCGTCAACGGCAATTCGTCCGCGCGCATCTACTGCCAGAAGATCGAGGCCGAGCTGATCGCGATCGACGGCTACTACCAGACCGCGGAAGAGCTGGATGCGGATTTGCGCTCCAAGCCGGCACAAGCCCGGCTCGACGGCAAGATCATGAGGGTCACGGCGCTCACCTGAATTCGTTTTTGTAACTGTAGAATTTGTAACTGTAGAGGAGGCAAGAAATGGCGAAGGTGCTCGTTGTGACGTCCGGCAAAGGCGGGGTCGGCAAGACCACTTCCACCGCAGCGATAGGAGCTGCGCTGGCGCAGGCCGGACAGAGGGTCGTGGTGGTCGACTTCGACGTCGGCTTGCGCAACCTCGACCTTGTGATGGGCGCCGAGCGGCGGGTCGTGTTCGATCTCATCAACGTGGTGCAGGGCGTCGCGAAGCTCCCGCAGGCGCTGATCCGCGACAAGCGCCTGGACCATCTGTGGCTGCTGCCGGCGTCGCAGACCAAGGACAAGGATGCGCTGACCGAGGAAGGCGTCGGACGCGTCATCGGCGAGCTGCGCGGCAACTGCGACTGGGTTCTCTGCGACAGTCCGGCGGGCATCGAGCGCGGCGCGATGCTTGCCATGCGCTATGCGGACGAGGCGATCATCGTCACCAATCCGGAAGTCTCCTCGGTGCGCGACTCCGATCGCATCATCGGCATGCTCGATTCGAAAACGGTCAGGGCCGAGAAGGGCGAGCGGGTCGAGAAGCATGTCCTGATCACGCGCTATGACTCGTCGCGGGCGGCGCGCGGCGAGATGATCACCATCGAGGACATTCTCGAAATCCTGGCGACGCCGCTGCTCGGCATCATTCCCGAGAGCCAGGACGTGCTGCGCGCCTCCAATGTCGGCTCGCCGGTGACCCTGAACAATCCCGCGAGCGCGCCCGCCCGCGCCTATCTCGACGCGACCAAGCGCCTGCTTGGCGAGACCGTTCCGATGCTGGTGCCGGGCGAGCGCAAGGGGCTGATGAACCTGTTGTTGGGAAGGAGGGCTGCATGAGCATTCTGCGGCTTTTCTCCAGCCGTCCTGCGCCGGAGCCGGTCCCTGCGACTGCGCCGATCGCACGGGAGCGGCTGCAGATTCTGTTGGCGCACGAGCGCGGGGCGCGCGGTCAGCCCGACCTCTTGATGCAGTTGCGTGAGGAAATTCTGGCCGTCGTGTCGCGGCATGTTAACCTCGATCCGGACAAGGTGATCGTCAAGATGGAGAGAGGAAAGCATGTCTCGACGCTCGAGGTCGATATCGAATTGCCGAGCGGCATTGAAAACAAGTTCGCCGCGACCGGATGACGGTCGTGGCCGGCCGGGCGGCCTCCGGACGGCGCCCGTGACCTGATGGACGCCATCTATCGTGTTGACGGCCGCCGCGTCCACGTAAGCCCTCACGCCGCCGGTCCCTGGGACCCATCGATGCAGCACGGCTCGGCGCCGGCGGCGCTCGTCGTCTGGGCCGCGGAAAATATTCCGACACCGCTGCCGATGCGGATCGCGCGCGTCACCATCGATCTGATGCGGCCGGTGCCGCTGGCGCCGCTCACAATCAAGACGGACGTCAAGCGCGAGGGCCGCAAGATTCAGCTTTGCGCCGTCACGCTGCTCGCGGACGATGTCGTCGTGGTCGCGGCCAGCGTGCTCAAGATCAAGACCCAGGCGCCTGCACTGCCGTCCGGGATCGCCGAGCGCCCCGTCGACCTTCCGGGTCCCGATGCGTCGCGGCCGGAGCCCGCGGATTTTTCCGCAAGTCCCTTCGTCAAGGGAATGTCGCTGCGTGCCGCGCGCGGCCGGTTCGGCGTGCCGGGTCCGGGCGCGATCTGGTATCGCGTCGAATGGCCGCTGATCGAAGGCTTTGCGGTGTCGCAGGCGATGCGCGCCGTGGTCGCCGCGGATTTCTGCAACGGCACGGCGCCCTCGCTCGATTTCCGGCAATGGACCTTCATCAACGCCGATCTCACCGTGAACATGGCGCGCGAGCCGGTCGGCGACTGGATCCTGCTCGACGGCTGCTCCTGGATCGGCCCTGATGGCGCCGGACTTGCGATGGCGCGGCTCGCCGACCAGCGCGGCACCTTCGGCCGCGCGGTGCAGAGCCTCGTCATCGAGAAGCGATGAGCGGCGGCCGATGGCAGGCGGGCCGTCCCGCTAGAGCAGGATGATTTTAAGTTAAATCGGCATCACCAGCTCCGTCATTGCGAGCCACCGGGTCGGCGCGAAGCGCCGCCCGATGACAGGCTCCGCGAAGCAATCCAGGGCCGCAAGAAAGACTTGATTGCTTCGTCGCGGAGCCTGTCATCGGGCGCGCATTCGCGCGACCCGTTGGCTCCTAGGAAGAAACTGGGGAAGCTATGGCATCATGCGGCCTCGGCGGTGCGTTGAAGTTGAACCTCGAAGCCAAGTCTTGTGAGCTGGGCAACCAGGCGCTTGGTTTGGCCTTCGGTCGAACGGCGATTGAAGTGGTCGGCCCCGAGGTCGTGGTGTTCGGTGCCGTTCTTAAGGATGTGGTAGATCGCCGTGAGGATCGAGGCGGCGACGGCGCAGATGGCTTTCTGCGGTCCGCGCCTGGCTTGCAGCCGGAAGAACTGGGCTTTGTAATAGCTGTCCTTCTTCCGCTTGGCCGCCCAGGCGCATTGGACCAGCATCGTCTTCAGCCAGGGCGCCCCCTTGCGCAGGCGCGCCGGTTTCCTTTTCCCGGCGCTCTCGTTCTGGCCGGGGCAGAGGCCAGCCCAGGCGACGAGGTGCCCGGCGGTCGGGAACCGGCTCATGTCGCGACCGATCTCCGACAAGATCGTCGTCGCCGACAACGTGCTCACCCCCGGTATGGTGCACAGAAGCCCGATCAAGTCGCGAAACGGGGCCTCGTCGGCCTTGACCTCCTCGTCCATGCGCGCGATCCGCGCCTCGACTTCCTGATCGATCTCCCGGATCGTTGCATCCAGATTATCCCATTGCCGCAGATGAAGCGTCAGCAGGAACCGGTGATGATCCGTCAGCCGTCCATGCAGCGCATCGTACAACTGCTTCGGCGTCGCCTTGATCCGGGTGTTGGCCAACGCCGCCAACCGGCGCGGATCGCGTACGCCCGCTATCATCGCCTCGATTATCCGCCGCCCGCTGGCGCCCATGATGTCGGACAGCACCGAGTCCAGTTTGACGTTGGCTTCTGCGAGCGTCTTCTGGATCCGCTGGACATGCCGCGTCTGCTCGCGTCCCAGTTGCTTGCGGGTGCGCAGCAGCGAACGCAGTTCCTGCACGTCCTCTTCCGGAACGAAGCTCGGCTTGATCAAGCCGCAGGCCAAAAGGTCGGCAATCCACATCGCATCGTTCAAGTCGGTCTTGCGACCCGGAACGTTCTTGATGTGCGCCGCATTGGCGACGATCAGGGCGAAGTCTCCCTCGCCCAGAATCTTCCACACCGGCATCCAAT
>WNFC01015342.1_pt1 | contig 10131 bp, 14 predicted proteins | sample 5400541 | NCBI WGS metagenome assembly WNFC01 (sample SAMN13153342, study PRJNA577476) | soil metagenome | isolation source: 120 cm saprolite under Douglas fir tree site 2 hole 2 replicate 1 | place: USA:California | collected 2015-04-18 | reverse complement strand
CTCTGCTGCGCGTCGCGCCGCCGCGGACATGGGCTCGAAGACTTCCCCGTCGTCCAGGCCCGAATCGGAGTACGTGTCGAGCAGCTCGTTTCCAGCGTAGTCGCTTTGATGATTATCGTGAGCAGGCGCGTCTTTGAAAGGCAACAAAAGACACATACTCCTCGACGCCGGGACCGAAGAGGTCCTCGCCTTCTTCGTCTTCATCCTCAGCATCAATGACGTCTCTCACTGCATCGCGTTCATCTGCACTTTCATCGCCGTCTGTGTCTGAGAAGGGTGGTGGTGGCGAGGATGGCGGTAGAGACGAGTCTCGACGTGATAAGGTCGGCCTAGAGGGGGATGACGAGCTAGCTGGAAGGCGTGGAGACCTGGCACGCTTGTTACGACGAGGGGTCTGATTAGCCTAACGTCTTGTGAGCTCTTCCAGACTGTCTTTGTATAAAAAATATTCACTGACCATGTCAAACCGTGAACGCGTGAACAAGAAGGATATCGAGACACACGAGACGCGTCAATTTGACGGAGTCTTAAAGCGTGTCAACTCCGACAGTCTCACAATATTACATAATCTGACCTACTAGGCTCGGATCCAGCCGTTCTGCTTCACACTCAGATAAAGCGGACTTGGAATTGTAACACCGACGCTTTTACAGCTCCGATGGTCCGCATTCCGAACTCTGGTATTAGGTAAGGAGGTCTCCGAACGCCTGGCTCGCGAGGCTATGCGGCCACTCTTTGCATATTTCATGTAACCAACGCATCTTCTCCGCACGCTTACGTCCAACGCGTGCCCCCACACGCCCGTGGCCCCCGTTGTGCCACTCCTCACTGAGCACTTCGAGCCGCCTAATCGCGAGCACACACGTCTCGACACGATACCGGACTTCCAACCTGCGGCGAATAGTAGACTGTTTCTGTTAACACCCATTCGTGCCGCGGAGATGAGAAATAGAGCATTGCTCACTGTGAGGGAGACAGACGGCAGCACTGGTTCAGCGGGTTGAGGTTCGACATCCCATCGCCATCCCAACAGAGTTGGGCCGTTGGTAGCGGCAGCGCCGAACGTCTCGAGTTGCACCTGCCACAGGCACGCATCCCAATCGGCAGCACGCGGGGCCACAGGCGCAGGTACGAACGCAAGCCGCTCTATGCACCACAATGGGTGATCGCGTGGGATGAGCATGGGGGAGAGCGCGGCAAGGGCGGCGGGGCGTCTCTTGTCTACGGTGATCCCCGTACGGGGTCCCGGTACGACCGCTTGCACAACGACAGGATCAGGTACGTGCGCCATATATAACGATAAGATAGAAGAGAGTGACGGTGGCTGCGGCGTCCCAGGAACGAGGAGCAGAGTTCGTGTGGGGGCAAAGAGCCGCGCGAGATTGAGGAACACGTTGGGCGCCTCTGGAGTCATCGGGTCCAGATGGAGCATATGTAGCGAAAGGCGGGACGCATTGAGCATCGGATGGCGGAGAAGACGTATCAAAGCGGGATGGTGTTGTGAAGTATGGGTCGACGCTAGGGGTAAGCGGGTCACCACAACGAGAGACGTCGGACCTGTTGACAACGTGAGAGACGGAAACGCCATACACCAGGAGCATTACCCGGCCACTGGCTTGTCCAGGAAGGTACCCAGTCGAGGTTCGTTTCGGGAGCCCAAAGACAAGCAGTTACCTCGTGCAGATGTGGGTCGACGACAGGGCGATAGGTGAATGGGTCAAAATGCGTCGGAGGAGGGTGCAAGGAAACGAGTTTGGACAGCCGCGCAGCGGGAGATAGAAGGTTAATACCGGAGAGCGCAGGAGGATAAGTCTGCCAAGATGTTCTAGAATACAGAGTTGTGAAAAGAGATGCAGTGTAGCCACGGTACAGTGAGGCTGAGAAGAAGACCAGGCTGATGATGATGTAGCTTGACAGCATCCAGCGGAAAGAGTTTGGCCAGATGCGCGGGCGAGGGAGAGGACGATCAGAGACTGGCAAGAGAGGGTCTTTGAGAGGGCCGCGAATCAAAGAGAGAGAACAACGAGAACAGTCCGTGACAGCGGGATCCAGATTTGATGAGGAGAGGTGTCTAGAGTCGCGATGACGAGGATGGCCATTCAAGGCAGAAAGATGGCTCTGTACGCTTGCAGAATGAATCATGATGGACATGGTTGGTTCAAGGCAAGTTGAGTCATGTGACGGAAGCGATCACATGGGCAGATTGGTTGATGGAATTCCCACGGTGCTGGCCTTTCCCAGAAAGGGAAAAATGTTGGCCGCTCGTCTCGTCTCCTCGTTTCCGTTTGCTCGTCTCGCTCTCAAATTTTCGGGTTAACATATGACATGATCCTACGCTCGTCTCATTCTCATTCTCTTTTTGACCCTTATCATCACCATCATCATCATATCCAACAACAACATCAACAACATCCACAACACCACCCTTCCCTGACCCCTCCCTCAATGCCTTCATCTCGCCCTTTGCGCAACAACTATAGCTCACAAGCACTTACTCCATCTCCTCTCCGCAAAAAATCTTTCGTCCCCCCAGATTCCGACCTCGATGGGGACTCTGACCTAGACACGCAACCAATGGTGCCAGATGACCTATTTGGCCGCTCGTCTACTTGTACTGTCAAACCTCTCAGAAACCACCTTGGACGAGATTCACCAGCCCCAAAGTCATCACTGAAAAAGGCTCAACCTGTCATACCTCTGACTCCTGTAGAGGATGACGAGGGCCTTTTCCTCTCAACTGGCTCGTCCTCCCGTTCAAAACCTAAGGTCACTCCTCGACCCTCCAACCCTAGAGCCAAGCGAGCCATGATGCCATCACCATCACCCCCAGCTCTCACGAGCCTGCTATCTTCTTCCACTTGCACAACAACTATCCATACCCTGGCCACTTCAACTCCGGCTATAAAGTCCTCTGTATCACGCGATATTCCAGCGTCGTCCGGTACCGTCGGCATCAAGCGGAAACCAACACCACTACCAGTCACAGCTCCTTATCCTAAGCGCGGCATGACTCCGCTTTGTGTGACAAAGGCCGCTGGAGCTGGCTCTTTTGGACGTCTCGCTCCTCTCCCAGCGCCAAAGTTCCGAAGTGAGCGTTCTAGCCGAGAGACGGACGGTCTTTTGCGTACCGAGTCAGCGACCCTTGCTCGCTTACGGATAGACAAGGAGGAGAGTGATTCTATCTTGGGTGAGGAGGAAGAGGCTGTCGATGTGTCCCCTGGTGGCCACATCACCAAGCGACTGGCCCGTAGTCGGCCAGTAAGCCAAGAGTTAATGGACAGCACCAGTAGTGGTTCACACGTGAGTCATAGTTTCCATGTGATGAAAGTTTGTTTGTCTTCGCTTACTAAAATGTGGTATAGTCACTATTTCACGCTCTCGCTGCCGCAAAACCAAAGCGCAGGTCTACCACGTCCAGCGTCGCTTTCCCCACCACCCGCTCCTGTGCGTCATCCACATCTTCGTCACCCATGGCGTCCCCCAGGGCCCGGCAACGGATAATGCACGCTAGCAACGCACCTAGGTCTTCGTCACGTGGCAAGCGTGATGATACCGTGCGCACGCGAAAACCCTCCATCTTGCAGCTACGCTCTCCCGACAAGCGTGTCGAGAGTTCCGGCAGTGCAACACTCTTCTTTGGTCCTGCTATCTCCCGCCGCCCAGGAACCTCGGCAACACCAGCGCGCCCCCGGCCGGCCACAGTAATAGCGATCGAGTCGCCAATGAATGCGAGCAGCACCCCAGCACATTTGCGACCTCAGCCCGTCTTTGGACGTCCGGGCGCCACGTCTCGACACAGCTATGCTGGGCCAGACTCGCCTCTCTTTGGCAGAGCTGGCGAAAGCAGCCTTGATAGCAGCTGGGCATTATCTCCACCCCTCTCTTCCCCTACGTCAGAATTCCTGCCCTCCCGTGAGGCCGAAATGGGCGAAATCTCTGACGAGGATGGAAGTGACTTTGCTCCAGTCGAGGTGGACATACACGGGATGAACGATAAGGGCGCGGAAGACCTATTTTTCAGCAGCAGCAGCTTTATGCACGATATTGGTTCGGATACCAGTTTCGGATGGGACAGCACCCCCATCGTGTCCTCTCTCACCGTCAACGCGATGCAAAGTACACCATCACCTCGTTCCAAAGTTGTCCCAGTTATAACCAAGCTTGAGAAGAAATATCGCCCGCGTGACTCGGGTATCGTGCTGTCTGAGGACGAGAGCAATAGCACTGGCCCCAATGGTGCGCCCGATTTTGTTCCGCCAGCGCCACGGCATCGATATACCCTTGGCCGCTCCGAGTCGGTGAATCTTTCAATGCCGCGTGCGTCTACGAGCGTGAGCACACTCGGAAGTGGCAGTTCTGACCAGGAACTCATCACGCCGATCCTTGGTCCATCCACAAGTTCCGGCTGGCCGCTCTTGAACTCTTCTTCGTCTACTGCCTCGTCTCTTGGCGTAGCAGATGTCGGGTCAGTCGATGCGTTCATCTTGAATACGCTCGTGCAGGCGGCGCGGCGCGGCGAACATGCACAGCCGGGGAGCATTGATGGAGGCGGGGGAATGCGTCCACCCGGGACTCCACAGAAACCAATAAAGACGGCAGCAGCATTTGGTGGTGCCCGGCTGTGGCAAAGCGCCGTTGCGAGCAAGATTGGTTTTGACTTTGGAAATGATGAAGAGGAGGACGACAATGAAGAGGGGTGCGACAAGGGACAAACTGACAAAGCCAAAGTCAAACGGAACAAGAAGATGCCACGCAAGAGCTTGCCGGCGGCATTCCCGCTGCTTTCCAAGGCTAGCCGCCGCCGCGGTCGTCCACCAGGCACAGAGGACTGCGACGAAGAGTCTAAGCAACACGATACTAGTCCAACCGAACGCAAGGCATTATACGATGGACTCGGTCTTGGGCGGCCTAGCGTTAGCAAAGCCGCGGGTACAGGATGGTTGTTACGCCGAAGCAGTAGCGGCGCCATCTCAAGAGCCACGACGGGGAGCGGGGACGGTAGCCCCAGTGGCACAGCAAGTGCCATGCACAGTGCGTCCTCTTTGTTACATGTCGCTCAGGAATTTATAGATCTATGGAACAGGTTGGCAGCTTCCACCCCCACGTATTCCACCCAGGCTTTCCCCAATCAAGTCGAGCATCCCGAGCCACCTCGCATTGAATCGGACCGCGTCCAACTCGTCAGACGCATCGACAGCAACGACACTGGCCTCGCCTACAACACACCGACAGACGCAGTTGCAGTCGCAGAGCACTAGCAGACAAGATCAAGACGGAAATGGCGTATACGACGGGCGGACCTCACTAAGCGGCCTCGGCGCTTCTTTGGAGACCTACGCGCAGCCGGGCAGGTTTGAGCGTGAGTATGTTGAGATAGGGCAGCTGGGAAGCGGCGAATTTGGTAAGGCGATGAAAGTGCGGCGACAAGATGGCTCAGGTACGAGTGGAGATATAACGGCGGTGAAAAGGTCAAAACGGTTTGAGGGTGTACGACACAGGTGAGATTTCTGCTCACAATTGCAATTTCTGTTCCGCCCCGTTTCCGAAGTTGGTCAGCTCTGCCCCGACGCTGATGTTGTCTGTTTGCCTTTGATGGCGCCGGCCCGCTGGTTCTTCCATTCATCTTGTCATGCCAAGTGCCGTATCTGCTCACTAACAGATTTCTGACTGAACTTTTTTTTTTAGATTTCGGCTACGCGAGGAGGTCGAGATTCTCCAACATTTGTCCAGCGCGTCTGCGGTGGCGAATGGCCCAGGCACGCGACACCCGAACGTGCTGGCGTACATCGACAGCTGGGAACAGGATGAAACTCTGTACATCCAGACCGAGTTGTGCGAGTTTGGCAACTTTGCTCACTTTCTTTGGGAATACGGACGGACGTTCCCTCGGCTGGATGAGGCAAGGGTGTGGAAGATTATCGCAGACTTGAGCAACGTACGTTCGCTTTGTCCCTGATCGGCTTTTGGCTTAGCCTCAGTGCCAAGCCATGGACCGAGGCGAGCTGTGGGGTCGGTCTGGAACCAAGCTGACATGGGCGCTGCTCGTTCTCCATTTTAGGGACTTGACTTTATTCATAGCGCCGGGGTCATCCACTTGGATCTCAAGCCCGCAAATATCTTCATCACGCGCTCTGGACGGCTCAAGATAGGCGATTTCGGGATGGCGTCCTTGTGGCCTCGGCCGGTGTTGACGTCGCCAGCAGGCCCGGAGGCGTCTTTGCGTGCGGTTAGGACGGCTTTTGAGCGCGAAGGCGATAAACAGTATCTGGCACCGGAGGTATTGCAAGGCCGTTATGGTAAAGCCGCGGATATGTTCAGGTTCGGTTCTCTACATCACGTACTGTGCCCGAGTTTACCGAGAGTGCAGCTTTGGAATCACCGTGCTTGAAACGACGTCGAATATTGTTGTACCTGGCGAGTAAGTGTTTTCACGTTATCCTGAAACATTGTGTAAGCCGACCGTTGACTCGCTTGGCAATTAACAGGGGCGAGCCGTGGCACCGGCTACGACAAGATGACCTCTCGCAGGTTGAGTTTTCCCCCGACACGTCGACAGAGCTGCATGGGCTGCTTGTCGCGCTACTACGTTCCAATCCAGCTGGGCGGATCGACAGTGGGGGTGTGTGCGTGCACCCTGTCGTCGTACGAACGCGTGCTGCGATGGAGCGGCTGATGGAGGAAGCACAGCGGGCGGGGGAGCCACCATTTACGGCGTCTCCGTTGGCGGGCGTGCCTGCGGGGTTTCTCGCAGAAGTGTTGGGACATGATCCAATGGTGGCTGTAACTGGAGCCGACACTAGCGCCGGAGACGCGATGGACGTGGGCGCGTAGATGGACACAAGTATCCTCGAGCCACCACCGGCCATGGCTGTGAACATTCCAGGGGCCTGGATCTCCAATTTTCCCGCGATGGAAGCGCAGCCATGGACCGCTGCACATTCGTACCAACTCCTGCTTCTCTATCTGCCCCACACATTTTTTGCTTACCGTGTGCGCTTCGCATGACTGTTTGTCCATTTCCGGATACTTGCTCGTTTCTCATCATCACTATCGCACCCATCATCACCACAGCATCATCATCATCATCATCATCATCGCCATCATCGCCATTCCCGATCCTCTTACCACTCGCGCTCCGCCTCGGTGGTCCCGAACAGAAGCACAGCCCATCGTCCACGAGATGGCCATGAAATGTGTCGGTAGTGGCGCTCGAGCGAAGCGTGCCACCGAGGGAGAGGCACAAGGTACGGTGCCGTTGGAACGGCATCAATGTTCTGGATACAACCTGAGGCAATTGCGACGGTCGGCGATGGATGCTCTCTGGGGATGACTGATACACATTTGTTTTTTATGTTGAAACCCATTGATTGACTTTGATTCCGCACATGACTAGATGCCTACAAACCATACCAACACTATCCTTGCTTTTGAATACATACGTACGCCCTATTGATGCTTTAGTAGTAGTTGTTCTTGTAGCAAAATAAAATATAGAAAAGTGCGAAAGGAACGGAGGTGCGGGGGGGATAAAGAGGATTGAGGTATCGGGGTGTGAAATTGAAATATTGTCAAGTGGGAAAGGGAAAATGATGGATCTCGATTCGATTGGTTGGCTCTTCCTTATTTCCCTTGGTTCCTCTCAACATCTTGTTCCTTCTCCCTCTCCCCTCCCTTACCTTATCATGCTACTTGGCGACCCCAACAACGACCCCGACCCCTCTTTTCCTCCCTCCTCTACCCACCGCTCTTACATCCCCTCCCTCATTCCACCCGGCGTGGATCCCGCAAAGGTCGACTCGAAAATGTTTTACACATACGTCCCCAATACCATCAAGACCCGCAAGCGCACCACCCCCGCCCAGCTCGAAATTTTGGAAGGCGTCTTTCTCACAGACAAGAAGCCAAACGCTCCCAGGCGCAAGGAGCTCGCCAAAAAACTCAAGATGTCCCCCAGGGAGGTTCAGGTATCCGTCGTCCTCTCCCCTCTCCCTCTTTTTTTTTCTGAGCCACCTTTCTCCCTCCCTCCCTCCTCCGTCTACGACGCCAAAAAAACTAATCTTTCACGAAAAGGTGTGGTTCCAAAACAGGCGCGCTAAGGAAAAAAAGTCGACCGTCAGGAAGGACTCTTCGCCTACCTCCCCTGCCTCCTCCACTGGCGTGACCACCGTCTCCGCTGCCACAGCCCCCATCACATCCGTCCCTACCGACGTGTCGCCCTCCCCGGAGACTAACCCAGACGTTGTTGTCGATTCGGTGCCTTCGCCATCAGGCGCATCCCCCGTCACCAAGATCGAGCCTCAGACGCCCGAGCCGTCTCCACGCCCATCTCTCAATGCATCATGGCAACCCCCACAACTCCCTACGCCCCCCACGAACGACTCACTCGATCAACAACAACAACACCACGCTACCCCTACTCGCTCCCTTCCCGAGGCAAACCCCGCGGCGTATGGGCTCCGTCGTAGCTCTCTCCCTGTTCTCAGCCTCGTACCCTTGCCTCCCACTTTCCCTCCTGCCGTTCTGCCCCCTCACATGCTCCATCACCGCCGTTCCACTGGCGCCCTTGCCGAGCATCCCTATGCCTTGTTCATTCGCCGCCCCGATGCCACAGATTATCCTCCGCCCTCTGGCCCGCCCCCTGGCTTATCCCCACCCCAAGCAGCACCGTACATGCGTGCCTCCATCTCAGAGGGTATGGATATGCCCTGCCTCCCCACTAACCGTTTTGCTGGTGGCGCTGGCGTACATGGTCCGCAGAACCACCACTCGGCGCGATTCCACCCCTTCCAATCCCAGTCACGCCGTCCGAACCTCGCACATCGTGCATCGGTCCCGGCCATCTTCCATGCCCCCAACTCTCACACGCAGCACCTCTCGGCACCACCGATCCCCATGCCATCGTTCCCTCCTACACCAACCGGTGCCATCCCGCTCGAGGAGCAGCAGGAAGATGCGTTTGCATGGAACAACCCAGATCCATTCGGCGCTGGTTCTGCCGCGGTGGGGATCGCGCCAGACGCAGGGTATTCGTTTGGTATGCCGCCTTCTGTGGCGACTACCGGTGTGGCACCAACCAGCGGCTATGAGTTTCCCGAACGCAAGCCCTCTGTTCCCTCTTCGGAGCTCGACTCGGAATACACCTTCACCATGGACAGTGGTGTATACCGACGCTCGGCTGGGTCCGTCGTCTCGCTTTATGGCACCGCAAGCGACACGAGCACGACGATTAGCACTACGAGCAGCGCCGGTCCGTACTTTTCAGACGTCACCAGCGAGGGTCATGGGGCCGACGAAGATGGCCGACGAGGGTCGTGCGTCTCAACGAGTGAGATGTTGAGCAGACTGCACGTAGGTGGTGGCGCAGCAGGAGAGTGCAGCCCGAGCCCCGCTGGAGCGGGGAGCGACGGGTATGCGTCTGAGCACGGGACCGTTACCTATCCTTCACCGACGTCCGACTGCGAGAGACTCAACTTGGGCGGCGTGGGGGTAGGCCAATCGCCCATTCCCCCCCATACGAGCGGGAGCTCAGAGCTTGCTCTTGCTCTTCATTCAAACGAGAGTGTGAGTGACTTGCTAGCTCAATTCGGTGGTCAAGGCGACCGACTAACGGATTGTGCGGCTTACAGTCCCCTTACACCCCGCCACCTTCATTCAAGTTCTCGGAAGCGGACACACATTCGTCGCCCCGGCCTCAGTTATCACAAGAATACCCTTCGTACAGCGTGACGACCTACGGCGGTGGCGCCGGCGGCGAGTATCCACACCCCCATGTAAATGGCTATCCTGCGCCGGTGTACCCCAACACATTTGATGGCACAGAGGGCAGTAGTGTCTATCCGCAGCCCGTGCCTTCACCTGGTACAGCAGATGACTACGCTGCTGCCACCAGATACACATAGGGTGCATACTCGGTGTCCTGGTGCCTTCTCTCTATCTGTTCCTTCAACCCAACAACATTTTTCTGTCCTCTGTTGTCGTCGTGATCAAGTGTTGATATCCTTGGCGATCTTTTTTTTTTCTCATCCCTGTTCTGTGTTTGCTGCCGTTTCTGCTTCTCTCATGTGCATTTTATCTTACGCATATTTAGCAAGTCTTTTTTTGTTCACCAATTTGTGTTCTGACCCCTCCCTT